>BNJS01001125.1_pt1 | contig 312810 bp, 259 predicted proteins | sample 8540461 | NCBI WGS metagenome assembly BNJS01 (sample SAMD00202454, study PRJDB9452) | human saliva metagenome | isolation source: human saliva | place: Japan
GGCGTCTTGCAACGAGAGGGCTATGTACCCATTGGCAGGCACGGTGAGTGTGCGCACGAGTTTGTGGCAACCGATGTAGCTCACCTCTACATGCACTTTGCTGGAAGCGTTTTTCAGACGGATGGCACACTTACCATCGCTGTCTGTGATGCCGATGATGCCTTCACAGCGCACGGTTGCCCCGATGAGGGCTTCGTTAGAACCTTGGCGCGTGATGCTGAACTGCACCGTGGGGCGTGCCTTTGAGGGGGGATCGCTGGGAGCAGGCTGGGCTGTGCTCTGCGTGGGAGCGAGAGGGAAGGAAATTGTGGGAAGAGACGATGGGAAAATAGCTTCCACATCTGTGGACTGTGTGCCGCTCGCCATCGCAGCGAGGGTGAACCCTTGTGCCACCAAGGCTGCGCAGAGGGCAAGAGGTGCCGTGCCGAAGCGTTGCGGTGGGGACAAAGTTGCTTTTTTCATATTTGATTCTTGCATATCATTGTCGAGAGGCAGTCCCATCTCGGGACACCGACTCATTGAATTATTGCTCGTTTGTGACAATCTTGGGGAAAAGAGCGCACGTTCGCCTGATTTTACAACAAAAAATCGGAGTGACCGTGAGCTTATAGCATGAGGGAACTTTGCATTCCATTCAGTGAAGCACCAAAGGAATACAGGTCTCCCTGTGTTTTGCGAGTGCAAAGTTACGGTCTTCATCATACGTGTTCAATACTCACATGTAGGTATTTTGCGCTTATTTGATTAGATTTATTCACACTTCAAGGGCTTCAACTCTAATTTCAACCCTATTTATCCCCATCATCGTCTAATTGAATTAAGATTTCTTATTTTCTTGGTGAGAATTCCTACTCTCTTGGGAAGGACTCGCGCTCTCTTGGGAAGGACTCGCGCTCTCTTGGCAAAGACTCGTTCTCTCCAGGGGAGGATTCTTGCTTTCTTAGTAAAGATTCTTGCTCTCTTGATAAGGACTCGCGCTCTCTAGGGGAGGATTCTTGCTCTCTTGGTAAAGACTCCTGCTCCCTTGATAAGGAATCTTGCTCTCTTGATAAGAACTCTTGTTTTCATCACGCTCACTATTGCGGTTTCCGCTCCATCGATGACAACTAACAAAAAAAGATGCTAGACATTAGAACCTATGCTGTCTGTGCACATGGTGCTAATGTCTAATATCTAACGCCTAAACTCTAACGTCTAATCACCGAGCCACTTGTGGCGAGCAGAAAGGGTCTGCGACCCTCTAACGTCTATTCCGCTTAAGGAGTGCTTTGATTCCTTCAATTTCAAAGGTAAGGTATTCCTCGATGAAACGTTCAGCATCCGCTTCGTTCATGTTCTGGTCTATGATTTCTTCAATCATGCTAAACATACCAGCGGAAAGCCATCGAATGAAGGCATCGGAAAGTTGCGTGCGCAATTCGCTCTGGTCCTCGCTAAGATGCGAAAACCACTTAGAAACTATGGAAGCACATTTGTCGATAAACTCGTGACGATAGGTTTCGAGCGAAGACCCTTGTGCTCGGTAGAAGAGCAAGCACATCAAGTCGCGATGCTCTCTCACAAGCGACAGATAAGTCTCCGTGGTCTTTGGATATTCTCTGGTGCATTCCACTCGAGCATATCATAGCCCGTGAGCGCATGATACGACTCCAGCAACCGCTCCATCTGAGCCGTGAATGGCTCTACCACAGCAACAAAAAGGGCATCCTTGCTAGGGAAATAATTGTAGAGGTTGCCCAGGCTCGTGCCGGTCGCAGTCGCTACGCCACGCATCGAAGCCTTCAAGAAACCATCTTGGAGAAATGCACTGCGCGCCACATCCATGATGGTGCGCCGTGTGTGATCTTTTAGTGTCTGCATACAGGAAGGGTTATTGAATTATCTGCCACAAAGATACATATAAATGCAGACCACACCCAAAAATTTCGACTTAAAAATACATTAAATCATAGGATTTTTGCGTTTACATCGTTCATTTTTACCCACATATCGCAAAGATTATTGAAAAACATCACACTTCTTACTATCTACCCGCATACATTTTCGTATATTTTCAACTATAATGCGTTATTTCTTGCGATTTTGTTTGTTTCGAGCATTTTTTATTCGTAACTTTGCAACATCGTTTCATCAGACATATCGAGAATAACCCCGAAAAACACACATCTCAGCTGGCAATCCTCTGTCGAGACGACAAAAAACACACAACCCAACCAATACCTGTATTGAACCATGAAAATCCTTGACCATGATTCCTGCCCACAACTCGCAGGAAACACACCGCGATTCGAAGCGGTGCTACAACCTATGATACAAGAACTTAAAAACTACGCACTTACTCTCCCTTTCTCCACCACTCACTTTGAAGAAGACTGGCAAGATGCCCTCATCGAACTCTGGCAGCGGCTCCACGAATGCCCTAAGGGCAATGAACGAGAATGGGCAAAACTCCGCATCTTCCGCCGATTCCTCACCCACAACACTGAGCGATACCGCAAGAAGAATAGGACGATTTCTTGCGACCCAAAAGAACTAGAACAAAGTTCATCGGAACAATACCAGATGGAAATAGGCTATTCTTCCGAAATGGAACAATTAACAAACAATGTTTCCTGCGTGAGAACCGCAAAAATTGTGAACTGTCTGTGCCGTCAGTCCAATCTAGACCGCAAAATCGTGCTCATGCACCTCGACAGTTTCAGTTTTCGAGAAATTGCAGCTGCACTAAAAATTACGAAAACCGCTGCAATCTATCGTTTTCGGCAAACTATTCTCGCGCTCAAAGCCGCTGCACAATAAAAGTTCGCAGGTTTCCACATCGCAATATGCCGTGTGCAATGCCGACACCCTCCCCAATCCTCCACCATTCGTCCAGCACCACCTTGCGATTCAACCACCATGAAAACACCATTCTACCAACCTAAAGACGCAACTCACCAACCTAAAGACGCAATGCACCATCTTGAAAACAACATTCGTCCACCCTGAAAGCACGACTCTCATGCCATGACGAAACGATGCTACACATTCTATACTAAAACCTCCCTTGTTTTACAAAACTAATACACACAACCATGACAACACACACTCCAACCTCCAACAATCTCCAAGCAGCAAATGCTAATCTCCCAGCAGCAGACAAGAACCTTCCTGCAACAGCCCACAACAGCAATACTGTGCAAATCCCCAACGAAACACCCGACACCGACACAGCCTCCATCACCGTGTGGCGCACTCACTTCTCCACTAATGCCACCCTCGGTGCACTCTACATCAACGGCAAATTCTTTGCCACACCCTAGAACCCCGCACGCGCCCTAAAGGGGCTCCCAAAATCCCAGGCAAAACAGCCATTCCCGAAGGCAAATATCGCCTGAGTCTCAACATCGCTTCGCCCCGATTCTCCGACTACAAGCACCACCCTTGGGCACGACCTTGGAGCGGCAAGATGCCTTTTCTCTGCAACGTACCAGGATTTAATGGAGTCCTCATCCACGTTGGCAACACCCCCAACGACACTGCCGGATGTATCCTCGTGGGACAAGCCACGGCACCCGACTTCATCGTCAATTCCATCCCCACCTTCCGCCGTCTCATGCTGCGTCTCCAGCGTCATCCGCGCCACATTCCTTTATATATATGCGTGCGCAACCACCCGAAATCGTGCCTTTGTCCCATCGGCATCGGGGAATAACCCTCCTCATTGACCAACCGCCTTCCTTTTGCTCCCACTGCGCTTCCTGCCCAGTGGGAGCTTTTATTTTGCTTCCTCACAGATTTCCTTTTCCCTACCCACCCTCACAGGAGACTGCCACAGGAAAGTCACAGAAATTCGGTCAATAAGCTCCTTTGCCTCGATAACTCCATGCCTAGTTAAGTCCATGCGTTGCAAAGGCAATGCCCCAAAAACAACACTTGTCCCAAAAAGATGGCAAAAAAAATCTCATAATGTCGGATAATCCAAAAATAATCCCTAAATTTGCCACCAAAATCCCTATATATTTGCCGAGTGAAGTTTGCAGAATAAACGGAAAGCCCAATTTCTATAAAAAATATTCACATTAAGCCCACGGCAAAACAAAATAAAAAGGAGGAAGTGAGAGCAAAGGGACCATCCTACACCCACACACTCAGCGCACACCGCCCTTGCGCAACGCAGAAAACACAGTGCGTGATGTAAATGCCCGCATCTCGCTCCCCACCTCATCGCAGAGCAGAAGGAATCTGGCCCTGCAACAGCCAAGAAATCAAAAATAAATCAAGAATATGAATAAACTTTACGCTCTCTTCCCTGCCTTGGTGCTCGCTGCTGGTATGGCAAACACTGCCCAAGCACAAGTTTTGCCCCAACACCAACAAGGTTATTTCTACAACAAAGTGTCTAACCGCATCATGGTGGTAGAAAACAATGTTGTAAAAGCCTATGTATTTGATGCCAACAAGCTCCCCGCTGCTTTGTTCGAGTTTGACGTAAACGAGGACGGTGCTGCCGCTTTCAAAAACGTGCAGTCTCAACGCTACATCGGAAAAGTAGGTGGTTTCAACACTCCTATCGGCACTCAAACCGAAGAGTTCCGCTATAAAGTAAGCACTGCCCAAGACGAAGAAAAGAATCGTTACTATTCATTTGCTGACACCACTAGCACGGGCAACCAAACTTCTCTCCACAACTACAACAACGACAATGTTGTACGCTGGAACGCTGGTATTGCGGACGACAATGAAAGCACGGCTTCTCGTTGGTATTTCGTCAGCGCAGACAAGATGCAAGCCTATGCCTCTTTCCAAGCCAACAAGCTCACTCTCAAGGATGTCGCTGAGAACGTATTGGCTGCTACTCAGCCTGCTTACAAGAAAGTGGGCAATGCTTTGATTACTGCTGCGACTCAGCTGTCTACCAACTCTCAGGATCCTCAAGAAGGACCTATCGCAGGTTTGATTGACAACAACGAGGACACCTACTTCCACTCTAGCTATCGCGCTGGACGTCCCAACAATCCTTACATAGCTGTCACCTTCGACAACGCTTCAGGTCACAAGACTTTCCAAGTAGACTACAAGAAGCGTAAGCAAAACAACAACAATATCCCCACCAGAATCGCCATCTATGGCGGTAAGAAGCAAGCTGACGGCACTATCACTTGGGAGGCACAACCCTTCACCACTGTTGCCAACGACATGCCTAGTACGGAGACCAACTTTGAAGGTGTAGGTGCTTATGGCGGTTACTTCCAGTTCGCTGCCGACAAGGAATATGATGCCTTCCGTTTCAACGTGCTCAGCACGAACTCTGGCACCGACTTCTTCACTTACTCTGAGTTCCAACTCTTCCAAACACAAGTGAACGGTCCTAAGCCTCGCGTGGTCAAACACCAATTCATCGAGCAAGGCTCACAGATTTGGAGTGACAACAAGGAACCACGCGAAGGTAGCTACGCAGCTTTGTTAGATGGCAAGAACGATACCTTCTTCCACTCTAACTGGTCAACCAATGGTGGAAACAACGGTAAGGAGCACAACTTGATGTTCAAGTTTGACAACCCCGAACAGGTGAAAGACTTCAAGTTTGCTTACCAAGCCCGTTTAACTAGTGGACAATTCAACAACCGTCCCACAGAGATTGACATCTATGGTGGTACACCAGAAGGCAATGGCTTCAAGTGGGAAAAGATTAAGACTGAAGTAGCTACTGGCAACTATAACACACACCGTGTGAATGGTATTGGTGGTTACTCTGGTATCCTCGACATCCACGCTTCTAAGCCATTCAGTGCATTCAAGTTTGTGGTGAAGAAGACTAACGACAACAAGAAGTTCTTCACCTATGGTGAGATTTCTCTCTACACCGAAAAGTCTTATCCTGCTGGCACCACCGCAGCTACCATCGACCAAGTGGTTGCCCTCAACAAGGCACTCGCAGGTCTCAATCAACCCCTCCGTCCCTACGAAGGTAACCCCGAAGCTCTCGAAACAGCTGCTCGCAATGCCATCAACAACATCGTGCCTGGCATCGTGAACGCTGCTACCCAAAAGCAAGAACTCGATGGAATGCTCGCAGAAGCCTTCGCTAAGGCAGATGCTGCTATTGCAAAGGCTGAAGAAGCCATCAAGAAGAGCGAATTTACTACGGAAGCCATGAAGGCGAAGAAGGAGGAAAACGAACATCTTCTCGAAGAAGTTTACCAGCTCCGCCAAAACATGGAAGAGCTCTACAACAAGATGGTAGGTGGCTATACCGAAGATCAGGTGAGAGTCTTCAAAGAGATGCTCGCAACCCTCCTTACTGGTGTGAGCTACATCAACGTGGGTACTGAAGACCTCGGTGGCTTGGTAGAAGAGTTCGTAGATCCTGCAAAACGCTTCAAGCTCGTTCCTATCGAACCATGGCTCAAGGCAGACTATGCTGTGCACTGGGACAAGCACTCTAACCTCCAAGTGACTCGCAACGACCGCACCTCTAGAGGCTTCCGCGCCACTGTAAATGGTGAAACCACGGAATATCTCCTTGACGAACGTCCTGAAAACATCTACAATGAGATGCTTGACAAGGTGGTAGAAGTACCAGTGGGCGCAGAAGTGACCATCGAACCTCAGTACAACAACGTTTGGATGCACGGTTATGTCTACATTGACGCTAACCAAGACAAGAAGTTCAACTGGAACGTGGAGCCTGGTAAGGTTAACAGCGAAGTGTTGGCTTATAACCACTACAAGGGTTTCAACTCTCTCGGCGAGAGCGCAAGAAACCAAGCTACGCTTGACAACGGCTATATCAAATTGCCATCGTTCAACGCTCCTGAAAAGCCCGGCGTTTACCGCATGCGCGTGAAAATCGACTGGAACAACATCGATGCTGCTGGTCAGTTTAACGGTGAATACACCAGCAACTTTATCAACAACAACGGTGGTTACATCTTCGACTTCACCCTCAAGGTGACCGATCCTACTGCTATCGCTTCTAGCACTACGACTACTACCCAAGCACCTGCCTTCGACCTCTCTGGTCGTCGTGTGAACAAGGCTGCTGCTGGTCAAGTAATCATCGTAAATGGCAAGAAGGTGGTGAAATAATCAGTAGCACTTCGGTGCACTCCACACTGATTTCCCTTATCTCCCGCACCCTCACTCGAGGGTGCGGGATTTTTTTACACAAATCCTTGGCAGCATAAGCCAAAAATCGTAACTTTGAACCTTCTAGAATCGCTAGAAAAACTAGAATCTCCAGAATAACTAGCACCTCTAGAAAAAGCTAGAACCACTAGAAAAACTAGAATCGCTAGAAAACTAGAATCACTAGAAAAGCTAGAAAATAGAAAAAGGATAACCCCATATATGAAAGGTATCGTACTCGCTGGAGGTAGCGGCACACGTCTCTACCCCATCACCAAAGGAGTGAGCAAACAACTCCTCCCCATCTTCGACAAACCGATGGTGTACTACCCCATCTCGGTGCTTATGCTTGCCGGCATTCGCGAGATACTCATCATCTCCACTCCCCACGACCTCCCCGGATTTCAACGCCTCTTGGGAGATGGTAGCGACTTTGGCGTAGAGTTCTCTTATGCCGAGCAACCCTCGCCCGATGGACTGGCACAAGCCTTCATCATCGGCAGAGAGTTTATCGGTGACGACAGCGTTTGTTTGGTCTTAGGCGACAACATCTTCCACGGTGCTGGCTTCACCGAACTGCTCCACAAGGCGGTGACCACTGCCGAAAAGGAACAACGTGCCACCATCTTTGGCTATCGGGTGAACGACCCCGAGCGTTATGGCGTCGCCACCTTTGACGAAACTGGGCAATGCACCTCGATCGAAGAAAAACCCGAGCACCCCAAGTCCAACTATGCCGTGGTGGGCTTGTATTTCTATCCCAACTCTGTAGTGGATGTGGCAGCGAACATCAAACCTTCGGCTCGCGGGGAACTGGAAATCACGACCGTCAATCAGCATTATCTCGAAGCCAACGAACTCCAGGTGCTCACCCTCGGACGCGGTTTTGCGTGGCTCGACACCGGCACCCACGATTCGCTCTCAGAAGCCTCCACTTATATTGAGGTGCTGGAGAAACGTCAAGGTCTCAAAGTGGCTTGTCTCGAAGGTATCGCCTATAGCCAAGGATGGCTCACCGCTGCCGACGTGGAGCGCATTGCGCAGCCCATGATCAAATCAATATGGGCAATACCTCCTCAAACTCATTGCCCCCTAATCCTTGCGATAGCCTACTGCGCACAGTCGTTCTCTCCACTCCAAGCTGCACCCTATACAACTGGATTTCATCAATTTAGCTGCAATCCCTCGTAACAGCAGTATAAAACGTCGGAGTTCCCCCAAAAAATCTCCAACGTTTTTCAGAAAATCTCCAACGTTTTTCAGAAAATCTCCGACGTTTTTTAGAAAGTCTCCAACGTTTTTGTTTCACCTGTCCGCATTCCTCTGCCCTTCCACCTAATTATCCTCTAATGATAGTACATCCCACAGCCATCCCCGACGTTGTCATCCTCGAACCCCGATTATTTCGCGACGACCGCGGCTATTTCTTTGAATCCTTTTCCCAACAAGAGTTCAACCGCCTCGTGCGTCCCATTGATTTTGTGCAAGACAACGAATCGTGTTCCACGCGCGGTGTGATGCGCGGTCTGCACTATCAGCGCATGCCCCACACGCAGAGCAAACTCGTGCGCTGCACCCGCGGTTGCGTCCTCGATGTTGCCGTAGACATTCGTCAAGGCAGTCCCACCTTTGGTCAGCATGTCGCCGTGGAATTGAGCGAAGACAACCATCTCCAGCTCTTCATCCCCCGCGGTTTGCGCACGGCTTTGCCGTTCTCTCCGAAGAAGCGGTGTTCCAATACAAATGCGATAACTATTATGCCCCCGAGTCGGATGCAGGCATCTCTCTCCTAGACGAGCGTCTCGATATTGACTGGCGCATACCCATTGCCGATGCCATTTTGAGTGCCAAAGACCAGCACCACCCTCTCCTTGCCGATGCTCCCCACGACTTCATTTGGGGCGAGGAGTTGTATTAACACCAAGCAAGAAGGCTATAGCAGCATAAGACTTTAGAAATAGAACGCGATATTCCACATCGGGATGTCGCGTTTTTGCTTTATATAGGTGTATAAGATGACAAGCACAAAATGGTTTGGGTGCGTATCCTCGAGATGCGCACCTATTTATTTCCACTATAATAGGTGCATCGCTATAGCCCTATGCACCTAAAGCGAAAATAAAGGAACGAAAGACGAAGGAAAATGAAGAGCCTATGAAAAAAGCCCCCTATTTTTGCATTGTCATCAATACAAAAGCCCCCTAAAAAAACACCGGATGAAACGACGGCAAATCCTAATAGGTGAATAACGCCGAAGGATGCACCCAGTTCAAACGAGAGGCATCACCTCAAAAAATACCGGATGAAAAGCAGGCAAATCCTAATAAATTGAATTCTCTAAAACTCAAATAATCAACCAATCACCATCATGAATCACAAAATCTTAGAACAAATGGTGCGCAACCACCGCAAGAACACTGAGCACACCCAACAGCTGTGGCACAGCCTCCAACAAATGGCAATGACGTGCTACACCTCATGCTAGCGCACAAGGCTGCTCAGATGGCGAAGTTGCAACAGCTCCACCAGTATTCACTAATTATTATCCCCTAAAAGTCATACAACTATGTATCCTGACGGACCCGTGAAACGACCTGATCCCAGTTTCTGGGAGCTGCTCTTCGGTAAGAAAAGCTGGCCCCCGTATCTCAATTTAGACTTTGACGTAGAGAAATCGAAGGCTACTATATCGAACAAGACCAAGGCTCAGACTTCCACTGGAGACAGTGAGCAAACGGAGGCTTCCAATGCGGACGGTCTCCCAAACGAAACCAACAAACCCGAAAAAAACATTCAGATATGAAAACAAATCAAACTAACAACAACATTCAAATCTGGGACGAGGTGCTCGACCTTGCGTTGAAAAATGCCATTCGTCAAGGTAGACCGCGACAAATTCCTCCGCACCGAACTCCAAGGCATGTGCAAACCCGAACAACTTGAGGCTGCAATAGCCTGCCCTCCTGCAGTGCTTCTCCCTGAAACTCTCGAGCGCATCGCAAAAAGCTGCATCAGCTATCACACCAAATACGTCACCGGACTCTCCATTGCTGCTGGTATTCCCGGTGGACTTACCCTTTTCGCCACAATCCCCTGCTGATTTAGCGCAATTCTATGGACAATTGATGTGCTTGGTGCAGAAGTTAAGCTACCTCTACGGCCACGAGGATTTCACCGAAAAACGGAAAAAAATCTCGGACTACACGCGCAATCAGCTCACCGTGATGCTGGGTGTTGCCTTCGGTGTCAACGCTGCTCAGAAGGCATTGAAGCAACTGGTGCAACAACTCTCCATCGAAACGGCAAAACGTCTGCCACGCATGGCACTGACCAAGACGTTCTACTACCCTATCATCAAACAGGTGGCAAAATGGTTGGGCACGAACCTCACCAAAAACACCTTTAGCCGCAGTGCAGCAAAGGCTATTCCCTTGTTTGGTGGCGTAATCAATGGTGGTATCGCCTACTACAGTTTTAAGAAAGTGGCAAAGCGCTTCCACAAAGCTATGATGGAGCATCCGGTGATGCAGGCGAGTGACGCGCATGCCCACGACAGCCACACGCACCACGAGGATCACAGCGATGAATATGTGGAAGTGGTGGAAGAAGTGTAACCACGCGAAAATCTGTATTTTTCTCAAAACTATTGAATTCTCCCTTTTTTATAACCCAATAAATTTCTATCCAAATGGACAGCAACAAAAAATTACTGGAAGCCGCAACGAAAGTGTACGGCGCAATACAAGGAATGGACAAGTTTGTCGATGCAAATTTCCCACAAGAAATTGTGGGCATCGTGAAGCGTCACAGCAAAATCGCAGTGGCTTCTGCCTGGATTCCCATCCCTGGGGCTGACGTGGCGGCTGGTGCTGCCAACATCTGGACGATGTACGTGCTCATCAACAAGAAAGTGGGCATTTCAGTGGGCGACAACATCTTGAAAACCATTGGTGCTGGTGTGGCTACGAACTTGGCTTCGGCTGCAGCGGTGAGCACCGTGGCGAGTGCACTGAAATTCATTCCTGGCATTGGCAGTTTGGCGGGTGCGGCTTTGATGAGCGGCACACTCTATGCCGTGACGCTGGCTTCTGGTTGGGTCTATCTGATGGCACTTTCCTACATGTTGCAAAACAAGGGCAGGAACTTCAGTGCTAATGATTTGCAGCAGGCGGTGAACAAGGTGTTGAAGGAGTCTACTTTCTTGAAAGACTTCATCAGTTCTGCGAAGAAGGGCTACAAATCTTAGCCTTTTCTCTAAAACTACGGCTTGCATAAGCCCTCTATTGCGCAATTCAGCGCAAACACCGCGAGACTTCAAAGTTCCGTCCAACGAAAACGCGACATTCCACATCGGGATGTCGCGTTGTTTTTATTGATAAAACAAAAAGCGCGACACCCTGCACTAGGATGTCGCGCTCATAGTTAGTGTTAAAGCTTATGCTTCAGCAGTTTCAGCCTCAGGGAGACTCCAGTCTTGTTGCGTCATGCGCACGTAGCTTTGGTAGCGACGACGAGCATTTTCTTCGCAAGCCTGGAAGAGTTCTTTAGCTTGTTCGGGGAATTGCTTCTTGAGCGCTTGGAAACGCACCTCACCAGTGAGGAAGTCTTGGAAGTCTGCCCAGTTGGGAGCCTTAGAGTCGAGTGAGAATGGATTCTTACCTTGGTCTTCGAGCGCAGGATTGTAGCGCCAGAGCTGCCAGTAACCACACTTCACAGCGAGTTCTTCTTCGTGTTGGCTCTTACCCATACCTGCTTTCAAACCGTGTGCAATACAGGGTGAGTAAGCAATGATGAGAGATGGACCAGGATAAGCCTCAGCTTCGCGGATGGCCTTGAGCGTTTGGTTGTGGTCGGCACCCATTGCCACTTGTGCCACGTAAACGTAGCCATAAGTGGTGGCAATCAAACCGAGGTCTTTCTTGCGAATGCGCTTACCAGAAGCAGCAAACTTAGCCACAGCACCAGTTGGGGTAGACTTAGAAGACTGACCACCGGTGTTAGAGTAAACTTCTGTGTCGAGCACCAAAACGTTTACGTCTTCACCAGATGCAATGACGTGGTCGAGACCGCCATAACCGATGTCGTAAGCAGCACCGTCACCACCGATGATCCATTGTGAACGCTTGGTGAGATAGTGAGCGAGTTCGTCGAGTTGCTTGCAAACAGGGCAACCAGCAGCCTTACCAGCGGCAATCATAGGTTTGAGTTTTGCAGCAGCAGCCTTAGAACCAGCGGCATCGTCTTTCACTTCGAGCCATTCAGCAGCGGCAGCCTTGAACTCTTCGCTCACGTGCTCACCATTGGCGATGGCATCTTTGAAGATGAGTTCAATGCGCGCACGCATCTTCTTGTTGGCAAGTGTCATACCGAGACCAAATTCGCAGAAGTCTTCAAAGAGTGAGTTAGCCCAAGCAGGACCGTGACCTTCAGCGTTAGTGGTGTATGGTGTTGAAGGGATAGATGCAGAATAGATGGATGAGCAACCCGTAGCGTTCGCCACCATTTCGCGGTCACCGAAGAGCTGAGAAACGAGTTTCACGTAAGGAGTTTCACCGCAACCTGCGCAAGCTCCAGAGAATTCGAAGAGAGGTTGTACGAACTGTGTGTTCTTGGGGTTAGAAGCTGCGTCAATGAGGTGCGCCTTGTTGGTCACCTTTTCAGTGAGGTACTTCCAGTTGTCAGCTTCGCCAAGTTGGTCTTGGAGAGGAGACATAGAGAGTGCCTTACCAGTCTTAGGACGACCAGGACAAACGTCTACGCAGTTTGAGCAACTGTGCAGTCGAGCACAGAAATCTGGATGCGGAAGTTCATACCCTTCATTTGGGCAGGAGCTTTCATTTCGATAGCGCTCAAGTTGGGAGATGCAGCCTTCTCAGCTTCGTCCATCACGAAAGGACGGATACAAGCGTGAGGACAAACATAAGCACACTTGTTACATTGGATACAGTTTTCCAAATCCCAAGCAGGAACATAGGCAGCGACACCGCGCTTTTCGTAAGCGGCAGTACCTTGGTGCCAAGTACCATCTTCCAAGCCCTTGAAGGCACTCACGGGAAGGTCGTTACCCATTTGTGCATTGATGACGCGAGCAATGTCGGTGATGAATGCAGGAGCGCCATCGTCCACCTTAGCGTCGTCAGCGAGAGAAGCCCAAGCGGGATCTACGGGGAATTCGTGGTATTCGCCACCGCGGTCTACTGCAGCGTAGTTCTTGTCTACGATGTCTTGACCCTTCTTGCCGTAAGTCTTTTCGATGAAGTATTTCATCTCCTTGACTGCCTTGTCCACAGGAATCACATTAGTGATGCGGAAGAAGGCACTTTGAAGGATGGTGTTGGTGCGATTGCCAAGACCAATTTCGCGCGCAATCTTTGTTGCGTTGATGGTGTAGACCGTGATGTTGCGTTGAGCAAGGATGCGCTTAATTTGTTAGGCATATTGCGCACGAGGTCTTCACCTTCCCAAAGGGTGTTGAGGAGGAATGTGCCGTTGGGCTGAATACCGCGCAACACGTCATACATGTGCATGTAGCTCTGCACGTGGCAAGCCACAAAGTTGGGGGTGTTCACCAAATAGGTAGAACGGATGGGGTGATCACCGAAGCGGAGGTGAGAGCAAGTGAAACCACCAGACTTCTTAGAGTCGTAAGAGAAGTAGGCTTGGCAGTACTTATCGGTTGTTTCACCGATGATTTTCACAGAGTTCTTGTTAGCACCAACAGTACCGTCAGCACCGAGACCATAGAACTTAGCTTGGAACATGCCATCACCGCCAAGGCTGATTTCTTCTTTGGGAGGAAGTGACGTGAAGGTCACGTCGTCCACGATGCCCACGGTGAAGTGGTTCTTAGGTTCGGGCAATTGGAGGTTTTCATACACTGCCATGATTTGTGCAGGCGTGGTGTCGTTTGAACCCAAACCGTAGCGACCGCCCACGATGAGAGGAGCATTTTCTTGATCGTAGAAGGCTTCCTTCACGTCGAGGTAGAGAGGTTCGCCGTTAGCGCCAGGTTCTTTCGTGCGGTCAAGCACAGCGATGCGGTTTGCCGTCTTGGGCACTGCAGCAAGGAGGTGCTTCACAGAGAAAGGACGATAGAGGTGCACGCTCACGAGACCCACCTTTTCACCCTTCTCTTCACGGAGATAGTCGATGGCTTCGCGTGCAGCTTCAGTGGCAGAACCCATGAGGATAATCACGCGATCAGCTTCGGGGTCACCATAATAGTTGAAGAGACCATACTTGCGACCTGTGATGCGAGAGATTTCGTTCATGTATTCTTCTACAACTTCAGGCACAGCCTCGTAGAAGGGATTGCAACTTTCGCGGTGAGCAAAGAAAGTTTCGGGGTTTTCAGCCATACCGCGAGCCACAGGACGCTCGGGCGTGAGGGCGCGGTTGCGGAAATCAGAGAGCGCTTGTTGGTCAACGAGGGGCTTCAAATCCTCAGTTTCGAGCATTTCAATCTTCTGGATTTCATGCGAAGTGCGGAAACCATCGAAGAAGTTCATGAAAGGCACGCGAGTTTTGATAGAAGCCAAGTGAGCCACACCAGCCAAGTCCATAACTTCTTGCACAGAACCTTCTGCCAACATGGCGAAACCTGTTTGACGAGCAGACATCACGTCTTGGTGGTCACCGAAGATGGAAAGAGCGTGAGAAGCAATGGTACGTGCAGACACGTGGAACACACAGGGAAGGAATTCACCCGCAATTTTATACATATTGGGGATCATCAACAGCAAACCCTGCGATGCGGTGAAAGTAGAAGTCAATGCACCGGCTTGCAAAGATCCGTGCACGGCACCAGCGGCACCGCCTTCACTCTGCATTTCTTGCACGAGCACAGTTTCACCAAACATGTTTGCGACCTTGAGCCGACCAATCGTCGACATACTCAGCCATTGTAGACGAGGGGGTGATGGGATAGATAGCCGCCACTTCGCTAAACATATAAGCGATGTGTGCAGCCGCTTGGTTACCATCACAAGTAATGAATTTCTTTGCCATAGAGCCTATGGTTTTATATTGTTATGTTGTTGTTTATGTCCTTGGGAGATGGGTAAAAGGCTGGTATAAGGCTAGGAAAATGGCTCGACTTTCCACAGAACAGAAAAATATTCATAGGTGGAAAGTCTCCATTTTCGGAGAAATATATCGTTAGTCTATGCCACATCTAGGCTGGCTAGTCAAGCCAGAATGCTCGTTTTTCAACAAGCAGGGCTGTAATGATTACAAATTGTATGCTGCAAAGGTAATAAATTCATAGTGATTAGCGAAATATCGAATGAGATTTTTCTTTTTTTCATTCCTTTTCCATGCTCATTGCTCTCATCTTCTTTCTACTTTTCCTACATTATCTCACAAATTCTCGCCCTTTCTACACACGATTTTGTAACTTTGCGCACAAATACAATATGGTGACAGGGCATAATACTTAAACCATTACAACAAAACTTTACCGACACATCATGAAACGACCCACTTGGTTAGATAAAGAAAAACTATATCACATCATATTTTTAGCTGACACTCCAGCTGGAAAAACTTATGATGTCTTGCTCATCATTGGCATCTTGGCAAGCATCATCACGGCTTTTGTGGAGAGTATGCCCTCACTCGCACATCCCTTTCAAGTGGCACTCGAAGTGTTGGAATACTTCTTTGCCGTAATCTTCACCTTCGACTACGTGGCAAGACTCTATTGCTCGCCTTCGCGGAGAGAATATGCCCTCAGCTTCTTCGGCATCATCGATCTCATCTCTACCGCTCCACCTTATTTGGCGTTCATCTTCCCTGGAGCGCGCTATATGCTTTGCTTCGCTCCATCCGGTTCATTCGCGTGTTTCGCGTATTCCGCTTGTTCAGTTTTCTCAATGAAGGTTATCTTCTCTTGGAATCGCTGCGCAGGAGTTTCAACAAGATTCTGGTCTATTTCCTCTTTGTCCTCATCTTGGTCACCTGCATCGGCACACTGATGTACATCGTGGAGGGAAATGCACCGCACACACAGTTCACGGATTTGGGCACTTCGGTTTATTATGCCATCGTGACGATGACCACTGTGGGCTTTGGCGACGTGACGCCTGTGACCCCTACGGGGAAATTCCTCTCGTCGATGGTGATGCTGTTGGGTTATACGATCATCGCCATCCCCACCGGTATTGTGACAGCTACATTTGTCGATGAAACTTCCAAACCCGTGCAACATGGATGTTGCCCTCGCTGCGGACAAAAAGTGCGAAAGAACGACCGCTTCTGTTCACAATGCGGAGAAAAGTTGGTCTAAATGCAATCAACCTAACTGCAATTAACGCAACTATTATTGGCGTAACCACTCTGCAAAATCTCTTTTGCTGGTGATTACGCCAATGAAACATAGAATATAAAAACACAAGCACTTGGAGGCAAGTCACAAGTGGGGGGAGATGAGCAACACGTTGTGCCGTGAGACACCGCGTTTCTCAAATTTGAATTTTCCTCAAAGAAAGCATTTCTCAAGATTATCCTTACTCAAGACGAGTATTCCCCAAGGCTAGCAGTCTAAAGTCCGCAAGCCTGTTTGATGCGGTCGCTCATGCCGATGCCGTCGCGCAGATTGCCTGCGAGGGTGAGCGTTGGATATTGCGATTGAAGGGCAGCAATGGCTGCAAATCGCTGTGCCGATGAGGCTTCATATTGAGGAATGGCACGTGGATGGCGGAAGATGCGCACCAAGTCGGGCTGTAAATCGCGGGGCAATCCCAGCATCGTTTGGAGTTCTCCCAAAACAGTTTCGGTGATGGTCTCATCACTGGCTTCCACCCATTCGGGATGGCGCACACCGCCCATAAAGACGGAGAACAATGCCCCACCCTCGGGAGCGCGATGCGAAAAGCACGAAGAGGGAAAGAGAATGCCCAGCACCTTTCGTCCTGCTGTGGAGGGTACCAACCCACCGAAGGCTTGAAATGAACGACCTTGCACATCCTTAAATCCGATTGCCACTTGCACCACTGGTGCATAAGTGAGCGTAGACACGTCTTTCAGCAACGAGGATTCCACAAATGGTAACAATTCTGGCAGCGCATAGGCTGGACAAGTGGTGATGACGCGTTGCGCACGACAAACGAAATTGTTTTTGCCGTTTGCATTTCTTTTTTCTCAGACAACTGTTCACCGCAAGCCGAAGAAGGTTCGGAAGCATCCGACATCGCACCTTCTGTTGTGGTCATCGTGCCATGGAGTTCCCAACGGTCTTTCCCTTCTGGTCGCAACACGGCAGAGGTGACACCAAGATAGATGCGTTCGCGTCCGATGCCGTCAGCCAACTGCTCGATGAGGCGTTCCATTCCGCCCTCGCACGACCACACTTCTTTGGTCGCCAAACGCTCTCGTTCGGTTTTGGGTGTGCGCATCTTCTGTATTGCACCACGAATGAAACTGCCGTACGTTTGTTCTAAGGCATACAATTTGGGCAATGCAAAACGAGTGACCAATTTGTCGGGATCGCCGGCATAGACTCCAGAAACAAACGGATCAACAAAATTACGGAAATAGGAATTTCCCAATCTGCGGCGACTGATTTCGCCCACCGTTTCGTTGGGATTCACCCCGCGCTGGCGAAAGGGTTCTGCCAAAAGTCGAAACTTGTCGTAGAGGGTCACCAAAGGTGTGGTGAGTCCGCTCCACAATCCGTGGGGCATCTCCACAAACTTCCGTTTGTACCAAATCCATCGTGCGTGCGATTCTTTGCGTGCTTTGAGCAAAGTGGATTTATCGAGGAGTTCAAAGAGCTCAGCCACCTCAGGATGACTCAACGCGCTCGTAGAAGGACCACTCTCAAAGGTGAAATCTCCCTCGTGATAGGTGTGAATCTGTCCACCAACGCGATTTTCTCTTTCCACCACAGCCACATCTACGCCCTTTTGTCGGAGCATAAAGGCCGTGACAAGCCCCGTGAGCCCTCCTCCCACCACCACAACTTCGTGGCAGTGAGAAGAGAGGGCAATACCTTGCGAGGTTTCGGCACGATGTTGCGTATCGGGAGTAACGTTTTGTGAAGATTGTGACATAGCGCACAGATTATCCATTAAAACTGATAATTAACTGTGCAGCCGAAAGTGAGCGGACGTCCAGCTTGTGCAAAATTGCCATTATATTTGAAGCCATAGACCACATATTTTGTAGAAGTCAAGTTCTTGCCCCAAACTTCTAGCCCAACATTTTTCCATTCCATACGCACTTTGGCATCGAGCAGCGCATAGAGAGGTTGTTGGAAATCATTTTCTTCGCTCCAATAGATGGGGCCGAGGGCAGAAGTTCCGACAGAGAACGTGAGTCGATCCATCCAATTCAGAGGCGTGTTCACGGTGTAATCTCCCATCACCGAGAGGGTGTGTCGGGGTGTGAGAGGCACAACGTTGTGGGAATAGTTTTTACCCCTGGGCTTATAGTCAACGAAGCGCGAATAGTTGTAGCCATAGGCCGCACGCAGCACTAAGCCACTGCAAGGAGAAGTGCGTACTGAGGCTTCCCAACCCCTACTGTCAGAATGTCCAGCATTGCGCAACACGTAGCCCACGTTGGGCACAGAAAGAATAATCTGCTGGTCGCGCCAGTCGGTGTAGTAGAGAGAGATTTGTCCTTCCGTAGCCCAAACTGGCAAATGAAAATGCGTTCCCACTTCATAACTCCAGTTGGTTTCAGGCAAGAAAGTGCGATCCCCCTCATGGGTAGACGATACGTTGAATCCGCCAGCCTTAAATCCACGTGCTACTTGCGCATAGAGATCGGCAGCCTTCCAACGATATTGCACCGCAAACTTGGGAGAGAATTGAGAGAAATGCAATTTGCTGGTCCAATCTTCATCTCCCTTGAGCAAAGGCTTGTGAGTGGAATAAGAGAAATTATTCAACTTATTGTTATCGGTGGCTTGTTCGAAATCGTAGCGCACAGCTGCGGTCAACGAAAGTCCGCGCCACACATTGTAACTAGACTGATGATAGAGGGCAAAGGTCTGTGTGGACAAGAGAATGTCTTTCTTCTGTTCTAAATCTGCGCCTTGCTTTGTTTGGGCGAAGGTTTATTATTCACCAGATATGTATCGTTTTTCACCCATTTTGACATACCAAAGAAACCCAATACCCATTGATAGCGTGAGCGAGTGTTGGACTTCAGCGAAAACTCTTGGCTCAGCAAGTTCTGACGCGTTGCGAAATCCACCATAACGTAGGGTTTTGGTGTGTAGTCTTGGTCCATCGTTAGATCATCTTTCAGATACTGATAAGACGTTTGGCTATTGAAGTCGAAGCCTTTGCCCACATATTGCCAGCGCATACCGTTGGTGTTGAGCAAACGTTTGTATGCTGAGGGATGATCGTAATTGACTTCGCCCACACGTTGGGTATTTTTGTCCCACAAAGCGAAGGGATCAGTTCCTTGGTCAGTGTAGTCCACCATAGAACTAAGGCGCATCGTCCAGTTGTCATTGGCACGCCACTCTACACCTACACGCGCAAAGTGTTCTTTGAGCGCATCGGCATCTTGGTTTGTGGATTTGTTTTTGAAATATCCATCGCGCTTGTGTCCACCTGCAGAGAGAGAAACACCCCAACGATTGTTGAACGTGGTTTGCGTGGACACGTTGGCTGAGAAATCATTGTAATTGCCGTAGCCCAGACGCAGGCGCGTGCCTGTGCGGTCGAAAGGCGAGAAGGTGCGCACGTCTACAATTCCCCCAATGGCATTGCGACCATAGAGTGCGCCTTGTGCACCGGGCAACACTTCTACGCTACGCACATCATCGAGGATGAAGTCGAAGGCAGCTCCTTCAAAGTGAGGCATACCATCTACATAAAAACCAGCAGCAGGGGTTTTGGCTTTCACGCCAATACCACGAATGTAGAGGGTTGATCTCTGTCTGTTACCGTAATCGGGCATATAGAAGTTGGGCACTACGGCAGTGAGGTCTTTGAGGTTGTGGAGTTGATGATTGTTGATCAATGAAGATTCCACCTTCACCCCAACTTGTGGCGCAAGATCTTTGCGATTGCGCTTCATTTCTTGGATTTGTGCTGTGGGAAGCACCACTTCGTGCAGAGCATCGGGAGCAACGGTGGCACTGGCCATAGAGTCTTTGGGCAGAGCGTTTTTGTCTGTCCCCTGAGTTGTGGGAAGGCTGAGCAATGCGCTGCAGCAAACGAGAGTTGTTAGCATCGTCTTGATAGGTTTTATTTTTTCGACTGCAAAGTTACATCATTCTCTCTATCCATAAAACCCTTAATTATGAGGATATTTTACACAAAGAAAAGAGAAAGGAGATGTTGCAAAATTCGTTTTTGCAGCATCTCCTTTGAGTAGAACGTTATTGCAGTGCGTTATTGAGAAGACAACTTCCTGTCGTCTTTCATTTCCTTGTTGAGATAATGTTTCAGACTCATCTTTCTCCGCTCATTGCGCCACGTCACCCACCACGCGGTGAGGGTGTATCCGCCTGCAAGCCACCAGAGATGATGCCACTCACGCACCACTTCGGGCAAACTCGCGCCCATCGACGAGAGCCGCACGAAACCATTGATGGCTGGTGTGGAAGGAATGAGCGCACCAAGCGTTTTCCAATACCAAGGAATGGCACTTGCGGGCCAACTCACGCCACTCAAAAAGAGCATGGGCACGGAGGTGAAAACGATGATCAAGATGATGCTCTCGCGCTGATGGGCAAGAGCACTGAGCGTAATGGCAAACATCACCGCTGCCAACAGATAGGGTAAGATGAACAGTGCCAAACCACTCAACTCCACCAACTGTGGAAAGTGGAAAAGATGCGGCACTACACCGAGCACAAAGGCTGCAACGGGAATGTAAATGGCGAGGTAAGCGGTGCTTCGTCCCAAAAGACTGGAGAGGGCGCGCCAAGGGGCATCGCGACGACGGGGATGATTGGGGTGAAACCATCGACTTTTCACCTCACTGACTTCCCCACGAGCCACAGCGGTTTCGGCAGCTTCGCGCTGACGCTTCACCTCTTCTCGGTGCGCCTCATCGGAGGCTTTGAGAAGGGCTGCTGCATCGAGGGACAAATCGTCCGTGGCAGGAAATCCATGCGTGCGTTCCATGCGCTCACGGCGCGTACCGGCTTCCATACCTACACCGAGAATCAAGGTTTGCTGCAAGATGAGCACCAGCACCGCAGGGAGCAAGAAGCTAGCAAATCCGCTTGGGGATTGTACAACGCCACGTGCTCGTAGGTCAAAGGCGCAGTAGTAATTTGCTCTTGTCGCTGCGTGGCTCCAGGGATACGTGACACTTTGATGCGCGCATTGGTTTGCAATGCCACATCGGTCGTAGTAGCAAGCACAGCTTTGTAGTAGAGCATACCGCTCATGTCGCAATAAACCTGCACGCGCACGGGCGTTCCGCGCTGCAAATCGCGATTCATCTGACTAGGCAGTGACACCACGCCATAGGCTTTGCGATGGCGCACTAGCGATTGCGCCTCGGCAAGAGAATTGGCTTGAGCCACCACCTCCACATCAGGAGAAGCATCAAGGCGTCTCACAAAGTCGCGCGACAGACTGCTATGGTCGCCATCGACAACGACCACTGGCACATCACGCACCACCTCTTCATTATAGATAAAGGCGTAGATTATCGGATAAATCACTGGGACAACGAGGAGGAAGATGATGAGTCCTCCATCGGTAAATATGTCGCGCAGGGTGTTGCGAAAGGATTTATGCATATTATAATAGTTAGAAAGCAGAAGCCCTCTGGTTCGGTTCTATATAGTTGCGTTGTTCGGTGGTCAGCATCGCCCTACTTTTGTGGCAAAGGGATGATCTTCCCTCGGCTCACTTCGCACGGCTTCTCCCACACCAGCAGGGTGAGTGCCTCAAGGCTGCGACTGCCTCTTCTAAGGCATGTATTGAATCTTCGTGATGATCGTCTTGAATCTCGTGGAGAAAAGCAAGGGCAGGAGGGCAAATGCGATGAGTGCTCCCCAGAATTGCCATGCCGACAACAACGACCAGCCGTCGAGGGCACAGTTGACATAGAGGAGGTAATAGTGTCTCAGGGGGAAGAGGTAGCTCACACCGTGGAGCATGGGATGCATCGCCATGGCTGGAAACGACATTCCGCAGATGCTAAACGAGAGGACGCCCCAGAGTGAGGCAAAGCTCAAGCCGAATCGCGGATTGGGCAGGGCACAAATCATCAACACGCCCATGCCCTGCGAGGCAAAGACGAAGAGACTGAACACCCCGAGCATGGTCAACCATCCGCACTGGCAGGGGAAGTGGAGATAGCCATAGAGATAAGCTCCCAGCGCCCAAGCTACGGGGAGAAACAGGGCGGCTTGCGCGATGAGTTTGCCATAGAGTGCCTTCCACGCCACACCACGAGTGTGCACCAACATGGCACGTCCGTGAGATTCTTTGATTTCTTGTCCGATGGAGAACACCGTGACGAAGAAAATCATCAGAGAGAGCATGCCAGGGATGAGGATATTCGACAAATATACGTTGTAGTTGAGCGAGGGATTCCCGATGGGATGTGCATCCACTGCCACAGGTTGGAGGAAAGCCATCGCCTGGTCGTTGGTAGCTCCTTTGGCGAGTAGCACCGAGCGTGTGGCAGCTCCCGAAGCCAGTTCGCTCATAGTGCGCATATCTTTGTAGAGCAGCGAACCAGCCATGAGGTAGGTGTTGTTGGTGTAGAACGACACCTTGGGTTGTTCTTGTCGGAGCAACTTTTCGGTAGTTCCCTTGGGGAAATAATAAAAAGCATAAATTTCCCCACGCTGCATGGCATGTCGCGCCTCGGTCACGTCAGCAAACTTATAGGCTATGCGTGTGTTTTGAAAGGCATCGAGGTTGCGTGCGATGTTGCGCGTGGTGGTTGTGTTGTCCATATCCACCAATCCCACCGGCATATCTGTGGGCAGTCCTTCTCCCATGAGCGAGGTGAGCATCACCGCACTCACCAAGGGCACGATGAAGATGCAAAAGAGATAAATGGGACGCGACAGCAGTCGTCGCCATTCGCGGAGCATAACTTTTATCATGTTCTAACGTCTAATTTCTAACGTCTAACCTCTAATTTATAATGTCTAATGCCCGAGCCACGCTTGTCGTGGCGAGCATAAAAGAGTCTGCGACCCCTAACGTCTAACAACCGTCATTCCAGGGCGGAGGTCTTTGATTTGACTCACGGGAACGGCTTTCACAGCAAAGGTTTTGAGGTCATAACCACCCATAGCCTTCGTGGCGCGCCACACGGCATAAGAGCCCACATCTTTGAGATTTGTCACACGCAAACGTACCTCTTGGTTGTTCAAAGCTGGCACAAAGGCGGTGATGACGGCATCTTTTTTTGAAATCCTGCAAATGGTCTTCGCGCACATTAAAGGTTACCCACATCTTGTCCATCAAAGCCACCGACATGATGGGTGCACCCGAGCCCACAAGTTCGCCAACACTAGGATAAATGCTGGTCACTTCACCATCAAGCTGTGCCACAAGCACCATTTCTTTTTGGTAGCTCTTCACCTCACTGATGGCACCACTAGCGCGATGCACCAAGGCAGCTGCCGCTTGCTTATCTTCGATTTGTGCACCATTCTTCGCCATGTCATACTGCGATTTAGCAGCGCGTTCAGTGGCAATCGCCGCATCACGCTGAGCCGTCATCTCGTCGAGCTTTTGAGCCGTGGCAACACCTTCGTCAAAAAGGCGTTTCACACGCGCATAACTCTTTTCCATCACCTCACGACCAGCAATGGCTTTCTGCCAAAATTCATAGGCACCGCGTATTTGTTCTTCGCGCGCACCCTTGTCTGCCTTGCGACTTTGGGCAGCCGCTGCATCTTGTGCCGACTGGGCTTGCACCAACTTGGCGTCTACTTCGGGAGCTTCTAGGAGAGCGAGGGTGTCGCCAGCGTGGACGAACTGACCTTCTTCAACGAGAATGTGCGCCACACGGGCAGGTACTTTGCTCGATACACGATATTCGGTGACATCGGCTTGACCTTGAATGACGTCCTTTTCGGGACGAAAGGCGAAATATCCGCATAGGGCGGTGAGAGCTACGACAGCCACGATGAGAATGATGGCTGGGATATAGTTGGGAGCTTGCTTTTTCATTTTAGAAAATAGAGATTAGACATTAGACGTTAGGGGTCATAGACCCTTTTATGCTCGCCACGACAAGCGTGGCTCGGTTAGACGTTAGACGTTAGAGCTTCTAGGGCTTCTAGCCTTTAGAGTTCTTCTAGTCCTTTTTAGTTGGAAATTGCTTTTTGAAGGGCAGCGTTGGCGAGTTGCAAGTCGATTTGCGCATCCACCACATCGGTTTTGGCAGCCATCCACGCTGTTTGCGCAGCGAGGAGGTCGGAAGTGGTGATGACTCCTTCGTCAAAACCCACACGCGCCATGCGGAGATTTTCTTCTGCCTTGGAGAGATTGCGGCGAGAGAGCGACAATTTCTTTTGTGCCTCATTAAGCAGCAGATGATTTTGCGTCACTTGCAGGGTGATTTTCTCTTGGGCTTCCTGCGCCTTCAGAGCCGTCATCGCCACATCCGCCTTAGCCGCGCGCACCTTGTGCTTGCCTTCGCCCCATTCCCACAAGGGAACTTTGAGCAGCAACCCGACACTCCACGTGCCCTTAAACTTCTTCTCAAAACCATTGAACAGACTAGGATAGGTCATCCCATATCCTCCTGTCAACGCCAGTGTAGGCAAGAAGGCAGCGCGGTCGATTTTCACCTTCTCTTCATAGATTTTTTGTCCCAACGCCAGTTGTTTCAATTCGGAACGCTGCGACAAAGCCATGGTCACAGCCTCATCGGCACTGAGTCGGTCTTTCATTACCTCATTCACCTCGGGCACCGACTCCAGATCCTTCAACTGCAACGTGCTGTTGAGTGGCAAACCGCAAATCTGTGCCAGGAGCATGCGCGAGAGGGTCTCGCCATCTTCCACGCGGAGCAAGGTGATGTCGGCTTTGTTCAATTCCACTGCTACAGCGAGCGCGTTGGCTTTGTTGCCACGCCTTCGCGCACCATCTTCTCCACATCGCCATTGAGACGACGCAAGAGGTCACGATATTCCACTGCCAGCGCGCGCTTATGGTGCAAACTCACCACTTGCCAGTAGGCTTTGTCCACATCATACATCAGTTCTTGCTGAGCCTGACGCACCTTCTCTCCGGCGAGTTGGGTGGAATAGCCCGTCAAACGGTCGTAGGCACGGATTTTTCCACCCATATACAAAGGCTGGGTGAACATCACCGCACCCACTGCCACATTGCGCGTGTCGGGAGTGAGTTTGTCGACAAGGTTACTGCCCATCGCGTTCAAACCTGCTTCTGCCTGTTTGCCTGCCGCCATTCCCTTTTGCAACAAGGGGAAGAGGTCGGGATGTTTGGCAAGAAATCCTTGTGCAGCCTGCATAAACTCTGGCGTCACGCCCTGCATCAGTTGCGTGCCTAGGGTAGAAAGGCTTGCTTGCTGGTCGGTGGAGAGAAGCGAAAGGTTATCGCCCGTGTGGAAATAGGCACCCACAGCCGACACCTTCGGCAAATAGTTGGTGCGTGCCACACGATGTTCTTCCTCAGCTTTGGTCACTGCCATTTGTGCCACCTGGAGCGACTTGTTGTGCTTCAAGGCAAGGGTGCGATAATCCTCGAGGGTGCGAGGAACCACCTTCACTGTCTGCGAGAGTTCTGGTCCAACGGGAGTCTTCTCCTGTGCCCAACTGCTCACTGGCAAAGCGAGCACTGCCAGCAAGGTAGCGAGATATAGGGGTTGTTTCTTCATGTTTCAATATTATAGAATAGTAGGAGTATTCTCTTTCCGTTCGAAAGTCCACCGCACTGTAGGACTAAAATCCAAAAACAATCCGATAAATTGTACAATCCAGCAACATGGAAGAACTTAATCGAGAGCGATAGAGTGTTGAAACGTGCACAAAAAAAAGTAGAAATCATCTGATTTTCAACACTAGAAACTTGTTTACACGAGTTTACCGGTCCATTTTTTTAGCGCGATTTCCTTCATCTTGGAGGGAAGAGGTCCTCATTTTTTCATGCAGCAAAGGTACTATTTCTTGATTTCCCTTCCAAATAAAACAGAAATATCGCACAACAATAAAGTACTTTTGTCGTGATTTTGTACAACCCACTTGACTTTTATCCTTGCTCCCTCCTTTTTCGTAGGGAACTAAGCCGCAAGAGCACGATCGCAACTGACGAAAAGCACGCTTATTTTGCCTCACTTATTTCGTTGTCAAGGCAGGGCAAAAAACACCTTCACAAGGGGGAGAAAAAAAAGTCCAACGTTTTTCGGGAAAAGTCCAACGTTTTTCCAAAAACGTCGGAGATTTTTTTGAAAACGATGGACATTTTCTCACCACTCTCGGAGATTTATGCCACAGCACTCTATTTTTTGAGGAAATAACGCCCCAAAATTTGGTCAATCACCGAAAACATTATAAATTTGCTACGCAAAGATAGCAGAATCCGCCTACACGATAGATTTAGCCAGACGGACTCTCCATGCCACACGCATTTCACTGTCACGCTAGCGCTTCGGCACTCCCCTAGGAAGAGGACAACAACTGCGCCCTCATTTCCGACAATCACTCCTTGAAGACCTATTATCTATCTCGCCCACTTATTATATATAAGGAGTAAGTCACGATATATAAGAAGTAGCCCCACGGAGAGAGGGAAAATGCCTGCGTCTAGCCCTTTCTTGCTTTGAAAGTTCCACCAAAATTCCTTTAACCTATAATGAAACGATTTTACGCACTGTTCTTCCTGTGCTGTGTATGGGCGGTAAATGCCTTAGCACAACTCGCTCCTGAGTTTTCTACTCCCGAAAAACCGGTTTATTTTCGCATACAATTTACCCAAGGTAATGTGTTTCTCTCCGATGAAGGCAATGGCAACCTGCTGAAATCTCAAGTGGCACTGCCCGTAGAGGCTCAGAAATTCCAGTTTATCGGCACCAAAGACAAGTGCGTCTTGCGCTCTGCTCTCGGACACTATGTGACGATGCAACAAGGCACTGCCCCCGATGGTCGCGACGGACAATTTTTCGCAGCAACGACTGATGCCCAAAAAGCGGTGAACTTTGCCCTCAAGCCCCAAGGCAAGGGGTATGAATTGGCGCATCTGGGCATAGCTAGCAAAAACTTTATGAACCTCTTTGGAGGTGGTGGCGCAGACCGTGTGCTAGGTGTATGGAGTTTTGGCGATAAAAACAATGCTTTTTTGCTCAAATCCAGTGACATAAAGGTGACGATGCCCGACCGTTATACGGGCTATCACAATGTGGTGCGCGCCATGGGGGAATATCCTTTGGCTGGTGTATCGACTTTTGCCCCCAAGAACCCCCTCACCCTTTGGTATCCCTCACCTGCCAACGCGGGTTCTAACCCCTGGATGGAATACAGTTTGCCCATCGGCAACGGACAATTGGGCGCGTGCATCTTTGGTGGCGTGAAAACTGACGAAATCCAATTCAACGAAAAGACGCTTTGGTGGGGCACTCCTAAGGACATGCAACGCCAAAGTGGCGATGGTCCTGTGTCGGGCTTCGGAAGCTACCTCAACTTTGGTGGACTTTTCGTGCAAAATCTCAATGCGAACCTTTCGCAAGTGAAAGACTATGTGCGTTATCTCGACATCGAAACAGCCGTGGCTGGGGTGAAATTCACCGACCAAACTGGTACGCAATATACGCGTCGCTATCTTTCGTCACAACCCGATGGCGTGATTGCGGCACTCTACGAAGCTGAGGGTGCCAACAAACTCGATTTGCAATTCACCCTCATCTCTGGCGATACGCTCAAAACGAAGAAAACACAATACGCTGCCGATGGTTCGGGCTGGTTTGCTGGAAAATTGCCCACCGTCTTCCACAACGCGCGCTTCAAAGTGGTGCCCGTGGGTGGTACCATGACGGCTACTGCTGACGGTATTGTGGTGAAAGGCGCGAACAAAGTACTGGTGATTCTCGCTGGGGGTACGTCATTCGACCCCATTGCTCCCTCACGTACCAAAGGCTCTGCCGAAGACCTCAACACGCGCATCGCCACTCTCGTGGACAATGCTGCGAAGAAATCGTTTGAAACTATCGAAGCTGCCAACATTGCCGACCACCAATCTTATATGGGTCGCGTGGCGTTCCATCTCGAAGGTGCGGCTTCTCAGCGCAATACTAAGGACTTGGTGGACTATTATAGTGCAACGCCCAATAACCGCAACACACCCGATGGCTTGTTCCTAGAACAACTCTACTTCAACTTTGGTAGATACCTCAGCATCTCTTCTAGCCGCGGTGCAATGCCTTTGCCCAACAACTTGCAGGGCATTTGGAACAACCGCCACGATGCGCCTTGGAACTCTGACGTGCACAACAACATCAATGTGCAAATGAACTATTGGCCCGCAGAACCTACGAACCTTTCGGACTGCCATCTGCCTTTCCTCAACTATATCATCAACAATGCGCAGAGCGAAGGTTGGCAACGTGCAGCGCGTGAGTTCAACAAAATCAACGGAAAGCCCAACAAGGGTTGGACGGTCTTCACAGAGTCTAACATCTTTGGCGGTATGTCCACTTGGAGCAGCAACTACTGCGTGGCAAATGCTTGGTTGGTTTATCACCTCTGGCAGCACTATCGCTACACCCTCGACCGAGAATTTCTCCTCCGTGCTTGGCCCGCTATCTGGGGAAGCGCAGAGTTTTGGATCCACCGTCTGAAGAAAGCCACCGATGGCACGTATGAAGCCCCCAACGAATGGTCACCCGAATATGGTCCTACACAAGATGGTGTGGCGCATGCGCAACAGTTGATTACCGAAAACTTGCAAATCGCTCACGATGTCGTGGAGATTTTGGGTGCGAAAACCGTAGGTATCTCAGATGCTGACCTCAAGCTCCTCAACGATCGTCTGACTCATCTCGACAAGGGTCTGCGCATCGAGAAATATCGCAACGACTGGGCACAAAATGAAGCTAGAGAACGCGGCATTTCTAAGGACACTCCTCTCTTGAAAGAATGGAAATATAGCGACTATCGCGCTGGACGCGACGTGAACCACCGTCACCTTTCTCACCTCATGTGCCTCTATCCCTTCAGCCAAGTGCAAGAAGGCGACAAGGGTTTCTATGAAGCTGCGAAAAACTCTCTCGCACTCCGCGGTGATGATGCCACAGGATGGTCCATGGGATGGAAAACCAATCTCTGGGCACGCGCAAAAGACGGCAATCACGCTCGCCGTATTCTGAGCAATGCGCTGAAGCACGCGCAAGCTACTCACGTGGTGATGTCGGGCGGTGGCGTATATTACAACCTTTGGGACGCGCATCCTAGTTTCCAAATCGATGGTAACTTCGGTGTCACGGCTGGTGTTGCAGAGATGTTGCTGCAAAGTCAGAATGAGGTCATCGAGATTCTCCCTGCTCTGCCCTCTGATTGGACGGCAGGTTCCATCACTGGTTTGAAGGCAGTGGGCAACTTCACCGTCGACATCACTTGGAAAGGCGGTAAAGCTGCGATGGTCAATATCACTTCTCACAAGGGCACTGCGCTTCGTGTGAAGGGGGCTGACCTCGCTAAGGTGACTGTGATGCTCAATGGCAAAGAGGTACAACCTCAACTTGCTGCGGGCATCGATGCTAAACAGCAGGTTTATGAAATCCCTGGCGTGAAAGCTGGCGACAAAGTGGTGATTGACTACACGAAACCTACGGCTATTGGTGGCGTGCTCGCAGCAAATACTCTGAAAACCGCCTCTGTAGCCTCTGCCACTGCTCAAGTCTATGACCTCTCTGGCAGACTTGCCCACGCTTCTACCCAAGGCATCCTCATCGCTCAAGGCAAGAAGATTATAAAATAGACGTTAGACATTAGACGTTAGAGGGTCACATACCCTTTTATGCTCGCCACGACAAGCGTGGCTCGGGCATTAGAATTTAGACGTTAGTTCTTAGACATCGGAATATCATTACGTATTCCGATGCCTATTTTACAAGATATATCACAACAATGAACAAAATACTACCCCTCCTCGCACTAGCTGCCACCGGTACTACCGCCATGGCACAAAGTCCAGTGCCCAACTTCACGGCACAAGATAAGCTCGATACGGCTTCCTACTACCACATTCGCTTCAAGAATGGCGGAGTGGAACTCGTGGACAAAGGTGTTAATGCTAAATTTTCTACCAACTACGGCAACGATGCTTCGGCACAACTCTTTGCCCTCATCGGCACACGTCAGAGCTTTGTGCTACGTAGCAAGGATGGCAACTACGTAGGTTACATCGGCGATCGTTTGACCAGCGTGAAGGAAGCTACACAAGCTCTGAACCTTACCCTGCTCAATAGCCCCACATTTGGCGAAGGATACTACGTGATTGCACGCGTGGACAACCAAAACAATTCGTTCAACCCTCATGGCGGAACGGGAGTGGGCAAACAAATTGGTTTCTGGGAAAACGCAGATGCCAACAATTCTCTCTACTTCCCCCTTCCCGATGACGTGCCCTCTCCCACTTATTCGGCATATCGCGACAAGTTTACCAAGAGCGAATACGGATTCAACCGCAACAATTCCTTCTCTCCGGAACGCCCACTCACACTTTGGTACTCTAAACCTGCTATGGGGGTAGCCAATACTTGGATGGAATACTCACTCCCCTTGGGTAATGGTCACCTCGGAGCCAGTCTTTTTGGCGGAATTAAGGTGGATCAAATCCAGCTCAACGAGAAAACCATCTGGACGGGTACGCCCACTGACATGGGAGGTTACGGCGCTTATCGCAACCTCGGTGGTATCTTTGTGCACGACCTCAGCGATAACTTCGATAAAACGACGAAGAAGGCGAGCGCATATTCTCGTTTCCTCGACATCGAACGCGGTATTGGCGGGGTAGACTATTCCGACAAAGCAGGTACGAAATACGAACGCCGCTATTTCTCTTCTGCCCCCGATGACGTGGTAGCTGCCCACTATAAAGCCACAGGTGCCAACAAACTTCACCTCCGTTTTGCCCTCGTGGCTGGAGAAGATATCAATGCGTCTGACCCCAAATACGACAACAACGGAGAAGCGTTCTTTGCCGGCAAACTCCCCACGGTGTATTACAACGCACGCATGAAGGTGGTGCCCACTGGAGGTACGATGACCGTGACGAAGGAAGGTGTAGAAGTGAAGGATGCCACCGAAGTGAAGGTGATTTTCTCCGCAGCTTCTACCTTTGATGGCAGTGTGCCCTCACGCTCCACTGGTGATGCCTCCACAGTTGCAGCGAAGGTGCAAGACATTGTGACAAAAGCAGCCGCAAAATCTTGGGCAGAACTCGAGAGTGCGCACGTGGCTAACTTTGAAAGCTACATGGGACGCGTGAAACTCAATCTCGACGATGCTTCCACCAAACAACACACGGAGTCGCTCATCAACTACTACAACGGCAATTCTCGCAACAGAGATTCTAAAGATGGGCTTTTCCTAGAACAACTCTACTTCAACTATGGTCGCTACTTGATGATTTCTTCGAGTCGTGGTGCCATCAATGTGCCCTCCAATCTGCAAGGTATTTGGAACGACAAGGCAGATGCGCCTTGGAACTCCGACATCCACACGAACATCAACGTGCAGATGAACTATTGGCCCGCAGAAACGACAAATCTCTCCGACTGCCACCTCCCCTTCCTCAATTATATTCTCGACAACTATAAAGGAGAAGGTTGGCAGAAAGCTGCGCGCTGGGGAAGCGATGGTCAAAAAGTGGGTTGGACGGTATTCACCGAGAGTAACATCTTCGGAGGTATGAGCACCTGGGGCAACAACTACAAGGAAGTAAATGCTTGGTATTGCACCCACCTTTGGGATCACTATCGCTTTACTCGCGACGAATCCTTCCTCCGCAAAGCATTTCCTGCTATTTGGCAGAGCGCGCAGTTCTGGATGGAGCGCATGATCCAAGACAAAGTAAAAAAAGACGGTACTTTTGTTGCTCCCAACGAATACTCGCCTGAGCAAAACGACCATGCAAGAGAAGACGGCACGGCACACGCACAGCAGTTGATCACTGCCAACCTCCAAATCGCGCTCGAAGCCATCAACATTTTGGGCGCAGAAAGCCTGGGACTCTCCGCTGCTGACGTGGCACAACTCAAGAACTACGTAGAAAAGACCGACAAGGGTCTGCACATCGAAGAGTATAAAGGCGATTGGGGCGACTGGGCAAAGAATCTCGGCATCAACAAAGGCACCAAACTCCTCAAAGAGTGGAAATATGCTCCCTACAGCGTTTCGGGCGACAAGGGACATCGCCACATGAGCCACCTGATGTGCCTCTATCCTCTCAACCAAGTGGAACGTGGCGATGATTATTTCCAACCTGCTGTCAATGCACTCACCCTTCGCGGTGATGCTGCTACCGGATGGTCCATGGGATGGAAGGTAAATCTATGGGCACGCGCCAAGGATGGTGACCACGCGCGTCGCATCCTCAACAATGCCCTCAAACACTCCACCGCCTACAACACCGACCAATATAAAGGTGGTATCTACTACAACCTCTACGACTCGCACGCTCCTTTCCAAATCGATGGAAACTTCGGTGTCTGCGCTGGTATGGCGGAGATGTTGCTCCAAAGTCAGAACGAGGTTATCGAGATTCTCCCTGCCCTTCCTCGTGCGTGGAAGAACGGCAGTGTCACTGGTTTGAAAGCCGTGGGCGACTTCACTGTAGACGTAGCGTGGAAATCTCCTTCCCTCCGAAGTCAATATCGTGAGTCACAAAGGACAGCCCATGCGCATCAAAGTAGCAGGCAACACGCAAAAGCCAGGTGAGGAGATTGATCCCTATAAGTTCGACCTCACCTTGGTGAAAGTCCTCGTCAACGGTCGTGGTGCGAAGGTGATTCCCGTAGAAACCAAAGACAAAAAGCACCCCACCTTCGAGATCAAAGCCTTGGTAGGTGACCATATCATGGACGTTCCTGCCGGTGCCACCGTGACCATCGACTTCTCTGCGCCAGCCGTGCCCACCGGCATCGGACTAGTAGCGAAGAAAGACGCTAAAAAAAAAAAAACAAGTGTTCGGTCTCGATGGTCGTCCCGCCTCAGCCAATAGCCACGGCATCTTCGTGGTAGATGGACAAAAGGTGATGCAATAGTCGCAGCACTTCACCATTGCCTTAGCAATTTCTCTTCCATCATGCTCCGAGTGTTCCTAGATGTTTCCATCTCCGAGCCTCGGAGCATGAACTTTTATCAGCTCCTTTTCAATATCAATCAGCCTATGTCCCTCCACTACTCCACACTTCTGCTCACCCTTGCCGCAAGTTCCCTCACAGCTTTGGCACAAACCACTGAGAAATATCCGGTGAACGTTGAGAAAAATCAGACCATCACCCACCCCAATCGCCTACTTCGCAGCGTCAGTCTGCAATCTGCCGATGGACTTCAAACGCAAACAGTGGGCACGCGCCTTGTTTACAACGATTTGTCGGCAAAAACCTTCACGGCTCTCCCTGGCGATGCCGTGCACCTCAGCTTGGACTATCAAAGTGGGGCTATACCTTGGATGCACTCCTACGTTTATGTCGATCTCAACAGCGATGGAAAGTTTGACTCCACCGAACTCCTCAGTTATTCGTACAGTCAAGGCAAAAACTCGCTGGGGAAAAACATAGAAAAAGGGGCAAAAGGTTCTGGTAGTTCGCTCCAACCTCCCACCTTCCACTTGCCCCAAACGCTCGCTGTGGGTCAATATCGTCTGCGCGTGAAAGTGGACTGGGACAACACCGACCCTGCTGGTGCAAAAGGGGAAGACGGCACAGTAAAAGGAGAAAATGGCATTGTGAAAAACGGAGGAGCCATTGCAGATTTCACCCTCAACGTGCATCCCACAGCCTTTACTCCAATGGCACTCTATCTCGACACGCGACATGCCAACATTTATGCCGAACATGGTGCACTGCCCCTCCAACCGCAGCGCGGACAAGCGCTCACGCTGCGCATCGTTCCAGTGGAAAAGTCCTACGAACCTACGCAGTTGGCAGTGAGATTTGGCAAAAATCCCTATGCTGAACAGACCGTGAATGGCGAAACCCAATGGGAGGAACAACCGCTTCAACCCAATGCCAAGGGATTAGTGACGCTTCCTGCTGAGATGATGAACGGCAAAGTGCGCGTGATGGCTCATTATAAACCCATCTCAACGTCCAAATATCTTCCAGCCTTCTCCGATGAATTTGAAGGTGACGACCACAGTGAGCCCAACACTAAGGTATGGTCGCGCACTCCTCGCCGAGGTGCTACGTGGAACCGCTTTTGCTCAAACGATACGGCTGTGGTTTATCTCCGCGACGGAGAACTCATTTGCCGCGCCATAGCCACTCCTCAACGTCTCAAAGGGCAAGAACCCAAAGACTTCATCTCGGGGGGCATCAAGAGCGAAGGAAAATTCTCCTTCCAATATGGTAGAGCCGAAGCGCGTATCTTCACAAAACCTCACAGTGGCAACTTCCCAGCCTTCTGGATGATGCCACAAGATGGTAGCGCAGGATGGCCCAAAGCCGGAGAGATTGACATTTGGGAGCAAATCAACACGGAGAATGTTTCCTACCACACCCTACACTCTCACTGGACCTTCACGCTCAAGCACAAGCAGAATCCCACTTCTGCCGTGCAAGGTCACAACATCGACTACAGTCGCTATCACACTTTTGCGGTGGAATGGACGCCCACGCTCATTTCGTGGTATGTGGATGGCGAATTTGTGGGAAGCGCGCCCAAGAGCACCGACAGCGATGCCCTCGCCAACGGACAATGACCCTACACCAAACCTTTCTATCTCATCCTCAATCAGAGTGTAGGCGATGGAAGTTGGGCAGCATCCCCCGACCCGAACTTTGTTTATGAAACGCGCTTCGACTGGGTGCGCGTTTATCAAACCAAAGCGCAGAATCCCACGCTGACTGCCATAGCGCGCAATGTGATTGCTCCTCTCTCTCTTTCGCAAAATGATGAAGACGCTGGTGAAGGTGCTCACAAAGCCTCGTTGTGGTACGACCTCTCTGGGCGTCGCGTCAAAAGTTCTAGCCAAGGTCACGGCATTGTGGTGAATGGCGAAGGACAAAAGAGGCTACTCCCCACGCACTAGTACTTTGATTCCAAGTATTGCTCTCTTTATTTTCCATAAAAAAATCCCCTTCCTCCTCTGAAAAAGTGGGATAAACCTTGGTCAATCACAGAGAAGTCATTAAATTTGCAGGTGTAATCGAGAGGGCATCTCGGTTGCACCTTTTTGTTTGGGGTATGGTGTAATTGGCAACACTGCAGATTCTGGTCCTGCCTTTCCTGGTTCGAGTCCGGGTACCCCAACTTTCATACATAAATTAATAAATTAGGTGGCACGCGGCAATGAGATTCGTCTTGTTGCCGCTATTATTTGACTACAACTGCGTGAATGTGGACCACAACTGCGTGAGAATTGATCTCAGCAGCGTGAGTTTACCGCGCAACGCATTGAGTCTACACCACATTAGCATTCTCTATTATGATTTATGGGCTTATCATTGGCGGTATTTTAGGGTTCATCCTCTCAGGTGGAAACATATATATCGCCATTCTAGGAGCTAGCATTGGCTATTCTTTCGGTCGTTCCTTGCAGACTCGTTATGGGAAAAAGCCCCTTCACGACTTCACTGCTCCCGACAATGTTTACTCCGAGATGTTTCGCGAGCGCGAATATCTGGCTCCTCACGACTTTTTCTCCTCGCTCATGGTGCTTACCGCCTATGTGGTGGATGCGGACGGCAAGATTATGCACAGCGAAATGGAACACGTGCGCGCCTTCCTTCGCACCAACTTTGGCGAACGTGGGTTGCAGCAAGGGGAAGCCTTGTTGCAACAACTCTTCCAACACCAACGTCAGCTCCGCGACCAACAAGGACCGGAGGCTTACGACCGCTTGGTACAACAAAGTTGTGTGTTCATCCGCAATCAAATGACGCTCGAAGGCAGTCTGCAACTCGTGGATTTCCTCATCGACATCGCTCGTGCTGATGGCAAAGTCATCGACATCGAGGTGAAAGCCGTGCGCTACGTGGCACGACTCTTGGGACTCTCAGCGGCTCAGTTTGAGAGTCTGCTCCATCTGGGCGAAGAATCTCTTGAATCTGCCTATGCGGTGTTGGAAATTACTCCTGATGCCACGGACGAAGAGGTGAAACGCGCCTACAAACGTTTGGCACTCCAGCACCACCCTGACCGCGTGGCAGCACTTGGCGACGACGTTCGCAAGGCGGCAGAGCGTAAATTCCAAGAGATTGGCGAAGCAAAGGAAAAGATTTATAAGGCAAGAGGAATGAAGTAGACATTAGACGTTAGAGATTAGACGTTAGAGGCTAGAAGAACTTGAGAAACTAGAACATCTAGAAGAACTAGAAGCTCTAGAAAAACTAGAACGTCTAATCTCTAACGTCTAACATCTAACCTCTAATCTCTCCCCCTTTAGTATTGTCTCAATCACAATAAGTTCGTACCTTTGCGCCATTATTGAGATTTTCCACAGAATTTGCAGAAAAAGCAGAGCAACACGCTCAGCAATGTGCAACTATCTCATTAGAATAATCATTTTTATCAATAAAACAATATGAATATCAAGTCGATTTTTGCTATGGCTTTCATGGCAACTGCCCTTGTGGGTACGACCTTCACTCTCGCTTCTTGCGAAGATGACGAAAAACCAGAAACCATCCAAGGTGTTGCAGTTGATGGCACTTACAACTCAAGCCTTAATGTGGGAGCTAGTGTAAGAGACAATATCATGCCTTTGGCTACTATCCAAGACCAAAAAGTGGTGGTTGTCACTCTCAATGCCAGCAATACAACTTTGACCTTCACAGGTTACGAAAGCGATCTCCCTAAAGGTCTTCCTTATAAGCACATTGCCCAAAAGCAATACATGCTGAAAAACGTGAAAGCAACGAAACTTGCTGACGGTACTGTGAAACTTACAGGACAAGAAGAAGTGACGATGTTACTCCGCACCGTGAGAGCCACAGAAGAAAAAGCCAATGTTCCTTTCCAAGAATACAAGGTTACAGTGAAAACCGAAGGTACAATCAAGAACGGCAAGCTCAACCTCACCACCACCTTCCGTCCCACTGGTATGCCCATGGACGTGATCTACACCTTCACTGGTCAAAAATAAGTTGATGTCCTCACACTTACACCAGCATTGTCGCCCCTACGACGATGCAGTGCGCGTGAGTTTGGACCACAAATCCTCAGTGTGCTTCTCCTCGTGGGAAGTACACTGAGTTTTTCTTCTCCCTCCCATGGTGATGTTCGGCGATAGCTACATCACCTCTTTACTGAGTCTACATAAGACACTGTAAACAAGGGAATATCATCAAAAATAAGGATTGGAGTAAGCCGAAGAAGTGCGTAATTTTGCAGCGCACAACAAAAAAGCAAGGTATATATTCAAAGAAACAGGCTCGTCTTGTGAATTTATGCCCCATAACATCTAAAAGAAATGCTCCAATGAAGAATTACAAATTCAGCGCAAGTTTGCTCTTAGCAGCCACTTTGCTTGGTGCAAGCAGTTTGATGGCTTCTTGCAACGACGACGAAACCTCAGCTCCCCACAAAGTTCCACAAGCAAAAGTGCTGCGCACAGCCGTTGCTTCAGGTGTCTACACCACCACCCAAGGTCTTTCGATCGATATGTTCGGTCTATCCGCCAAATTGGGACAGCAAGAAAACCAAAAGATTGAGGTGAAAGCTCTCACAGACAGCACTATCTCGCTTCACTTCCCAGCCTACGATGTTCCTCTTGTTGGAGATTTTCCTTATAGCAATGCTGCACAAAAGGAATACCAACTCGATAAAGTGGTCGTGAAATTCCAACCTGACGGAACGATGTCCTTCGCTTCTAAAGTAAAGATTGAAACAGTGTTTCAAATGACTCCTGCCAAGATGAAGAAGGATGACATCCCCTATCGCACCTTCCCCGACACTCCCATATCCTACGAGGGAACGATCAAAGGCAAAGAGTTGACGGTGAAAATCACTGCCCAACCAGGAAAAATGCCTTTCCCCGTCACCTACAATTATGTGGGACAAAAATAAACTATGCTTCATATATTGATACAAACATGCTGTCTTAACAGACAACATCCTTTGCATAAATACGGACAACTCCTCCTCAGTGTGCTTCTCCTCGTGGGAAGTGCACTGAGTTTTTCGTCCTGCAACGGATTGTTTGAAGGCATTTATGACACTCCCCCCAAGGAAGGCGAAACACCACAAAGGGGATTTCTCTCCTACGATGCCACCACGCATCGAGGTAAAATCTTTGCCGACGTGAGCAGTTATCAGCACTGGACGTTCTTCGACCTTCCCAGTCGCACCACCGTCACCAAGGAAATTCCGAAAACACTTTCGGGAAAATGGGATGGGAAATCTGCCATTAGTTATCAGCACGTCACCTTTCCGTCCACCTATCGCACCGACAGTGTGATCCACACCGACCCTATGCCGGTGCCCAAAGATTGGACTTTTGCCTTTCACCACTACGATGTAGCCACCAACCATGGTGTAGCAGTAGCGACAAACTATCGTTCTCTCGATGCCCTTCCCCGACAAGGGGCTGAGAAAGACGCGCTTTTTGTCGCAAACTTTCACACCCGATGAGTGGACCACTCACCAAGCCTATTACGATCTTTTCGGCTATTTTTCCTCTATTATATAGGCTATCAACACGCAGCTTTCAATCCTGTGCTCTCCACTTGGATGGATATGGATGTGAAAAAAATCCCCCTCCGCGCTACACCCTCTCCGGTTTGGTCTATCTGCTCCGTCTGCAAGACGGCACTGTGGCAGCGATGCACCTCCCCTCGCACCTCAATGCCGCAGGACAAAAAGGATATGTCACCATCGATTATATTTGGCCCTATTAGTCACCCTCTTTTCCCTTTATGGCAGTTGTTTCTCTCCTAGCCCTCGCACTCACCTCTGCAGTTGCACCGCAATGTTTTCCCGACTCCACACTCTCTGAGGCGGTGGTCACAGGCACGCGCACCCCAAAACTTTGGGCTGACACTCCTGTGCCCACTTATGTGATAGGTCGCAACGACATTCGCAGAAGTGATGCCACCAATTTGCGAGAACTCCTCACCCACGAACTGCCGAGTGCGGAATTTTCCTACACCCCTTCGGGACATATCAACCTCAACTTTGGGGGATTTAGTGGTCAAGGCCTTCTCTTTTTGGTGAATGGAGAGCGTATGGCTGGTGAGACGATGGACAATGTGGACTTTTCGCGCATCAACCTCTCCGATGTGGAGCGCATCGAAATCGTGCGCGGTGCTTCGTCTGCCCTCTATGGCAGCTCAGCAACAGGGGGTGTGATCAACATCATCACGCGCCAACAACTGAAATCAAACCGCAACAGTGAAGTGAGTGCGCGATGGGCGCGCCACAACAACCGCCGAGTGGATGTCAATTTGGGGTACAACCTGAAGAAATTTACCCACATCGTGACGATGCACCACGATGCACAAGAGGAATATGCGCTGCAAAATCCTGAAAATGTTGCACTCTTCACCACCTATTCGGTCAACCGCGTGCCAGGACAGCGCGTTTGGCAATGGAAAGATCGCTGGATTTGGTCGCCCTCACAGCATTTCCGCTTGTCGGCGCGCGCAGGTTGTTTCTTTCGCCAACAAGACCAAGACGCCACGCAAGCCAATCGCTACCGCGACTTCGTGGGAGGGGCTAAGGCGGAATGGACCGTTTCTCCACAAACACGTCTTGAACTGGCCTACAACTTTGACCAGTACGACAAGTCCGACCTCATTTTGTCCACACAAAAAGACCTCCGCGATTATAGCAACGTGCAGCACTCCACGCGCGCCCTTCTTTCTCACGACATCGCCCATCTTCTCCCCACCGACCAAGGATTTACCCTCACTTTCGGTGGCGACTATTTGCGCGATTATCTGATGAGCTATCAGTTTGGTGGTCAATCTCACGTGCAACATTCTGCCGATGCCTTTGCCCAAGCCGATTGGACGCTCTCTCCGCAATGGGAAATCCTCGGTGCGCTACGTTACGACCATTTCTCACAAGGCGAACACGCACACGTCACCTCTAAATTTCTGCTCGTTTCCGCCAAGGTGCTTTCACCTATCGCGCTGGTTACGGACAAGGATTTCGTGCCCCCACGCTCAAAGAACGCTTTATGCACTTTCCCGTGACGGGACTTTTTGTGTTGCGCGGTAATGAAAACCTACGCGCTGAACGCAGCGACAACTTCCACGCTTCGGTGGATTGGCAACAACATCGCTGGCTCCTTTCTGCAGCCGTGGCTTACAATCTAGTGCGCCAACGCATCACCACTGCCCCACCGAGCATGGAACGCGAAAAACAATCGGGACTTCCTTATATCAACTACATCAATCTCCCACGATTGTATGCTTTTTCGCTGCAATGCTCTGCCCAAAACAGTTGGCATCTCGGACTAGGCACGCTCGGTGCACGCCTCAACTATGCTTACACACAAGAAAAAGTGCCACAAGGCAACGCGCTCACGCCCTATCTTCCCGCTCGTCCACACGCTCTCACAGTTCGTTTCTCCTACGATTGTCCCATCAACACGCACCATGAATGGGGCATTCAGTTGAGTGGTCGTTGGTTGTCGGGCATCTCTTCCGAAGAATACACCGCCAGCACCGCTGCTGTCCACCAAGTGCACTACCCTTCTTACGCGTTGTTCCGCTTAGGCACCACATTTTCGCTCAACCGCGTATGGCAATTTTCCCTTGCTGCTGACAACGTGTTCAACTATCGTCCACACATCTATTATTACAATTCCCCCACAACCGATGGCATCGATGTACAGTTGGGAGCGACCTATCGGTTTTAAGCCCAATAATGACCGTTGGGGTTTAAGCCTTGCCCCCTCTTCTGCCCTTACCTTCTTGGCGTCTTCTCGCGCTTTCTCATCGTCTTGTTATATATTCTCAAATCCTCATCACTTTAAACTTGTTATAAAAAAGTCATATCCCAAGAAATAAATTACTCGAATCTTTTGCACGTTTGAAATAAAAGTGTAGCTTTGCCATACCTTTCGACATGGACCTTTAATCACTCATCAAAATGTCAAACAAAAAAGATCAACCATGATAGTTAAAAAAATTATTGGCTTACTTGCAGTGATATTATCTGCAGGGGCTTTGTTCTCAGCTTGCGATGACATTAGCAAAGACCCGACTCCTTATCCAAGCATTTTGTCATTTCCAGCTCAAGGGGGAGAACAAAAAGTGATAGTACGTTCATACGATGGAAGCGAATTAGTGACTAAGTGGGAAATTTATCGCATTATTAGGTCTGAACAGTCAGAGAAAGGGATTAAAGGGGTTGATATAAAATGTGTGTTTGATACCCTTTCTGATGGACGAATACGCGTGAAAGCAGAGTCTCTCACACTAACTTGCGCAGCTGATCAAAAATCGATCGTAGTTGAGATGTCTCCAAATACAAACTCAAAAAAACTTAGTTACGTCATTAAAGCATCTGGAGGAATGGAAGGTTTCGACATGATTTGTAACCAATCCCCCAAAGACACGCTAACAACTACTCCCAAAAAGTGACGCGCTGTGATGAAGATGTAGCTTAAATTGAAGAGCAATATCTTATGAATGAATCAAATAAAAGGCAATCTGTAGACCTAGATGTTTACAGATTGCCTTTGCTATTGTGTAAGTTCGGAATTCTAGATAGTGTCTATTTTTTGTGGAGCAGTTTTATTCTCAAATCCTCACCATTTTAAACTTGTTATAAAAAGTCATATTCCAAGAAACAAATTACTTGAATCTCTTGCACGTTTGAAATAAAAAATATAGTTTTGCATCATCTTCCAACATAGACCTTTACCCCCCTCAAACAAAGATGATAAAAATTCTAACAAAAACAATCTTCTCTTTGTTGATTCTTTCAGGTTGTTCAAAAAACAACAAAGTAGAGCTCTCATTATCGCATGTGCAACCAGAATCGTCATTCTCCTTGCCTCCAATAGAACAATGTGACAGCTTTAGCATTGTTCCTCCCTATCAGAATATTGATAGCCTACATAATCTAGAGATACCTGATGATATCCGTTATGTATGTGAAGAAATGCAGGTAAACGATAGAATAACAACGCTTCTCTTTTATCATAAAGGCAGTGTCGTAGCCTATGCAATTATGCAACGCTCTATCGCTGACTTCGCGTCATTTAATGCTTCTAAGAAGTATTCAATAAGGCAACAACTCTTCTTAAACAAAGAGCGCAAAGTAATAGTTAATCACTAAAGCTTACATATACAACGAGACCGTGGCAAAACATCCGTTTTGTCACGGTCTCTTCACTTTTCTAGAAGTATGTATTTATATAAAAACATAGCCAACTCTAAAACAAAAGGAGTAGCTACTTCCGAAAGTGCAAGTTCAAAGAAAACTATCGCTGAGCATACATTTGCTCGTAGTATTTTTCATATTCGCCCGAGGTGATGTTGTCCATCCACTCCTCGTTGTCGAGATACCAACGCACGGTTTTTTCGATGCCTTCTTCAAACTGGAGCGAAGGTTCCCAACCGAGTTCTTCTTTCAACTTCGTTGAGTCGATGGCATAGCGCAAATCGTGTCCTGCACGGTCGGTGACAAAGGTGATGAGATCGAGGTCTTCGCCTTCTGCACGTCCCAACAAACGGTCCACCGTGCGCACCACAAGGCGAACGATGTCGATGTTTTTCCACTCATTGAAACCACCGATGTTGTACGTTTCATTGATTTCTCCTTTGTGGAAAATCACATCTATGGCGCGTGCGTGGTCGATGACATAGAGCCAATCGCGCACATTTTCGCCTTTTCCATAGACGGGCAAGGGACGACGATGGCGGATGTTGTTGATCATCAAGGGAATCAACTTCTCGGGAAACTGATTGGGACCGTAGTTGTTGGAACAATTCGTCACCAAAGTTGGCATACCATAGGTGTCGTGGAAGGCGCGGACGAAATGATCGCTCGATGCCTTCGATGCTGAATAAGGGGAGTGTGGGTTGTAGGGAGTTGTTTCCACAAAGAAATCTTCGCCATAAGGTGCTGCACCATCGGGCTTTGTGATGTCGAGCGCGCCATACACTTCATCCGTGGAGATGTGGTAGAAACGCTTCCCTTCGTAGCCTTCGGGCAAACTTTCCCAATAGTCGCGCGCAGCTTGGAGCAAAGAGAGCGTGCCCATCACGTTGGTGCGTGCAAAACCGAGGGGATCTTTGATGGAACGATCCACGTGACTCTCTGCTGCCAAGTGGATGATGCCGGTGATGTGGTGACGCTCCAAGAGCGCGCGCACGGTGGGGAAATCACAGATGTCGGCTTTCTCAAAAACATAATTAGGAGCTTCCTCCACATCTTTGAGGTTTGCCAAATTACCGGCATAGGTGAGGAGGTCAAGGCAAACAATTTTTGCCTCGGGATATTTGTTGACAAAAAGACGAACTACGTGGTTGCCGATGAAACCAGCACCACCGGTGATGAGGATATTGGACATAATGGGGAGATGCTTTAAGAGATTGGGGTAAAGTGGAGGCACTATGCTCCAAAAACTTGGTGCAGACTGTCGAGCCAGTGAGGGATTTCGAGCCCAAAAGTGGCTTTGATTTTCGATTTATCCAGCACGCTATAAGCCGGACGTTGCACCGGAGAGGGAAATTCGTTGGAATGACAAGGCAACACTTTGCAAGCACTCTCGGGACGAAGTCGGCGCAGTGCCATCGCAAAATCGTACCACGAACAAGCGCCTTCGTTGGAATAGTGATAAACTCCTGTATTTTGAGGTTGAAGTCCGCCTTTGTCGATGATGTGCATCAGCGCAGCCGCCAAATCTTTTGCTGCCGTGGGAGTGCCCACTTGGTCGAACACCACTTTAATCTCTGGACGCGTGTCGAGCAAACTAAAGATGGTTTTGGGGAAATTCTTGCCGTGGATGCTATACAACCAAGCGGTGCGCACAATGATGTGCTGACAGCCCGACGCCACAATGGCTTGTTCGCCCTGAAGTTTGTGCGGCCATAGATGCCAGTTGGCGTACCCGTTTGGTATTCTCGGCAGGGAGTGTTGTAGGGCTCAGCACCAAACACATAGTCCGTGGAAATGTGAAGCAACCACGCCCCAGATTGTTGAGCGATTTGTGCCATATTGTCCACAGCCTTATGGTTGAGTAGGTCCGCCAATTCCTCTTGAGTTTCGGCGGCATCAACGTTGGTGAAGGCAGCACAGTTGATGATTACTTCGATATTGTGCTGCGCCACCATCTGCGCCAAGGCTGCTTTGTCGGTGATGTCTAGCGCATAGATGGTGGAGGATGCTTCGTTAGTGCCTTGTATATCGGTAAAAACGAAATGATGTTGCGGATATTGTGTTGCCAGGACTTGAAGTTCGTGACCGAGTTGTCCCATGGCTCCCGTGATGAGTAGATTCATTGCAAATATAAATAGTCTTGAGAAGTTGACCTTCACAAGCAAAGTTAGCGATTTTGCAGGAGATGACCAAGGGCAAATCAACCCTTTGAAACATTATCAGCATCGAGAACAAACGAGAAACAAGATGTCAACAAGAAAATGAACGATGACAGCAAGTTTTCTTCTCGAAACAAAGCTGTAGACCATAATGTTTAGCTATCATTGCTAAACACGATGGTCCACAGTCCATAGAATCTTGTTGAGATCGTATTCTCATATTACATGTTGAGTCGCTTCATTGATTCGGTTGCAGAATCCTTTCTTTGGCGGATTTCCTTTTGGTTAAATCGATAGCGGATCTGAATCGAAACACTGCGAGTGTCGCTATAATTCTTGTCATATAGTCTGACACCCTCCATTTGTGTTAATCCTGTATTCCAAGCCGTTTTCAAAAGGTCCGTCCCAAGAATAGACACATCCATTTTCCCTCCTAAAAGTTGTTTGCGAACTTCAATATCCAACTGGTGTTGCTGCCCAACTTCAAAGCTTCCAGTTGTTAGCGGACTTCGATAAGTATAGTTCAATTCGATATCACACCATTTTGGCACAGTTAGTGTTTGAGTTAGTCGGGTATAGAACAATGGTTTTTCCTTAATACTTAGATTGTATTTTCTACCATCAAGTTGTTCATATTGCACCATGCCTAATAAATTGGAAGAATACCATCCCCAACTCTTAGACACATTCCCCATTAGTTGGACTCTATGGTGGTGATCAAAATTGGTTTTGGAGATGACGTAACCTGACGCTAAATCACCCTTTCTCTGAACATAGTTGTCAATGTGATCACGTGAGTACTGATAGTTTACAGCAAGATAAAAGATATTATACATAAACTCATATCCTACTCGATAGTTCTTCTCTGGCAATAAGTTGGGATTTGCATCTGAAGAAACAAATTGGTTAGAGTAATAACGATTGTTGCTTAAGTCTTCCAAACTGGGTCTGCGAGTCCCTGAAGTAAAACTGAAATTGTGCATTGACGCTCCCAACGTTCCAGAGATCTTTCCTACAAAGAAAATATCATTGTAGCTACGGTTAATGCTGTTCAGAGGTTCATTGGGCACTAATAGATAACTATTTGCATGCTCAAAACGAAGCCCCAAAGAGGCACTCCACCTGCTTAGAGGGAATGAATAATTGAAATACCCCGCATATACTCTTTCGTTGTTAGTACCAACACTTGGATAAGTCGCATCTGTGGTTTGCTTTCTATCTCCCTTTATTTGGTACAAATCGGCACCTCCTTCAAGAAAGTGCTTGTCCGAAAAGCTATAAGATAGATATGGCGAAAGTTGAAAAAGAGCATAAGATGCGTTAGTGGAGAGGTGATGATTTCCTATTTTGTCCCTCTCCCTCTCTCTCGTGATTTGCTGACGTTCCAAATCTTTGACAATAGCATCGGCATTGATTTCAAGTTTTAGTCTATTGGAGGCTTTCCACTCTGTATAAGCATTAAAATGATGAAAGACACTTGTGTTATCAACAGAAGTGTTGGACTCCAAATTTTGCCATCCTTGTTTACTTGTATTATAGCGCGTATTATCTCCGCCATGACTATTGATTTTGCTGCTTGACAAATTATATCCTATCCCCCAAGTCAACATTTTAAGAGGAGTAAAGTTAGCCTTTATGAGTATGTTTCTTGACAAATCACTTATTGTGTCCGCAAGTTGAGTTTGTAGGTCCAACTGAGGAATGACTTGAGCCTCAATGCTGTGTGTATTGTTCATACGGTTGTTCCCCTGATTAAGCTGAAGACTGACATTGTATTTATCATTAGCATAGCCCAACAAGATATCTCCTAAAGATGAAACAGCATGGTTGAATTGCCCCTTACTTTTTACTTGACCTGTGAAAGTATCTTTTTGACGCTTAGTTTTGATGTGAAGTACAGCATTTACACTGCCACGATACCTTGGACCCGGATTTCGTTCAAGCGTTATAGACTTGATTACTTTGGGGTCTATTGACTTTAGTTCATCGTGAGAAAAGCTCTCTTTATTATCCAATAATATGAGAATCTTGCCTCCGCCAAGCAATGTTACACTTCCATCTCCATCCACTGCGACTCCAGGGAGTTGTGCCAACAGTCGAAATATACTCGATTGTTGTGCCAAAGGTGTACCTTCTACATTGACTTCTAGTTGATGATTACTCAATTTAATGTTTCTTTTGTGTCCTCTTGCTATCACCTCGCCCAAAGTATAAGATAAAGGACACATTTCCACTTTTGCAGGGAGTGCGTTTATGTTTATCTTTTGTGACTCATACCCTATACGAGTGAAATAGAAGTAACTGATTGGCAATGATTTCCCAAAACGAAATACACCAGTACTATCAGTAACTACTCCCTGCAACAATGTACTGTCTTTGCTATAAGCAACGACATTACAGAGTTCTAATGTCTGCTTGTTCTCATCTACCACCACGGACTTAATGACTTCTTGTCCCCATAGAGATGATACGTTGAGACATAAAGCCAAAAGAACAAACAATATTCTATATGCTTTCATATTCGTGAGTGAGTTATTTATTATGATAAACCATACAATTTGGGGTTCCATAAAGATCTCTCTTGTATTTGAGAGCTCTAACCCACAATTTTTCCAATTGCAGGCTTGAAGGAAACAAGTGCAATATTACGTATAAAAAGTGAAATAAGGAAATTCCATCACACTTATCTTTCTTCTTTTTAGTTTATCAGTCAAACGCATAATCAACCATTAAGCGCAACACTATCTTACAAGTTGATATATCACGGATAGAAAAAGAAATAACAACATTCTGTCGCACTTATCTTCTTCTTTTTTGTTCTCGATGCCTTCGTACTAACAGTAAACAGACCACTCAACACTCAAATAAAATATGTTCTAGAGCTAATGACCGGTTTAGGTTAAAGACGCAATTCCCCATTTCTAAAGGGTTTTCTCTTGACAATTACAAATCGTTAAGAGGAAACATTTCAGATACTGTTAAAATGGCGTCCTAAATTTGGTCAGAATTTCGAGTAAACTAGGAGGAAACTAATGTTTCTCACTTGAGTTTAACATCAATCCTCCGACAAATTGAACAGATTCAAGAGCTTTCTCGGTTTCTTCCCACAAAAATGAAATTTCGTGGGAAGTTTTCAGAATTTCATCGGACAAAAAATAAATTCCGTGGGAAGAAATCTGCAAAAAATCGGACATTTTCAGATGAAAAAAAGGGAAGAATGAACGGATTTGTTATAAATACTTGCAAACACGAGGGACATGCAACAAAAGTCGTAAGTTTATGCGATTCACCAACCCTCTGAGAATCGAGTCCTTTCCAGCAAGGATTTCGGCGTTCTAAAAACCGCGTTAAATGGAGGGACGGGAAATATAAATAATGATTAAACCCAAATCGATCGTTAGTCCGTTATCATCTCCATATTCACGGAACAACACGTTTGAAACTCACAGAACATTCCAGTTGGCACTCACAGAACAACCCATTTAGAAATTCTCACTTCCCCACAACAACAGCGCACTGCTGCCGAGGGTCGACCGCAGTGCGCTGTATGACATTTGGACACTCTCCGAAGAGAAGTAGCCATGGATGTTCTGCCATTAGGCGAGGATAGTTATTGGTTTTCCGAACGATGGAGGAGCAACTGATTGCGCATTTGACGCAACAAGACTTTACCGTGATTGCGGAAGGCAAAGAGAGGAATAGTCACACCGATAACCATTGCCATAATGGTGAGGGTGCAGGTGATCCAGTTGTAGTTGAAAAGCGCAAAATACTTGTCGAACAAAGGATCATCGTGCTTGTGGGAGAGCAACTCTACGAGCGACTGGATGCTACCATAGGCAAATTTACCGGGCACCATGGGGAGCAACGCAGGAAACGAGAGTGTTTCGGCTGGAGATTTGATTTTAGTGGAGAGAGGAATCGACACACAACCGATGACAAGTCCTGCCACTCCAGCTGCCATAGCGATGTGCCAGTCGGCAAAGTCCATAAGAAGAAAGCGAGTGATGTGTCCAAGTGCAGCTAAAAGCGCACAGCCCCAAAAGGTGGAACGCGTGGGATTGCTGATGCTTGCAAAACCGATGCAAGCGATTGCGGCAAAAACACCGTCGTTGATGATATCGTAGGTGAGTTCAAAGAAATTGACCATAAGAGGATAGGATATTTTCGTGAATGAATGTGCTAAGCGGAGGGGATAACTCCTTGATGAGAGGGCACAGCGGAAGGATTCAATAGCAGATGTGTCGATGCTCTCCAACCGCTTGCCACGCTCCACGAGCAAAGGTTAGATCATTCTGATGTCGAAAAGGAGCAACGCGATGACCAATCCCAAAGAAAGGCTCACGGTGATCATCATGGCGTGCACAAAACGGCTCCACGCTGAGAGGTAGTGACCATAGATAAGGTCGTTGACGAAGTTGCAGAAGGGCACGCCAGGCACAAGATAGAGCACACTAGTGCTGAGCGCAATGACAGGTGTTTCGGTGAGGGTGAAATTCTCAAAACCGTAGTGAGAGAAGTCAACGAGTCCGATGCAAGAAACCACTGCGGCAACTACGCCCGACACCACAGTGACGGCGCGATAGTCAATCTTCCACGCTTGCAAACGCTGTTTGACGAAAAATCCGCAGAGAGTCGCCAAAAAGACAATGCCGATGGCGGGCCAGTCGCCCTTAAACAAACGGCAGAAGGCGGCATTGGCAGCAGCAGCCAAAAGGAGCACAATCCAGTTGCTCAAACGAGGTATTCTTTTTATCTCTTGTAATTGTGCATTCGCCTCATCGAGGGTAATTTCTTCGGTGAACACTTGGTCAGAAAGTCGGCTCAAGCGTGTGATGGTGTCGAAGTTGATGCCCGCGTGCGCCAACGGAGAGATACAAGTGTAGGAGTGTTCGCGTTTTTTGTCCCACAATGTGAACAACACATTGGCAGGCATAATGGTGAAAATCACTTCAATGTCCCAGGCTTCAGCCATTTGTTTGACTTTTCTCTGGATGCGCATAGTGGTGGCTCCGCTAGAAAGCAGGGTGCTAGCGTAGTCGCAAAAGAATTTAGCGATGTTTTTGAGCTGATTGTGGACTTCTTGCACTGATTGCTCAGCAGGGTCTACAGTAACATTCGAATTCATTGATGATGAAATTGGATTAGCAAAACAAAATCTCACCGCGATATCTCACGATGTCGTGGAATACACAGCTCACCTAGGAAACTGGGCATATCGAGGTAGGAGAAAGCAGAGGGGAAATACGGCTTATGCTTCAGGCTTGTTTTCACCCAAGAAAGCGCGATCATGATCTGCCATGTTAGAGTTGCAGGGCTTTGCGGGATTGTTTTTGCCTGAGAAAGCGAGATCGTGATCGACCATGTTGGAATCGCAAGGCGTTCCGGGCTTCAGGGTGGTGTGGTTCTTCTGACTTAAGAAGAAACGCTGTACCATGGGGAGACAATAAAGCAGGAGGGTAAAAAGGATAACCCCCAAAATCACATAGGGTGCTGCCTCATGGTTGTTGATTTTTAATCCTTCAAGTAGGGTCATAAAATGGGGCGTTTGTAATAAGTTTTCGGACGAGAACACAACACGTCGCTGTGTCGTATCTCATGAGATGAAGCCATATTTTTTTTTAAGGAATTGGCTGAATTTCGCTGCAAAGGTACGGATTTTTCACGAAATATCGGAGAGGTAGTTGTGATTTTGTATGGGTCCTCTGAAGACGCTTGGGAGATACGGAGACAAAAAATGGAGAAGTTCGTTTGAACTTCTCCATCGCTTTCTTAATCTATTGGATTAAGTGGTGATCCGCTTGGGACTCGAACCCAAGACCCATACATTAAAAGTGTATTGCTCTACCAGCTGAGCTAGCGGATCCCGGCAAACTTTGCTAGGAAATCTTTACGTTGTTTCCACCCCTTAGAGGCTTCTCAACACTTCCCTGCTGTTTGCGAGTGCAAAGTTAATGACTATTTCTGACTTGACCAAATCTTTTGGCAGGAAAATAAAAACAAACCTCGCCAACCTGCGCAAAAGTCAAGTAAAAAGGTCATGATTTCCCCGTTTACCACATCAGTTGGCGAAGATAGCGAACCGGCACTCCATAGTTGAAACTTTGCGTATCACGGACCCCCGCATAGTTGATTGCCACTAATTCTCCCTTGGCATTGAAGACGGGAGAACCACTCGAACCAGGCAATGTGGGAATGCTATAGAGAATTTTGTCGGAAGAAGTTTGACTCACATAACCTTTATTGAATTGCGCTTGGATGCCTTCTTTCGTCACTGCGAGTTGTGGACCGAGATTGTAGCTGAGCATGAAGAGTTGCTCGTTTTTGTCGTTGCCCAACTTCTGAGAGATTCGCTCTGCAAAGGAGTACTCGATGAGCGGATCTTTGGCAGGAATGGTGAAAATGTAGGAGTTGGCAGGCGTCACCTGGCTTTTGAGTTGAATCACTGCTAGGTCGTGTTCAGCATCCGTGCGGAGAACAGTGCAAGGCTGGAAGGAGTTTGTGCCCGTGGTCATGGTATGATTTTGCACGATGCCCACTTCGTTGTGGTAGACCAGTCGGAGACTATTGAGATTGATGTTGACGAGTCGTCGCACCCTCTTCTCAAATTCTGTCTTTTGTTGGCGCAAGTTGTCCAAGCGCTCTTGGAGTTCCATGAGCTCTGTGTCGTCGCCATCGAAATTTTCTAAGGCATTCTCCGCCTCCTCTACCGACTCACTGAACTCTTGAGAGCTTCGAATATAGCTCGACAATATGTAAGAGATACGCTGATTTAAGGCTTCGCTCACAGCTTCTTTCTTGTTTTCTCCACTCACCACGTGATTGTTGGTCACGATCTTCCCATCTTTGCTCACAAAGAAGCCAGTGCCATAGCCTTCCGATGGTTTGATATCGTTCAAATCATCGGTGAGATTTTCTAAATCATCGTCCGAATCGAAGGAAGTGAAGTAGAGCGACTCCATGCCTGGGATACGAATTTCGTAGTACGCGCGATTTTGAACCATCACCACGCCCGAAGCGCAGGTGGTTTGTAGCTCTTTCTCGCTCATGTTGCCGCAGGAAGCAAGTGCAAATAGACTAAGAAACACGCAAACAACGGAGCAGCGATGCGTGAAATACGGAAAGTGAGATGTGACATATTGGATGTGTAAAAAAAAGGCTTGAGAGGTAGAGGAGTAAATTCTGATGGTAGTTACCAAATAAAGGAGTTGCCAACAGAATGGCTAGGAAATGTACTGGCAACCTACGGAGATTGACTAGCAATCGTCAGAGAGAAAGGCTAGAAATCAACATAGTTTTTCGTCAAAACAGGGCTGAGCCAGTGGCGATAGGTGCGACCGAAATGCTCTTCTTCTTGCGCGGTGAAGACGTGGGGCATCGTGGGAGCAGGCACGCCCTCGCCAATGCGCTGCGGAGATATCTCTTCCCAAGCCTCATCCCACAGGTCGCGCTCTATGAAACTTTGGAGCGTAGCTTGTCCCCCTTCGACAAAGAGCGACTGCACGCCATCGCGACGCAGTCCTTCGAGCAAGGAGTCAATATCGGCATAGGCTTGAAAACCAGCAGAAAGCGCACGTTCGTCCACACTGCCCAAGACGCAACGGAGGGGAGAAGCCCCGGGCCAGCAGCGAACATTGAGTTTTGGGGCATCGAGTTGGAAAGTTTTGCGCCCCACTAGGATAGCTTGGTGCGTGGCGCGAAAGTGATGCACACGCAATAGGGAAGATGGAGAAGAAAGTCGGAGCGGTGCTGCAGACACTTCGCCGTTTCATCCAAACTCCGCGAACGGTCGATAAACCCCTCGGAGGTGGCAGCCCATTTCAAGGTGATAAAGGGGCGACGCAACACGTTTTGGCAAAAGAATTTGCGATTGAGATAAATGCACTCCTCGCGCAGCACACCCACTGTGACCTCAATGCCGGCTTCTTGCAGCATGGCTATGCCGCGACCACGGACTTTGCGGAAAGGATCTTCAGAGCCGATGACGCAACGTTTCACCTTGTTTTTGATAATCAAGGCGGAACAAGGCGGAGTGCGCCCGTAGTGCGAACAAGGTTCTAGGGTGACGTAGATGGTGCTTTCGGCAAGGAGGGGACGATCTTCGGGACGAACAGCACGAAACGCCAATACTTCTGCATGCCCTTCACCAGGACGAAGATGATAACCTTCGCCAAGGATGCGTGCATCTGCACCAGTGCCATACACAATCACCGCGCCCACCATCGGATTGGGAGCCGTAGTGAGTTCGCCTTGTCGGGCAAGTTGGAGGCAACGTCGCATCCATCGTTCGTCTTCTGCTTGCGTGGGGCTAGAATTCCCCTGTGCAGTGGAGAAATCCGTCCGCAGCAGAAGAAGCTCCTTTTGCTGCGCGTATTTCTCCATGAGCCACGTGAGCGGCTCCATTCGCAGCAGAGGACTGTCCGTTTGAGGGCGAAGTATGTGGAAAATCTGACATGATGTTCTGGGGTTTATGCCAACTCTGGGGGATGGGAAAACTCAGAGCACTCCAAGAAGTCGGAGTGCTCTAAGGAAAGTTTGTGGGTTATCGTTCGAGTTTCCAAGTGGCACCGTCTTTGGTGTCTTTCACAGCAAAGCCGAGAGCTGCCAGTTGGTCGCGAATTTGGTCACTTGTTGCCCAGTCTTTGTTGGCTTTTGCCTTAGCGCGCACTTCCAACAAGAGGTCGATGGCAGAAGAGAAGGCGGCTTCGCGAGCTGCATTTCCGCCTTCTTCTGCGGTGAGACCGAGGATATCGAAGCAGAAGGTGTGGAACACCTCGCGGAGTGCAGCCAATGTTTCGGCAGCAATCGACATTTTGCCGTCCGCCAATGAGTTGATGGTGCGGCAAGCCTCGAAGAGATAGGAAATCACGATGGGGCTATTCAAATCATCGTCCATCGCATCGTAACAGCGTTGGCGCAAATCTGCCACCCACTCTGCACTTACCACCTCGCCCTTAGGCGTTTCACCTTCTGCCAAGGGGGTGATGCGATCGAAAGCATGGAGGGCATCCATCAAACGTTCGAGTCCCTTTTGCGAAGCTAGGAGCGCATCGTTACTGAAGTCGAGCGTGGAACGATAATGCGCCTGAAGGATGAAGAAACGAATCGTCATCGGTGAGAAGGGCTGGGAGAGCAATTCGTGGTTGCCCGAGAAGAACTCATCGAGGGTGATGAAATTGTTGTAACTCTTGCCCATCTTCTTACCGGCAATGGTAATCATGTTGTTGTGCATCCAGTAGCGCACCATGGCATGTCCTTGCGAGGCTTGAGATTGTGCGATTTCGCACTCGTGGTGTGGGAACATCAAGTCCATACCACCGCCGTGGATATCGAATTCTTCACCGAGATATTTGCGTCCCATGGCTGTGCACTCGCAGTGCCAACCAGGGAATCCGTCGCCCCACGGAGAGGGCCAACGCATGATGTGCGCAGGGCTGGCTTTTTCCAAAGGGCAAAGTCCACTTGATGGCGCTTTTCGCCCACGCCATCGAGTTCGCGACTCGCATCGCGGACTTCTTCGAGATTACGTCCCGAAAGAATACCATATTTATAGTCTTCGTTGTACTTCACCACGTCGAAATAGACCGAACCATTGCTTTCATAAGCATAACCTGCTGCGAGAATTTGCTTCACCAGTTCGATTTGTTCGATGATATGTCCCGTAGCATGAGGTTCGATGGAAGGAGGAAGCACATTGAGCTGTGCCATAGCTGCATTGAAACGGTTGGTATAGAATTGCGCCACTTCCATGGGTTCGAGTTGATCCAATCGAGCTTTTTTCGCAATTTTGTCCTCACCCTCGTCGGCATCATGTTCCAAATGCCCCACATCGGTGATGTTGCGGACATAGCGCACGGCATATCCCAAGTGTTTGAGGTAACGGAAGAGGAGGTCGAAGGTGATGGCAGGACGCGCGTGTCCGAGGTGTGCATCACCATAAACGGTGGGACCACACACATACATGCCTACGCGGCCCTCGTGAATGGGTTTGAAGACTTCTTTTGTGCGAGAGAGGGTGTTGTAAATTTGAAGAGCCATGAACTGAATGCTTATCTTATGTGTCAAAGCAAAGGTACAATGGGATTGCACCTTTGCTCAGTGTTCAGAGTGTTGTGGCACGACGCAGGCAATCATTTACGAGAGCCAGCGCGCTGTGCTGAGTATGAAAGACTAGAAGTGGGAAAATCACGCCAGAGATTAGCGGTTTGCCACACGTTTCTTATTCGCTTTGGGTGGAAATAGGCGCAAACTTTCCGCCTGTGATTTGTTCTAAGGTAAGAGGGCGATACATATTGGTGTAACTCAATCCTTTGCCATAAGTTTCTTCCTCATAGAAGAAGGCAATGCGACCATCTTGCTGCTGCACCATGGTGCTGTAGGCACTGAGATTAGTGGACACTTGGAAAGGTCCGCTCCAGTTTTGGGCGAAATCTTTGCCCGTAGCGTAATCCTGGTCTGTGTGTAGGGGTTTATAATAGACACCTACGTTGGCGCGACCAGGACCGAGGGGCACAGACTGCAGAGCGAGGGGCAGCTTCTTGCCTGTGGCGCGCTCCACCGCTGGGACGATGAGGATTTCCCCATTGGTGCTATTTTGCAACGCCTTCACGCCGCCTGCCACTTCTGCCGAGTGCACAGCCTCAGCATCCCAAGTGCCAGTGGCATTCTTGTGCGACATGTAGTGGAACACATTGAAAAATCGTCCACCATAGGCACGACTAGAGAGCACGACATCGCCATTGGGCAATTCCTCCACCTTAGGTTCATCGCCCTTTGGCGCAGGCGAGGTGTGGATGGTGCCGAGCGAATGCCATGTGCGTCCGAAGTCGTCGGAATAAACCACGCGGTTACCGCCAGGACGTGCACAGAGGGCAGCATAAAGTCGGTAGTATTTGCCCACCTTGATGCGACTGCTCTGACAGATGCGACCACTGCCGAAGAAGAGTGACTGCACAGGACCGAGCTGACTTTGGTCGAAAAGTCCATAAATAGACTCTGTTATTTCTGCTGGACGCGACCAAGTGCGACCGCCATCCGCGCTGTGGAGCACTGCCACGCGGTTGGGATTCTGACGTGTCGTAGTACCGTGACCATAAACCGTGTTGCCCGTGACACAAACCACCACCACTTCATTGCTCTTGCGGTCGGCTACGATGGCAGCATCGCCATAACCGCACTTGCGACTACCAGTGACGCCATCGCCTTGTGCCAATATGTATTGTGGCGACCACGTCTGTCCGTTGTCGTTCGACAGACGATAGCGCAGGTCAACACGACCAAAACCGATGTCTGCTCCGCAGGGACGATAGTCACTCACGGCGATGAGCGTACCTTTTCGCGTAACTGCGATGGCAGGAATGCGATAAGGCACCATGTTTGCCAAAGTGGGGAAGAGCGGTTGCTCGAAAGCCGTGTAGGTATTTGCCACTTCTGGCGCATAACGTAGGGTCGTGTCGGCAGGATTGTTCAAGCCGAAGGTAGCAACATGGCTTCTGTCGAAAGGAGCCAGAGTTTGCGCACCAACACACAGTGCCGAAAACAAGCCGAAGGTGGACAAAAAGAGAGACTTCATATTGGGTAGTTTGTGAACAATGTTTGAGAATGCACCCAGTGCCAACAGAGCGCGGAGCGCGGACCGTCCTGATTGCGGAACTGCCAACCGCTATTTTCGCCTTTGCATCTGAGTGGTGAGCCCGCCATCAGGGCGTAAATGCCCACAACAATCGGAGCTTTGAGAAAGCACGTCGGACGTTTCAGAAAAAACGTTGGAGATTTTTCCAAAAACGTTGGAGATTTTTCCAAAAACGTTGGAGTTTTTCTGCTGCCCCTCGTGGAGAGGGATTTCGATGCTCCTTCGTGGCGCACTCAATGCTTAGGAAGTGATGCCTCGAAACCGAAGAAAAAGCAACAAGCACCGCGCAAGTGCGCTGCTCCTTTCTAGCACAGTCCGACAGTGCCTTCCGACATTCTAGTATACACTTCCACAGCAAAAATACTATTTTTTGACGAAGCAGGCAAATATCCCCGATTATTTCACGTTTCGGAGGAGAAAAGAGGATAGAAATCGAAGCCAAATCATTCCCAATCGGTCATCAGACCGTTAATGACCGATTGGGGGGGGGGCAACAATTCTAGACGGTACACCTGCACAATCTAAAGATTTTGTTGTATTTTTGTGGCAGCTGTTGATTTTGCCTAAGGCAGATGCTGGCACAAAATGTTGTGCCGCCTCCTCTCTTCCCTTGCAAAGCCCTATGACGAGAAGGGAGAAAATCGATACGCCAACGGAACTCCTTATTTATTTAACGTATAACTTTAAGCTCAGATGAAAGGTATTCTCTCCTTCCTTCTCGTTCTTTTTCTCATGCCCCTCGGTCATGGTATGATGATCATGATGGAGCATTTTCTGCCCCCTACCCCACTTCACTACGCAGCCTTTGCCATGGGTTTCGTAGGACTCCTTTTGGCAGTGCGCGGTGTCTTTGCGGAAGGCGACACTCGCCAAACAATATTCGGACTAGTCGGAGCATTGCTCTTCTGGACAGGCTGGGTGGAGTTTCTCTTCTTGTATTATGCTCAACGATTTGGCACTCATCCCGAATTGGCTCACGGAGTGGTGAGCACCACAACCACTTATCTTGACGGCACAGCCACTACGGTGATGCACATCAACGGAAAATTGGTGCACAATTTGCGCGAAGGGGAGCTCAAACGATTGGTGCTGACGCGTCCCGAATACCTCATCATGCCCACTAGTTTTGGGTTTTGGGCAATGTTTATGCTCATCTATGTATTTAGCATCCGAACGGGCTGCGACTTCCTCAACTGGATTCAAAAATACCTCTTCAGTCGCAACAAAACGAAGATGGTTTTCCGCCCCATGACGCGCCATGTCTCCATTGTGACGTTCATGGAATTCAACCTCATCATGTGGAGTTGCTACCTTTTGCTCATGTTTTGCTACGACCCTGTCTTCCTTGGCGACCACCATCCCGTGAGTCTGTCCATCGGTTTGGCGTGTGCTGTGGGCGGTTGCTTCATGTTGCGCCGTTTGGTGCGCATCGCTCAGTGGGGACGTGCCATCCGTTTTGCCATTGCCACGGTGATTGTGATTTGGACTCCCGTAGAGATTTTGGGACGTATGAACCTCCTCAACGAAATTTGGGTGGATCCGCTCCACCACATTCTTGAGATGTCGCTCATCCTGCTGTCATTTGTGGGACTTTCTGTCGCTTTGGTCATCAACTGGTGGAGAAAGAAACATCAAGTTTAGGAGGATTTCCACACCTTATATATATGCGTAAAGTGCAATGCGTCTCTTCTTCGGAGGGCATTGCACTTTTTGTTGTCTGTCCCCTCCTACCCTCTGCCATTTAGCATGGTGCAGCAGGGCTTCACAGAGCGAAGTTGCCCACCTCCGCAAATGCCCCCTCCATCTCTCCGTGAAGTAGAAATGTAGGCGCGTGCACTTTTTTGATCTTCATTGTGAAAAAACAAAGGAAATCGACATGTTCAGTTATCAAAATACAAATTACATATTTCCAAGGTGTGAATAAATGCAACAAAACGACGAGAAATAGATGGAATTTTGTGCAAAGAGCGATTTTGCATCTTTTGCAGACAAACAAAAAGGTGTACTTTTGCTGCCGAAAATCAATAACGATTCATTCGTCATTAACAAAGACACGTTACATGTCCAACACAACTCCTCTTCTCACCCCAACGCGAAAAGTGATTGCAGGTATGCAATTTCTTTTTGTCGCTTTCGGTGCCACTGTGCTTGTTCCGCTCTTGGTGGGTCTTGATCCTTCAACAGCTTTATTCTCGGCAGGCGTTGGTACGCTCATTTTTCATCTTGTCACGAAAGGCAAAGTTCCTATCTTCCTCGGTAGTAGCTTTGCCTTTATTGCACCTATCGTGAGTGCCACAAAAATCTATGGTTTGCAAGGCGCACTCTTCGGACTTCTGGGTGTGGGCTTCGTCTATTTGCCATATCGGCACTCATTCGCGCTTTCGGCACGAAGTTCATTTCTCGCCTATTTCCTCCTGTGGTCATCGGTCCTATCATCATGCTCATCGGACTTTCTCTCGCTCCTGCAGCAGTGAACATGGCAAAGACCAACTGGCTATTGGCACTTGTTGCCCTTGCCACTGCGATTGTGGTGACGCTCTATGCGAAGGGCATGCTGAAACTCATCCCTATTTTCCTCGGTATCATCGTGGGATATGTGGCTGATTTATTATTGCAAGGCGTAGGACTCAGCGATGGCATCGACTTCAAGCCCATCGCAGAAGCTCCTTGGTTTGCACTTCCTCAAATCCACCTCCCAGACACCTTCTCTTGGGAACCCATTCTCTTCATGATTCCGGTAGCCATCGCCCCAGTGATCGAACATATTGGTGACGTCTATGTGGTGAACAACGTGGTGGGTAAGAACTTTGTGAAAGATCCTGGTTTGCATCGCACCATGCTCGGTGACGGTTTGGCTTGTGTCTTCGCAGCACTTGTGGGCGGTCCTCCCGTGACCACTTATTCTGAAGTGACTGGTGCTATGTCATTGACCAAAATCACAGCTCCAGTGGTGTTCCGCATCGCAGCCGTAACGGGTATTGTGTTCTCTCTCATTGGCAAAGTTAGCGCCCTCCTTCGCAGCATCGACCAAGCTATTCTCGGCGGTATCATGTTGTTGCTCTTTGGTACGATCGCAGGTGCTGGTATTTCTAGTTTGCTCCACAGCAAGGTCAACTTGGCTTCTTCGCGCAACGTGGTGATTATCTCTGTCACCTTGACCACAGGCATCGGTGGTGCAGCTCTGTCTTGGGGTAGTTTCTCCCTCGCTGGCATCGGTCTCTCCGCTGTCATTGCCGTGATTCTCAACCTCGTTCTTCCCGAACGCGCAGAAGACCGTATAGAGACTCCCGAACCTGAACACAACGAGGGCAAATAACCTCCCTCGGGTTCTCCCACAATCCCTCTTTCTTCGCAATCAACAACCTATTTACTCAATATGTTCCGTAAACTTTTCCTTCTCGCTGCTTTCCTCCTCACCGCAGGCGTGGCAGTTCAAGCGCAAAACATCCAGTTCCACTACGATTTCGGTAGTCATTTGTACCAAGATCAACGCGTTCCTGGTGCTGAACGTCCCAACCTCACCACCACTGTCGAAATGTTTCGTCCCGACAAATGGGGTAATACCTTCTTCTTTGTGGACATGAACTACCGCGAAAAAGGTATCAACTTGGCTTATTGGGAAATCTCTCGCGAATTTAAGTTGAGTAACACTCCCTTCTTGGCTCACGTGGAATACAATGGTGGTTTGACCAATGGTTTCTCTTTCAACCACAACTATCTCGCTGGTATCACCTACGCTTGGAATCGCTCCGACTTCCAAGCTGGTTTCACTGTGACTCCTATGTTCAAGTACTTGGCTAATCAAAAAAGCCCTGCTTCATGGCAACTCACCGGTACTTGGTACTACAACTTCGCTGGCGGTTTGATGACCACCAATGGTTTTGCTGATATTTGGGGGGATCGCAACTATGTTACCGGCAAGAAAAACATCATCTTCCTCACCGAACCTCAACTTTGGGTAAATCTCAACAAGGTGAAGGGCGTAGATCCCAACTTCAACTTGAGTGTGGGTACTGAAATCGAAATCAGCCACAACTTTGCTTTGCCCGAGAAAACTGTGGTAAACCCCACGCTTGCGGCTAAGTGGACTTTCTAATCTCTGAAAGATAAGTCTGTTTCCCTTTCTCACTTCCCTATTTTTCAGACCCTTTATCCTCAGCATTCCTGCTCTGCTCCCATGAGTTACTCAGGAATGCTGCTGATTTTCTCTCCTTCTCATTGGCTAGATCAATGCGGATAGGCTTCCTCCCTTTCAAGTACTATCTTGCTAGCTGGTGGTACTTTTGATTATTCATTCACTCATCAACCATACATTTCGTATGCAATTCCTTTATCGCCTCGTAGGTTTTGATCCTACAAAACACAATCTTCGCACAGAGTTGTTGGCAGGTCTCACCACCTTCCTCACCATGGGCTACATCCTTGCGGTGAACCCCGACATTTTGGCTAACACTGGTATGGACAAAGGTGCTGTCTTCACGGCAACCGCCTTGGCTTCTGCCATCGGCACACTCCTCATCGCCTTCATGGCTAAGTTGCCCTTCGCACAAGCTCCCGGCATGGGCATCAACGCCTTCTTCGCCTTCACCCTTTGCCTCACCATGGGCTACTCATGGCAACAATCGCTCGCTGCTGTCTTCATCGAAGGACTCATCTTCATTGTGCTCACAGCTTTCAATATACGCGAACAGATTGTGAACTGCATCCCTAAGAGCCTGCGCTTCGCCATTTCTGCGGGTATCGGTTTCTTCATCGCCTTTGTGGGTTTGAAAAACTCGGGCATCATCGTTGCCAACGAAGCGACACTCGTTTCGCTCGGTCACTTCAATGCTACCTCCTCTTTGGCTTGCTTGGGCATCATCCTCAGTGCTGTGCTCATGAAACTTCGCGTGCGCGGTGCGCTTTTCTACAGCATCATCATCTGCACCCTCATCGGTATTCCTTTGGGAGTAACCAAAATTGGTGCTGACTTCGCTCCCATCAGTATGCCACATAGCATCGCTCCCACTTTCTTGCAAATGGACTTCAGCAAAGTGTTGAGTGGCGACATGATTCTCACCATTTTGGTGCTCGTCTTCATCGACATCTTCAACACCATCGGCACTTTGATTGGTGCAGCTGCGAAGACTGAAATGATGGACGAAGCTGGCAATGTGAAAAATATCAAGGGTGCTATGATGGCAGATGCCGTTGCCACCAGCGTTGGTGCAGCACTCGGCACATCCACTGTCACCACTTTCGTGGAAAGTTCTGCGGGTATTGCAGAAGGCGGTCGCACCGGTATGACAGCCTTCTCCACCTCTATTTTCTTCCTCCTCTCACTCTTCCTCTCTCCGCTCTTCTTGCTCATCCCCTCTGCAGCCACCACTGGTGCGCTCGTGTTGGTGGGTGTGTTGATGTTGAGCTCTATCCAAGACGTTGACTTGCTCGACATCTCCGAAGCACTTCCCAGCTTCATCACGGTGCTTACCATGGTCTTGACCTACAATATCGCAGAAGGTATGGCATTGGGTCTCATCAGCTATACCCTCGTTAAGGTACTCACTGGTCGTTTCAACCAAGTGTCTATCACCCTCTACATCATTTCTGCGCTGCTCGTGGCACGCTACGTGTTACAAGCTCTCAACATCTCTGCTGGTATCTAATAGCCGCAGTCGCTCATCTCGGAGCATCCCATTCATCTTGCAGAGAATTCTATTGTATCTCTCGTAGAACACAGTTGTATCTCCCGAAGCAACGACGAATTGCTCCTAGAAGCAAAGCCATAAATCAAAGCTGGGACTACCCTTCACGGATAGTCCCAGCTTTTTGTTTCCTTTGCGGAATAAGATATAGCTACACTTAGACGAAGCATAAAGCATCTTTCTGCCTACACCATCATAGCTTAGCACAACAATGCTCGTTTCTCAGGCTACAATAGCGATGAAAAACGAGCATACAAGAAAAAATGATTCGTGATGAAGGGATTAAGCTCCCAACAAAGCAGCACCAGCTCCAAGCATAAAGAAGAAAAGCACCACTATCACTCCTAACAAAGAAAGCACAAAACCTGCAATGGCAAGACCACGCGGGCTTTTCAACATCCCTATAATAGAGAGAATCAAGCCTAAAGGCCAAAGGATAAAGCACAGGAAGTTGACAACGGGAATAAAGCCCAAGAACATATTGACCAGTGTAACCACAAATCCTGCTGTACCTATGCCATTGCTTCGGCGTGGTTGGGGATAGGGAACGCCATAAGGTGGAGGGGCAGGCGCACCATAAGGAGTTTGAGCGGCAAACTGCGGTTGTTGGGGAGTCCCGCAGTAAGGCTGTTCGCCATTAGGCTGCGATGATTGAGAATGAACATCGCTGTTCTGCACAGAAACTGTAGAAGAATTTGCAGTCTCCTGAGTAATTTCTTTGTCGAGGTCAGACATAATAAAGACTAAGTTTACAAATTTACAGACACAAATATAGTGATTTCTCACTGCATTTGACTTTTATCGTTCATTTATTTCTTCAAATAAGAGCCTATCTTATAGGATAAACCTTTTAACGCTTACGAATACCGCCCTCTTCGAGTATGATTTTCTTTTCGCGATAGAGCGTACCGACTGCGCGCTTGAAGGTCTTTTTGGACACGCCAAAACGAGCGGAGATGTCGTCGGACGAAGATTTGTCGGTGAAAGGCAAGAAGCCTTCGGACTCCGCTTGGAGTTCTTCGTAGAGCACCTCAGCAAAGTCGCGGAAGCGGCTCTTACCCAATCGTTGCAACGACACATCTATGCGCCCATCGGGACGGACATTCACCACCGTACCACGCAGACGATCGCCCGTCTTAGGCTCGGGAGCAAAGAGTTGGTCGTTATAGACTAACCCAGCATGGCGATTGTCCACAATCACCTTCAACCCCAATTCCGTGCGCTGCCAAACGAGGAGATCCACCTCTTCACCGCGATGGTAATAATGTTCGCGAGCGGGATAGAGATGTTTGTCGATCTTGGCAGTAGCCATGAGGCGACCGGTCTCTTCGTCGATGTCTACAAAGACAATGTAGCTTTCTCCCACCTCCATAGTGCGCTTTGCTGACGGAACGGCACAAAGAGATCTTTCATCACTCCCCAATTCAGGAAAGCTCCATGCTCATTCACCCACGCAACTTCCAAGTAGGCAAAATCTCCCACCGTGGCAAGCGGCTGTTCCGTAGTAGCGACCAAACGTTCCGATTGGTCGAGATAGACAAAAAGGTCGAGCGTATCGCCCGGACGCATGGACTTCGTCACATAGGCCTTAGGCACTAGGATTTCTCCCACTTCACCACCATCCACATAAGCCCCATGATCGGTGAATCGCGTGATGGTGAGGGTGTTGAATTGTCCGATGTTAATCATGATAAGTTGAGATTATTCAGCAAGGTTAAGGGGATAGTCTGACATAGGGGCAGTAAGGTGCAGCGCGGCGGTTGCTTCGGTATCTGTCGAAGTATGGTTATCTTCGTCCGCCTCTAAGGATGCTTCACTGGTCTGCTGCACTTCAGTGGTGGCTTCATCCGAGATTCTGCCATCGACCATGTGGATGCAGCGGTCGCATTGCTGTGCAAACGCCTCATCGTGTGTGACGATGACAAAAGTTTGTCCGAGATCACGACGCAGTTGGAAAAAAAGTTCCTGCAGTTCTGCGCGATTTTTGGAGTCGAGCGAACCAGTGGGTTCGTCGGCAAAGATGATGTCTGGCTCATTCATCAAGGCACGTGCAGCTGCCACACGCTGTTTTTCACCACCCGAAAGCGCAGCGGGCTTGTGCTCCGCGCGATCTTCCAGCCCCATATAGGCAAGAAGCTGAGTGGCACGTTCGCGAGCGGCACGCTTGGAAGTCCCAGCGATGAGCGCGGGCATCATGACATTTTCGAGCGCGGTGAACTCAGGAAGGAGCTGATGAAACTGAAAAATGAAGCCGATGTGGGTATTTCTGAAGTGGGAAAGGGCAGAAGACGATAGGCGCGTCACATCGGTGTTGGCTATCGTCAGCGTGCCTTCGTTGGGACGATCGAGCGTGCCCATGATTTGCAGGAGCGTAGTCTTGCCCGCTCCCGAAGGACCTACGATACTCACCATCTCGCCTTTCTGGATGTCGAGATCTATGCCTTTGAGCACTTCGAGATTGCCAAAGGATTTATGGATATTTCTAAGAGATATCATGTGGAGGTTGTCAGCTTTCAAACCAGTTAATCAGTTGTTGTTTCTGCGAATTTACTCATTTCTTGGGAGGTGGGGGCAAATTGTAGGCTTTTTTCTGCAAAGCCGAAGAGATTTCGCCCTCACCAACAGAGATTTCCCAACGCAATTAGGTGTTTTTTGAAAATTACTTCCTACCTTTGTCGTCATGGGTGCTTGACACTCGCGAAAATCACTCTACTTCTTCCTCACAACTATGCAAGATTTTGTAGCCATCGACTTTGAAACTGCCAATAACATCCGCAGCAGCGTTTGTTCTGTGGGCATCGTGGTGGTGCGCCATGGAGAAGTGGTGCAAAAGCACTATGCTCTCATCCAGCCTGAACCTAATTATTATTGCTACCACAACACGCGCGTCCATGGATTGTCTGCCAAAGACACGGACAACGCGGAAGTTTTCAGCAAAGTGTGGGAAGAAATTGCTCCCCTCATTGGCGATTTACCCTTGGTGGCACACAATAGTCGCTTTGACGAAGGTTGTTTGAAAGCCGCCTTCCGCATCTATCAGATGGACTATCCAGATTATCTCTTTTTTGACACCTTGGAGATGGCACGAAAGGCTTTTCCCAAACTCGAGAATCACCAGCTCCACACAGTGGCTGCGGAGTGTGGCTATGATTTGACCGATCACCACCACGCGCTCGCCGATGCCGAAGCGTGTGCCTACATAGCTTTGCAACTGGGATAAGCCACAGTTTGCAACACTTTGCCCACAATGGGCGATGTCGCTCCGAAGGTGGAGCTATTAACAACAAAAGATGGAGCACTAGACTCCATCTTTTTTAGTTTTCAACCCCAATCGGTCATTAGATTTTAATGAGCAATTTGGATTCAAGTGTCTTGTTGTGCCAAACAGTCGGAACATACCCCCCGATAATACAGGTCGGCAGTTTCGATCGTAAAGCCTTTAGGGGCAGAAGGTGGCGCAGCCAGCAAGTCGGAAGGCGACTCAATGTTGAAGATTCTCCCGCACTTATGGCAGAGAAAGTGGGCATGCGGCTCCGTCACCCCATCGAAATTGGCATTTTTGCCGTCGATAGTGAGCATACGCACCACACCATGCTCCATGAGTAGGCGGAGGGTGTTGTAAACGGTAGTCTTGGAAAGCGTAGGAATGTGGTCCACCAAGGCTTGATAAATCTCGTCTACGGTGGGATGTCCCATCTGTTGCAGTAGATATTGCATGACAGCCACGCGCTGCACCGAGGCTTTCACACCGTGTGCAGTGAGATATTCGTAGACCTCTTTTTCTTGCATGAGGAGGAAATGTTATGTCTAGGGCAAAATTACAAATTCCTTTTGGGGCAACCAAGCATCGCAAACGATTTTAACCTGCAAAATAATGTTAGACGCTAGAGAATAGACGTTAGACGTTAGAGAATAGACGTTAGACGCTAGACATTTCTAACGTCTAAGGTCTAAAGTCTAAAATCTAATGTCTAATATCTAACGTCTAATGTCTAACCTCTAATGTCTAGCATCAATTTTGGGGAGGACAATCATCCAACTGCGCACGGAGAAATAGCGCTCGATTTGCATAGGAAGTTGGTCGAGATAGCGATGGTGCGACGGCATTCCACGACGAGCTGAGATGAATACTGCCAAATGGTCGGATCGCAGGCGAGAAGCCAAGGGGAGAAGGTCGTCCCATGAAGAGAAATCGTGATATTCCACCTCGGGCTTTTGTTTCGAGGCTTCCCAGATTTTGCGGAGTGCCTCCATCGTTTCCGGTGCGCCATACACCGAGATACGGCACGACAACTGCACCGAAAGAGTGGCAAATCGCATCGCCCAATGTCGAAAACCAGGGTCGTATTCCCCTCTACGAGGGACAACGATGTGCATGCGTCGTAAAGAATGTATGGGTACCAAGGGACGATAGACCATGATTTGCTGCGAAGCGGCATCGAAAAGGTCGGTGGCAAACTTTCCAAAGAAGGTGGCTGAGATGGATTTTTTCTGATGAAGCCCTATCAAGATGTCGGACGCCTCGTGCTCTCCTGCCGTGTGCACGATGCCCGTCACGGCATTCACCGAGCGGCGGCAATGAGTTTGCATGCGCACGCCCACCGTAGCCGCCATTTTTGCAGCATAGTCCAATCCTTGTTGTGCGATGGCGCGCTCTTCGGCATCGTCTGAAAGCACCACACTCACAGCAGTGAGCTGAGAAGTGGCAGACGCACTGCGTAGCATCAACGCCATATTGGTCATGGGAATCACCATGCGCGGATTCGCCAAAGCCACCACGAGGGAGTCTTTCTCTTCGTTTTCGGAAGAAGAGGCGAGCGCAGCACCCGAAAGCATGAGCTGGCGCGCAGCACGCTCCGTGAGCGCGGAGGCAATGATGCACGATCCCAAGATGAGCATCATGGCAGCACCCACCACATCTTCGTTGAGCAGATGCTTTCCGTCGGGCAAAATGATTTCATATCCCACCATGGCAATCGCCAGTGCCGAAGCTGCACGCGCAGTGCTCAGTCCGCCCACCATGTTTCTCTCTGTGGCAGAAAACTGTAAAGCCCGTCCCACCAACTGTGCCGCGAGAAGTTTGCCCGCAGTTCCGATGACAATCATCGCCAAAGCCATGGCAGCGATGTGCCAGCCTGAGAGGATGGTGTGCAGATTGATAATCATGCCCACTCCGATGAGAAAATAGGGGATGAAGAGGGCATTTCCCACAAATTCGATGCGCTGCATCAGCGGTCCTACGGCAGGGATTTCGCGATTGAGCACGATGCCCACAAGGAAGGCACCAAGGAGACCTTCCATCCCTGCCCATTCCATGAGCCCAGCGCCCAAGAATACCAGGACGAGCACAAAGACATATTGCACTACGCCCTCATCAAAACGACGGAAAAACCAACGCGCCAGCGAAGGCATCACCAAAAATAGTCCAGCGGTGACGAGTGCCACACGTCCCAATAGGTGCCACACGTTGAAATCTCCACCATCGGGCTTATACACTCCGCCCACCACGGCAAGCACTACGAGGGTGAGCACATTGGTGAGGATAGTTCCGCCCACTGCCATGCCCACCGAACGATGACGCGCCAAACCCCATCGCATCACTAAGGGATAGGTGAGCAGGGTATGCCCTGAATACATGGCAGCCACCAGCACCGCAGCCGGAAAACTCAAACCTAATCCCCAGCGATTGGCAAGAAATCCAAGTGCCATGGGAAGAACAAAGGAGATGGTGCCAAAAGCCAGCGCCCCCCACCGATAGCGCTGCACATCGGTGAGGTTCATGCCGAGCGATGCCAAGAACATGATGTAGTAAAGTCCCACTTTTCCGAAGATTTCAAAGGAGGCGTCGCGCGAAAGCAGGTGTACCCCATGCGGTCCTACGAGCATCCCCGCCACAATGAGCCCTACGATAGAGGGAATCTTGAGCCGTTCGAGCACCATCGGGGTAAAGTATCAAGCCCAACACGACGAGCACAATCCATGTGGGGTTAGTGATGAGAGGTTCGGTGGGAAGGAGCATAAAGAACAATAGAGTTTTTTGGCATATTCACAAACAAGATTGCAAGATTATACACTGCAAACTATACGTTTTCCAGCAAAGGAACAAAAAAAATGGCAGACTAAGCACGATTTCTGAAGATAAATTGATACTTTTGCAGCATAAACAATAAAATCTCACGGAAGAAATACACAAGAGGTGAAGCGGCTATACATATTATTATATATGTGTATCTTTACATCTCTCCCTTCTTCCTCATCTTTATTCGCAACAATGAAAGTAGCCATCGTGGGCGCCAGTGGTGCCGTAGGTCAAGAATTTTTGCGCACATTGGCCGAGCGCAATTTCCCTATCGAAGAACTTCGTCTCTTCGGTTCGAAACGAAGTGCTGGAACTTCCTACTCTTTCCGCGGCGAAGAAATCAAAGTACGCGAATTGTGCCATGGCACGGACGATTTCAAAGACATTGACATCGCCTTCACCAGTGCTGGTGCCGGCACTTCAAAGGAGTTTGCCGAAGACATCACCAAGTATGGCGCTGTGATGATTGACAACTCTAGCGCATTCCGCATGGATGAAGATGTGCCCCTCGTAGTGCCCGAATGCAACGCTACCGATGCCCTCGAGCGCCCTCGCGGCATCATCGCCAATCCCAACTGCACCACCATCATGATGGTCGTAGCTTTACAAGCCATCGAACGCTTGAGCCATATCCGCCGTGTGCACGTTTCGAGCTACCAATCGGCTTCTGGCGCTGGACAAGCAGCAATGGATGAACTCGTGGCTCAACAAAAAGCGCTAGCTAATGGCGAAAAACCTCACGTGGAGAAGTTCGCCTACCAACTTGCCTACAACGTAATTCCTCAAATCGATGTATTCTGCGACAACGGGTACACGAAGGAGGAGATGAAGATGTACAACGAAACGCGCAAGATTATGCACAGTGACATCGAGGTGAGCGCCACTTGCGTGCGCGTGCCAACAATGCGCAACCACGCAGAGTCCATTTGGTTGGAAACAGAAAGTCCCATCACTGTGGAGGCAGCGCGTGAAGCTATCGCAAAGGGCGAAGGTCTCACCTTGCTCGACAATCCTGCAGAGCGTCAATATCCCATGCCTTTGCAGCTCGAAAGCTGTGACGACGTGTTCGTTGGGCGTATCCGCAAAGACCTCGCCCATCCCAATGGCTTAACCCTCTGGTTGGTGAGCGACCAAATCAAGAAAGGCGCAGCCCTCAACGCTGTACAAATCGCCGAATGGTTGGTGAAAAACGATCCTTCTCTCGCAAGAAAATAAAATTTTATCACGTAGTGCGAAAAAAATAAGCTGAATAAATCGCGGTTTTCACCGCGATTTTTTCGGCTACAACGTGCAATTTTGCTATATTATTGCCTCGAAACACGTTTTTTTCTGTAAAAACATTGGGCTATATAGCAAAAACCACTACCTTTGCACGAAAAGACAAGGCTACAGCAGGTTAAATCCTCTGACATTCTCCGACTTGGGCGCCCCCTATGGGATGATTCAAATCAAATCCAGCAAAGCTGCGTTTGGGATTTCCCCAAAGGGCAAGTTCTTTGTCGAAAATATACTTTGGACACTACCTTCTAGCTCCAAGTCCGTCCTTTTGTCTAGACACTAAAGCACCACTCTCAGCACACGCTGTTATAAGAGGTGTCTTATCCATCAACGAGTGCTTTAATCGTTTTTACCTAGGACGTCTTTTCGCTATCCTATCAGAACAACAAATTCAAAAATAGATATTATGCAATTCAAATCTATCCTCGTTGCTGCTCTTGCTGCATTTTCACTCAGCGCAGCTGCTCAAGATGCTCCCAAAGAGAAGTTCCATCCCCATTGGACGCTTGGTCTTCAAGGCGGTGTAGGTTATTCTCATGGTGCACACAAGAAGCTCGGTGACGTAATCACCCCTGCTGCTGGTCTTCACCTCGGTTATCAATTCTCTCCCGTCTTCAACCTCCGCGGTCACGTTAGCGGCTGGGAAGGTAAGAACGGCTGGGACTACAACCACACTCCTCAATATTACAAGTGGAACTATGTGACTGCTGGTCTCGATGGTATGTTTAACCTCTCTAACCTCTTCGCAGGTTACAACCCCAACCGTTGCGTTTCTGTCAACGCTTTCGTTGGTGCAGGTTACATCCATGGCTTCGACAACAAGGAAGCTCTCGATGCTAAGCGTCTTTCTCCCGATGAACTCCTCCTCGTTTGGAACAGCAATACCCTCAACCTTCCTACTGGTCGCTTCGGTGCTAACGTAGACTTCCGCCTCAGCAAGCGCGTAAGCTTCAACATCGAAGGTCTTGTATCTGTGACTGACGACAAGTTCAACTCTAAGGATGGCAACAATGTAGACTGGCAAACCAACCTCTTCGGTGGTTTCACCTTCCGTCTTGGTAAGCTCTCTACTCCTGTTCCCGTACCTGTAGTTCCTGCTCCTGTAGCTCCCGCTCCAGAACCCGTGGAAGAGCCCGCTCCTGCACCTGCTCCAGAACCCGCTCCTGCTCCTGTGAAGGCAGAACCTCTCACTCGCAACGTGTTCTTCCTCATCAACTCTGCTAAGGTTCGCCAATCTGAAATGGTGAAGGTACAAGAAGTGGTAGACTTCCTCAACGCTAATCCTAACGCTAAGGTGGCTATCACTGGTTACGCTGACAAGGGCACTGGTAACAAGACCATCAACACTCGCCTTTCTAAGCAACGTGCTAACGCTGTGTTCAACGAACTCGTGAAGAAGAACATCCCTGCTAATCGCATCGTGAAGGATGCTAAGGGTGACACAGTTCAACCTTTCAGCGTAAACGACGAAAACCGCGTGGTTATCTGCATCGCAGAATAATCATTCACTACGAATTTTTGTTTTCATAGTTTTCATATTAGTCGCTCTCAGTCGCAAGACTGGGAGCGACTTTTTCGTACCATTCACACAGTCGTTTCGCATACCTCAGTAATTTGGGGCATGCCGTCTCACATTTGGGGAGGGCGCATCTATCATTCGGAGCTCTCCAAAACATTAAGTTCGACCGTGACCGCAAGAGAAAGTATCAGAGAGCTGACTTTCCCCAAAAAACATCATACATACTCTCCAAATCCCCTGACAGTCTCTAAAGGAGAGTGGAGATTTTTGAAAAACCAAAGTGATTCCTCACCTTTACTCCCCACTTTTTTGTATCTTTGCTTTTATAATGCCTGTCCCCAAAGGAGAGACTCTCCGCTATATCGGAATGTGACAACACTCCTTTGCGACAACGCATCGCCCATTATTCACGAACTCAACGATTTTCCATGCAATACGCCCTCGTCACTGGCGGCTCGCGCGGCATCGGTCGCGCCATCTGCTTGCGATTGTCGCAAGCCGGCTGGTCCATACTCATCAATTATGTCAGCAACGAAGCTGCCGCACGCGAAACACTCGCACAGATCGAAGCTCATGGTGGTTCGGGCGAACTTTTCCCTTGCGATATGGCAAACCCACAAGCCATAGAAACTGCAGTGGAAAGCTGGGAAAATGCTCACCCCTCCGACAGCATTGAAGTTTTGGTTAACAATGCCGGCATCCGCCACGACAATATTCTCATCTTCATGCCCGACACCGACTGGCACTCCGTGCTAGACACCACGCTCAATGGTTTCTTCTACCTTACCCGCCGCGTACTCAAAGGCATGATGACCCAACGAAAGGGACGCATCATCAACATTTCTTCCCTTTCGGGTGTGAAAGGTTTGGCAGGACAAGTGAATTATTCCGCTGCCAAAGCCGCTCTCATCGGCGCCACTAAGGCACTAGCTCAAGAAGTTGGTCCGCGCGGCATCACGGTCAATGCCATTGCCCCTGGTTTCATCACCAGCGACATGACCGCTGAACTCGATGAAAAAGAACTCCGCAAACTAGTTCCGCTCCGCCGCTTCGGCACAGCCGACGAAGTTGCAGCCCTCACCGCCTTCCTCGCCTCTGATGATGCCGCCTACATCACGGGCGAAGTCATCAACATCAACGGAGGACTTCACACCTAACCTCTCTCGTTGGGCAACTTTCTTTGGAAAATCACAAGGCGGAAATCCATTGATGTTCCTGCTTCTTCCTAGATTTACTTGCCCTTTCGTAGTGGCGGACGTCTTTTCTGGTCTTCCTACGGTTCCTTTGCTAGATTTCCCATCTTACATTGATATTTTTTTCATCCCACACGGAAGTTCTGACGGCAACCTCCTTTTCCCAGCCAAGGCGCGGCTACCCTCCCCACACTCTTTCCCATCATCTTTCATCCACCTCCCACAACACCTTCTTCCCTATGTCACAACCTCGCGTCGTCATCACCGGCATCGGCATCTGGTCTTGCCTAGGCACCGACTGCCCCACCGTCACTCAAGCCTTGCGCGAAGGACGAAGCGGCATCGGCATCGACCCTTTGCGCACAGAATATGGCTACCAATCGTCCCTCACCGGCTTAGTGGAGCGTCCCAAACTTAAAGGCGTGCTCGATCGTCGCCTACGCACTGGGCTAGCCGAGGAAGGAGAATTTGCCTATATGGCATCCCGCGAGGCTTTGTCTATGGCAGGCATCGACGAGGCTATGCTCGACAGTCGCGAAATCGGCTGTATCTTTGGCAATGATTCCTCAGCGAAGCCCGTGATTGAGGCTGCCAACATCATGAACGACAAGCATGACAGCGCACTTCTTGGCAGTGGATTCATCTTCCAATCCATGAACTCCACCGTGACGATGAACCTCAGCACCATCTTCCGCCTGCGTGGCATCAACTTCACCGTGAGTGCAGCCTGCGCCAGCGGCAGTCACTCCATCGGTTTGGCGTATATGCTCATCCGCCAAGGTTTGCAAGACCTCGTCCTTTGCGGTGGCGCGCAAGAAGTCAACCACTATTCCATGGCAACCTTCGACGCACTGGGAGCTTTCTCCAAACGTATGGACGAACCCCAACGAGCTTCTCGCCCCTTCGATGCCGAGCGCGATGGTCTCATCCCCAGTGGTGGTGCTGCGGCCTTGGTGGTAGAGAGCTACGAAAGTGCCGTGCAACGTGGGGCAAACATCCTTTGCGAAGTCGTGGGCTACGGATTTTCTGGCAACGGCGGTGGCATTTCTCAGCCCTCCGACGAAGGTTCTTTCGTTGCTATGTCGCGTGCGCTCACCGATGCTGGGCTCAGTGCCGCCGACATCGACTACATCAATGCCCACGCCACCTCCACACCGCAGGGCGACCACTACGAAGCCCTTGCTCTCGCACGCCTATTTGGCGGAGAAAACTGCCCCTACATCAGCAGCACCAAAGGCATGACCGGACACGAATGTTGGATGGCAGGAGCCAGCGAAGTGGTCTATTCCATCTTGATGATGCAGAATAGCTTCGTGGCGCCCAATCTTAATTTGGAAAATCCCGATGAAGCAGCCGCGAACCTCAATCTCGTGCGCCAAACCATTGACACCCCCGTGCGCACTGTGCTGAGCAACTCTTTCGGATTTGGTGGCACCAACTCCGCTCTCATCCTTCGCGCCATCGACTAACCTCCTTTCCCCCTTCTTCTACCATGCACCTCTCTCCAGCACTCTCACAAAGCTACACGCGTGACACCCTCACCGCACGAGAAGCACAACGACAAGCCGAGTGCATCGCTTGGGCACCCGTGGCTTTCCAAGTGGCGCGATTGCTCAAAAAGTGGCAAATCCTCGCACTCCTCAACGACTCTTCCCACGGACTCACGCTCGAAGATTTGCAACAGTCCACAGACCGTTCACACTATGCCCTCACCATCCTCACCGATGCTGGACTTTCGCTCGGACTTCTCCTAGTAGACCCCACCACCGACCGATTTCCTTGAGCAAAACAGGTTGGTTTTTACTCACCGACCCAGCCACCGCGGTCAATCTCGACTTCAACCACGATGTCAACTACCAAGGGATGTTTCATCTCGAAGAAGCACTCACCACGGGCAAGCCTGCGGGGCTCAAAACCCTTGGAGATTGGTCCACCATCTACGAAGGTTTGTCCCAACTTCCCCCAGACGCGCTCAAGAGTTGGCTAGCGTTCGACCATTTCTACTCAGATGGCTCGTTTGATGCCGCACTTCCCATCGTCTTCTCCCAACCGGTGCGCCACCTACTCGACATTGGCGGCAACACAGGTCGCTTCGCCTTACGCTGCGTAGGTCAAGATGCCAACGTGCGTGTGACGATTGCCGACCTCCCTGAGCAAATCTCCATGATGCGCTCCAACATTGCCGGAGCATCGGGCAAAGAACGCATTGACGCCTTCCCCATCGACTGGCTGCGCTTGGACAACACCCTCCCCACCGACTGGACAGATCTCGATGTCGTTTGGATGAGTCAGTTTTTAGACTGCTTTTCCGAACCCGAAATCTTGAGCATTCTCCAGCGCACCGCGCAAGCCATGCAGCCCCACACACACGACTGTTCATCCTCGAAACCCTTTGGGACAGACAGCGCTTTGAACCTGCGGCGTTCTGCCTCACCATGACGAGTGTCTATTTCACAGCGATGGCGAATGGCAACAGCAAGATGTACCACTCTGATCGTCTTTTCGCCCTCATCGAGCAAGCAGGACTCAGCATCGCCTCCGTGCACGACCATCTCGGACAAGGACACTCCCTCATCGAAGTCCGCAAGGCTTAGGCACTAATGCCTAACGTCTAAAGTCTAATCTCTAACGCCTAACGTCTAAATTCTAAATCAAATGAACCGTACAGAAATCGAAGAAAAAGTAAGAGAATTCCTCATTGAAGACCTCGAAGTAGAAGAAGAAAACATCCATCCCGATGCCTTGTTGAAAGACGACCTCGGCATTGATAGCCTCGACTTCGTGGACATTGTAGTCATCATCGAGCGCAAGTTTGGTTTCAAAATCAAGCCCGAAGAGATGGCAGGTGTCAACACCCTCCAAAAGTTCTGCGACTACATCGAGAGCAAAGTAGGCAACTAACTCACTCCTCCCCACTCCCATAGAGAAACTAGGGAGCAGCGAAACGCATATCTCCTTTCCCCTCGCTTTGTCTTACCATGGACGAAGCCGAATTGTGGAGATTTTTGAGAGAACCCACTATCTCGAGCCGAGAACTCTAACTGGTAAACAAACTATCATGGATTGGCAAGGTACACCGACGGAACGCCCTGGATGCAACGCCAACTTATTGCGCTGCTCCGTGCCCTACCTCTGCAGTTCATCTACGCAGTGGTAGCCCTCGTTGTGCCTGGTTATCTCGTGTTTCGCCCTGGCGCGCGCCATCAATACCGCTTTTTTCGCCACCAACTTGGGTTTTCTCCTCTGAAGGCTGCGAGGATGACGGTGGTCAATCACTATCGCTTCGGGCAAATCATGATCGATCGCTTCGCCGCCTTCGCAGGGCGCAAGTTTCGTTTCACCATCGAGGGAGAAGCGCATTTCGACCATCTCGTGCAGCAACCCGAAAGTTTCGCCTTGCTCTCCGCACACATCGGGTGCTATGAGCTTTCGGGCTACACCCTCCGTCCCGAGGGAAAACAGATTTTCGCCCTCGTCTTTGCCCACGAAACGGCAGTGGTGGCAGAAGGTCGCCAAAGTCAGTTTGCCCAAACCGGTGTGCGCATGGTGCCCATTGCCGACGACATGAGCCATCTCTTCCTGCTCTCCGAAGCCCTCGCGCAAGGACACATCGTGAGTTTCCCAGCCGATCGACATCTCCCTGCAGAACGCACCCTCGAAGTTCCCTTCTTCCGTGGCAAAGCCTCGTTGCCCCACGGACCCTTTGCCCTCATTGCGCGTCGCAAGTTGCCCACACTAGTATTGAGTGCGATGAAGACTTCCACTCATCACTACCGGCTTTTTGTCGATCCGCTCCCCATACCCGAGCCTTCGCTCCCCATGGCGCAGTGCGCGGAAGCCCTAGCCACTGCCTATGCCGCCGTACTTCAACAGCGCGTCACGCAATATCCTGCGCAGTGGTTCAACTTCTTCCCCTTCGTGCATTGAGTTTTCCTTTCCCCTCTTGGGAAATCCTCCCTCATCCTCACCGCGATTTTCACGCCCATGTCCCACACTTCGCCCTTTCCGCCCCTAGATTCCATCGACATTCTCACCCTCCTGCCTCAACAACCTCCCTTTGTGTTGGTCGATCGTTTGGTCCACTACGATGAGCAGTCCACGATTTGTCAGTTCACCCTCCCAACCGATCATCTCATGGTCGAAGAGGGCGTGCTTTCCCGAAGCCGGAATCTTGGAGAATATGGCACAAACTTGTGCTGCGCGTTTGGGCTTTTACAACAAATATGTGCTGCGCGAACGAGTGCGCATCGGCTACATCGGTGCGGTGCGTGGCTTTGTGATGCATCGTCTGCCGAAAGTGGGCGAAACTCTCTCCACGACGATTCACATCGAACAGGAGATTATGGGCATCACCCTTGCAGCGGCACGCGTCATGGTGGGAGAAACGCTCATCGCGGAAGCCACATTGAAATCGCCCTCGGCGAGGAACTTCCCGAAACGCCTCAACAATAGTCTACATCCTTAGAACTTTTCGCGAGATGTTAACGAGTTACGTCTACTCTCTAACGTCTAAAGTCTAAACTCTAACCTCGAGCCACTTGTGGCGAGCAAAACGGGTCTGCGACCCCTAACGTCTATATTCCTATGTCCCACAAACAACTACGTGCTTCCAAAGAATTTGCCGTGCGCTTCAGCGAAGTCGATGCGATGAACATCGTGTGGCACGGATCCTATCCCCTCTATTTTGAGGATGCCCGCGAAGCCTTTGGCGCACAATACGGACTGGAATATATGACCATGGCGCGCGCAGGCTATTATGCTCCCTTGGTAGAACTCACCTTCCGCTATCTTCGTCCCATTCGCTACGAACAGCAGTGCCGCATCGACATCATCTACACTGCCACCGCTGCGGCAAAAATCATCTTCGACTACGAGATTCATGATGCCCTCACCGACGAACTCCTTGCCACAGGGCACAGTGTACAAGCCTTTATGGACAAAGACTACCAACTGCAATGGTACAAACCCACCTTCTATGCCGAGTGGCAAGAACGATGGAACTTAAATTCCGAAGAAAATCATGATTGAAGTCACTGCCACCCACCTAGCTTCTCCCTTGGCTTGGGGCACTGCTGCACACCTAGCTGCCTTGCGCGATGGACAAACTGCCCTTCGTCACGACCACTACTTCGGACTTCCCGAACCCACCACCGCAGCTGTTTTCCCACACCAAGCCATCACCGAGCGATTCATCGCCACCTTTGGGGCAGAAGCCGCTCACACGCTCACCCGATTTGAGCAATTAGTCGCCCTTTCTGTCCACGAAGCAGCGGCAGAAGGGAGCATAACGCTCGACGATCCTGCGGTACTTTTCATCCTTGCCACCACCAAAGGCAATGTGCATCTCCTAGATGCCACCGACGAACCCCACCTCCCTCGCCATCGAGTGGCACTGAGTGAAGCCGCAACTGCCGTGGCGCAGCACTTGCACCTCCAGCGCACCCCCATCGTGGTGAGCAATGCTTGTATCTCAGGCAGTCATGCCCTCCTCCTCGCCTCCCAACGACTGACAGAAGACTCCACGTTGCGCCACGTCATCGTTTGTGGTGCCGACCTCCTTTCGCGCTTCATCGTTTCGGGTTTTGGCGCTTTCAAAGCCCTCAGTCCCGAAGTGTGCCGCCCCTTCGACGCAACGCGCTGCGGACTCAACCTAGGCGAAGCCGCTGCCACCCTCATTCTCTCGCGCACCGAGGGCGAAGTCCACGACAGCCCCTCCTCTTCTTCCGCAGCCCTCTCCCACCGATGGACCCTGCGCTCGGGCTGTGTGCGCAATGATGCCAACCACATCTCGGGGCCCTCTCGCACAGGCGAAGGCGTATATCGCGCACTCTGTGCCACACTAGGATTATCCGAAGAGAGCAACGTCGAGAGTCTTGAAGATTTGCAGGAAAATCCGCCACATTGGTCTGACAATCCCGACTGGAAAAGCGCCACTGCCCACCTCGCCTGCGTGAGTTGTCACGGCACAGCCACTGCCTACAATGACGAGATGGAGTCCATCGCCCTCTATCGGGCTGGTTTGACCCACCTCCCTGCCTATTCGCTGAAGAGCACCTTCGGTCACACCCTCGGAGCTGCTGGCGTGTTAGAGACCATTCTCACCATGGTAGCCGTGGAACAAGGCACCCTCTGGGGCACACGTGGGTATAGCGCATCGGGCGTGTCGCACGAACTCTCGCTCAGCAGCGAAGCCCAACCGCTTTCGGGGGATTCTTTCTTCAAACTCCTCTCTGGATTTGGTGGATGCAACGCGGTGTTGTGGTGGCAGATGTGCGATGTTCCCCCCAAAAAAATCCGCACTTTTGGCTCATGATTCGGAGACTTCTCCAGAAATCTCCGAGCAATCAAAAAAAACGTCGGAGATTTTCCAAAAAACGTTGGAGATTTTTCCAAAAACGTTGGAGATTTTTCCGAAAATGTCCCACGTTTTTTCTGAAACGTCCGACAAATCCATTTTGCCCTCCGATTGTTCCGCCTCATCCCTCCTATCATTGGAAGTTGACACCCCCATGGCACGCACCTTTGCGCCCATTTCAGCAGTAGACATCACACCCGAAGGCATCAGCATAGACGGCATTGCCCTACCTTTCGAGGAACGAGGAGCGGCACTTCTCCCAGCAGCCTACAAAAATCTCATTTGGGGCTACCCGAAATTCCACAAGATGGACGTCCTCTCTCAGTTGGCTTTCGTGGCTACTGAGTTGTTGGTACAATCCATTCCCCATCTCGATGCCCACACAGCGGTCGTCTTTCTCACGCATCACGGATCTTTGGCAGCCGATGTACATTATCAAAGCACCATTGTGCCCACTGCCGAGGAATTCTTTCCCAGTCCAGCTGCGTTTGTCTACACCTTGCCCAACATTGCCACGGGCGAAGTTGCCATCCGTCACCATTGGCACGGCCACACCGCTTGCTACGCGCTTCCCCAAACGGCAGACGATGCGCTCCAACAGTCGCTCATCCTTTCGCCTGCCTCCGATGCGCGCACCACTGCCATCGTAGGGGGATGGCTGGATGCCGAAGATGCCGAGCACTTCTCCGCACATCTGCAACTCTATCTTCCCACGACTAACATCTAACTGCTAACGACCGAGCCACTTGTGGCGAGCAGAATGGGTCTGCGACCCCTAACGTCTAATCTCTAACGTCTAACGTCTACTATGTCCGACCTCAAACTTCAACTCAAACAACAGATTATCGAAGTACTCTCCTTGGAAGAAATCACCCCAGAGTCCATCGTCGACAGCGAACCTCTCTTTGGCGATGGCTTAGACTCGACTCCATCGATGCCCTCGAACTCATTGTGCTGCTCGATCGCACCTATGGCATCCGACTTTCTTCCCCTGCCGAGGGCAAACAAGTCTTTGCTTCCATCGACACCATGGCAGACTACATCCAACAACACCGCACTAAATGATTGTAATCACTGGCGCAGGCATCCTCTCCTCCCTAGGCATCGGAGTGGACACTACACTGCAAGCCCTCCAATCGGGAACTTGTGGCATCGCCCCACCGCGTCATCTCAGCACACAGCACCCACTTCCCGTGGGAGAAGTGCCCATGAGCAATGCCGAACTGTCCGAAGCTGTGCAAGCTGCCTCGGACGTCACCTCGCGCACTGCCCTCATGGGCATCATGGCTTTGGGCGAAGCACTGCAGTCTGCTCAGCTTTCTCCTGCCGACCTTCCGCACCTGGCACTCGTGGGTGGCACCACAGTGGGCAACATGGACGTGACGGAAGTGGAGTTTGCGCGCACGCTCCATGCCGACACCTTGGGACTCTGTGGCATGTGCACCGACCAAATCGCCGCGCACTTCGGAGAATGGGGCTACGTCACCACCTTGAGCACCGCTTGTTCGTCGGCTGCCAACGCCTTCATCCACGGAGCCATGCTCATCGAAAGTGGGGCGTATGATTGTGTCGTTGTGGGCGGAAGCGAAGCTCTCTCGCGTTTCCACTACAATGGTTTCCGCTCGCTCCTCATTCTCGACCCAGATTCCTGCCGTCCCTTCGACAGTTCTCGAGCTGGTCTCAACCTGGGTGAGGGAGCCGCCTTTGTGGTGTTGGAGCGCGAAAGCCATGCTTTGGCACGCGGTGTCCAACCTCTTGCCACACTCTCCGGCTGGGGCAATACCTGCGATGCCTTTCACCAAACGGCTTCTTCGGAAGAGGGCATCGGTGCTGTCTAGCCATGCAAGCCGCTCTCCGCAGAGCTGGTCTGCAACCTGCCGACATCGGCTATATCAATGCCCACGGCACAGGCACACCCAACAATGATGCGAGTGAACTTGCCGCAGTGCGCAGCGTATTTCCCACGCTTCCCCCACTCTCCTCCACCAAGTCTGCCACTGGACACACCACGAGTGCTTCGGGAAGTGTGGAAGCTGTAATTAGCCTTCTGGCTTTGCAGCATCACTTCCTTCCTGCCAATCTGCATTGGAGCTCGGCAATGGACGGAGATTTCACGCCTGTGCTTGTTCCCACTCCTGCACCACAGCTCCACCATGTGCTGTGCAATGCCTTTGCCTTCGGAGGCAATGACACTGCGCTCGTGTTTTCACAATACGACACTGTGCAATCGGAGGAACAGCCTTCCGCCATTCCTGCACCTCGCGCGGTCTATCTGCACCAACTGCTCCGACACGAAGATCTCTCACCCGAAGATTTGCCCAAGATTCCTCCCATGGTGGCACGTCGTCTCACGCCTTTGTTGAAGCGCGGATTGCAAGTGTCGCTCGCAGTCTTGGCAAAGGTGGCACAAAGTGAGCGTTCAAATTCGGCTGCTTCATCGGAACAAGCTGCAACGGCTCTCCCAAATCCTTATGTCCAACCGCAAGCCATCGTGGTGGGTACTGCCATGGGCTGCGTCACCGACACGGAGCGTTTCTTGCGCCAATTAGTCGAACAAGGGGGAGGAATTCCTTTCGCCCACGCATTTCATCCATTCCACGCACAACACCCTCGCTGGTTTGGTGGCGATTCACACGAAAAGTCACGGCTACAACACGACTTTCTCGCAGGGCGATGCGTCCTACGACCACGCACTCCGCGATGCCTACTTGCTCCTCTCACAGGGGCATGCCGACAATGCGCTAGTGGGTGCGCACGACGAAAGGAATAATTTGGCAGTGGCGTACTATCTTTCCACCTCGCCCGAAGGAGCCATTTGCCCCATCCTTCCCACCACCACATTTCACGCTCTATGCCCGCACTGATATTTCTCGCACTGTTGCAGTCCGCCCTCCTCACCCTTGGGCAGGTGACTTTGAAGATTTCCCTCGCGCAGTTCCCAGCATTTTCATGGTCGCTCCGCTATTTTGGGGCGGTCTTTGGCAATCTGTGGTTTGCGGCTTGTGGACTTTGTTTCGGTGCTGCCTCATTGTTGTGGATGTACATCGTGAAGCACTTCGCCTTTCATCAAGCCTTTCCCATGGTGAGTCTGAGTTATGTGATGGGAATGTTGGCAGCAGTGTTTATCTTTCACGAAGAAGTACCCTTCACCCGATGGATAGGACTTGCCTTTATCTTGGTGGGGGTGGCACTGATTTCCAAATAACAGCAACTTTATCCTCGTTTCCTCATGCGAAAATTTTGTTCTTTTCTCATAGGCTGTCTCACGTTTTTGTCGCTCTCAGCCCAAACTCCGCTCTCGCAGCAGGAGGCGCAACAGGTGCTCTCCCAAATTTCGGCAGCGGCACAGCAAACAAAGACCTTGCAAGCCCTATTTGTCCAAACCAAAACACTGAAGATGCTCAACCATCGTTTGGTATCGCGCGGCAGAATGTCGTATGCCCAACCCACACAACTCCGTTGGGAATACAGCACTCCCACGCACTACGTGTTTGTACTTTCGGGAAATAAGGTGCTCCTTGGCGGAGATCGCGGTAAGAATGTGGTCGATGTGCGCCAAAACAAGGTGTTTCAACAGATTGCTCGCCTGATGGTGAGCAACGTCACGGGGCAATGTCTGACAGATCGCTCCTTTCGCACCCAACTCTTTTCGCACAATGGCACCTGGATAGCCCAACTCACGCCTCAACGCGGTGAGATGAAAGCCTTGTTTTCGCAAATCACCCTCACCATCGACCCGAAGTTAGCGGTCGTTTCGCGCGTGGTGCTCACCGAACGCAGCGGAGATGTCACCACCATCGAACTTTCGGGTTTCAAAAAGAACCAACATGTCGCAGCTTCTGACTTTAAGGTGGATTAGCACCAAGCTACTTTGGGGGCTATCTTCGCCTTGTGCTTGCTCACCGCTTGCAATACGGCACAAAAGGCTCCCAGTGCACCGCCCCTCCCGTGGGTGGTCACGGACAATGCCACGACATGGTCGGCACAAATCACGATGCCGCACGGCAATCTCTCCGGACTTTGCGTGGTGCGCGTGCACCATGACAGCATCGTGGGTGCGTGGGTCAATGAGTTTGGTGTCCAGGCCTTCGACTTCACCTACGAGCGACGACGACAGCGCATCCGATTGGAGCACCTCATTCCTCCCTTGCGCCGCTTCTTCCTGCGCAGAATATTGAAAAAGGATTTCCAGACTTTTGTTCCGCACTTTGCCACAGGACAAGCCTTTTCTCACCAAAATCGCCACGGCATCCGCTACGATTTTGCCCCACTTCCCCTAGACACCACACAGACTGTCCAAGACTCGACATCCAGCGACACCACTGCACCATGAAGCACTCCGAGCGTGCGCCACGCTTGCTTTGAAGGTGGCGAAAGTGGCGCTGATATTCTGCTCACTCTCTTACCAGCTTTTTCACATGAAGCTCCTTGATTCTCTCTTTCATCTCACCGACGAGACCCACGAACTGCCCACGCGTGCCACATTTCAGTTGGACTTGCAGGCAGATCATCCCATCTTCCGAGCGCACTTTCCTGGACATCCCATCTTGCCTGGCGTGTGCGCACTCCAAATCGTGAAAGAACTGGCTGAGCGCACTTGGAAATCTCCGCTCCTACTCTCTGAGGCGAAGAACATCAAATACCTTGCGCCCATCAGTCCATCGGAGGTTTCGACACTCACCATTGACCTTTCGGGCGAACCCTCGCAGTTGAAAGCAACCCTCTCCCAAGGCGACACCACATTTGCCAAACTCTCGCTGCGATTTTTGTTCGTTGTCCCTAATTAGGTTTTCACAACTTTCTACTTATGCGCCCCATCATTCTACTACCCACCTACAACAATGCTCACACGCTGGCGGACGTCATCACCGACATCCTCCAAGCGCAGTGCGCACCCCTCATGGTGGTAGACGATGGAAGCACGGACGAGACCTTGCAGATTCTCTCACGATTTTCTGGCATCATCGTCTTACATCATCCCAAAAATTTGGGCAAAGGGGCAGCACTTCGCCATGGTTTCCGCCATGCTCGCCAATGTGGCTACACGCATGTCATTACGATGGACAGCGATGGTCAGCATTTTGCAAGCGACCTTCCGCAGTTTCTTCGAGCCATCGCGGAGACGCCCGACGACATCATCGTGGGCAATCGCTTTTCTCCCGAACTTTTTACGCAACAAGCTCCCAATATGTCGGCAGCAGCTAGGCGTGCCAACCGATTTTCCAACTTCTGGGTATGGCTACAAACAGGCTTTTCTCTGGAGGATACACAGACAGGATTTCGCGCCTATCCCTTGCATCACCTCCACGGATTGGACTTTCTCACCAATCGCTACGAGGCGGAATTGGAAATCATGGTGTTCTCGGCTTGGTGCGGCACAAGATTGCGACAGATTCCCGTGAAGGTGTATTATCCCCCACGCGAAGAAAGGGTGAGTCACTTCCGTCCTACTGCCGACTTTTTCCGCATCACCCTGCTCAACACAGCCCTCACCACACTCGCCCTCTCCGTGGTGTGGCCCCTCCGCTTGCTGAGTTTTGTCTACGGCATCGTTTTGTTGCTCAGCTTCTTCCTCCTCATGCTCCCTGCGCAAGCCGTCATCGGGCTAGGGTTTGCGCTTTTTCCTCCTAAAGATGCCCAACGGCTGTGGCTCCATCGCCTGATTCAGCGCGTGTCGCGCGGCGTGTTGTGGTTGCTGCCACGCGTAACCTTACGTGTTCATCGGCACGGAGAAGATTTCACTCGCCCAGCCATCATCGTGGCAAACCATCGTAGTCACCTCGACTTGCTCAGCGTCATGCTCCTCACTCCCCATTTGGTGATCATGACCAAGCAGTGGGTGTGGCGAAATCCCCTTTATGGCGTCATCATTCGCCATGCGGAGTTCTTGCCCGTCACAGAAGATTTTGAAACCCTCGCAGCACGTGTGGGGGCTCTCTTGCAGCGGGGCTACAGTGTATTGATTTTCCCCGAAGGCACTCGCAGTGCCACAGGACGATTAGGGCGATTTCACCAAGGGGCTTTCACACTTGCCGAACGTTTTAACGTAGATATTCTCCCCCTCTTCCTACGCGGCACAGGACAGGTATTGGGAAAAACCGACCTCGCCATCCGGGCAGGTAAAATAGATGTCGAAGTGGGACACCGCATTTCTCCTTCCGATCCACTGCGACAAGGGAGTACGCTCCAACAAGCTCGACAATTCCGGCAGTATTATCAAACTGTGCTGAGCAATCCCTCCGATGCTTAATGGCGCAAAGTCCACATTCTAACATCTAACGTCTAATCTCTAACCTCTAAAACGCCCGAGCCACGATTGTCGTGACGAGCAGAAAGGGTCTGCGACCCTCTAACGTCTAAAGTCTAAGCACTAACACGTCTAAATCTCCTCTTATGTCCCAAATACTTGTCCTTGGTAGCGGTCTCGGTGGGCTGAGTTGTGGTGTACAACTCGCACGGATGGGACATCAAGTCACCGTTTTGGAGCAATCTCCTCAAGCTGGCGGTTGCTTACAGAGCTTTTATCGCCACGGACATCGGTGGGAAACGGGTATGCACTTCGTGGGAAGTTATGAAGAAGGACAAGTGTTGCATCCGCTGCTCCAAGATTATAACCTGCATCTTCCGTTGGTGCCGCTCGATGCTGGGGGATATGAACAGATTCATCTTGAGGGACAGTCCTTCGCCTACGCCAAAGGAGAGGCTTTTGTCGATGTTTTAGCACAGCATTTTCCCCAAGAGCGCGACAATCTGTGGAAGTATCTCCAGTTGGTACGGAAGATCATGCACGTATCGTCCATCCACCATGAGACAAACTTGGCAGAGCAGCTCCACACCATGCAAGAATATCAGTCGCGCAGTGTGGACACCATCCTCGAAAGTATGATAGGCGATGCCACTTTGCGGCAAGTCTTGGTGGGAAATCTCCCTCTCTATGCAGGACGCAAGGGACAAACACCCTTTGCCACGCATGCTTTTATCACCGAATTCTACAACGCCAGTGCCGCGCGCATCGCAGGGGGGAAGCCAGATTATTGCCGAACAACTCATCCAACAACTCGAGCAGCTCGGCGGAAAGGTGCTCACGCGCCAACGCGTCACGGAGATTCATTGCAACCACTCCAAGCCACGGGAGTGACCACCGCCAAAGGGGCGCACTTCCCTGCCGATTGCATCGTCAGCACCCTCCATCCGCAAGCCCTGCTCTCCCTACTTCCCGACACCCCTCTTCTACGTCCAGCCTATAAACGTCGCATCGCCGCCCTGCCCAACACGGTGGGATGCTTCACTCTCTACCTCGCTTTTCGTCCCGAAAGCCTACCTTATCTCAACGCCAACCAATATGTCTACCACACCTCTCCGTGGGACTGCGAAGACTATACGACAGACGACTGGCCACGTGGCTTTCTCTATATGCACCAATGCGAAAAACCGCATCAGCAATGGGCAACAACGGCGGAGGTTATCGCCTATGTGCACTACGAAGAGATGAAACCTTGGGAAGATTCGTTCGTAGGGCATCGCGGTTCTTCCTACGAAATGTGGAAAGCAGCGCGAACGGAACAGTTACTTGCTGCCTTAGAACGACAATTCCCTGGCACGCGCGCTTGCATCAGTCGGGTATATTCGTCCTCCCCGCTCACCTATCGCGACTACACGGGCACTGTCGGAGGAAGTCTCTACGGCATCGCTCGCGACCTCTCCCTTGGTGCTGCCGGAAGAGTGGCTACTCGCACGCGTATCCCTAACTTATTTTTGGCTGGACAAAACGTCAATTCCCACGGCATCTTGGGCACTTTGGTGGGCACCCACCTTGCAGTCTCAGAAATCAAGCGCAGCTGGGATTGAAAAAGTCCCCATTCAAACGTCTACTCTCTAAGTTTTTAGCACTCATATCCGCGACCCTCTAAGGTCTAAGGTCTAAGGTCTAATGTCTAACGTCTATTCTCCCTCTCTCCGAGCCACGCTTGTCGGGGCGAGAAAAATGGGTCCGCGACCCTCTAACGTCTAACATCTAATGTCTAACGTCTATTCTCCCTACAACGTCCTCATCATTGGTGGAGGTCTTGGCGGACTGTTCACCGCAGCGCTGCTCAGTAAGTCGGGCATGCGCTGCCTCGTCTTGGAGAAAAATGCCATCATCGGGGGAGGACTGCAGAGTTTTCGTCGAGGAACACAACATTTCGACACAGGAATGCACCTCTTGGGTGGCTTTGGCGAAGGGCAAACCTTGCGAAGACTCTGTGATTACCTCGGCATCTACGACCAACTTCGTCTGAAGGATGTGGATGAAACGATGGACGAAATCTTCATGGCATCCACAGGCGATTGCTATGAAATCCGCGGTAGTCGTGAAGGATTCGCCCAAAGTTGGACACGCTATTTCCCACAGGAAGAAGCCGGCATCGCACGATATGTCGACGCCCTCTACCGCATCACCGATCAACTCTCGCTCTTTCATCTGCGCCCCTCCGAAACGATGGCAGCACTCAGCGAAGATTGCCTCGTGCCAGCCGATGAATTTATCGCACAATACATAGAAGATAAGCACCTTAGTCAGTTGTTGGCGTACATGAATCCGATGTATGGTGGGCGTGCTGGGCACACTCCTGCCTATATCCACGCAGTGATCAATGTACTGTATATCGAAGGAACGTCGCGATTTGTGGGGAATAGTGGACAACTCGCCGATGCGCTGCGCCAAGTGGTCGAAGAGGCAGGCGGTGAAGTGCTAAACCGCGCTGAGGTCACACGCATTGTCGTGCAAGACCATGCGGTGCAAAGGGTAGAACTCGCAGATGGCAGGCATTTTTCGGCGGAGAAATATGTGTCGGCAGTCCATGTGCGCGAACTGCTTCGTGTGACAGACGAAGGCGCTTTCCCAAAGATTTATCGCCAACGTTTGGAAGATTTGCCCGTTGGTTATTCCGCTTTTTCGGTCTATCTCACGCTCAAAGAGGGCTACCCCTATGTGAATCGCAGCGGATATGTGCAACGTGCATGGGGAAAAATCTGGTCGCTTGAAGAGTACAATGCGGAGTGGCCCCACGGACTTCTGTACATGACACCGCCCGACTCAGAAGATGCCACCACTGCTTCGCGAATGACCATCACCACTCCAATACCCTTCTCTGCCGTGGCTCCGTGGGCAGACACTACAACGCACCAACGAGGAGCCGAATATCAAGTCTGGAAAGCAGAGATGACGGAGAGGGTCTTGGATCTTCTTGCCACCCGCTTGCCCAACATCCGGCAATGTATCGACCGCATCGAGGCAGCATCGCCCCTCACCATCCGCGATTATTACCACAGTCCTCAAGGAAGTCTATATGGCATTGAGAAAGATGCGGAGCACTTCATGCGATGGCAAATCCCTGTGTTCACCAAAGTGCACAACTTATATTTGAGTGGTCAGTGCGTTGGTCTGCATGGCATCTGCGGAACTCCCCTCAATGCGGTGCAAACTGCTGAAGCGATCCTCGGCAAAAACACACTTTTGGGGCATATCTAAGCCACCTTTTCCACCCACCTCTCAAATTCTTCCCCCTCCTTTCTCCCCTTTTCACTTCCCCTTTGTTCCACCTTTGATGCTTCATGCTCCCAAGGCTGCGCCAGTACCTTGTAAGGATTCCCCCAAAAAGCAATACAGCATCAAAGAAATGGCAAGCCTCCGTGCCTTATGACTGATATTTCTTTCCAATCACCCCAAGTCATTCAGGAATTTCAAGAAGATCTTCTGCGCAAACATCTGCACTATCTGGCAGAAAAATCGCCTTTCTATCAACGGATGTTTCGAGTACACCACATTGATGTGGCACAAATCCGCACCATTGACGACTTGCAGCAACTGCCCTTCACGGAGAAAGCAGATCTGCAACGCGACAATGCGGACTTCCTCTGCGTACCCCCAAGCGAGGTCATCGACTATGTCACCACCTCGGGTACGATGGGCGAGGCAGTAACCTTCGCTTGCACCGATGGCGATCTCGAACGATTGGCTTTCAACGAAGCCCGTTCCTTTGCCTGCGCTGGTGTGACGCGCGACAGCATCGTGCAGATCATGACCACACTTGACAAGAGATTTATGGCAGGTATGGCATATTTTCTCGGACTTCGCCGTTTGGGAGCAGGCGTGGTGCGAGTGGGTGGCGGTATTCCTGAATTGCAATGGGACACCATTCGCAAGATTCAGCCCGACACCCTCATGTGTGTACCCTCGTTCATCCTACGACTCATCGACTATGCCGAGGCACACGGCATCGACTATCGCCACTCCAGCGTGCGCCGCATCATCGGTATTGGCGAAGGTCTCCGAGATACTGATTTCAACTCAATCTTTTGGGCAAGTGCATCGCGGAGAGATGGCCCGAAGTGTCGCTCTTTGCCACCTATTCCTCCACAGAGATGGGGGCAACCTTTGCCGAATGTCCTGAAGGAAATGGCGGTCATGTGCATCCAGAACTTGTGATTGTCGAAATCATCGGTGAGGACAATCGCCCCGTGAAAGATGGAGAATTTGGGGAAATCGTGGTCACACCCTTGGGGGTAGAGGGAATGCCACTCTTGCGCTTCCGCACGGGCGATGTGGCAGCCCGCGTAGTGGCTCCTTGCGCTTGCGGACGTCACACCTATCGCCTCACACCACTCGTGGGAAGAAAGCACAATATGATTAAACTCAAAGGGACAACGCTCTATCCGCCTGCCTTGAATGATGTGTTGGATCACGCCCCTTATGTGGAGAACTATGTGGTGGTGGCGCGCACTTCTAGCAACGGCACCGACGAAGTGTGCGCGAAGGTGGGACTGAAACAGGAGGTGGCGCAACAATATGTGGCAGACAGCCATTTGCCACTGCCCACTGCCATCACGAAAGATTTGAAAGATCGCTTCCGCGCTCGCCTTCGAGTGACGCCCGATGTGGAGATTCTGCCCAAAGAAGAGGTAGCTGCCATCAACTTTCCGCCTAAGTCGCGCAAGCCTATCAAGTTTATCGACCTGAGAGGTCAGTCGTAGGTGCCTCCCCCCTCCCAAGGCTCTCTGAAGTATTTCTTTTGCCCCCTTTGTAGCAAGCAGAAAGGGCTTCCACTCTAACGTCTAACGTCCAATCCCTAACGTCTAACGTCTAATCCCTAATGTCTAAGTCTTTTTTCCTCCGTTTGTATGAATTTCTGCATCCTCGCCCACGATGGCGGTGGACCCTCGGAGTGGCTGTCGTACTGCTCCTAGTGGCGCGTGTGAGTAGCTTAGATTTTAAGGAGGACATCACAGATTTTCTGCCCAACGATGGAGAATATCCAGCATCGCTCGCAGCTTTCGGACAATACAACGGAGGCAACCGCATCTTTGCCGTAGTGCGCCACGAGGCAGCGCCCAGCGACAGTAGTCGGGCTGCGCGAATGGCGGATAACTCACAGACAACGCCCGAAGAAACGCTCATTGATGCTGCCGACCGCTTTGCAGAGATGGTGCAAGAACGCGACACCGCCAAGTGGTTGTCGCAGGTGGTGAGTGAAATAGACGTGGCGCAGATGATGGATCGCCAAGTGTGGTGGGTGGAACATGCGCCCTATTTGCTCACCTCTGCCGACTGGACGCACATCGACTCCGCGATGCGCACGCCCCACTTTGTGAATCGCCAACTCCACGCGGCACAGTCTGAAATGATGCTCCCCACCAGTGGGTGGCAATCTGCGACTTTGGCGCAAGATCCGCTGAATCTCTTCTCCGCTCCTGCCAGACGACTGCTAGAAACACGCACCAATCTGCACTATGATCTGCACGAAGGGCACATCTTCTCGCCCGACCATCGCTGGTGTGTGGTGATGCTCACCACCAACGCCCAAGGTACTGCCACGGACGTGCAAGCGCGACTCAAACATCTGCTGGAGGACGTGGCACAGACCGTGGAGCAAGAAGCCAGTGCGTCCAATAACGCTCCCACAGAACTCGAAAAAAACACGGAAAAACAAGCTCATCATGCTCAACTTACTCCCCCGATTCGGGTGCAAATCATCGGTGCACCCACCATCGCTGTAGGCAATGCCGAACAGATCAAGCGCGACAGTACGTGGGCAATAGCCGTGGCGGTGGTGCTCACCTTGGGCATCTTGCTCTACACCCTCCGACGCGTGCGACACCTCTTGCTCATCGTCCTGACCGTAGGTTTCGGATGGCTGGTGGGACTCTGTGTGCTTTCGTTCACCACTTCCACGGTTTCTCTCATCGTCTTGGGCATCTCTTCGGTGATCATCGGCATCGCGGTCAATTATCCCTTACATTTTCTCACTCACCTGTCACATGCTGGCAGCATTCGCCAAAATCTTCGCGAACTGGTCACGCCTTTGCTCATCGGCAATGTGACCACCGTGGGAGCTTTTGCGTCATTGATTCCACTACACTCTGTGGCACTGCGCGATTTAGGCGTGTTTGCAGCTGCTATGCTCGTAGGGACGATAGCCTTTGTGCTGGTGGCGTTGCCTCATTTGGTGAAAGCCCCTGCCACAACTACCACCGTGCACTCTTCACCCTCACAAGGCGAGGTGGAAAATCTCGAAGTGGCAAGTGTGCCCATGCGCAAGACCTCTCCGCGCTATCGCACTTTGGGGCTGGGTATCGCCCTCATCGCCACGCTGCTCTTGGGATGGACGGGGAGAAATGTGGAGTTTGACGCCAATCTTGCGCACTTAAATTACCTATCCTCAGAACAACGCACGCTGTTTGGCGAGTTGGCACAACTGCGACAAGCCGACACGCTCCACGAACCTCTATATATCGCTCACCGCGCACGGACACTCGAGACAGCACTTGCGCTGCGGGAGCAAAAGGAAAGCACGATTGCCCCCATGATTCGGAAGGTGAAAGGCGCAACGGTGCAAAGCGTAGCCCCATATCTCGCATCTGCTGGAGAACAAGCGGCACGTCTTGCGCGATGGAAGGCTTTTGTGCAGGAAAATGGAGTTGCATTGCGCCAACAAACAGCGCAGGAAGCTGCGAAATTGGGCTTTGCACCACAGGCTTTGCGCCTTTTGATAGCCTTTTGCGCCGAGACTTTCGTCCCATCAATGCTGCCCAGTGCTTGACGATGGGCGAAGATGCGCTAGCTCCTTTGGTGACGCGCGATGGCAAAGGGCGATATATCGTGACGACCGTGGTGAATGTGCCACGCGGTGAAGCGGACGCGCTGAAGCAACAGTTGGATGACGAGCTCAAACAATCAATGTCTCACGCGAAGGCTCCCAAGGCGGCAGAAGAAGGCGTGGGGAGCGTCTGGACTTTCACGCCCAAATCGATGAACGAGAGCGTGGCGCGCCATCTGTCGCAGGACTTTTCCTACATCGGCTGGGTGTGTGGTGCCATCGTTTTCGGTTTTTTGTGGCTCTCGTTCCGACGATTCAGCGTGGCTGTCCTAGCTTTCTTCCCCATGGTGGTGAGTTGGTTGTGGATTCTGGGCAGTATGTCGGTTTTTGGGCTGAGTTTCAACCTCGTCAATGTGATTTTGGCAACCTTTATCTTCGGTCAAGGGGACGACTATTCGATATTCGTGACCGAAGGTCTGCTCTATGAGTACACCTATGGGAGAAAACTGCTGGCAGCCTACAAGCGGAGCATCCTCCTCTCGGCAGTGATCATGCTTATCGGCGTGGGTACACTGGCTTTTGCCCAACATCCTGCCCTCTCCTCGCTGGGTGGACTCACCATCGTGGGCATGGGCAGCGTGGTGGCTGCAACCTTGCTCCTGCCGGCTCCAGTGTTTAGTTGGTGGACGCGCCAACGTGTAGCTTCGCCGTGGGCTAGTCCGCTCTCTATGGTACGTCTGGTGCAGTCTGCCCTGAGCCGAAATGTGTGGGCACTCACGCACTGTTGCGGCATCGTGTGGGAGGATTATACGCAGCAAAACGTAGTTGCAAATCAGCATTTCGGGACTACGCAAAAAGAAGTCGAAGAGTTTAGAGAAAACGTCGGAGATTTCATAGTAAACTCCGAGTTTTTTCGGAATTTCTCCGAGATAATTTGAGAGTGCTCCGAGAAAGCTTTCACCTTAAAGGATTTTCCTTTAAGAAATGGGAAAGAATGGAGCAACAACAAGGCACAAAACCGTTCACTATGCCCTGCGTGGGGGTGTGGACAGCACGTGATAGGCGCGTGAAACTTTGGGCTACGCATCACCACCCCGAATGGGTGTGGCTTTCACTAGCCGATTTCTCGCGTGAATGCTGTCAATCGCTATGGCAACAAGGTCTTCAACCTATGGTGATAATGGAACAAACAGCTGCGAATCTCAGTGCTTTATCATCAAACCTCAAGACGATGGGGGCATGTGAAATGCGACCGCTCATCGTGGAAGGGGAAGAACGGGTGTTTCCGTGCAATACTTCTGTGATCGAATACGGATGTATCACGCTGGCATGGGGAGAGGCTTTTGATGTAGAGCGTGCCGCGCCATCTCTCGGTGCGGAATGGCAAGCACACTGCGCGCAGATGCGCCAATCTCTCATCACGATTCCTGCCTTGGTTCCACACATCATTGCGGCTTACTCTCACAAACTTGATGGGATGCAAACACGTGTGCTAGCCCACTTCGCTGAGCTAAGTTCCATACAAACACAGTTGTCTCAATGGCAATCTGCCCTGTCTACCGTTTTCAACTCGAAACATCGTCAAACGCTTGTCGTGACAGATAATGGTGAAACTGCTTTACTCATGGCTTTGCTCTATCCACAACAAGAATTCGTGGCAGTCGTTGCTGATGAAGAAGGAGCGGCTGCGCTGCGAAGGCTGCGCTGTCGTCCCAACAATCTCTATGTAGAGGAATAGCCTCTCACCAAATGAGATGATGGAAATATGTGTTTTTCTCTATGCCATTTTACTCGTACTAGTTTGAATTTATCCTAACAAAGATCCGATATATACATTATTTATACAAAACCATTCGAGAAAAACTTCTATCTTCTACAACGGATAAAGGATATTTTTTTCACAAAAACAAATATATGATAATTGGGAAGGATGAAGTGAGCAAAGAGAAACAACAAAATCACAACATAGTTTCCCAATGAAGTCTTCAAGATTATTTGAGATTACAATAAAAGTCCTCGACATTCCTAGATTCTATCGCAAAAGATGTGTTCTTGCAGATTTAAGAAAATGCAAATCGTTTCCATACATGACATTTGCGTTTACACATAAAACTAGGACATAGCTCGCCAAATTAAGCCTAATTTCGGTAATATTATTACGAAAAATAGGCTTAAATAATCCCTAAATTCAGAGTGCAATCAAAAAAATGAAGAGTTGCATAAAATAATTGCTGATATATTTTGTCGTTTCACGAATAGTGCGTATATTTGCACCATCAATAAGATAAAAGGGGATTTGACTTACAAGCGATCCTCTCCTAAATTCGAGATAGTTTTTTCATCTCTATATAAGTTCTGTGAGGGAATGTTTCGTCGTGAGACGGGTCATTCCCATTTTTTTGTCTCCTATTTCTCCGCTTCCTGATTTTCGTAACTCTCTGAGAGTTGTTCTCTGACAAGACGAAAGCAAAAGCGAGGTATGCGCACTACTCTCACCCATTTTCCGCTTAACGTCTATAAGACATCGCAGCCTCCCTCAACTTCGTAGAAGTACGGATGCAAAGTTCAGAAGACTCGCCGATTAACAGGACGAAAAATGTATCCTGCCCTGCGAACGCCTAACCTGCACATTGGGCAAATACTCCCTGGTCTATGCAACGTAAGAAAACTTTGAGCGAAGAATCAGAGATTTTCCTTCCCCAGATGAGGAGCATAAAACGAATAACGTCATTGGCTTAACAATAGAAAATTGGACAGTTTTTTCACATATAATGCTCAAAAAGCATAGTTTGAACAAGGACCACGACATTTTTTTAATAGAAAAGATGGACATGAACAGATAATTTACTATCTTTGTCCTATTAAGCTGAAGAATTAGCAAGAAACGCATGAAACCAAGACATGAAAGAATAGAGGTGCTACGCTTGATATTGGCAAATACTGAAATAGGAAGCCAAGAAGCGCTGCTCAAAGAACTAGAAGCAGAAGGATATAAGGTGACTCAAGCTACTCTCTCCCGTGATTTGCAGAAGCTGAAAGCTGCAAAGTGGCAAGCGTGGGCGGTTATCGTTATATTTTGCCTGATAATCCTTTGTATAGACGCAAGATTTCTGTGGAAGCCCCAGATTTCTTGCGAAACACTGGCTTCCTAGGACTAGAATTCTCTGGAAACATCGTAGTGATGCACACCAGACCTGGATATGCAGCTGGAATTACCACCGAGATTGATGCTCAGAAATTATCGAGCATTTGCGGCACCCTGGCTGGTGACGATACCATCTTGGCGATTATGCGCGAAGGAGCCACCCGACAACAAGTGATTGATGAACTGGCTACGGTACTCCCCGCAGTGAAGAACATCGTGCTCTAAACACTTGGAATGCTATAAGCCCACAAAAATGCTGTAGTCCATTAGGACAAAGACATAAAAAGCCCCTTCCACTAGGCACTTTGCTTAGTTGGAAGGGGCTTTTCTTGTAAAAACCAATCAAGGTGTTTGAAAAAGGAGATGCTGCAAAAACGAGTTTTGCAACACCTCCATAGTCTGTTATGACGCTCCGCATTAAAGGAGCTAAACTTCGCCTACTAAGAGAGGCGAGTGGAGAGTTGAGCACGATAGGCATCCCAATCGGTGATGGGCTTACGCGCTACGCCACTTTCTATGGCAGCCTTCGCTACTGCAGAAGAAACTTCTACGACGAGACGTGGGTCTACAGGCTTTGGAATGAAGTAGTCGGCACCAAATTCGAGATGGTCTACGCCATAAGCCTCAGTGACTGACGCAGGAACCTCCAGACGAGCAAGTTCGGCAATGGCACGCACTGCTGCTTGCTTCATGGGTTCGTTGATGGCAGTGGAAGCTGTGTCGAGGGCACCACGGAAAATATAGGGGAATCCCAATACATTATTGATTTGGTTGGGATAGTCGGTGCGTCCAGTGGACATGATAACATCGGGACGCGCTTCGCGAGCCTCCTCATAAGAAATTTCTGGCACTGGATTGGCAAGAGCAAAGATGATGGGACGCTCTGCCATGGTGCGCACCATGTCTTGTGAGAGAATGTTACCTTTAGAGAGCCCCACAAAGACATCTGCGCCTTGTACAGCTTCTGCGAGGGTGCGAACATCGGTGCGCTCAGTAGCAAATTCGCGCTTCTGAGCATTCAAATCTGTGCGATCTGCCGAGATAACGCCCTTTGAATCGAGCATGATGAGATTGCTGGGCTTGAGACCAAAGGAGATGTAGAGGCGTGCGCAACTGATGGCAGCTGCACCAGCTCCGTTCATGACCATCTTGACATCCTCAATGCGCTTGCCCGCAACTTCGCAAGCATTGAGCAAACCTGCGCAAGAGATGATGGCGGTGCCATGTTGGTCGTCGTGCATCACAGGGATGTCGAGCTCTTCCTTTAATCGAGTCTCGATTTCAAAGCACTCAGGGGCTTTGATATCTTCGAGGTTGATACCGCCAAAAGTGGGGGCAATGGCTTTGACTACTTGGATGAAACGCTCAGGATCTTTCTCATCGACTTCGATGTCGAAGGCATCTACTCCTGCATAAATCTTGAAGAGAAGGCTTTTTCCCTCCATCACGGGTTTACCAGCAACAGCACCAATGTCACCTAATCCCAAAACGGCTGTGCCGTTGGAAATAACGGCTACAAGATTTCCTTTGTTGGTGTAGCGATAAGCGTCGTCTTTATTCTTTTCGATTTCCAAACAGGGCTCTGCAACGCCTGGAGAATAGGCGAGAGAGAGGTCAGTTTGGGTGGCATGTGGCTTTGTAGGTACAACTTCAATTTTACCAGGGCGCCCTTGTTCGTGGTAAGCCAGGGCTGCTTCTTTGTGATTTTTGCCATGATCGTATGGTGTATGTGGTTGAGCGGAAATCTATCCGCGGGGAGGGCATTGTCGTGAACGATTAGCCTAAAAAGTAAACATTATGACTTCCTTCTCACACGCGAAACGACAAGTTACCTTGCATCCAGCCCCAATATGGATATCGCGATGTGAGTATAGGATACGGATATTAGAGCAAAGATACAATTTTCTGCGCAAAGTCTGCACGTTTCCCTCTTTTTCTTGTCTGGCAATGGGGGATTTCCTCATAGAATTGACGATTTGGCAGGTGAAAGCGAGGATTGCGCTAAGTAATGGTGCTGCTTGTATTGAGATTCAGAAACATGAGATTAGTGATGGACAAAGGATTTCTCCCCCCAAAAAATATTAGAGTAGAGGAGAAAGGCAAGAAAAAAAGCGTAAACGATAGGTCAGATTGGAGAAAAATATAAAAAGACGTTTGCAGAGATTGGCGAAAATAACTACCTTTGCCGTAGATTCATGTACTCATCTCAATATGTCCCGTCGTGAAGATGGTGGATAGAGAGGTCCTGTAGCACTGGGCATGGGTTTACGACAGACATACATAACATCATAACAATTATTCATTCATTAAATTCTTACACAATGGCTTACATTATCAACGACGATTGCGTTGCTTGCGGCACTTGCATCGACGAATGCCCCACTGCATCTATCTCTGAAGGCGAAATCTACGTCATCAATCCTGAAACTTGCATCGACTGTGGCGCTTGCTCTGACGTTTGCCCCACAGGTGTGATTGCTCCTGAGGCGTAATCTTTAGGAAACGCAGCTAAACTCCAGTCCAAATGGAGCAGTAGAAACTACACTCTGCTACTGAGGCACAGAAAGCTGTTATTTCCCCTTAAAAAAATCCCCACTCTCGAATGTTACGAGAGTGGGGATTTTTTTTGTATATAGTGCTTAACTCAGGAAGAACAACAAAATGAGCTGTGCAACGAGGATGCGCAAGAACATCGCTGGGAGATATACAGTGCTATAACCTACTGCAGGAGCGTTGTTGCCGGCTGTGGTATTGGCAAAAGCGAGTGCTGGTGGGTCGGTGTTGGCTCCGGCTATGAGTCCCATGAGGGTGAAATAGTTGAGCTTGAGTTTCCAACGACCTATCAATCCGCAAATCAAAATAGGAACGACGGTGATTAGAAAGCCCATCCAGACATAATGGATGCCATCTCCGACCTTGAGGGTGCTCCAGAAGGATGCTCCGGATTGGATGCCGACACTACTTAAGAAGAGGATGAGACCGACTTCGCGCAACATGAGATTAGCGGAAGTGGAAACGTAGGTATTGATGCGATAGCGATGTCCGAAGGCTCCGACCAAAATGGCAACGAAGAGGGGTCCTCCTGCCAATCCTAATTTCACAGGAACGTCTACACCTGGGAAGGGGATGGGAATTTGTCCAAAGAGAAGACCTACAAGAATGCCCATAAACAAGACTCCAACGTTAGGATGGTCAAGGCGTTCTACTTGTGAACCAAGCACAGATTTCACGCGCTCTACGTTGGCTTCAGTACCTGTGACAAGCACTCTATCTCCAACAAGGAGCGGCAAGTCACGATCTGCAAAGAATTCGATGCCACTACGTGTGATGCGCGTGACATTGACGCCATACAACGAGGATAGATGGAGCTGTGCGAGAGTGCGACCAGTCACTTCTTCACGAGTCACAACCATACGACGACTCACATACTGTTCGCTTTCAATTTCTTGTACATTACCTTCGCTTTCGACTGTTCCCAACAGTTGCACTAAGGCTTCCGAATCGTGCTCGGAACAGACGAGATGGAGCTTCATTCCCATCTGAACTTGAGTCGAAGCATGGGCAACCTGCAATTCACCATCAGGATAAATGCAGCGGGTGACCACAAACTGACGTTTGAAAAAGTTGCGAAGTTCCTCTAAAGTCTTGCCTTCTACAGCTAAATTGTTGACCTTAATGACGAGATGCTTAGGAGTGGTTTCAGGATGCGATTCGTTGGTCAAGTGCAGGTCTTCTTGTTCTTTGTCAAGAGAGACTCGAGCAATGAAGCGCACGGCTAACGTAGATAGAATGATACCAACAACTCCGAGAGGGTAAGCACAAGCATAGCCATTGGCAATCGCTGGAATCGTACTACCATCTTTAAAGAGTTCAGGGAGGATGCTATTTGCAGCACCAAGTGAGGGGGTGTTAGTGACAGCTCCGCACATCACACCTACCATCATCGCCAAGTTGTCCTTTTGATGGGGTTGCGCGAAAATACCAGTATTGTCAGCTAGATAAAATAAGCCTAACGTCATGGCTACGTTGAGTAGCACAAGGAGAGTTGCCAATAGGCTCATGCCTAGACCACCCTTTTTGAATGTTTGGAAGAAACTGGGACCAACTTGTAAACCGATGCAGTACACGAAGAGGATGAGCCCGAGTTCTTTGACAATGTCAATGATGTGGCGTTGATAGGCTACAGCTTCAGCAGGATTAGCGTAGAGATAATTAGTACAAATGTGTCCTACCAAAATGCCGATAAACAATACCCATGTTACACCGAAGGCAATTCCGTTTCTTGCCTCCGATTTTCCATTGCCCAAAACGTACACCCAGACTAATAACGAGGGCATAGAGGATGAGCAAATGCGCAGCACTCGTTGGGTCAGTAAGAAGTTTAATAATCCAGTCCATAGGAGAGGTAAAAGAGTTGCTAAATTAACATAGCAAAAGTAAGGAATTTGTAGGAATAAAACAAAGAAAATAGGCGAAAAAATAGCGTATGATAGCACAAAAGGAATAGTGGGTAAGGAATAAAGATCAGCAAGTATAGAAACGAAAAAAAAAGCCCCGAGTTCATTATGAACTCAGGGCTTTCGTAAAATGGCGGCGACCTACTCTCCCGCGGGTGTGCAGTACCATCGGCGCGGTCGGGCTTAACTTCTCTGTTCGGAATGGGAAGAGGTGGAACCCCGTCGCTATAACCACCGGAAATATCATTTGAACATGCAACTATCTTATTTCGTCCTAATAACTAACTCTTTTCATCTTCTATTCTAGAAGACAAGCAAACAAAGCAGCTTTAAGTGTATTCCACCTAAAGGAATGGAAGTTTCGGGCAATTAGTAGTGCTCGGCTTTGACGTCACCGTCTTTACACCTACACCCTATCAACGTCGTAGTCTACAACGACCCTTATGAGGAAATCTAATCTTGTGGCCGGCTTCGCACTTAGATGCTTTCAGCGCTTATCCGATCCCGACGTAGATACCCGGCGGTGCAGCTGGCGCCACAACCGGTAAACCAGAGGTCAGTCCAACACGGTCCTCTCGTACTAGTGTCAGAGCCACGCAAATTTCCTACGCCCACGATAGATAGAGACCGAACTGTCTCACGACGTTCTGAACCCAGCTCGCGTGCCACTTTAATGGGCGAACAGCCCAACCCTTGGGACCTTCTCCAGCCCCAGGATGTGACGAGCCGACATCGAGGTGCCAAACCACTCCGTCGATATGAGCTCTTGGGAGGGATCAGCCTGTTATCCCCGGAGTACCTTTTATCCTTTGAGCGATGGCCCTTCCATACGGAACCACCGGATCACTATGCTCTGCTTTCGCACCTGATCGACTTGTAGGTCTCTCAGTCAAGCGCCCTTTTGCCATTACACTCTACGGCCGGTTACCAATCGGCCTGAGGGCACCTTTAGAAGCCTCCGTTACGCTTTTGGAGGCGACCACCCCAGTCAAACTACCCACCAAACGCGGTCCTCTCATCTGAGAGTTAGGAACCAGACAGCCAAAGGGTCGTATTTCAACAGCGGCTCCACAAACACTGGCGTGCCTGCTTCAAAGCCTCCGACCTATCCTACACATCGACTGCCCAATTACAACGTTAAGCTATAGTAAAGGTTCACGGGGTCTTTTCGTCCCATCGCGGGTAATCGGCATCTTCACCGATACTACAATTTCACTGGAATCATGGTTGAGACAGTGCCCAGATCATTACACCATTCGTGCAGGTCGGAACTTACCCGACAAGGAATTTCGCTACCTTAGGACCGTTATAGTTACGGCCGCCGTTTACTGGGGCTTCAATTCAAACCTTCGACTTGCGTCTAAGCTCTCCTCTTAACCTTCCAGCACCGGGCAGGTGTCAGACTGTATACTGCATCTTTCGATTTTGCACAGCCCTGTGTTTTTGTTAAACAGTTGCCTGGGCCGATTCTCTGCGCCTCACATTACTGTGAGGACCCCTTATTCCGAAGTTACGGGGTCAATTTGCCTAGTTCCTTAACCATGAATCTTCCAAGCGCCTTAGTATATTCTACCCGACTACGTGTGTCCGTTTACGGTACGGGTATCTTTGATGTTAAGCTTAGCGGATTTTCTCGGGAGTAGGATTACCTTCACTATTACATTGTCCGAAGACGCTGTATACTATCGACTTTCAGCTCAGATGGTGGATTTGCCTGCCATCCTCATAACCTACAATCTTTAACGAGCTATTCCGTCAGCTCGCGGAAGTGTCACTCCTCCGTCTCCACATCGCCAACAAAGATAGTAACGGAATATTAACCGTTTCTGCCATCGGCATCACCATTAGGTTGAACCTTAGGTCCCGACTGACCCAGGGCCGATTAACGTTGCCCTGGAAACCTTAGTCTTTCGGCGAGAGTGCATCTCACACTCTTTATCGTTACTTATACCTACATTTGCTTTTCATGAAGCTCCAACAGAGGTTATCCTCTATCTTCACAGTGCATGAATGCTCCCCTACCGATATCATTAGATATCCCACGGCTTCGGCAATAGACTTTATACCCGATTATTATCCATGCACAGTCCCTCGACTAGTGAGCTGTTACGCACTCTTTGAATGAATGGCTGCTTCAAGCCAACATCCTAGCTGTCACGGGGACCACACTTCGTTAGTTTAACTTAGCCTATATTTCAGGTACTTTAGCCGGTGGTCAGGATTCTTCTCCTCTCGGGCGTGGACCTTAGCACCCACGCCCTCACTCCCGGGCTTAGCCTGTGTGCATTCGGAGTTTGTCTGGACTTGATAGGCGGTGAAGCCCTCGCATCCAATCAGTCGCTCTACCTCACACAGGGAACGCCCGAGGCTGCACCTAAATGCATTTCGGGGAGTACGAGCTATCTCCAAGTTTGATTGGTACTTTTCACTCCTACCCTCACCTCATCCAGAAGCTTTTTCAACGCTTATTGGTTCGGTCCTCCATCCCGTGTTACCGGGACTTCAACCTGGACAAGGGTAGATCACTTGGTTTCGCGTCTACCACCGCCGACTATGCGCCCTATTCAGACTCGCTTTCGCTTCGGCTTACGTGCTTCATAGCACTTAACCTTGCCGACGACGGTAACTCGTAGGTTCATTATGCAAAAGGCACGCCGTCACACCATAAGGTGCTCCGACCGCTTGTAGGCGTACGGTTTCAGGAACTTTTTCACTCCTCTAAAAGAGGTGCTTTTCACCTTTCCCTCACGGTACTGGTTCGCTATCGGTCTCTTACGAGTATTTAGCCTTGGCGGATGGGTCCCGCCGGATTCAGACAGGATTTCACGTGTCCCGCCCTACTCAGGATACCACTATGCTTCATACGATTGTCGAGTACGAGACTGTCACTCTCTATGGTCGCTCTTTCCAAAGCGTTCCTCTAAACGTATTTCTTGCAACGTCGTGGTCCTACAACCCCATATAGACCGAAATCTATATGGTTTGGGCTCTTCCCCGTTCGCTCGCCACTACTAGGGGAATCATTATTATTTTCTTTTCCTAGGGGTACTAAGATGTTTCAGTTCCCCCCGTTAGCCTCCCGCAGTCGCGGGATAACAGGTCTTCAACCTGCTGGGTTGTCCCATTCGGAAATCTGCGGATCAATGGTTATTTGCACCTACCCACAGCTTATCGCAGCTTATCACGTCCTTCATCGCCTGTAAGAGCCTAGGCATCCACCGTACGCCCTTAATTACTTCCTTTTCCTTATTCTGAATAATCAGAAGGTGGGAATATACTTAAAGCTGTACTTTCGTTTACCTTTGTTTCGTTACTTGGATGATTCTCTGTATTCGCATCTCATCTTGCGATGGATGGAAACAAGAATCAACTTGTTGCGTGTTCAATATGTCAAAGATCTCTTGCTCTGTCATTGTGCTTTGATGTATTACCATCGTAGCGACTGAGCAGTAGAATGTGTGGAGAATAACGGATTCGAACCGTTGACCCCCTGCGTGCAAGGCAGGTGCTCTAGCCAGCTGAGCTAATCCCCCAAATCGTTCGGAGCGCGGTGCTCTTTCATAAGTAGTCCCAGGCAGATTTGAACTGCCGACCTCCACATTATCAGTGTGGCGCTCTAACCAACTGAGCTATAGGACTGGCAGAAAAAATCCACGCAAGTCAAACTACTTCAGAGCTGCTCGGCTTCATCTTTCTCTTATGCTTAGCATAACCTATTGCGAGAAGTATAGGTAACAATCTAGTAAATTGTACCATTTTCTTTATTTCCATTCAAGTAACCAGGTAACTGAACTTCCAGAAAGGAGGTGTTCCAGCCGCACCTTCCGGTACGGCTACCTTGTTACGACTTAGCCCCAATCACCAGTTTTACCCTAGGCCGACCCTTGCGGTCACGGCTTTCAGGCACCCCCGGCTTTCATGGCTTGACGGGCGGTGTGTACAAGGCCCGGGAACGTATTCACCGCGCCATGGCTGATGCGCGATTACTAGCGAATCCAGCTTCACGGAGTCGGGTTGCAGACTCCGATCCGAACTGAGAGAGGTTTTTGAGATTGGCATCCTGTCACCAGGTAGCGACCTTCTGTACCCCCCATTGTAACACGTGTGTAGCCCCGGACGTAAGGGCCGTGCTGATTTGACGTCATCCCCACCTTCCTCACATCTTACGATGGCAGTATCCCTGGAGTGCCCAGCATTACCTGATGGCAACCAAGGAAAAGGGTTGCGCTCGTTATGGCACTTAAGCCGACACCTCACGGCACGAGCTGACGACAACCATGCAGCACCTCCAAGAGTGTCCGAAGAAAGATCTATCTCTAGATAAGTCACTCTTAGTTCAAGCCCGGGTAAGGTTCCTCGCGTATCATCGAATTAAACCACATGTTCCTCCGCTTGTGCGGGCCCCCGTCAATTCCTTTGAGTTTCACCGTTGCCGGCGTACTCCCCAGGTGGTATACTTAATGCTTTCGCTTGGCGGCTTACTGTCTATCGCAAACCGCGAGTATACATCGTTTACTGTGTGGACTACCAGGGTATCTAATCCTGTTTGATACCCACACTTTCGAGCCTCAGCGTCAGTTGCAGCCCGGACACCTGCCTTCGCGATCGGAGTTCATCGTGATATCTAAGCATTTCACCGCTACACCACGAGTTCCAGCATCCCTGTCTGCACTCAAGACTACCAGTTTCAATGGCTAACGATGGTTGAGCCACCGTCTTTCACCACTGACTTAATAATCCGCCTACGCTCCCTTTAAACCCAATAAATCCGGATAACGCCTGGACCTTCCGTATTACCGCGGCTGCTGGCACGGAATTAGCCGGTCCTTTTTCTGAAGGTACATACAATAGAGGACACGTCCTCTTTTTTATTCCCAACTAAAAGCAGTTTACAACCCAGAGGGCCGTCATCCTGCACGCTACTTGGCTGGTTCAGACTTGCGTCCATTGACCAATATTCCTCACTGCTGCCTCCCGTAGGAGTCTGGACCGTGTCTCAGTTCCAGTGTGGGGGACCTTCCTCTCAGAACCCCTACCGATCGAAGGCTAGGTGGGCCGTTACCCCGCCTACTACCTAATCGGACGCATCACCATCTCATACCGATAAATCTTTGGTTATATCACCATGCGGAAACATAACAACATCGGGTATTAATCTTACTTTCGCAAGGCTATCCCCGAGTATGAGGCAGGTTTGATACGCGTTACGCACCCGTGCGCCGGTCGCCATCAGAAGAAGCAAGCTTCTTCTATGCTGCCCCTCGACTTGCATGTGTTAAGCCTGTAGCTAGCGTTCATCCTGAGCCAGGATCAAACTCTTCATTGTAATATAATAATTTGTTTTGATTCTGTATAAATTGCTCAGCTTCCTGTCTTGTTACTTTGGATTTGGAGTAGAAATTGACGGTACAATTCATTTTACCCGAAGCATTTCTGCTTCATTGTTGATTGTTCCTTGTACTTCTCTACAATCTGTTATGTAATCGTTTCAATGACTTCATGCAGCTCGTTTGCTGCTGTCAGGCGTTCAGGTTGTCAAGTTTCAACTAACTAAGCACGTTGTGACTTAGCAAGTGACCCTTGCGTCCCGATTGCGATGCAAAAGTACGGCAAGAATCTCAAACTACCAAGACTTCCTACAAAAAAATCGCAGAAAAATTTCACACAACACTATTTTGCTACATAGACTACGCAAGTTTTACCCATACAACCCATTTTTCGCCCAATTCCCCCAGGACGATATTTGAGGCTTTTTGTCCCCTTTTGCCGTGTTTTGCTCCATCTCATCGTAAAAACGGGCTTTATGTCCCTTAAATACTTCCTTAACCTGCATCATTTCTCGAGCATTTCTCGGAGATTGTCAGTGAATGCTCGGCACTTCCTCAAAAAACGTTGGACATTTCTCGAAAAATCTCGGACGTTTCTCCAAAAACGTCGGAGATTTTCCGGAAAACGTTGGACTTTTTCCCAAAAACGTCGGAGTTTTTTTCCACACCACGGAGAAAGAAAGCTAGCGGGCAGGAAACAATGGATAGCCATATATATAAGGCTAGCGCAATCAACAAACAAGAGAGCAGCTTTTTGTTAGCATACAAAAAGCTGCATCTCCAATTCTTCTAATCAGCTGCTAACAGACATTGAAATAGAAAGTTCCCAGCGTTCTATTGTTGAACGCTTAGATAAAAAGAGAAAGTAAAGTGCTACTCCTCATCTGAGGTTGTTTTTTTGCTTCTAACCTGGAAGAGTACACTATCTAGGTCAATATACAAAGACTGGAATATACCTTGTAAGATTTCTATTTTAGTTTGGGTTGAACTTAAAAGATAGGCGTAGATACCAGGGAGAACCTCCACACTCTGTCTAAATTTCGTATTCTCTTTTTGTAGCAACTTTGTCAAAGAAGGATCACTCGCAATTTGAAGAAGTTCATGATGGTAGTTTGTATCGAGAACCTTCATGATATCGACAAAGAAATCCTTCCAGCTCTGATTATTCTTTGCCACTATTACTTCATCTTCGAAGGAGCATTCTATAATCTGCTTATAGGTAAAATCACTTGAGTCAGAGGAAAGCGCCAAAGTTTCACGAGCGTGTTGGCGCGAGATTCCTAGACTTTGTGGTTTGTGCCAAATCTTAAGAGCACATTGTGTTAGTAGTTCACAGCGCTCTATCAACTCCTGTTCCGTCCAGGACAATTTTTCACCTATGAATTTATTGATTGGCAAGGCAGAATAAGCAAAGCCCACCTTGCTACCTTCTCCATCGAGAACTTCTATACGCTTAAAATGGAAAGGCTTGTTACTATAATTAGTATTGTAGCCTGTGAGTGTAAGATTTGCGATTGTATCCAACCATTTTTCATGGATTTCCTCCGCATTCACTCCTAATGCATCTTTCCACTCGTTGCTCAATCTCTGCGGCATGATATGTTCGATAGACAGCAGATGTCCACCTCGCTCTTGCATCTTATCAATCACCGAGGTATCCGCTTCATTCTCCAATCCAAGTGCAGCATTCAATCGGTAGAAAAGGTACACCTTGTTCTTAGGACGCATCTTATATACATTCTTTACTGCAAAGGCTTGAGAAAACTCTTCATCATTGGGAAATCTTGAAGACTCTTTTTTTGTAACCAGCAAGAAAGTTATTGCATCCACTAGCGAAATATTGTGCTCTTTTACTAATCGACTTGCCGTTTCATAAAGTGTAGCAAATAAATTGTTCAGTGCATTAGAAGAAAGACCACAGATAAAACGACGGAAAACGTAATTCTCGACAACAGAAATAATGCGAATCACGTCATCACTCGAGAGTCTCTTTTCATAGAATTCATCTACGATTCGCATTAAGAATGGATGAGCTACACTAATCTCAAGCAGGGCGAAACGTCGAAGATGCACATTAAGAGACTGGGAAGAAGTATCTGCATTCTCAATTTGATAGAGATAGTCTGCAAATTTCGCCATTAACGCCAAAAGTTCTTCTGGTTGCTCTTGCCAATCTTTTGCAAATTCTTTGAAGCGAGGGTAAACATCGGAAATATTGGGTGTGTTACGTGTGTGCGCCGTGAGGAAATCACGCACAAACAACGTAACAGCGTTAAGGGCATTTTGTGTATCCCCAGTGTAGTTAGCCTTTTCCTCTATATACTTCCAATATTTTGTATAACAAAGTCGTTGCGACTTCTCAGGCAGATTCATCAACACAAAATTCCGAATCTTATCACCATCAGTAAGTGCGAGCCCTGTGGAATTGAGCGATTCGAAAATGAGTTGTGCATTATCATTAGCTTCTAAACCAATGAGTACGACCTGCAAAGATTTTAAGGCTTCATAGAAATCCTTGATTTCATAGACCGAATCACGGATGTTATCATAGAAGTAATAAAAATTTCGTGTGATGTTTGAGTACTGCACAAAATTATCTACAGCGCCTTTAAGCAACCTAGTATAAGCCTCTTGATCCTGCTCAATATGCATGATACGTGGCTGGCATTCATCACTTTCATCTGTATAGAAAAAGCACTTCCTAGAGATGTTGTCTAAAAGATTGGGCTTAGCTTCTTTCTTTTCTTCTTTAGCCAGACGATACATAGCCAGAAGCATAAGCGATACTGTAGTAATACGTTGTTGACCATCTATAAGAAGCTTACTCAAGCCCTCATTTTTATAACTATACTTCCAAAGAAATGCTCTTCCTTCGAACTAATCACACGGCACACATCTTGAAACAATTGTTCACATTGTTTTCTGCTCCAATTATAATAACGTTGATAAACAGGAATTGTATATTGAAGAGAGTCACCTGTAAGTGTTGTTTCAATAGAAATTTTCTGAATGTCCACTAGTACAAAAAAATTAAGAATATATCAAACAATGAAGTCAGGACGTAAGACGTGCCAAAGATTAGTTACCGCGATTGGCTTTGGTGATTTGCCCAGCACTGAGGAGGATAGAACAGAGCGTTTGCACCTCAGCCGTGGAGGCGATGCGAATGCCCAACGTGCCGTGAAAAATACCATCATGCGCTTTGAGCTGGATGCTCTGGAGCTGATATTGCGGATGTTGAGAGAAGATCAAAGCGATTTCTTGCAAGACACTCGGACTGTCGATGCCTTCCAGATGAATCGTCGCTTCGTAGAGATGCACAGAGGGACGGGAGTTGTCCCACACGGTGGCAATGATGTTATTGCCAAAGCTCGTTTTATGTTTGAGCGCTACACTACAATCACGACGATGAAGTTCGAGATGATGATGATTGTTGATGTAGCCCATCACTTCATCCCCCTTGATTGGGCGGCAATGTGAACAGATTTCGCAGTGATTGATCACCTCATCAGAGAGCGTAAGGATGGCTTTGCGATCCAGTTGTTCGACGAAATTCGCATCCAAAGCATCTTGCGCCTCCAAGTTTTCGGGCAGCGATTTATCTTTAAGGAAGGGCACAAAACGGCGCCATCCCCATCTGCGTGAGGTTTTCTTGCCCAAGAGGTGCTGCACATCGGCTTCGGAGAGGACCAGACGTCCTTCTCCCAAAGCATGATAAAGGGCAGAGGGAGTGTCGAAACGATGGAAAGACCTTATCTTATGGAGGTTGGAATCATTGTCCTCCACCTCGTGCATTTTGAGAAATTCGCGCAAAATGTTTTCCCCTTTGCGCTGACACTCGCGTGCAGCACGTCTCAGTGCAGCTGAGATGCGACCGCGCGCCTTGCCCGTGGTAACAAAGTTCATCCACTCGGGTTGAATGGTCTGCGACTGCGAGGTGAGAATCTCGATTTGGTCACCATTCGCCAAGCGATGACTCATGGGCACAAGGCGGTGATTGACCTTTCCCCCAATACAATGGCTACCCACCATGGAGTGGATGGCAAAGGCAAAGTCGAGAACCGTGGCACCTTGTGGGAGGGTCAGAATGTCGCCTTTTGGAGTGAAGACATTGAGTTCGGAAGCAAAGAGGTTGAGTTTGATGGTGTCGAGGAGGTCGAGCGTGTCGGGTTGGGGATCATCGAGGATTTCCTTGATTGAATTGACCCAAGTGTCGAGTTCTCTTTCTTCCACTTCCGTCTCTGGCGACTTATACTTCCAGTGCGCGGCAAACCCGCCTTCAGCAATATCGTCCATGCGGTCAGAACGGATTTGCACTTCAATCCATTTCCCTTGATGCGACATAAAAGTATTGTGGAGCGCTTGGTATCCATTAGCCTTTGGTGTCGAAAGCCAGTCGCGAAATCTTGAGGGGTGAGGTTTATAGATTTGGGTGAGTGCCGCATAGATGGCATAGCACTCAGCAATTTCATTGTCACGGTCTTTGGGATGGAAGACAATGCGGATTGCCAAGATGTCAAACACCTCCTCAAAGGGCACGTGTTTGCGTTGCATCTTTTGCCAGATGCTATAAGGACTTTGACGCGCGCTTTGAGTTCATAGTCAATGCCTTGAGCGTCTAGTGCTTGGCGAATGGCAGGTGTGAAATCGTTGATGGCATCATCGCGCTCTAGTTTGGAATCCTTCAAATGTTGCATCACGGCATTGTAGTCATCGGGGTGCTCATATTTGAAAGAAAGATCTTCGAGTTCTGTTTTGATGCGATTCAAGCCCAGTCGGTCTGCCAAAGGCGCGAAGATATAGAGCGTCTCCCCCACGATTTTATACTGTCTGGAGGGCAGCATAGAGGAGAGGGTGCGCATATTGTGGAGACGATCGGCAATCTTGACCAAGATCACACGGATATCGTCGCTCATGGTGAGCAAAATCTTCTTGAAAGTCTCCGCTTGCATCGAAGCACGATTGCCGAGTAGTCCTCCGCTCACTTTGGTGACTCCTTCAACGATATTGGCAATTTTCTCCCCGAAGAGGTTGGCAATGTCGTCGCGTGTGTAGTCTGTGTCTTCCACCACATCATGGAGCAGCGCAGCACAGATGGTGGTAGAGCCCATGCCCATTTCCTCACAGCACACTTGAGCAACTGCGATGGGATGGAGGATATAGGGTTCTCCACTGCGGCGGCGCACCCCTCGGTGTGCAGCCTTAGCAAAATTGAACGCCTTGGTGATGATTTCGGTCTTCTTGCGGTGGGGTGAAGCAAGATAGGTGTCAATCAATCGCTGGAAGGCAGACTGTATGAGGGTTTCGTCAGACATTAGACGTTAGAATTTAGACGTTAGAGATTAGACGTTAGACGTTAGAGACTAGACGTTAGACGTTAGAGATTAGACGTTAGAATCTTGACGTTAGACGTTAGAGACTAGACGTTAGGCATCAGAATAGCCGCGTATCGGGATAAAACAATACGAGCCTAGACTTAGAGATAAGATGCACACCACATTAGGGGGGATTACTTCTCCACGGCCAATGTCTTATGCTTGTTCTCTAACGTCTAGACTCGTCAAATTCATCACTTCACACGGATTTTCTTACCCGCGCGGATGCTGTTGCCAGAGATTTTGTTCATCTTTCGGAGCTTTGCCACAGTGGTGCCATTGCGTTCGGCAATTTCACTCAGCGTATCGCCCTCCTTGATGTTCACCTCTTTTGTGCGCTCCTTTTTATGCTTGTTTTTCTTGCTCGACTTTTCCGACTTCGACTTTTTGTCTTTCTTACCCTTCTTAGACGAAGCGCGTTGCTCAGCCTCTTGCGCTTTGCGCTCGGCAGCTTCTTGACGCAAACGAGCACGACGCTCCGCACGAGTTTCGCCCACGGCATTGTCGTTAGAGGCAGTAACACTTGTCGTAGTGGCAGGCGTCACCTCATCGCGGCGTTGAGGTTGGTCGGGAGCAACATAATTATAGACCGAATCTCCCAGTTGCAAGAAGAGGTCGATGGTGGGAAGCGGCATACGAATAGCATAAGGCTCGGTGTAGCCAGGCACCAACCCCGTGCGATATTGGGGGTTCATCGCCGTCAGAGCTTCCAAATCCAAACCGCAAGCTCCAGCGATTTGCGCCAAACTAATGTTGCGCGTCACCACCACGGTGTCCGTTTCGATGGGCACACGCGTCTTCATCGCGGGGATGTTGTGATCGCAATAATAGTTCATCACGTAGTTAGCAGCGATGAAAGCAGGCACATATCCACGAGTTTCGCGAGGGAGAAAAGGATAAATCGCCCAATAATCTTTCACTCCTCCGGCGCGCTTGATGGCTTTGGCAATATTGCTAGGACCACAGTTGTAAGCCGCAATGGCGAGTGTCCAATCGTTGTAGCGGTTGTAGAGTTCTTTGAGGTAGCGTGCAGCTGCCCAACTAGATTTGATGGGATCGCGGCGTTCATCGACCAAACTATTGATGGTGAGTCCGAACTTTCGCGCTGTGGGAATCATGAATTGCCACAACCCAGCAGCACCCACACGACTTGTGGCAGTGGGTTCGAGCGCACTCTCGATGACAGGAAGGTATTTCAACTCCAAAGGTAGCCCTTCGGCTTCGAGCGCTTCTTCAAAGAGAGGGATGTAAAAGTTTTGCGCTCCGAGCATGAAACTCACCGAACGACGCAGGCGCCCTGTGTAGGCGTCGATATATTCCTGCACCACATCGTTATAAGGCATTTCAATCCTAGTAGGGAGTCGACGCAGACGATCTTTGTACACCTCGGGAGTGACATTCGTCTCAGCCACGTGGGTGAGACAAGTGGAGTCAACCACCATGTATTTCTTGACATACCACGTGTTGAGTTGTGCATCTACATTCTGAAGCATACCCTCAGTAGGGTTCACCTCAGGATTGGGCACTTGGTCGGGTGCAACGATCGTGGTAGGAGGATTTGTCGAAAAAGTGTGCGCCTGCGCAGGGAGTGCCACTTCCAAGAAGGGAACTGCGGCAGCACAAGCTAGGAGATATTTGAATAAAAACATTAGCGTTAAGCTTTATACGTTAGAAGATCGTCTTCCCTTGTCGCCAAGGGATAGGATTTCCGCGCGACAACCTTCGTAGATGATACGAGAATGATTGAATCAACATCGCCCTTGCCCACTAGAAAGTGAGGGTAGCCCCGATGCCCATGCTCTGGTTGCGTTGCAGCCCATTGAAGGTGTCGATGGTGGCAGGCACCACCTGCAAGGAGAGGTCAGGACTGATGTCGAAGACCGACAGTTGTGCATCGACATAGGCATCGACAACGGAGAGGAGATACACTCCGATGAAGCAGAAAGCCGAGAGGTCGCGATAACGGCGATAGCGGTCTTTGCGATTTTTGAACACCGTCTTAAACTGCTCCAAACGGCTGTCGATGTCGTAGGTAGGAGGAAAGAGATTGCGGAAACTATTGGTGAGCGGATCATCGTCCATGATGTCGAGATAGGCTTGCGAATAGTCCATATACATCTGCTGATTCCACAAGAAAGCGTAGGTGCATCCTAGAAATCCACCATAAAAGAGGGGCAATTTCCAGTATTTTCTGTTGTAGATTTGTCCTCCGCCTGGAATCACGAGGGAGAGCCAAAGTGCGCGTTGTGGATTGGGGACAAATTGTTTCTTCAGTTGTCGCTGCAAGTCTTGACTAGCTGCCCAAGGTGCAGCAACCGCCTTACTATTTTTCTTCACCAACTCCACGGTGTCAACAGGTGGTGAGAGGCGTCGCTCCAAACTGTCGAAACGTGCTTTCACAGCCGCTTCGGCAGTGTTGAGGGTGTCTTTGCGCGCAATCGTGTCCGACATCCATCGTTCTACACTTCCGTTGGTAGGAAGAGTGACCAAACGACTAGAAATGGCAGCACGACTCACTGGCTCTACCGCAAAGCAGAGCAACAGCAACAACAAAATGCGCGAAAGGAGGTACTTCATCGCTCAATAAATTGAGAGTACATCTCATTCCGTAGGTTTAACCTTGCGTCGGTCGGCTAGAGCGCACCGCGAAGGCTCGTCCCACTCAAGATGAATTCTTCAGTAATTTTTAGCCCAAACGCTCCATCAAAGCGAGGATGCGCTGGAGTTCTTCTTCATTGGCAAAGGGGATGGTGATATTCCCCTTACCTTCTTTACAAGTCATGCCCACTTTCGTTTGAAACATCGTGGCAAGACGATCACGCACGGGCACATATTGTTCGGCAAGTTGCTGACTTCCCTTGATGGTGCGGCGTCCGGACTGCACGTCTTTTCCAGCATTGAGGGCTTTCACCATTTCTTCCACCTGACGCACGGAGTAACCCTTTTCTTGAATATCTTTGAAGAGTTTCACTTGCAGCGAAGGTTGTTGCAGTCCGAGGAGTGCGCGAGCGTGACCTTGGTCTATTTCGCGCTTTTTGAGTGCCATCTGCACTTGCGCTGGCAGTTTGAGCAGGCGCAAATAATTGGCAATCGTGGCGCGTTTTTTTCCCACCTTTTCAGAGAGAGCGTCTTGCGTGAGGTCGTATTGTTCGATGAGTTTTTGATAGGCGAGGGCGATTTCGACAGCGTTGAGGTCTTCGCGCTGAATGTTTTCCACCAACGCCATTTGCATCATGCCTTCATCGTTGACCGTGCGCACATAGGCTGGGATGGTGTCGAGACCTGCGCGTTGCGATGCGCGCCAGCGGCGTTCACCGGCAATGATTTGATAAGTGCCATCCTCCATTTGTCGGAGGGTGATGGGCTGAATGATACCGATTTGTCGGATGCTCTCTGCGAGTTCTTCGAGAGCTTCGTCGTCAAACTCCACGCGAGGTTGGTTGGGATTGGCTTTGATGCTGTGGATGTCGACTTCATTGATGCTCGACGATCCACTGGTGCTCACTTCTCCGGTGGAGATGAGGGCGTCTAGTCCGCGCCCGAGGTTGGGATATTTCTTTTTTACAGCCATTATAGTAGTGTCGCGTTAGTGGAAAAGGAACGCTGCGGAGCGGTGCTCTGCGGAGATGCGCTCAGAAGGTTTCGCTCAGAGGGTTTTCGCTTGGTGAAAGACTGCACCGCGAGGGTGGAGCTGCGCCTTAGGCATTGTCGCTGGGTGCAGCGGCTTTCTCGCGGTCTATGATTTCTCGCGCAAGGGAGAGATAGTTTACCGCTCCGATGGAGTCGATGTCGTAGAGGAGCGCAGGAATGCCGTGCGATGGAGCTTCAGAGAGTTTGACGTTGCGCTGAATGACGGTTTTGAACACCAATTCTTGGAAGTGTCTTTTGACTTCGTCGTAGATTTGGTTGGCAAGTCTCAGTCGTCTGTCATACATCGTGAGGAGGAATCCTTCGATTTCCAACTGTGGATTGAGACGCATTTGATCATGCGCACAGTGTTGAGGAGTTGGGTGATGCCTTCGAGTGCGAAATACTCGCATTGCACAGGGATGACCACCGAGTCCGCTGCCGTGAGCGCATTGACGGTGATGAGTCCGAGAGAGGGACTGCAGTCGATGAGAATGTAGTCGTAGTCATCTTTGATCACTGCCAACATCTCTTTGACCACAAACTCGCGTCGCTCCATTTGCAGGAGTTCCACATCAGCTCCGGAGAGTCGCACGTGCGATGGCACGATGTCTAGTCTTTCAACATCTGTGGTATAGATGTTTTCTCGAATATCCTGCTGTCCAATCATAGACTCGTAGACAGAAGTCTCGATTTTTCCCACTTCCACTCCCAATCCGCTCGAGGCATTAGCCTGCGGATCGCAGTCCACAAGCAGCACTTTCTTGTCGAGCGTGGCAAGCGATGCGGCAAGGTTCATAGCAGTGGTGGTCTTGCCCACTCCTCCTTTTTGATTGGCTATGGCGATGATTTTTCCCATACGTGTAGTGGATTATCGGTGCAAACTATCAATTACTACCGCAAAGGTAGCAAAAAAATAATTGTTCCACGCTGTTTCACGCTTAAAAAAGTCAGTGTATTGCTGTAATGTAGGCGCAATGTAAGCGCAATGTTTGTGTGAAGTGATGAACTGAGGATGTAGGTGTAAAACAAAACGCTAGTTTTAGCACGGAGCTAAAACTAGCGTATGATATAGAAGCGAAGGGCTTAATCGGCGGTGTCGCCTTGGTAGACATTTGAATAGGTGATAAGGGGTTGGAACAACATAGTTCTAAGTCGAGGCTGACTTGGCTCACCACCATTAGAGGGAGCACCTAAGCTCGGTGTCATTAGACTGTGACGGTAGCCTCCCCCATTTGCTATAACTTCATCAATCCAGTTCTGCCCTGTTTTTGTTTGATTTGCACCAGAGGGCGATTTCTTTAGTTGTCCCATGATTCGATTGGTATACCACTCGTCAGATATAATCCAATAGTTAGTCTTTATACCTACGTCAATGCGAGTTTTATCAACAGGGACTTCATTCTCTAATTCTCCTTCATTGACTGTTTTATAAACCTGGAACAGGGAATTTACGTTCAACAAGATTACGACGACCAACTGGAGATTGCCAAAGTTCTTCATCGACAAGGCATAGATCACGATAAACAGGAGTAAACAAACCACCCACAAAGTATTTACCTACATAGATACTAGAAACCTTGGGATAAGTGATGTAAGTCGTTTCTGCCTTCAGTTTAGTTTCTATCTCATATCGCCACGCAACTTGAGGCAAATCTCGTTTAAGAGACTTGGTACTAAGAGACCATCTATTCGTAATGCGATAACCGATAGTCTTTTGTGGATTGATGTAACTTTGAATTGCAGTGTTTGCATCAGAGGTATACCCATTGTAATCAAACTGCATCGTTTTTCGGTTATCGTTACCACCAACAGCATATACGCCACCATTATAAGGAGCAGGAACGCCAAGTGGGGTAAATCCTACCCCAAATCCTCCCCAGCCTCCTGAAGCAAGGACCATAGCACCGCCGGCATAGGGCATCATAAAGTGTTTACTGGTAATACCATCAGCTGTTGTCAGCTGCTTACCATTGATAAATTCTTTAGCTATAGTCCAATTGACTAGGGAAGCACTTGCATGATCATGCGAATTGTCAAAGCCATCACCTTTCTCATTTACTGTGTATTTAGCAAAATAACCAAGAAGGAGGTTAGGCTGATCGTAGAGTTCACAATTGAAAGTATAAGAGTACCCACTTTCAATATATTAGAAGTTCCCATAATTGGTACTATCTCATAGTTGGGCTTTGTGACTTCTTGACCGTTTGAATCAAGCACATCTTCAGCATAGATATGAACTTGTCCAAACAACTGTCTCTCGTAGTTGTTGCCTCCTGTATCCCATGATCGATCAAGGAATTTCTCAGTACGAGGATAAGCCCATGTTAACACTAACACAACATCACTCTTCTCACCCATGTTTGCACGTAGGTTAAGAGGTTGCTTAAACATAATCTTGAGATTCTTGTATACGTCTTTAGTAGCCTTAGTGATTCTGACATCCAGACCCTCATTGTTCTCTGTGAATTGCACATTATCACCTGCAAGATTGAACGTACCGCCATAGTCGAGGGCATTACTTTTGATACGGATACCACCCAACGTCACTGGAATACTCATATTATTGCGCACAGACGCAAGCATCAAAATACCTTGTGGCTTAACTGGAATTGCATTGTTTCGACCTGAAGCCAAAATCATAGCAGTCGTATTGTCGTCATAGGTCAAATCATGCCAATCGGATATGTATGGAATCGGCAATTCCATCTTTTGTGCCTCGGGAGAATTGAAATGAACTTCTTGGTGGATCGTTGGAGTCACTTTAACATCAGCACTCTTTTGATCGTCTGCAACAGTGATTTCACCACCTGCTGCAAGGCGAACTTCGATTTCATCATTCAACGCAAAACCAGCTGACAAAGGTATGCTGATAGCTTCTTTAATCCAGCAATTTGTAGCTTTGTCGTACGTCCACTCCGAATAGTCGTAGTAAACGACATTTTTGCGATTCTTGGCACGAACCACCGTCAAGAACTTCATCCTTGGATAACGCTCTACAACGAGAGTACGGTTGAGATGCGCAAACTTAGCTACTGTAGAAGAATTACCACCTCCATCAACAGTTACTTTACGGTTTTTACTGTCTTGAATCTGAAAAATTAAATCAACCTTATCCGTAACAGCACGCGTGCCGGGTATAGAATCTAGTTCTTTGATTTCGGGTAATTCAAATCCTGCACTCAACTTGATCGTGAAGGCATGAGGAGTGTTGTCCACATGCTGAGTGGAGAGTATTTCGTTGCTGCAAGAACTCACGAAGGCTCCTCCCACCAAAAGAAGGGTGAGGGCAAGAAATAGTGAGGAGATTATTCTCTTCATTCTCTATATGTTTTTAGATTGAAATAGATGTTAGTTGTGGGGAACGCACTGAACTTCGCAAGAAAGAAAGGCATAGATGTCTTTCCCACAAGAAGGGACAGTGATTTCAGGCTATTAGTTTGCCCACCAATATTCGGTACTTCCAAAGGAGCGCACGCGTTCGAGGTCAATCCAACAGCGGTAGACGGTGTTGCGCACCACTTGACCATTGTGCGACTCGTGGAGAGCTCCGTGTTTACCCGCATCGGTGCTGGCAATCTTCAAACGCGCTTCTTGGGTTTTACCCCCCTTGCGTGTAGGTCATGGAGATGCACGTCATGCTGTGGACATCTTTGTCTTGAAACTGAGGACTAGACACTACATGCTCTGGAATATAGAAAACTTGCTTGATGCGACGAGTCTTATCCATGGTGAACTGCAAGGGAATCTCCACGTATGGATAGTTGGCAGCGTCGGCAGCATTCTTTTGGTCGTAATTCTCAATGGGAGCTGCGAGGCTGAATTTACCTGGAACATTGACCACCTTGAGTGCAGTGACAGTGACATCTGCAGGAAGTGGGAAGGTTTCAAACTCAACGCGAGAAAAAACACGTTTGAGGATCACATCTCCGTTGTTGTAGACGTAGTCATATTCAGTGGCGCCGGCTTCAGTGGAAGCTACGAACTGGTCGGGACGTACATTTTCCAAAGTGGCTACCATGGGAATGACTTTCTTTGCATCATTACCATTGTATCCACGGAGATAGTCAGCTGTTTTATATTCCGCAGTGGTATATTTGTCGGCAGAAGCTGCGATTTCTGCAGCGTCAGTTTCACTAAGATTTGCAACAAAGGTATAGTTGCGCGTGCGGTTGGCACTAGGAATTTTGATTTCAGCCTTTGCCGCATCATATTGTGTGTCAGCTTTACCAGCAATGACCACAGACGACACCTGGTCTTCAGCCTCCGCAGCGTCTTGGTTGATTTGTGGCGTCTTGGCAGAGTGCTTGAGTGGTTTCAAGCGGAAAACATTGTGTCGCACAACTTCTTTAGCACTGTGCAGCGTTTCTTCCATCGCGTCATTGCTTTGGCAACTGGCAAGGGTGCAGAGTGCAAGAGAAAATGGTAGGATATATTTCATCGTCATGATGTATGTTGTTATGAGAAAGACGATTGTCTAAAACAATATTGACGTAGGACTAGAGGTTCTCCCCTTCTTCCCAAGGTGCAAAAATCAGCACGAAGATAACCCGGAGCGAAGTTCATGTTGTCGATGTGCCAGGGTTCAACCTTGAGTTTGAAATGAAGTGTACGCGCCCCTTCCTTGCCATCAGAACCCGCCTCTTTGATGTAGGCATGGAGAGTGTAGAAATTGTTGCGCTCAATGGTGAGAGGGAAAGCCAAACGGTAGTAAGTGTCGAGTTGAAGCGCATCGGCACTAGCTGCAACACCCTTGTTCAAGCTATAGTTTTTTTATCGTCAACAGAGGTGAGCTTGAGCAAAATGTAAGGTGCCAAGTCATCGGCGGCAGCAGCAGCATTTGTCAAGTCATACTCATTGAGATAGAAGGTGTAAGTTGCTGTTTTTCTTTGCAGGATCGAACTCCTCAAATTTCAATTCTGCGCTGTTCACACCAGGATGATTAGCTATTTTTGACTCCCACCTGCGTTTGTGCACCGAAATCCATGAGCGTGAAATGGTCCGTGTTGGTGGCTTGGTCACCTACATACTTGAGTTTGTCCCATTCGTAGTGCAACACGAGCTTCACCTTTGCAATGGCACGTTTGAGTTCTACATCAACCTCTTTGTCTACATCACCATTCCAACTGAAAGCCTGAGATAGCCCAGTCATCAAGAAAGGCTTAGGCATTTCATTGGCTTTGTTTTCTTGAAGCGTTTGATGACTTTCTTGATCGAGGGCAGCTTTAGTGGTGATGGTGCCATCGTGAAGTTTGGTGTAGAGTTCTTGCTTGATATTAGCAAGCACATACATTTGCACATTCTTAAACACATAGTCCTTCACTTCATTGAGAACGAGTGTGTGAGAGTCGGCATTATTGTCTTTCCAAGTAGGACTGAGACCAAAAGCACCATTATTGTCAAACTTATAGGTGAGTTCGTGGTGTGCACCATACTTCACGAGGTTGCCATTTGCATCGACAAAGACCACAGTGAGTGTTTGGATGTTGTCTTCTTCAACATTGGTATATGCAGCACGCACTTCACGGTTTGCATAGTTTTGACGAGAAATATGAATCGCCAGAGCCTTAGCAGGTTCTTCAGCATCATAACCTTTACAGGCGACATTGGTTGATAGCACAATCACGAGTGCGAAAATGCTAGAGAAAAAAGATTTCAGTAGTTTCATTACTCTGTAGCTGTTACTGTATATTTTACAACTCCACCGCTGAGCACGTCAAAGACTGCTGTACCAGCGGCAATGCGTGCAGGGGCTTTCAATTGGATTTTACGACGATGGCGGAATTTATTTTCATCCGCACCAGTGCCATAGGTCACTTCGTCTTTTTCCGTCCCATCGGTGTCCACAAACTTGTAGCCTGCTTTTGCCTTGAGTGTGATGCTCTCTCCGTTGAGCAAGCGCGAAGAAGCGGTGGTGAGCCAAATGTCGGTAAGGTTTTTAGCAAAAGTGCGGTCTACCACAAAGACATTATACGCATCTTGCACATAAGTGCCCCATTTATCGCCTTCACCCCAAGGAAGCACCTTATAGTTCAAGCGCAATTCTGAAGCTGAATATCTCACCGTGATGTCGTAGAAACTGTTACGAACGACAGAATACTTAGAATAGTCTGCTGCATTGGGAAGTACAAAATACTTGCTATTCGCTCCGTCGTTGTACACCTTTTGAGCACCATCCTCAAAACTAGGTTGCCAGATACCCACATTGGCAATCTTACCATCAGTTTTTTCAAAAGAAAGATGTGTCACTCCATCCACAAAACCAGGCGTTGCAGGATCGGTTGCTTGATTTTGCTTTAAGAATTCAGGCACATAAAACCAAATGAGGCAGTCGTAACGACGGTTGGGATCAAACTCTGCGGCATTAGGCACAACAACTTGAGCACCCACGCCCACCGAAAGTCCAGATTTCGTAGCGTCACTTGTCAAAGCACGATTATACAACACGTAATCGCGAGGTTGTTCCGTGTACCAGTCTGACGTATATTTCGTTGCATTAGGAAAAGCTCCAGCAACAGGAAATACGTTACTTTCAAAATAGGGATTCAAGAACAAGGATTGATAAGGCATTTCTTGCTTCAACACCAGTTTTTGAATGCGAGAAGGCAAGAATTGCTTAACGCGAAATCCACCTTTTCCATCCGCTTCTGCTGTTGCAGCATTAGAAAAACGAACTTGCACCTTGGCAAGCGTACGAATCAAATCGACCGTTTCGTCACCTTCAGCAATAAAGTGTTGAGGATCACTCTGACTCTTTCCCTTTCCGTTGCGCTTTCTCTCTACGACAATATCCTTATAACAGCGAGTGGCTAAAAAGAGATGTTCGGAATTTCCACCTTCAGCGGTATAGAACGTACGAAAGAACTTGTTTTTACCTTCATCAGTCTGTGCAGCACCATACTGCACAAGTTTGGTAAATTGATTCGTGTACATATCTTTGCTGGTGGCAACGCCCTTTTGCAACCCACTGAGATACCTCTTCACCTCTTGCAAAGAGTTTTCATTGGCAACAAAGAAGAAATCATATTTACCAGGTTCAATGGCAAAAGCCCCCTGCCAAGAAGCACTGGCTCCAGGCACTTGATTAGAAAACTCCGATTGCTGGTTTGTATCATAAAACTTATTGACAGCCAACAGCCCGGTATTACTATCAAAAGCGAGGATGCGGAGTTGTTTCACCTCATTTTCGGCAGCCTGAGAACTTGACGCATAGTCGAGAGCAGAAGTACGAACGGCAACTGATGTTGCCATATAGATAGGGGCACGATGATTAGCAGTCGCAGTTTCTGGTGTCTCTTTCTCAACATCAGCATACGAATGATCGCAACTAGTCACAGACATAGCCAAAGAGACCGCTGAACAAACAACAGCGATTCCACAGCGGAATGGAGATAAGTTTTTCAGTTTTACCATATGATATATTATAGTAGACGTCCTTTATTGATAGTTAGATATGATCTTTCTCGAAAGCGCCACATCACCCATAAAATTCACTTATTTCAATGGGCAGAGTTGCAGACCTATCGAGCGTAGCGAGGTATTAGTTGGATTTCATCCTTCGTTTTTTCGCCATGGCATAACTCGAGCAAGCTCGGTTCTGCTCATTTGGCTTAACGAAAACGTTCTGCAATGCCATGAGGAACGCCTTAGTATTTAAAACACAAACTCACTTCACAAAGTCAACTCTTAACACTACGACCTTAGCACGAACAACATCCATTGTTATGTTCTTGTCGCATTCACAGGAGAACGGAAAGCTGTCCTGAGCAGAAATTCGCCTTTACTTTGAGAATAGATTTTCTATTGATTGCGACAAAGATAAATATTTACCTTTATTCTACCCAGACATAACACTAAAAAAACGCTAATAAGACCACATTCCCAGCAAAAACACGGTTTTTTACATCTATCGCGACAAATAGTTGCTAGTTTGAGTCATCAAAATCTGCACAAAACAAGAGTTTTCCTGTATTTTCTGCTATAGATCACATACAAGACCGCAAGTGCCCAAGAGTAAAGAATCATTTTACCCCTCAGAATCACCCAAATTTTAATAAACGAATGGAGTTTAGTATTACACACAAACAAAAAAAGAAGAGGAAATTGGCTTCCACCAACACTCCTCCTCTGTATTGTTTTCCTATTTCCTCCCTTTCTCCACGAGGTCGGTGGGAAGATGGAAGCGGAAATACTCATCATAGGCTGAGCGCACCTTGTTGATTTCCAAGAACGATGTGCCGCCACCCTTGCCGAGCACACCACTCAGGTAAGCAATCTTGTCGTCCAAGTCCACAAAACCCTTCTGACGAAGCATGCGCACAGCTGCCGTGAACATATATTGCGCGCTCTCGGGCTTCTTTTGGAAGATGGGAATCACACCATAGCTCAGATTGAGCAAGCGCTGGGTCTTTTCTTTGTAGCAAATCGCAATGATGGGCGTTGTGCCGCGGAACGATGCCAACATGCGCGCTGTTGCCCCCGATTCACTGTCGGTGAGGATACCCTTCACGCCCAGTTTGTAAGTCGCGTCTACAGCAGCATGTGCCAAATTCGCGTTGGTTGGTGAAGTCGGGGCTAGGATCGATGTCGTTTTCGCGGAGCTTATCCTTTTCGGCTTGTTCGGCAATCGCAGCCATCGTCTTCACAGCCTCGAGGGGATATTTACCCGAAGCCGTTTCACCGCTGAGCATCAAAGCATCGGTGCGATAGTAGATAGCGTTGGCGATGTCGGTCACTTCCGCACGAGTAGGACGGGGGTTGTTAATCATGGTGTGCAACATCTGCGTTGCCACGATCACGGGCTTCTTCGCTTGGATACACTTCTTGATGATTTGACGCTGGATGCCAGGAATGCACTCGATGGGCACTTCGATGCCGAGGTCACCGCGCGCAATCATGATACCATAAGAAGCCTCGATAATTTCGTCGATATTGTCTACACCCTCTTGGTTTTCAATCTTTGAGATGATCTTGATGTCACTGTTGTGCGCATCGAGAATGTCTTGCACCACTTTCACGTCGGCAGCAGAGCGCACGAAGGAGTGAGCAATGAAATCAATGTCTTGCTCGATGGCAAGGAGGATATTTTCGTGGTCACGATGAGTGAGCGCAGGGAGGTCGATGTGCTCCCCAGGCACATTCACACTCTTGTGCGATCCGAGCACACCATCATTTTCCACTTCCACGCGCACAGCTTCACCTTCGATGGCATTCACCTTCATGGCGATGGCACCATCATCGAAAAGCAAGCGGTCGCCCACCTTCAAGTCCTTGGCAATGTCAGCATAAGAAAGGCAAACTTCATCGTGTGTCGTATCCACCCCAGGGCGTCCATACACCGTGACTTGCTCTCCAGCCTTGTAGGCAATGGGAGCTTCCGCACCCGTAGTGCGCACTTCAGGACCTTTCGTATCAATCAAAATACCTATATGTGGTGATACGGCGCGAACATTGCGAATGATTTTTTTGATACCTTCAGCATCTGCGTGGGCAGTGTTCATACGCACGACATTCATCCCTGCAAAGAAAAGTTCACGGAGAAACTTTCCTCGCAGCGTAGGTCGCTGATGGAGCAAACGATTTTAGTCTTCTTCATGTTGGGGAGGAGCTTTATCCCAAATCGGTCATTAGACCCTAAAAGTACTACGGGTAGTGGAAAAGATGACTTCCTGACCTCTTTCATTGCCTTGCTGGTATCTCTTGTTTCTCGGCTGTTCTCAACGTAGTCCACTACGCCATCGAGCAAACGAGAAAGAAATGACTCAACAATCCAATAAAATCTGTTCAGAATCGAATTTCCGATTTGGGTTATATTCTGTTCTATAATTATTTGATGCAAATTTACGAAGAATTTACGGAGTATCGCCTATCTTCCCTCCGTTTTTTTCTCGCACGCGCCGTTTCTCACCCAAGGCGATTCCACCCCACCCCACACAAATATCACCAGATATAGGTATTTCCTTTCTAACAGAAAAAACGTATCTTTGCAAGTCAATGACATAACAACTAGACGACCCAATGAATCTTTCAAATCTACATAATCACCAAACGGCGTTTGTGGTGCGCACCACGGGGAGTCCTTCGCTACGCTTGCGTCTCGAAGAACTCGGTTTTGTGCCAGGTCAAGAGGTGACGCGACTCTTTGCCACTCCCATGGGCACCCCCATCGTCTTTGCCATGCTCGGACAGCGTGTGGCACTCCGCAGCAGTGAAGCTGCCCTCATCGAAGTGTCGCTGGAGCAACCCGACATTGACTATGCTTCGGAAGAAACGCTCTCCAAACGCTTCTTTTCCACCGACACTGCTGCCACCTATCTCTCGCAAACACCCTCCGACCACCCTGCTGCCTGCGGTCCTTCGTCCTGCGGAGGATGTTCTGCCTGCGGTCCTTCCAAGCCCGTTGCTCCGAAGGCTGAAGGCACCATCACAGTGGCTCTGATTGGCAATCCCAACTGCGGAAAAACCACGGTGTTCAATGCACTCTCGGGCGGACACGAGCGCACAGGCAACTATGCCGGCGTCACGGTATCGAGCGTGGTGGGAGAAATCACCCACAACGGTCGCACCATCCGATTCGTCGACCTCCCCGGCACTTATTCGCTCCGCGCCTATTCGCCCGAGGAAGCCTATGTAATGAGCGAACTCCGCAAAGGCGACATCGACGTGGTGCTCAATGTGCTTGATGTAAACAATCTGGAGCGCAATCTCCTCCTCACCCTCCAAGTGCGCCGCATGGGACTCCCTATGGTGGGCGCACTCAACCTCTACGATGAGTTCACCGAAAGCGGTTCTTCGCTCGACATCGACCGTCTTTCTCAACACATCGCTCTGCCACTCGTGCCTTGTGTTGCCAACAAGGGAAAGGGGATGGACGAACTTCTGGCGCAACTCATCGAAGCCTACGACTCGCAAGAGCATTTTGCGCAGTCGCTGGCTGAAGACCCTCACGCGCAGAACGACCCACACGCATTGGTGCACCACTATCTCTCTGACTGCTACAACCTCAAAGAGGGACGTGCCGTGCGCCTCACTCATCGTGTAGACCGATGGCTCGTGCGCCACGGACTTTCTTATTTTGCCTTCTTTGCCGTGATGTGGCTCGTCTTCTGGGCTACTTTCACCATCGGACAATTCCCCATGGATTGGATGGATGCTGGTGTGAAATGGCTCACCGAATGGAGCGCAGCACAACTGCCAGAAGGTGCTTGGTACACCGACCTCATCTCCTCGGGCATCATTGGGGGTGTGGGCGCAGTGATTGTCTTCCTGCCACAAATTCTCATCCTCTATTTCTTCATCTCCATCTTGGAAGATTCGGGTTATCTGGCACGCGCTGCCCTGCTCTTCGACCCCATTCTCCGACGCGTGGGACTCCACGGTAAATCATTCTTCCCCATGCTCACGGGCTTTGGTTGCAACGTGCCTGCCGTCATGGCGACACGCACCATTGAAAACCGCAAGAGTCGCCTGCTCACCATGATCACGCTGCCCTTCATGTCGTGTTCAGCTCGTCTCACGGTCTACACGGTCTTCACCCTAGCCTTCTTCCCTCACCACGCCACGTGGGTGATGTTTGGTCTTTACACCTTTGGCATCTTCGCTGCCTTTGGTTCTGCGTGGTTGATGAGCCATTTCATTCGCCGCCGCGAAGAGAGCCATTTCGTCATGGAAATTCCTCCTTATCGCCGCCCCGTAGCGAGCAGTGTGTTGCACCACACGTGGGAAAGGGACGTCAATATCTCCGCAAAATGGGGGGATTGATTCTCGTGGCTTCCATCATCACGTGGGTATTGGGCTATTTTCCTCGAGGAAATGCCGACCTCACGCCTTCGCAACAACAAGAACAGTCGTATCTCGGACAAGCGGCTCATGCCATTCAGCCCATCATTGCTCCACTCGGTTTCGATTGGCGCATGGGAGTAGGGCTCATCACGGGCTCTGCGGCTAAAGAATTGATGGTTTCCACACTGGGTGTGCTCTATCAACTCGATGAAGACACGGCTGCCGCTGCTGGCACAGGACAAGACAACACTGCCGACAGTGCCATCTCTCAAGCTCTCCAACAGTCGTCCACTCCTGCCGCTGCCTTGAGTTATATGGTCTTCGCCCTACTCTATTTCCCTTGCATCGCCACGATTGCTGCCATCAAGGGTGAGAGTGGACAATGGCGCTATGCTGTTCTCTCTATGCTCTACACCACGGGCTTTGCCTACGTCATGGCTTTCATTGCCTATCGCATCGCCCTGTTGTGGTGAAGTCCTCGCCACTACTTTATTCTTATCTATACACAACAATGCCCACTAGCGCAAACTAGTGGGCATTGTTTTTTTCTTCATCTGCTGAAATTTCATAGACTCGCAAAGAATTCGTCTATTTCGTCATGGCTTTGATGCACCGTGCACTTTCCAGCCTTGACTTCAGCACGAACGCAGTCAAGTTTCGCTGCCAAACGAGGACTTAATGAAAAGTCCTCATCATGGGTGGGAACGAGCGCAAAGGACTGGTTGTTGCCCCTGCGAATGATTATTCGCTCCGTACAAGCCAAATCAAAATACTTGCGTTGATTGGCTCTAAATTCACTAGGACTGATGATCATCATAGTTGCAGAGTTTAAACCCCAATCAGTCATTAGAACGTAATAGGACTACTTGTAATCGAAAAGATTGCTTCCTGTCATCTTTCATTTTCTTGTTGGCTTCTTGTTTCTCGTTTGTTCTCGACGTAGCTCGCTACGCCATCGAGCAAATGAAAAACAATCTGCTCAACAATCAAATAAAATCTGTTCAGGATCTAATGACCGATTTGGGTTGAAATTTATTATGATGCAAAGGTAGAAAACATATTTCACTTGCAGAACAAATGGGGGTAAAATAGCAAAAAAAAGACAACTACCGAAGTAGTCGTCTAATTCTTGTGGTGCCACCAGGAATCGAACCGGGGACACAAGGATTTTCAGTCCTTTGCTCTACCAACTGAGCTATGGCACCAAGCCTGCAAAATAAGACTTGCGTTGAAAAGAGTGGTGCCACCAGGAATCGAACCGGGGACACAAGGATTTTCAGTCCTTTGCTCTACCAACTGAGCTATGGCACCTCAAGGAGCGCATGTCTCATTTGCGATTGCAAAAGTAGGAAGTTTTTCTGAAACCACCAAATTTTTGCCCTGTTTTCTAGTTTGCTTTGCCCTTTTCGGTTCACATTTCATCCTTTCTGCATGATTTTGTGACGAAAAAGCCCTGCAAAGTGACCCCGATGGGATTCAAACCCATGACCTTCAGAACCGGAATCTGACGCTCTATTCAGCTAAGCTACGGAGCCTTGTTCCCTGCAAAAATACGGCTTTCCTTCGACTTGACCAAACGATTCTTTTATTTCATCCCTTTGCCCTACACTAGCTTTGGCGCATTCTCCACTGCGCCTGCAACACTTTACGGGCTTCTTGACCTTCGCTCCGAACTTCCCACAAAAAATCTCCAACGTTTTCCGGAAATTCTCCCACGTTTTTCAGAAAATCTCCTACGTTTTTTGGAAAATCTCCCACTTTTTTTACCAAACCTCGGAGATAAATTTGAAATCAACTAGACTCTCTTTCCCCACGCTCCATGCTGGTGTGACAACAACCGCCAATAGAGGTCTGTAAATAAATCAAAAAAACGCCCTTCTCGCGCGTACGCGTGCGCGCACCTACAGAGATTTTACACTTTTTGCTTTCACAACCTTCACAGATTTCGTTACAACTCCCTCACCCACAACGAGAAACGCGCTTCTTTCGGACATATTTTAACACTCTAAACTGTTTTTCGTCCCAAGATGGAGAAAACAGCCCGAAAAATGCTCCAAGGAAGGCACGCACTGAACACTGAAAAATAACGAGGCGTAAGAAAACTCAACGAGCTGTAGTGCCTTCTGCTGTGAAGGTTGTGAAAGCAAAAAGTGCAAGTTTGCAGGGAATGCGCGCGCGTGACACACGCGTGCGAGAAACTCGCCTCCTGTGCCCCACCCCTTCTGAGCAAACATTCTCACAATTCACCCATTTTGCAAACTAGGATTGACACTATCGTATCATCTCAAAGAATTTTTGTCACTTTTCCTCGATTTTTTCTCTCTTTGGGTGCATATCTCCCCTTATACTTATAGGGGGTACAAAAAGAAAAGCAGCAAGTACAAATGTACCTGCTGCAATCTAAATAAAAGGATTTAACTATCAGAAAAGAGGGAATCTGACGGTTTGATATCCGGAGTATTTGAAGAAAATATCACCTAGGATGACTAAAGCCCAAAGAACGCCAAAGAGGAGGACGATAGGATTGGATAAAACTTTTTTGTCATTGCTGTCTGATACGAGATTTTGGAATGGTTTAAGCACTTGACTCTTTTTCAGTAAGAATTTCATAAGATGTTTGGAATTAAAAGATGAATAAAATAGAATTATTAGGGCGACAAAGGGGAAAAGGGATGCGCTCACGCTGGAAGCAAATGAAGCGCGAAGGGTTCCTCAGTGTCTGAATTTTCGTTGGAATGAATGGGGAGTTGCACCGCTCGCGAGAAGGACAACAATTTATTGGGCATTGCGCACGGCAGTGTCAAATTGTTGCAACAACCACTGATTTTGTTCCTCACGAGTGAGGTGGGAGTTGTCGAGCACAAGGGCATCTTCGGCTTGGCGCAAGGGACTGACTTCTCGATGCGAGTCGATGTAGTCGCGCTCTTGGACGTTTTTCAAAATGTCTTCATAAGACGCTGGCAGTCCTTTGGCTTGGAGTTCATCAAAACGACGTTGTGCGCGCACTTCGGCAGAAGCGGTGACAAAGATTTTGAGTTCGGCATGGGGGAACACGGCTGTGCCGATGTCGCGACCGTCCATCACGATGCCTTTTTCCTCGCCCATGGTTTGTTGCGCTGCGGTCATGGCTTCGCGCACAAAGGGCAGAGCTGCAATGGGACTGACGTGCTGACTGACTTCAAGGGTGCGGATTTCGTCTTCCACGCGCTCTTCGTTGAGATAAGTCACAGGAAGGTTGGTGGCAGAATCAAGTTTGAAATGCACTTTGACGTCTGGCATCCGCGCCTGCAGGGCTTCAGCTTGCACACTGCCATCGGCATTGAAGAGTTGCTCACGAAGGGCGAAGAGGGTGACGGCACGATACATGGCGCCGCTATCTACATAGATGTAACCTACTTGTTGGGCTAGGGCTTTTGCCATGGTGCTCTTTCCGCACGAACTGTGGCCGTCGATGGCGATGATTATTTTAGACATTAGATGTTAGACGTTTTTCGGTCGCAGGATCGCGAGGGGCACCATCATTTCCTCCATAGAAAGTCCTCCATGTTGGAAGGTGTCGCGATAGAACTGCACATAGTGGTTGTAGTTATTGGGATAAGCAAAGAAGCGCGTGCCCGTGGCAAAGATGTAAGCCGTGGAGAGATTGGGCGAAGGGAGTTTCAACGCAGCAGGGTTGCGCACCTCATAGACTTCTTTTGCCGGATAGTTGAGATTTTTCCCCAGTTTGTAGCGCAGATTCGTGTTGACATTTCGGTCACCCACCACTTTGCAGGGGCGATCCACGCGAATAGAACCGTGGTCGGTGGTCAAAATGACCTCTGCGTCACCCTCCGCCAAGCGACGGAAGAGTTCGCGAATGGCAGAATGGCGGAACCACGAGAGCGTGATGGCACGATAGGCGGCTTCATTGGACGCTAGTTCGCGCACCATCTTACTCTCCGTGCGCGCATGAGACAGCATATCAATGAAATTGATGACCACCACATTGAGCGGATGCTTCGACCATTCGGCATAAGACGCCAACGCTTGTTCGGCAGCAGAAGAATCATTGAGTTTGTGGTAGGAAAAAGCCGTGGGTTGGCGCAGTCGTTCCAACTGTTTGCGGAGCAATTCCTCCTCGTGCTGATTCTTCCCTTCGTCTTCTTCTTCATCCACCCAGAGATGAGGGTATTGCTGTTTGAGGTCGAGCGGCATGAATCCGGCAAAGAGCGCATTGCGCGCATATTGCGTCACAGTGGGGAGAATCGCATAGTAAAGTTGTTCGTCAATGTCAAAATCATTGGCGAGAGCTTTCGCCAGTGTGCGCCACTGATCGTAGCGGAAATTGTCGAGCACCACCCACACCACGCGTTTGCCCGCTTTGAGTTTGGGAAGCACCGTTTTGCGCATCACCATAGGCGAGAGCAAGGGGGGTGTCTTCGGCATCGGGATGTTGCACCCACGACTCATAGTTGCGGCGAACAAACTTGGTGAAGGCGGCATTGGCTTCTTCTTTCTGCGTGCGCAGCAATTCGTTCATCGCAGAGTCGGGAGCTTCTTCGAGTTGCAACTCCCAGTGCACGAGTTTTTTGTAGAGTTCTTTCCACGCTTCGGCATCTTGTGCATCGTCCATGCTCAGCGCAATGCGCGAAAAGTCTTGGCGATAACCGATTTCGGTGTGTTCTTGTCGAATCTCTTGTGCGTGGATGTGCTTTTTGAGCGCGAGAAGAATCTGCATCGGATTGACGGGTTTCAACAGATAGTCAGTAATTTGCGCTCCGATGGCTTGATCCATCAAATCTTCGGCTTCATTCTTCGTCACCATCACCACGGGCATCTCAGGATGCAAGTCTTTGATGGCGGAGAGGGTTTCGAGTCCAGAGAGACCGGGCATATTTTCATCGAGCAACACGAGGTCGAAGGCTTGATTTTTGCATAAATCGACCGCATCAGCACCATTATTGCAGGTGGTGATGTCGTATCCTCGCTTTTCGAGGAAGATGCAATGGGGACGAAGGAGGTCTATCTCATCGTCTACCCAAAGAAGTCGTGCGCTCATGATGGTGTGCATTATGTTTCTACAAAGTTACTGCAATTTATGCGGTTGTGCAAGGCTTTCAACCGAAATTGGTCATTAGATTGTAAAAGTGCTATTCGATATTGAAAAGATAACTTCCTGTATTCAGAATATAACGGTCGATTGAGGATTATCTGAAAATATAGAAATCAAAAAGTGCATTTCATAATAAAAAAAACGACCCGCCGATTTGAGCTTCATCGAGAGGCTTGGCAGGTTCTACACGATGCAAAAATAAGAAGAGAATGCGAAAGCTCCAAATAATTGACTAAAAAAGAGATTCTACTGTTGAATGAATTCACCGCTTGCATCAATAGGATTGACACAAGCGGTGAAATTTGTTGGTGGCTTAAGAGCGACAGCAAAAAGAAAGACTATCTGCTATTGCACAATCTCGGGATGTCCGTCAGTGATGACGAGCTGTCCAGCAGTGGGGTGTGCCACTTTGCGCCCACTGAGATCAAAATTTACGGTTGCTTTCTTGTTCTTTGGGGTAGAAACAGAAGAGATACTGGTGATTTTGTTGCGACCGAGACGATAAACGACAGTGGCGTGTTTACGCACTTGAGCGCGAAGCACGGATTTCACGGTGTTTTCACCTGCCTTTTGGAGTTGGCAATCGTAGGTGTAGTAATCTGCCGTGGGATCGAGTGCCGAGAACTTGGAGAAGTCGAAAACGGCTTCCTTGGTGGCTTCGCTCATATTGGTGGCAGAGATGGCAACATCACCATTGGCGAGGTCTTTCATGAAGTAGACCATGTTGTCGACAGTACCGATGTATTCTGCTTGTTGTCCGAGGTCATCTTGGTCAAGGGCGATGAGGTCGGCATTGGTCATGAGCTTCTTGTCGTCTGCCGTGATGGGTTTCGTGAGGTCGAAGGAGAGCAACAAGGGGGAAGACCACATGCACCAGAGTGCAAACTGGGTGCGATATTCGTCTTGCGTCATACCAGGAGTGCCAACTACAAGGTCGTTACTGGATTTTCCAGTGCCGTGAATGCCTACACACATCATGTCTGCGTCATTGAAACGATTGACTCCGGAATAAGCCCAGAGGTCTTTCATACTGGCAATGCTTTGAATGATGCCAATTCCTCCTTGTTTTCCATTCCATCCATCGCGCGTATCGTAAGTGGCGCGCCATACGGGCGAACCTGTGGTGAAACCCCATTTCCAAGGCTCACGCGCTCCCCATTCGCACATATATAAAAGGATGTCTCGACCTGATTGTTTGAGCGCATCTCCCATTGCCTTGTAGCGCACTTGAGCAGAGGCAGCATCACTAGGTGCATGACAGTAGTCGTATTTGAGCAAGTCTACGCCCCACGCTGCATATTGTTTGGCATCGACAGTTTCTTTGCCATACGAACCAAAGGCTCCTGCGCAAGTGTTGTTGGCAGCATCGGAATAAATACCAAACTTCAATCCCTTGCTGTGAGCATAGTCCACTGTGGCTTTCATGCCGATGGGGAATTTGGCAGGGTCTTCTTGGGGACGACCATCGGCATGACGCGTCTTGGCGTGCCAGAGGTCGTCGATGATGAGGTAGTTGTAGCCAACATCTTTCAATCCTTGCTTCACCATAGCATCCGACACTTTCTTCACCACGTCAGTAGAGATTTTGTCTTGCACCACGTTCCAAGAAATCCATCCCATCATGGGTTTTGCCAAGGGGAGATTTTTCTTGACAGTGAGCGTGGCTTTAGCCAAAACCTGCTGTTCCTTGCCTTCCGTAGAAACAATGTTGTAGTGATAGACTCCTTCGGCTTCGGGTGCAGTGCCTTCTACAACACGGCGTTTGGCATTCCAAGTGAGTCCATCGGGGAGTTGAGTGACCGTAACATTGAGGGAGGGGTCGGAAGTGACGATTTTGTGCAGCACGCGCTTGCCAGGAAGGGAGAAGAGGTCGGTGGCGCAAGCTAAAGGTGTCTTCAACACATCGGGAGAAACAGTCTCGGGACGCGTGGAGTTTTGCTCGTGATAGATGAAATAGGCATTTGCCCAGTCGAAGTGGTCGCCCCAGTTGCCTTCTCCTCCGCCGTTGTTCACCTCAAGAATGAGATATTTGGCATTGCGCACATCGACATCGAGCTGGATGGGTGCGGAGTCACGATTCATCGAACCGCTTTTCACCACTTGGTCTTGACCGTCTTGTCCGCGGAGCACTACGCGATAATCGAGAATTGCTGCCTTGCTGCGAGGATTGTTGGGATTTTCCACTTCAGCATCAATACCTCCCACAGCGCGGAAGGTGGTGACTGCGCCATTGAGTTTTACCACGATGCGCGAAGGAGCGTGCACCCCTACTCCACTTTCATAGGTGGTTTTTCCCAAACGAATGGGATTTCCTTCGATGCTCTTGTTAGCTTGTGGACTCTTCCAACCGTTTTCCATCTTCGACAAGTCAAGGCTACTCAGGGGAATGAATTCTAGACTAGGGTCAGTAGAAACGGGGAGTTTCACCACGTTTTTGGTGACAACTTGCATCATAGGAGCTGCATTGGCTTGAGTGCACAAGGCAGGTGCAGTGCAAACAAACTCAAGCCTAGGAATAGGGGAGTATATTTCATGATAAGGTATATTGTTTCGTTTCCAAAGACTTTTCTAAGCGCAGCACCTTCCCACTTCTTTTGCTCGTGCGTAGCGCCTAACTACCCAAGAAAAGCTAATTATTTGACAAAGATAATACATCTCTCGTTATTTTCCACTATTTATAGCCCATTTTTATCATCTCGAGTTATTAAAATCGAGGATTAAGCCCTTTTTATCTACCAAAACAGCGCAACGGTAGTAGACTACCATTGCGCTGTTTTTTTTTTGAGGACCTGCCTTAAAATGACGACAGAAGCATAGCTTCGCGAGGAAGGTTGACCAGTGGAGAGGTGGAATTAGAGTTCCAAATCGCCGTCGTGGATTTCGTGCCAAGGAAGACCTTGTTTGTTGAGTTCTTCCATGAAGGGATCGGGATCGAACTCTTCCACATTGTGCACACCGGGCTTGTTCCACACACCTTGCATGAAGAGACGCGCGCCGATGCAGGCAGGAACACCAGTGGTGTAGCTCACGCCTTGCATACCCGTTTCGTCGTAAGCAGCTTGGTGCGAGCAGTTGTTATAGACGTAGTAAGTGTGTTCCTTACCATCCTTGATACCGCGGATGCGGCAACCGATAGAGGTTTCTCCCTCATAGTTTTCACCCAAATCTTGGGGATTGGGGAGGACCGCTTTGAGGAATTGGAGGGGTTGGATCATGTGTCCCTCGTAGTTGATGGGGACGATGGAGTCCATACCGATGTTTTGGATCACACGCAAGTGGGTGAGATATTCTTGTCCGAAGGTCATCCAGAAGCGCGCGCGCTTGATGGTGGGAAAATTGATGACAAGACTCTCGATTTCTTCGTGGTGGAGGAGATAGCTCTCACGAGGTCCCACGTTGGGATAGGTCAAAGGTTGGTGGATTTCGAGAGGTTCTGTCTCCACCCATTTACCATTTTCCCAATAAAGTCCCTTTTGCGTGATTTCGCGGATGTTGATTTCGGGATTGAAGTTGGTGGCAAAGGCTTTTCCGTGGTCACCAGCGTTGCAGTCTACGATGTCGAGATAGTGAATTTCGTCGAAGTGGTGCTTTGCTGCGTAAGCAGTGTAGATAGAGGTGACCCCAGGGTCGAAACCGCAACCGAGGATGGCGCAAAGTCCAGCTTTCTCAAAGCGTTCGCGATAAGCCCACTGCCAAGAATATTCAAAGTGTGCTTCATCTTTGGGTTCATAGTTGGCAGTGTCGAGATAGTGACAACCGGCTTCAAGACAAGCCTCCATGATGGTGAGGTCTTGATAGGGAAGCGCGAGATTCATCACCAAATCGGGTTGGAAGGATTTGAAAAGCGCCACCAATTCAGGCACGTTGTCGGCATCCACTTGCGCCGTTTTGATGTCGTTGCGCAAGCCCATGTCGGCAATGCGTTTGGCGATAGCTTCGCACTTAGACACGGTGCGAGAAGCAATCATGATTTCGTCAAAAACATCGGAGTTTTTCGCCACTTTCACGGCGGCTACGGTGGCGACACCACCAGCGCCTATGATGAGAACTTTACCCATTTCTTATTGAGTTATGCGTGAGTTGTGAATTATATCTGTAAATATATGGTCTGTGAGCTGCGTGCTTGTGTGGAAAGTGCTTACAACTTATCTGCAAAGGTAGTGATTTCTAGTGAGATGAGATATACTTTTTCGAGAAATCACTATTTATTGCACCTCGTTGCCGTTGATGCCGAGGGCTGCCATCAGGCTATAACCGAGGAGTTCCTGCTGAAAACCGCGTCCCATGATAGGTTGCATGGTGAAAAGGGTGATGTCTTTGCGTGGAAGTTCGTTGCCTTTGTCGTCCTTGGGGGGATTGGCACAAAGTGCCTTGATGCGCTGCGTGAAATGTGCGCTTTCGTCCGTCATTCCATCGAGATCGGCAATCACCATCACACGTTCGCAGTCTGCATCGCGCAACACTTCTTCAAACACCTGCACGAAATAGTCTTCTTGCGACACAATATCTTCTACTCCATAAGCATTGAGGGCAAATTCGCCGAGTTCGTCGCGAAAGGCTTTGCCATTGAGTTCTTCAGCAAAGTCGCAGGGAAGGAGATGTTGCAATTTCGTTTGCTCCTTGGGATGAATGAGATAGACGCGCGTTTCGTTTTCTCCAGGTCGAAGTCCGCCATCGAGCGCGATGCAATCGAGCCATTTTGGAAAATCTCCTTGGGGGATTTGACGACCGAGCATACGCTCGAAATTAACGATGAGATCGAACGCCACGTGGTCTAAGTGAGCGGTATCGACAAGTATGATGTTGTGCATCTATTGAAAGTATTTGAGAAGGGCTAGAAGGACTAGAAAAACTAGAACCTCTAGAAAGACTAGAATCTCTAGAATCACTAGCTCTTCTAGAAAAGCTAAAAATCTAAGAGGCTGCATCAAAACAGACGTTTTGAAGCAGCCTCTTATAGTTCTAAAGTGCTTACGATTACGCTTCAGCCTTGGGTTCTACAGAAACCACGCTGCGGTCGCGTTGACCGCGCTTGAAGGTAACCACACCATCAGCGAGAGCGAAGAGCGTGTGGTCAGAGCCAATGCCTACGTTCTTACCAGGATAGTGAACTGTGCCACGTTGACGAACGATGATGTTGCCAGCGATGCAAGATTGTCCGCCCCAGATTTTAACACCAAGACGTTGTGATGCCGATTCACGGCCGTTCTTAGAACTACCTACACCTTTTTTGTGTGCCATTGTCTGATATATTTAGGGGGTTAAGCTTTAACTTCCTTGATAGAAAGTTCAGTGAATTGATGACGGAAGCCGTTGAGCTTGCGATAGCCCTTACGACGCTTCTTGTGGAAGATGAGCACCTTGTCGCCCTTTACGAGGGGAGAAAGCACTTCAGCTACTACTTTTGCGCCCTTTACGGTGGGAGCACCTACAGTGACTTGACCGTCCTTGTCGAGAAGGAGCACCTTGTCGAACTCAACAGTTGCGCCAGCTTCTGCGCTAGCAAGGTGGTCTACGAAGAGCTTCATGCCTGCTTCCACCTTAAACTGATGACCGTTAATCTCTACGATTGCGTACATTTGTTTGATTTGATGTATGTGAAACGGATTTTTCCGGGAGGCGGAGCACTTCTGCCCACTTTGTCTGCCCCGTCGGACTCTATAATCGGCTGCAAAGATACGACTTTTTTTTCAGAATCCCACCGAATACAGAAAAAAAAATAGACGTTAGAGGTTAGACATTAGACGTTAGAGGGTCGCAGACCCTTTCTACTCGCCATGACAAGCATGGCTCGGAGTAGAGAGTAGAGGTTAGAGGTTAGCCGTTAGACCTTAGAGATTAGAGCGACCTGACGAAAAAAGCCTCGCTCGAGATGAGCGAGGCTTAAATGCTGGTTGGCTACAATCAAAGCCATTGTAAAGAAATTACGAATGGAGAATTGTTTCGTAAGAGTGAACACTCCAGTTGGCGATGACCACATCAAACACCATGTATGTACCACAATCGGTGCACTTGTTGTTGACATAGAGATTGATGGTCACTTCACCATTACAATTTAGGTTACCTTGACCGAGAGCAACTTTGATGAGCGCAGGCAGGTCGAGTCCCTTAGCATATTCCATCACAGCTGGAGAAAGTTCTACGTCCTTACCTTCGTGGGTGAGCGTGAGACGAGCTTGTGCTAATTGATGAAGCGTGTTGCCGAGGACATTAAATTGACTTTTGAGCGTATCGCCTACAACCTCCTGATGGAAAGGCATAAGGGGAGACTCTTGCTTTGCAGCAATCAATTTGGCTTGTGGCACCTGCCACAATGCTTGCTTTTTAGCGTCTTGGAGCGCTTCGTGAGCAAGTTCACGACCATGGGTGAGCAACTGGAGGTTGAACTTGGCAGGACCAGTGGGATATTTGCTAGGCTTGACGCTTGGATCAACAATAACATTGACATTGACGCGTAGAGCTTGTTGGCGCAAATTGATGGCAGCATGTTTGAAAACACTACCTTCTACTGCAGGATCTGGGATGGTAATGACGTCATCACTAACCATGTCGCCGAAAGTTTTCTTTTCGTCAGCATCGGCAGGGAGTCTGTTGAGTCCTGTACCTGCAAATCCATATCGGAGAGGTTCAGGAGTATTGGGAAAGACGAGAGAACCGTCTTGTTGTTGTCGAAGTTGGAAGAAGACATCACTTTCTTAGTGACCCCTTTTTGAAGTTTCGCTGAAGCCAACTCGTCTGCATTTCCCGTCCATGCCACAAGTTCATATTGACCTTGATGCAAAGGAAGCAAAGTTTGGTAGTCAGCAGTAAGATTTGCTTCGCCATTGGCAGCCACATAATTGGCAAGAAGACCAGTTTTTTTGTCGAAAGCAAGAACGTGCAAATTGTTCACCTTACCCACGACGCTATTGAGCGTGTTGCAGGGTGTTTGTTGGTAGAAGCGCACATACACACCCTGCGGGCAGTCAGCAAGATCATCGTGGAACATAGAGTCGCAGCTACCAAGAGCAGTAGTGGCGAGTGCGAGTGCAGCAAGTGCTGTGAACTTTCCCAAGATATTCATACGTAGTAAAGCGTTATGTATTGTTGTCTGCATGAGGCATTAGCACAAGGGTAGTGCACACAGACATAAGGAGAAAAAAGAAGCAAGGGGAGGGAGTTTCCTCCCCCTTGCTTGTTATAGGGAATTCCATCTAGAGAGATGGAGACTCATTACGAATTATTTGAGGATGTATTCGTAAGAGTGAACAGCCCATGGGAGGATAGTCACCTCAGCAGCCATCCAAGTTTCCGTAGGAGTGAGGTTCTCGTTAGGATTCACAGGAGGATTAACGGGTTCAAATGGGTTCTCATTTGGACGGTCATCTGGGTTGTTAGGGTTCTTGGGGAACTCACCCTTTTTAGGACCATCTTTAATCTTACCAGTGTTAGGATCTACTTCAGGAGTATCCTTTGGATAAGGAACGAGTGGGTTCCAGTTAGCACCCCAAGAAGCTACGCCCTTGAGTTGAACGTGGTAGATGTTGTTACGGTCAACAGGTGAGTTGATAGTACCAGACAACTTGTCGGGGTGAACCCATACGAAGTAAAGTGCCTTACCACCCTTATAGAGTCTAGCAGTTTGACCCTTCACACCACCTTTATCAGGATCTTGAACACAATCCTTAGAAGCGTAAACAAGACCATTGGCACCAACATAGAAATCACTACCCTTTGTGAAAGCGTCCTTGGTCAACTTACCTTGCGCGTTAACATACACCTTAGGAGTGAGGACACCACGCACGAGGATGTAAGCAGTGTTAGACTTACGATAGTCAGACTCAGCTGCAGTAGCACCATACTTGTGAGTAGTAGGCAAGACGAAAATACCGTGGTCGCCAGGAGTAGCGGTAGTGATGTGAGTCGTTACCTTATCAATCTCCGTTTTTTCATCAGCTGCAGCATTCAAGAAAGCATCGCGAGACTTAACCTCGCGTGCAGCCTTCCAAAGTCCAGAGTAGTCATAGTGCTCAATAAGAGCTTGATATTCAGAAATTGCAGTAGCTGACCAGAAATTGTCGTTAGCAGCAGTCTTTTTTCCAAAAGCGGGGGTTTCTTCGTACTTTTGGCTACCTTCAGAGTCTTGAGTGGTACCAGCAGTGCTGTATTCCTTCTTGAGGAAATTGAATGCACGTTCACTTTGAGCTACAGTGTAAGTGATATCAGTCAAAGTGGCGAGAACTTGATCGTCTTCCTTTGCATCAGTCATTGGGTCATCACCCTTAATTTCAAATGCAGCTACATCTTTGTTAGAAGTAACCACCACACGAGCAACAGCACGTTCAACTCTCAACTTAGCTTGGTTCTTAACACCAGAGATAGCTTCTTGTTCAGTTACGCCATCGGCAACAGCAACTTCCGCCTTATCACCAGTCATCAAGATAACATCTTCTTGACCATCTACAGAAGCGAACTTGTCAGCACGTGTTTCTGTAACAGTAGCAGTAGGATAGTAGGGGTCAGCAGCACCAGCAGCAGGAGCTTCAGGCTTATTCACCTTATCATAAGCAGTGGTGAAAGCAGCAAGTTCAGTTGTTCCCACTACTTCAGGCAAAGTTACAGCATCAGTTGGGTTAACCACTACATAAACCTTCTTAGTACCTGGCTTAACTTTGAAAGCTTCGTTGGCAGAAACCTTCACGTCACCAGTAGCCTTTGATCGAGACGCAAATTGGTAAGTTCTACAACTTTTTCAAGTTTGTCGCCATCACCAAAGACATATACCTTTACAGACTTGATTTTGTCTTTACCATTCCACTTACCATATTGGTAACGAGCAGGGTCAGCTTCAGCACGAGTAGTCGCAGGAGCAGGAAGAGTGAAAGAAACGGACATGAAAGCAGTACCGTTCTGAGCCACTTCTTTGCCTTCATTTTTGCCCAAATCATCGCTTGAGCAAGCGGTGAAACCTGCACCAAGTGCAAGGATCAAAGCCGCAGCAAAAAATTGCTTTTTCATACGTAAATAAATTAGTTATTAAAATGTGAGTTAATAGATTCTTTTGAGAAAAACTAAACGCTAGACGTTGGTCGCTAGACGCTAGTCCTAGGATTATTCCTCTACCTTGGCGAGTTCGGCAAGGTTGGCTTGCGCTGCAGGGAGATTGCCTGCACGAGAGAAGCATTCCTTGGCACGAGCATAGTCTTTGCGAAGACCATAGTAAACACCGAGGTTGTTCCACTTTTCGGGAGATGCGGTGTAACTAGAGAGGAATTGTTCGTCATTGACTTGTTCTCCTTGTGCCATACGATAAGCCAAAGCATTGAATCGGCTTTCGGGTGCGTTGGGATAGACGCGTTGTGCGATGTCGAGCGCGTTGCGACGCTCTGCACTTCCTGCGGGGAAGTGATCGGCTACGAGATACATTTCATTGAGCGAAAGGAGCGCAGGATTAGAATAGATGCGCTGTATGGCTTCCTCAAGATTGAAATCGCGCACGGTGTAGGTGAATTGATATTCTGTGCGACGAAGGGGAGGATAGTGATTTGCCAAGAGGTAAGCATAGGGCTGACCAGCATCGAGTTTGCGAAGATTGGTCTTGCGCACTTCGTTGTTACTAGCGGCACCGAGGATATCGAGAACAGCTTGCTTGTTAGGCACATTGGCATCGGCAATCACGCTATTGCGAAGACCTTCCCAGTCAGAACCGTGACCTACGCCATTGAGGACTCCACGAGAGAGATTGTAGGTACGACGAAGATAGGCAACAAAAGCAAGTGCACGATTTTGAGAAAGCTTCAAGTTGGCAGCGTCAGTACCTTCGGGAGATGCATAACCATCGATAGACACATTCTTCACCTTAACGTCGGTGTTAAGCAGAATAGCTTTCGCCACGCTGTCGACGCGTGCAAATTCTACGCGGTTGTTACCGAGTTCTGGAAGAAGTTCAGAACGATTGACGCGGAAATTGAAACGTGCGATGAAGCGGTCAGAACGAGTCTTAACAGGTTCAGGCTTGGGAGTCACGAAAACCGTAGTAAACTTAGGACGATAGGGATCTTTCACCAAACGCTCGAGGAGGTTGTAGCGCATTTCGCCTTGTTCGCATTGTGCGCATCCTCTCACCTGTTCATCCACAACGAGTCGAGACTTCTTGATCCAATTCAAATTGGGCGCAGCGAGCGAGAGCGAAATGGTTTGTGCTGCACCGTTTTTATGATAGAGCGGTTTAGGTCCTTCAAAGCTGTGACGTTGCCACATGATTTGTCGGTTGCGCCCTCCTACGCTCACAGTAGGAAAGTCGTAAGTTTGCTTTCCATCTTCAGAAACGAGCTTTGGAGTGAGCATGAGCAAGGTGCGGCTTCCTAAGGCAACATCATCAAGAACAACATCAACACCGAAGCGGACACTATCTTGCACTACCTTAGGAGCGGTTTGTTTGAAGGCAACACGGCCGTTATAATTATCGGCTGCAACAGGCAAAGACAAAGCCGCAGCAGCAAGAGCTAATAAGATCTTCATATTAGACGTTGGAGGGTCATAGACCCTTTTTAGACGTTAGACGTTAGAGGCTAGAGGGTCGCAGCCCCTTTTATGCTCGCCACGACAAGCGTGGCTCGGTTAATCAGAAACTAGAGTAACTAGAGATTCTAGAAAGGCTAGAGTAACTAGAGATTCCAGAAGAACTAGACACTCAGTGTTTATTTGAGCACGTAGACAAGTGAGAGTCCTGCGCGAGTGACGCCCCAATAGTCTGTATTACCTTCGTGCTGACGTGTTCCACACTTACCACAAGCGAATTTGTCATAATCCACATAAGCATAACCAGCTCCGATTTCAGCCTCAAGGCTAAAGCGACGACTGAGGGGGGAGTTGATAACCAAATCCAACACCTGCTCCAGCGAACCAACCTTCATAACGACTATCTTTCACCGTATGAAAGAGATTGAAGGGCATCGAAACATTGCCAGCGTTGAAACGTCCAGCATGCGCATGCACACCTACGAACCAACCATTGAAACGTTCGCACGTCCAATAGCGCCACTCGGGTTGCACCGTGATGTGACGAAACTTAGCATTGTCAGCCGCATTATAAGTAAAGGGATTAAAACCTACTTGAAAGTCAAGTGTCTGTTTTTTATTAAGGCCAAGTTCTAGGCTAAGATTAGGAGAATGCACCACATCAAGCAAAACATTATGCTTAAGAACCACACGCTGTGCGTGCACAGCTGTAGCCGCGAGTGCAGTAAAGAATAGCAAGGTAAAAGCTTTCTTCATATCTGTTTTTTTGTGCGTATATTATAGGACGTACGTATTTCTCATCAAATTAGAATGAGAGTAGACACCGATGTTAGATAGTTTCATTTGCAAAAATACGTGCTTTCAAACAAGTATCCAAGTTTTCACACTAAAAAAAGACAGAATAATTCGTTTTTTTCCTCTCGTGCGACATTACAACCCTATTTTGCGCACATAGGGTTAGCAAAAACGACGTTTTTTTAATGTGACATCAACGCTGTAATTTGAGTCATCGATATATTTATTGTACCTCTCTTATACGCCATTAACATGTGGCAAGACAAGACTCGCGCGCGCGTAACCTATATAAAGTGCAAGAAAAACTAGAAACTCTAAAGAAACCAGAAAACCTAGACAAACTAAAAGACTAGTCCTATGACTTGGTGGTTTCTTGCGCGAGGGCTTCTGCGCAGCGTTCGCCATCCATAGCGGCAGAGACGATGCCACCAGCATAGCCGGCACCTTCACCACAGGGATAGAGACCAGCAAGACGGATGTGCTGGAGGGTGTCGGGAGTGCGGAGGATGCGCACGGGGGCTGAGGTGCGCGATTCGGTGGCAATGAGGACGGCTTCGTCGGTGAGAAAACCACGGCTGCGACGTCCGAAGGCTTTGAAGCCTTCTTGCAGACGCGAGGTGATGAAGCGAGGCATCCAGAAGTGGAGGGGAGATGCCACCAACCCTGCGTTGTAACTCGATTTGGGAAGATCGGCAGAGAGGCGATTGTTCACAAAGTCTGCCATGCGTTGTGCCGGTGCCACCTGCGTGCGTCCTCCCTGAATCCAGGTGGCGCGTTCGAGGGCTTCTTGCACATACATCATGCGCAGAGGATTGTGTTTGTCGTCAAAATCGGTGTGGTGTGCTGCGAAAGTTTCATCGTTCATGGCTTCGAGAAGGAAAGGCATGAGTTCGCCGTCGATGTCTTCGGGGCGCGTTTCGACCACCATTCCCGAATTGGACCATTTGCTACCACGATTGGCAGGGGACATTCCGTTGACCACGAGTTGTTCGGGACCTGTGGCAGCAGGGACAACAAATCCTCCAGGGCACATGCAGAAACTATAGACTCCGCGGTCTTTGACTTGTTGCACAAAGGCGTATTCTGCCGCAGGAAGATATTTCCCGCGCCCTTCGCGGTTGTGATATTGGATTTGGTCGATGAGATGGGCAGGATGTTCTAGGCGAACTCCCATGGCGAGAGACTTTTGTTCGATTTCCACCCCTGCACGATGGAGATAGCGGTAGACGTCGCGCGCGGAATGACCAGTGGCAAGGATGACGGGACCGAGGAATTCTTGCCCAGTTGCAGTGCGTACTCCCACTACTCTACTGCCATCGGTGGAGAATAGAAGTTCGTCGACACGGGTTTGAAAATGCACCTCACCGCCCGAAGTTTTGATTTGTTCGCGCATGCACTGGATGATGCTGGGTAAGCGGTCGGTGCCGATGTGGGGATGGGCATCGGCTAGAATGTCGGTGCTGGCGCCATGTTGACAGAAGATGCTGAGGATGCGCTGCACGTTGCCACGTTTTTCGAGCGTGTATAGAGTTTGCCATCAGAGAAGGCTCCTGCCCCACCCTCTCCGAAGGAATAGTTGCTCTCGCTGTCGACGATGTGATCGCGCGAGATGGCTGCGAGGTCTTTTTTTGCGTCCATCTACGTCGCGTCCGCGCTCAAGGACGATGGGGCGGACGCCAAGTTCTACGAGTCGGAGGGCTGCAAAGAGTCCGCCAGGTCCTGCTCCGACAACAATGGCTTGTGGGGCGGCACTGACATCGCCATAGTGGATGCGCTCGAAGGACAGTGTGGTGGGGTCTTCGTCGACAAAGACCTCAAGGGTGAGATTGACCATCACCTGTCGTTGTCGCGCATCAATGCTGCGCTTCACAGTGCGGATGGCATGAATCTGCTGAGGGTCGACTCCAAGACGCTGGGCAACATCTGCACGGAGGTTGGCAGCATCATAGGCTACCTGAGGGAGAACACGGAGTTGGAGGGAAGTAGACATTAGAGAGTAGACGTTAGAGGGTCATAGACCCTTTTATGCTCGCCACGACAAGCGTGGCTCGATTAGACATTAGGGGCTAGCGCGATTGGGCTAGAGAACTAGAAGCTCTAGATGAACTAGAATCTCTAGAAGCACTAGAAAGACTAGACGCTAGAAAGCACTAGAAGAAACTAGACAGACTAGAGAGTTGAGGCAAATTTACAACTTATTTTTTGCATATTAAGCAGAAAGAGTGTAACTTTGTGGCAAATATCACGCGCAATGGTTGAAAAAGATAATCATTGTGTTCTTTCATTTCTCCTAAAACTATGACAAAAGGAAAAGTAGATGCCTTGCTCGGCATTGTCTTTGGCGACGAAGGTAAGGGTAAAGTGGTGGACTATTTTACTCCTCGCTATGATCTCGTGGCACGTTTTGCTGGCGGTCCTAACGCTGGTCACACGATTATCTTTGATGGCAAGAAGTTTGTGCTTCGTTCCATCCCCTCGGGTATCTTGATGAGGGTAAGGTGAACATCATCGGTAACGGTTGTGTCATTGCTCCCGACCTCTTTATGAATGAGGCGCGCGAATTGGAGTCAGCAGGATATGAGATTGCAGAACGTCTACACATCAGTCGCCGCGCGCATTTGATTCTTCCCACACACCGCGTGCTTGACCGCGCTTATGAAGCGGCAAAGGGCAAGAGCAAAGTGGGCACTACGGGCAAGGGCATTGGTCCAACCTATAGCGACAAGGCTGCGCGTGTGGGACTCCGCGTGGGCGATATTCAAGGAGATTTTCTACCCAAATATGAAGCCCTGAAAGCACGTCACCTCCAAATCTTGAAGGATTTGGGATTCACCGACTTTGACATCACGGAGGAGGAAAAGACGTGGTTGGAAGGCATCGACTATATGCGCCGTTTCCCCATCACCGACACGGAACACGAGATTAACCGCGCTTTGGCAGAAGGAAAGAACGTGTTGGCAGAGGGCGCACAAGGTTCGCTGTTGGACATCGACCACGGCACTTATCCCTTTGTGTCTTCATCTTCGACCACCATTGGCGGTGTTTGCACGGGCTTGGGCATTGCTCCCCAAAGCATTGGTCGTGTGTGGGGTATTTTCAAGGCTTACTCTACTCGTGTGGGAAGTGGTCCTTTCCCCGTAGAACTGTTTGACGAGACAGGCGAGGAGATTCGCCGTGTGGGCAAAGAGTTTGGTGCGGTGACGGGTCGCAACCGCCGTTGTGGCTGGGTGGACCTTGTGGCACTGAAATATGCCATCATGGTGAACGGTGTGACGGACTTGGTGATGATGAAGGCGGATGTGCTGGATTCGTTTGAGGAAATCAAGGTGTGCGTGGCGTATGAAAAGGACGGTGAGCGCACAGAAGATATGCCTTACGACACCGAGGGTTGGGCTCCAGTGTATGAAACTTTGCCAGGTTGGCACTGCGACTTGACCGGTGTGCGCGCTGAAGCGGATTTCCCCAAGGCTTATGCGGACTACATTGCTTATTTGGAAGATAAATTGGCAACGCGCATTGCTATCCTCTCTGTGGGTCCCGAACGCGATGCTACGATTATTCGATAAACCACAAAGAGATGCGGAGTAGAGGTGAGTAAATTTCCCTCCTTTGCAACAAAAACAATCATCACTCATTGATGATGAACTAAAAAAAAGGATTTCCCAACCGCTATGGCTGAGAAATCCTTTTTTTAATTGGATTTGGATAGAAAAAACTTTAGGAAAGAGCCAGTTGCGGGCTAGTTGTTTCCTTGTGCACAGAGTAAGAAGGATAAGTCATTCTGCGCTCGCGTTCTTTTGCTTTCTTTTCATCACGTGCTTTTATCCTTAGAAGATCGGACTCATAAGCAGCCTGTACATTCATCCAAAACTCAGCAGATACGCCTAAGGCAGTTTCAAGTTTTAGAGCAAATTCAGGCGTGATGTTTCTTTTCTCGTTTATTGTCTCGCTGACAATGAACTCTGCCACTCCAATTATTACAGCAAACTTATCGTGCGATATTCCACGTTCCTTCAACTCCTCTTTAAGGATAGAACCTGGATGGGTGGCTTCAAAGGGGATTGGTCTATTTGTTGCCATAGTGATCGGTGCTTAGAGTGAAAAACAAGGATTTAGACTAAAAAAAGATACGCTTCCACCATCAAATAGCAGGCAACTGCATGCCACGGACTTTGCGGAAGAGGTCGAGGGCATAGACATCGGTCATGCCGGAGAGATAGTCGAGGACTGCCATGATGCGCGTGGCGAGATCAGGGGCATGTACCTCATATTGCGAAGAAACGTGACGCAGAAGGAGTTTAGAATAGGTTTTCTCGGGCTGCACCACTGCGGCTGTCATGAGCGACAAGAGGGTGTAGATGATGTGATAACCCGACAGTTCGATGTCTGCCACCTCTTTGGAATGATAGATGCGGTTGCGCGCCACCTCGGCACAGCGTTGATAGGCAGTGGAAAGCGGAGCTGGGAGTTGGCTGATGAGCGAACCTTTGAAGGTGCCAGCGAGGATTTCGGTTTCGTGCTCCACAAAGACCTCCACGCAAGCACGCTCGAGGGCGTTGATGACGCAGGAACGGAGATAGGCAATTTGTTCGCCAGCGTCGGTGTCTTCGGGATAAGCAGTGCTGAGGGTGTGTTGCTCCTCTTCGGAAAAGAAACCTAGGAGGAGTTGGCGCGTCTCCTCGGTGGAGAGGATGCGGAGTTTGTGGGCATCTTCGATGTCCATCACCTCATAGCAGATGTCGTCGGCAGCTTCTACCAAAAAGACGAGGGGGTGACGGGCAAATCGCTGATGCTTGCCGTGGCTCTCTAGTGCAGGGATGCCCAATTCATTGAAAATATGCGCAAAGGCTTCTCGTTCTGCCTCGAAGAATCCGAATTTCGGATGGGTGGCGAGGGAGGATGAGAAAGGATATTTGGCAATGGCTGCGAGGGTGCTATAAGTCATGACAAATCCTCCTGCGCGGCGTCCGTGGAATTGGTGGGTGAGGAGGCGGAAGGTGTTGGCATTACCATCGAAATGGGTGATGTCGTTCCACACTTCGATGGGGAGTTGTTCGCGAAGATAAAGTCCCTCGCCCTCAGCAAAGAAGGAACGGATGGCGGCTTCTCCTTCGTGTCCGAAGGGGGGATTGCCCAAATCGTGTGCCAAACAGGCGGCACTGACGATGGCACTGATGCTTTCGAGTGCGACTACGTCTTCTCCGCTGTAGCGTGGGATAAGCAAGCGCGCCACGTCAGCTCCCAAGGAGCGTCCTACGCTGGAAACTTCGAGGGAATGAGTGAGACGGTTGTGCACAAATACGCTTCCAGGGAGGGGGGAAAACTTGGGTCTTGTTTTGCAACCTACGGAAGGGGGAAGAAAAGATGAGTCGGTCGTAGTCGCGCTGAAACTCTGTGCGCTGTTCTGTTGCTGAGCGTTGGGTGTTTTGCTTTCCCCAACGCGCAGAGGAGATGAGTTGTTGCCATTTCATATTGCAAATATAGGGGTTTTAAGGAAATACTGCGCATGATATAGAGAGAATCTGAGATTTTCTTAGTATTTTTGGAGTCGCAGACCCCTTTGTCTTCTGATTTACTTCACCACTGGCAAGGGGACTTCAACGAGAGAAGGGCGGATTCACCACAACAAAATGTGGGTCTGCCCCCTTGATATTGAACAAACTTTGTCACTAGCTGAGGGAATGTTCTCTCCTGCTCTCTCCCAGTTCTCTCTTCACACAGCATTTATCCAGACACTCGATGTCGCACACACAGAATATGCAAGTTAAAATCGTCAATCTTTCAAAGCATCCGCTACCCGAATACGCCACTCCCCAAAGTGCGGGACTGGATATCCGTGCTAATATTGAAGCTCCCATCACCTTGAATCCCATGGAGCGCACGCTCGTGCCCACAGGACTCTACATCGCGCTGCCCGAAGGCTATGAAGCGCAGGTGCGCCCTCGCTCGGGACTCGCGCTGAAACATGGCATCACGGTGCTAAACTCTCCCGGTACGGTGGATGCCGACTACCGTGGTGAACTGCGCGTGATTTTGGTGAATCTGAGTAATGAACCTTTTGTCATCAACGATGGCGAACGCATCGCGCAAATGGTGGTAACGAAACACGAACAAGTGGAATGGCAACCTGTGGAAGTGCTCGAAGACACTGAGCGCGGCGCAGGCGGATTTGGACATACGGGGAAGTAGACGTTAGAGGTTAGAGGGTCGCGGACCCCTTTCTGCTCGCCACGACAAGCGCGACTCGGGGGCTTAGGGGTTAGACGTTAGATTATCTAGAGAAACTAGACTCTATAGAAGCACCAGCCCCTGTTCTCTAGAAAACAAGAAAATCCGTGATGATAAAAAGAAAACTTTCATCATTTCACCTCCTAGCTGTGATGGGATGGATGTTGCTCAGCCTTTTGCTGCTGGGCTGCTCCAACTATGCGCGCAACTATACCCCACCTACCCTGAAGGATGGGGCGATTCGCGCTAGAAACCTCCTTTCATTGAAACAACGTCGCGAATTTGATGGGATATATCTTGAGGCAATGCGCCAGAAATATCGCGGAAACGCTGATGCTTCCTTCGATTTACTCGATCGGGCATTGATGATAAACCCGAACGATGCCGACGCGCTCTTCCAACAGGGATTGCTCCTGCTACAATCGGTGGGATATTCCGACAGCTTGTTGCGACAACGCGGGGAACGACAGTTGCAACTGGCGCAACAACTGGCGCCTTCCAATAAGTATTATCGCGAGATGCTCGGCAACTATTGGACGCAAACTCAACGCTTTGAGCGCGCACTCCGCCTCTACGAACTGGTGGTTGCAGACGAACCCACAGAGGAAAATCTCAAGATGCTGGAAATGCTGCAAGAACGTACCAACAACTGGGATGCTGCACTGCAGACCTTGGACAGAATCACCACCTTGGAGGGAAAGTCGAACGAAGTGGTGATTAAAAGAGTGAATATCCTGGAATATCAAAATCGTATTCCCGAAGCGGTGACCACTCTCCGCGACTGGTGCGAAGCCAATGATGGGGATAATTATCCACGTGTCTTGCTTGCTAACCTCTATCTGCGTAATCAACACTTGGAACGCGGACGAGAAATCATGGACGACATCGCGATGAGCGATCCCCACAATGAGTGGGTGCCAATGCTCCGACTCGTTTATTATCGCAAAAAAAACGATGTCGACAACTACGACAAGACGCTCGGTGACATTGCCGCTGACACAATTTTGCCTGTAGAACAGAAAGTGAATATATTCCGTGAATCTGCAGCTTGGTTGCAGGAAGGCAAATACGACAAAGAGAAGGTGTATCAACACGCGGTGGTGGCAATGAACCAGCGCGATGCTGGAGTGGCAATGGGCGGATGGTTGGTGCAATTTATTCAAGAATTCAAATTTCCTGAAAGCCGACTGGCAGTGCCTGCACTGGCGATATTCCGCGAAAATCCCAACGATGAGCGTGCTATCATGCAGCTGCTCCGCGACGCGGTGAACCGCAATGATACGGACCAGCTAGATACCATTTGTCAACGTGGACGGGAATTGCACCCTGACAATGAGTTGTTCTACTATTTTGGGGCAATCGCTGCTTACAACAGAGAGGACGATGCCTGTGCGATGGAGATTCTCGAAGATGGAGTGAAGGTGATGTCGAACAACACAGATAGTTCTGTGGCTTCGCAAATCTACTATATGCTGGGAGATGCTTATATCCAGAAGAAACAAGTGGAACGGGCTTTTGCGGCTTACGATTCTTCTCTGGTAAAAGACCCCAACAATGTGCAGACCCTCAATAATTATGCTTATCACCTCAGCACTAGGGGCGTGCAACTCCAACGTGCGGTGAAACTGGCTCAACGCGCCACCGAGATTGAGCCGCACAACACCATCTATCTCGACACTTATGCTTGGGCACTCTACAAAGCAGGCAAATATGCCGAAGCTAAAACGGTGACCGACTCTATGTGGGTGGCTTTTGAAAAAGAAGGACAATCAGATAAGCCTGACGCGGGCTACTATGACCGTTCGGGCGACATCTATTTCAAAGCTGGAGCCTCGAAAGACGCTGCACAGATGTGGAAGGAGGCTCTGCAGCTTACTAACGATCACAAAGAACAGCGCAAACTGCGCGCAAAACTGCAGAAAGTGCGTTAGACGATGTGAGATTTTAAACACCAATCAGATTGATTCAACCCAAATCGGTCATTAGACCGTTATGGTACGAATCATAATTGAAAAGATAACTTCCTGTCATCTTTCATTTTCTTGTTGGCATATTGTTTTTCGTTCGTTCTCACCGTAGCCCGCTACGCCTTCGAACAAACGGTAAACCATCTGCTCAACAATCTAATGAAATCTGGTCAGGATCTAATAACCGATTTGGGTTCAATGAAAAAGATATTTTCTCTCTTGGCACTCGTGGCGGTATTGCTCGGTTGCTCTTCTATGTTTACAGGTTGCTCTACGCTGCGTGGCGATCAGGCTTATCGTCCCAACGAACCTTTGGCAGTGACGGCAAAAATATCTGCCGATTTGGAGGCAAGCTCCATCAACCAGAGTGTGGGCGGCACCCTCCGTTTGCAACGCGACCGACAAGTGCAACTCTCTTTGAGCAAATTTGGCATCGAAGGCGCACGCATCATCTTCACCCCCGATAGTGTCATTGTGCTCGACCGCATCAACAAGCGTTATCTCAAAGACACCTATGCTGGTCTCAATGGCATGCTCACCGAAATGCCTATGCTCAGTTTTGACAAGGTGCAACGCTTCTTCTGGAACGACAACCGTAAGAGCACAGAGACTGCCGACTTCAACGTCATGGGATTTGTGCCGGTGGAAGTTTATATCCATCGCAACAAAACGACGAATGTGCGCGGTTATCGCATCGCGCGCCACACAGTGTTTGCCGTCAATGCCTTTGAAAGGAGTTTAAGTTGAATCTCAAGCTCAACAAAGTGCGCATCAACTACGACTGGAACAGTCACGTGCGCATCCCCTCAGGCTATACTCCTATGAAACCTGAAGCCATCTTGAAGTTATTCAAGTAGACAGCCACTCCCTCATCACGTAGCCGCAGCACCAGAGCGCGGCATTGCCCCACTTGTTTTCCACTATCACTCCCCTTAAGTAATGTATAAAATTCTCTTCTCCTTGTTGCTGAGTGTCTTTTGCTCCACCTCACAGATGGTGGCGCAGACTTCGCGTCGCAAAACTACTACCGCGACAGTGAAATCAAAGAAAACGAACAAGAACACCGCAAAACAAACCAAGAAGACGGGAAAGAAGGGCAAAGCATCGCCAACGCCTACCAACGAAGGCATCCGCAAACTTCAATCGGAACAAGCAACCCTCAAACAGAAGATGGCGGAATCGCAGAATCAGTTGGCTACGACTCGCAAGGATGTGAAAGCGCAACTGGCGACCTTGCAAATGATCAATGGACAAATCTCCGACCAACAGAAAGTGGTGACGGGTCTGCAGGTGCAAATCGACACCCTCAACCACCGCATCAGCACGCATGAACAAGAATTGCGCGAACTCGAAGCGGATCTCACCGAATGCAAGCGTCGCTACACGAGAGGCGTGCTCTATATGTACCGCAATCGTCTGATGCAAACAAGTTGATGTTTATCTTTTCGGCTGATAACTTCCGACAAATGTATCGTCGTCTGCGCTACACCCAAGAATATGTGAAATACCAACGTGTGCAAGGTCAAATCATCGCTGCCAAAGAACAAGCGGTGAGAGAGAAACGCAACCTCCTTTCGGGCGAACGTGTGGTGCAGGGGAAACTGCTGACGCAGGGTAAGGTACAACAAACAGTGCTCGAAGGACAACAACGCAACCAACAAGTGGTGGTGACGGATCTCAACAAAAAACAAGCGGAACTCCAATCGACACTGGCACAACAGCAACGACAATACAACGCACTGAATGCAAAAATCGAACAGTTGATTCGTGCGGAAATCGAAGCGGCTGAACGTCGTCGCAAGGCAGAAGAGGCGCGCCGTGCCGCAGAAGCTGAAGCCAGAAAGAAAGCAGCAGAAGCAGCACGCAAAGCCGCGGAAGAGCGTCGTCGTGCGGCAGAAGCAGCACGTAAGGCGGAGGCAGAAGCCCGAAGAGCAGAAGCGGAAGCTCGCAGAAAAGCGGCTGAGGCTGAACGCAAAGCCGAAGCCGCGCGCAAACGTGGCGAAGAGCGCGCAGCTCGTGAAGCCCGTGCGGCACAAGCTCGCGAAGAAGCGCGTGCAGCTGAACAAGCACGCGCAGCCGCAGCAGAAGCGCAACGCGCACGCACTGCGACGGAAGAGGCAAATCGGGCTACGGCTACTGCCAACCAGAATACTTCCGCTCCAAGCGATGCAAGACTGACCGGAAGTTTTGCTTCCAACCAAGGACGCCTACCCATGCCCATCACTGGCAACTACACAATTTCTAGCCACTTCGGGGCTTACAACGTGAATGGTCTCAATGGGGTGACGCTCGACAATAAGGGTATCAACCTCACTGCTCCTGCTGGTGCTCAAGCACGCTGTGTGTTTGATGGTGAGGTCACTGCCATCTTCTCCATGGGAGGCATGACCAACGTGATTGTGCGCCATGGTAGCTACATCACGGTCTATTGTAATCTCACGGGAGTTTCCGTGCGGCAAGGTCAGCACGTTGCTGCTCGACAAACGCTGGGTAGTGTGGCTCGCGATGCATCGGGCAACTGCACCTTGCACTTCCAACTACGTCACGAAACGCAGAAGCTCAATCCGGAGCGTTGGTTGCGACGCTAAATCATTGTCCGGTATTAAGTCATTTCCTCTAGGGAGGTGTTGCGAAACTCGTTTGCAGCACCTCCTTTTTGATGTTTGATAAAGAGACGTTCTTCTCTGGATGAAATGCCATTTCCTCTCATCACTATTAGTTTTTGCTTGAAGTCTTCGACCAGAAGGTTATGCACTCATCATGACGGAAAATGAATTATTAACCAAATACGCAGGTTTGAGTGTTAAAATGCAGGGCAAATTGGGGTCAGGATTTCGAGTAAACTAGGAAGAAAAGAATGCACTCTACGTGAGTTCAAAATCATTCGCCCAAGAAATCTTGTACGAATTCTCGAACTTTTCCCGATTTTGTCGGACTTTTTCAGAATTATCTCGGACGAAATAAAAAAATCGTCGGAGATAATTTGAGAAATGTCCTTTGAAATAGAACGAACAACGCGTTGTTTCGCGTAAAACTACACGTCGTTTCTTCTCAAACAAGCTTAGATTTCAAGAAAACGTGCAAAAGCTCTGAAAAAGGCTCCCAAAATCTCTATTTTCAAACCCTCTGAGAATCGCACAATTCCCAACAACTTTTTCTGAACTCGAATTTGGGTGTTAAATGGAAGGGCAGAAATTATGAAAAAGTCTATATGCAGTTTGTCCTTTATCCCAAATCTGTTCAGGATTTAACCCAAATCGGTCATTAGACCGTTATAATACGATAATCTAATGACCAGTTTGGGTTTAATGACCGATTTGAGTTTATCAAAGACCTGCATATAGACTGACTTGCGGCACAGGATTATAGACAATGCTAACGCACAAAATAAGGGACAATCAACCAAAGTTGATTGTCCCTTTCTCACTTCCTAATTCGCTGTTTAAACAGCACTCAGCTTATGCTGAGGGGTAATCTCTGAGCTCCGTGGAGCTACCAGAGTTTATTTGCTGCACTCCTTAGCGAGAGTTGCGGTGAGCATCCACACGAGCTTCTCTTGTTCGCGGAGGTAATCGCTCATCAACGCATTGCTAGATTCGTCACCAGCCTCATCAGCAGCAGCCATAACGGCACGCTCTTGAGCAATGAGGGTCTTCACCATCTCAAGCACTTGAGTGAGGCATTCTTGACCACAGTGTACCACTTCGTTTTCCTTGATTTGAGAAACTTGGAGGTACTTGCTGGGACGGTGCTCAGGAGTTACGTCAAGTTGAAGAAGACGCTCTGCGATTTCGTCAGCCTTTTCACCTGCATCATCATAGAGACGCTCGAATTCAGCGTGGAGAGCGTAGAAGTTAGAACCTTGAACATTCCAGTGGAAGTTGCGGAGGTTTGCGTAAAATACTTGGAAGTCTGCGAGGAGAACTGCAAGAGCTTCGGCAACGGGCTGCACCTTGGCAGCATCGAGACCAGTGTAATTAAGATTTTTCATATCGCATGCTATGTTTATAAAGTTCATGAAAAGAGGAACAAGGGGCTAAGTAGCAAGATAGTTAATTGCTTTTCCCTTGATTACGGTGCAAAGTTACGGGATTTTTCTAGAGTTTACAACAGATACGCCCTTCTTTTATATAGAGAAAAACTATAAAACATTAATATCCACAAGATAATCAAATACTTATCCTATTCACAAAGTAATAAAATAATCTTCTCTTGCACTAACATTAGGAGGCAGAGAGATTCCCTTGAGCAAGTTTCGCAAGCGAGCGCCCTATTTCATGTCGATTTTCTCAAACTTGTAGCCTAATCGACACAACTGCAATGCCACGCCTATGCGGAACATCACATGAAGCGTGCGCACGTAGGTGTGAAATGCCATGGGGCTTTGGGGTTCGATTCCTTCATGACGCAAAGCCGCGTGGGCTGCTTCGGCACAAGTGCGCACGAGTTGGTGGAGATGGGTGCGCTCCTCAGCATCGGTGATGGCAAGCACGTGGTCCAACACATAGTCGTCGAGAGCATCAAAGCCTTGTGCGAGCAGCGCAGGATAGAGCGCGTGCGGATCTGCAGCGGCAGTAGTCCAATCACTGTCCCAGCGTTGTGCTATGGCAAGCCCAACAAATCCCATCCAACCAATGGCGACGGTGGGATATTTCGCAATTTCTGGCACTGCATCTCCCAAATAGGGGTGCAGATCTCGGGCCATACGGCTTCGAGGTCAGGGGTTTCTAGAAGTTGTCCAGAAAGTGCTTGAGCCGTTGTGCAAAGACGCAGGAGTTGATCAGTGAGCTGTTGTTCAAAACGATCGAGAAATTCGGCAGGAGCTTGGATATTGTCAGGAGTCATGAGTCAAGAAAATGGGATTAAGAGCGAGAGGCGTGGAGTTTTGCCACAGCCTCAGCCAGTTGGTGAAGGGCTTTTTCGAGCACAGAGCGCGGCACACCCACATTGAGTCGCATGAAGCCTTCTCCTCCGGCACCAAACATCTCACCATCGTTAAGGGCTAGATGCGCTTCATTGACAAAGAGATGATTGAGTTCGTCGTGAGAGAGTCCGAGTGCGCGGCAGTCGAGCCAGATGAGGAAAGAGGCTTCGGGACGTGGAGCCACTACTCCGGGGATGTGTTCGCGGCAATAGTCCACAGCAAAATCGATGTTACCTTCGATGTAGCGCAACATCTCCTTGCGCCATTCGCCACCCTGTCGATAGGCAGCTATAGCCACCGTAGGTGAGAACATGGGAGGACAGTCAATTTCGTTGGCAAAGAGCCACTTCGTGAAAGGTTCGCGCAACTTATCATTGGGCACCACAGCCCAACTGCTCACCACGCCTGCGCAATTAAAGGTCTTGGTGGGCGCTCCAAAGGTGATGCTATTTTCACGCGCAGCCTCTGACACCGAAGCAAAGGGCACGTGCTTAGCAGAATAGAGGGCTATGTCGGCATGAATCTCGTCGCTCACCACCATGATGTGATGTTCCAAACAAAAATCTGCCAGACGTTGCAGCGTCTCTTTGCTCCAGCAGCGTCCACTAGGATTGTGAGGATTGCAGAGCACCAGCATCTTGGCACCAGCAGCCACAGTGGCGAGATGCTCAAAGTCCATGTCGTAGCGACCGTCTTCCCTTCTGACCAAGGGATTGTCCACCACCACACGTCCATTGCCTTCAATCACATGCTTGAACATGTGGTAGACGGGAGGTTGGGTGATGATGCGGTCACCCGGTTTGGTGTACACTTGCAGCGCAAATCCAAGACCACGGATGACACCAGGCATGAAAGAAATCCAGTCTTTTTTGATGTCCCAGTTGTGGAGCGACTTCTGCCAGTCGATGATGGCAGGGAAATAGTCATCGTCAACGCAGGTGTAGCCCAAGATGGGATGTTGGAGTCGCTCACGCAAGGCATCGAGGATGAAAGGAGGCGTGGCAAAATCCATATCAGCTACCCAAAGGGGGATGAGGTCAGTGCGACCGTAGAGTGCTTGCAAAGCTCTAATCTTTGAACAGTTAGTACCTTTGCGACAGATAACTTCATCGAAACTGTAGTGCTTCATGACAAAAGAAATAGGAAGTGGAAAATGGGATGATAGGAATTTGCGTTGAAAAAGATGCCTTTTGCGGAGCTGAATAGGATGTTTCCTCATAGGTCATTATACCGTAACAGTGCTGTTAGACGATGAGGAATAAGACAAGAGCAAAAAGGGTGTTGCCGCGCGATGGAAGGCTTGACAATAGACGTGCGCTTCGGGCAGGTGTGCAAAATAGTCTTTGAGGAGGGGGAGAACAGCAGGGGCATCATAGGCTATGAAGTCGCAATAGGCAGTTTGCGCGTGTTGCTCACAAACATTAGTTCCGAATCCTCCACCCACAAATTGCACTTTTGCTGCGTCACCTAAATGCGTTTGCACATAAGTGGCAAGGTCGGCATTGAAGGTGCGCACTTCGTTGGACAAATCGTCAGAAGGGGGCAGAATGGCTGTGTTGAAGGCGATGAACCCGCAGAAACATCCACTCAGGCGAAGAGACTGAACATGAAGTTCTCATCTTGGAGATATTCGTAAACCTGCATCGGTTGGGTGGTCCATGCCGCAGTGAGTTGCAAATGCAGCTCATAGGGGTCAGTCTGTGGCGGTAAACTAGTGGTGTAGGTGCTTTCTTGCGAGAGCAGTTGTTGCACCGAACTTTGCGGATTCGCCTCGGGATAGTGTTGTTTCACAAAACTTCTCCACTCAGCAAGGTCCACCTTCCACCCTTCTGGCAAATAGCTACGTAGGGTGTGGAGTAAGGTGTGCAGCAAGTGGAGATTTTGCGCCACGCCATCGAGTGCAATTTGCAAGACCATCGCTTCATTGCGCCACACTGCCGAGAAACGTACTTGCTGGAGCAAGGGGCGCGCTAAACTGGCGAGCAATCTATCCATCTCATCGTAGGCAGTGACAAGATGATTTTTCGCCTGTTGGTTGATAGGCGCAGACAGTTCCTCGACCTTCTGCGCACATTGGGTGAGGGGGTGGGCAATGCGTTGCAATGTTTCTCCCATCTGACGACAGCGTTCAATAAAAGTTCCCAGACGATAATGGGGGGGAACTGATGCGTTGCAAACACTCTCGCTCTAATTCTTCGGTGTGGGGATGACGAAGTTCGGACATCACGTCTTCAAGATAAGCGGAGAGAAAGAGCAGGGCTTCAGCCTCGCGATCGAGATGCGCCAGGGCTAAGGCTGAATAGTAGTTGAAATCTGCAAATAGTTCCACTTGCTCATTGAGCATATAGCTCATACAGTTAAACGCGCGCCAATAGCGTACTGGGGAAAATGGCTCATTTTTTTGCGCAAGCAGGAGGAGGGAACGTCCGAAAAGTTCCCACATGCGGGGTGTAAACTTTTCAAGAGGTAATCCTCCCAACACACGTTCAACAGACTCATAGTCTTGAGCGGCAAACCAATCTTCGAGTTGCTGGAGCAAAGTTTTAATCATAGAATGAGGTTCAGAGACAAAGCGGTGTTGCTTTCGTGCGCTATATCAAATTAAATCTTTTCACGATTTAACGACCGATTTGGGTTGAAGCGAGGTCTTCTTATGCAAAATTACGACTATCTACCCACAAAATCAAAATATATCAGTAGATAATTTTGCAAATCGAGGGGCAAATGCTACTTTTGCAGAATAGAACACATCATACAAATTGCCACAATGCAGAAGAACGATGCCGTTGTAATCATCCCCACCTACAACGAAAAAGAAAATATCGAAGCCATCCTCCGTGCTGTCACGGGGCTGGAAGAACATGGGTTTGACGTCTTGGTCATCGACGACGGAAGTCCTGACGGAACAGCCGCCATCGTGAAGCAGCTCATGGCAGGCGATCTCAAAGACCGCGTGCATTTGGTGGAGCGTCAAGGCAAACTGGGGCTTGGCACTGCCTACATCGCGGGCTTCAAATGGGCACTCGAACATGACTACGAATATGTCTTTGAGATGGATGCCGACTTCAGTCACGATCCTAAGGATTTGCCTCGCCTCTACAACGCTTGCGCTGTGGAAGGTTACGACTTAGCCATCGGTAGTCGCTACATTTCTGGTGTAAACGTGGTGAACTGGCCCATGGGGCGCGTATTGATGAGCTATTTTGCCTCTAAATATGTGCGTTGCGTCACAGGAATTCCTGTCAACGACACCACAGCGGGCTTCAAATGCTACAAGCGCCGCGTGCTAGAAGCCATAGATTTCGACAAGATTCGCTTCAAAGGCTATGCGTTTCAAATTGAACTGAAATTTACAGCCTACAAACTTGGTTTCCGCATCAAAGAAGTGCCCGTTATTTTTGTCAACCGTCAGCTCGGGGTCAGCAAAATGAGCGGTGGCATCTTCGGCGAAGCCTTATTTGGCGTGATGCGATTGAGATGGGCAGCCCTCACTGGTCAAATCAAACCTAAGCAAGCATAAGCTCTACGCGCATATCATCTGCGCTATAACCCTTTAGGAGTGCGCAGTGTCTTCATCGGAAGATGGCGCACTCCTTTTCTGTTTTCGCTTCTTCCCCTCTCTTCTCCCTCTCTTCTCCCCTCATCATCTGCCTTATTGCAGACTCTCTTTTCTCAAAAATATGCACAGAAGAACATTCATAAAAAACGCAATTATAGTCAATGAAGGTCGCACGTTCGTAGGTAGTCTTGTCATTGACGACGACCGCATCGAAGAAATCCTTGAAGGTCAAGATGTTCAACCGCAACTTCCTCCAGATTCTGTCATTGACGCTGAAGGTTGCTATCTCCTGCCTGGAGTCATCGACGAGCACGTCCACTTCCGCGATCCAGGACTCACGGCTAAAGGCAACTTCTACACTGAAAGCCGCGCTGCTGCTGCTGGTGGTGTCACTACAGTCATTGATATGCCTAACACAGTGCCACCCACTGTGACAAAGGAGCGACTATTGCAGAAGATAGAAATAGCACAACAGCAGAGTCTTGTCAATTTTGGTTTCTTCTTGGGAGCAACTCCCGACAATGCAGCGCGCTTGAAAGACGTGAATCCTCGACTGGTGGCAGGCATTAAACTCTTCATGGGCAGCAGCACTGGCGAATTGCAAGTGGAGGATCGTCCCACGCTGCGCACCATCTTCGAGCAAAGCCAGCTTCCCATCATGGTGCACTGTGAAGATACGCCCATGATTACGGCGAAGATGAAGGCTTATAAGAAGAAATATGGCGAAGATCCTCATGTGCGCTACCATGCAGAGATTCGTCCCTCAGAGGCTTGTGTGAAGAGCACCAAAGAAGCCATTGCACTAGCACGAGAGTTTAATGTTAAGCTCCACGTGGCACATATCACCACCGCAGCGGAGCTAATCCTCTTCGACCCCAATGACAAACAAATCACTGCGGAAGCCTGCCTGCCTCACTTGATGTTTGCCAGCGAAGACTACGAACGTCTCGGAGCGCGCATCAAGTGCAATCCAGCTGTGAAATACGACACTGACCGTGCGGCTATCCGTGCGGCACTCACCGACGGACGCATCCGCACCATCGGCACAGACCACGCTCCCCACCGCATCAGCGATAAAATAGGCGGAGCTGCAAAAGCCACGAGTGGCATGCCCTTTGTGCAATTCTCCCTCGTGTCCATGCTCGAATTGGTGGACGAAGGCGTACTCCCCATCGAACGTATGGTAGAACTCATGTGCCACAACCCAGCGCGTGTGTTTGGCATCGAAAACCGTGGCTTCCTCCGTCAAGGGTATATGGCAGACTTGGTGCTCATCAAGCCCCATTCTCCTTGGACATTGACCCCCAACCGCATAGAATCTAAGTGTAACTGGAGCCCCATGGAGGGACACACCTTCAACTGGCGCGTGATGCGTACCTTCGTCAATGGACGTCTGGTCTATAACAAAGGAGTGATCACCAACGAAACCTTCGCGGTCGCATGATCACCTACATGCCCCGCTAGTTTATATTGTGACCACCCGTAGTAGTTATTGCATCATGATGACTTTTCTCTATCGTCTCTATCAGCTTCTCATCTTTTTTCCCCTTTTCATCGTCGTCACCATCCTCGTGGCTCTCACCACTGCCTTAGGTTGTATGGTGGGGCTCTCGCGCTGGTTTGCCTTCGGTCCTAGTCGCTTTTGGGGATGGTTCACCATCCGCGCCCTCTTCCTTCCGGTCAAAGTCGAAGGACGAGAGCATCTTCAGCGCGGACAGAGCTACATCTTCGCAGCCAACCACCAAGGTGCATTCGACATCTTCCTCCTATCAGGCTTCCTCGGACGAGAATTTAAGTGGATGATGAAAGCTAGTCTGCGCAAGCTCCCCTTCGTGGGCTATGCTTCCCAAAAGGCGGGCTTCATTTTTGTAGACAAATCTAGTCGCAAGGCGGTGGCAAAGACCATGGACGATGCGCGCCAACGCCTAGTTGGTGGCACCTCCTTAGCTGTTTTCCCCGAAGGCGCGCGCACTTTCACCGGACACATGGGCATTTTCCGCAGAGGAGCCTTCCAGTTGGCAGACGAACTCCAGCTGCCGGTTGTGCCCATCACCATCGATGGAAGTTTCGATGTGATGCCACGAATGCGCGACTTTCATTTTGCCCACTGGCACCGCTTGCGTTTGGTCATTCATCCGCCCCTTTTCCCCACGAGCCAAGGAACGGACAATATCAAACACACGCTCGAGGAGAGTTACCGCGTCATCATGGCAGGACTCCCCGAACACCACCAAGGCTATGTGCAAAACGACGACCAATAGTCGCTGATGCAGCCCCCCCTGCAGGGCACGCGCCTTTCACTATCCCTTACCACTATGAAATCTACTCCCCTACTCCGCCTGCTTGTACCCCTCTGTGTCGGCATCGGAGTGGGGGATTTTGCGTTTCCGTGGATATTCCCCCACGAAACCCTCTTGTTGCTTCTCTGTGGTGTCCTTCTGGTGGCAAGTTGTTTCGTCTTATTGCGCCATCAAGCCGGAGTGTGGCTCACCCTCATGCCTGCTGCTCTCATGTTTAGTCTCGGCGTTTTTCTCCTCGTCCACCAACAGCGCGAGCGGATGTTGCCCTATTCCGATCAAGCCCTCACCTTTCGTGGCATCGTCACCGAAGTTCCCCACCGCACACCCCATGGTTGGCGCGTCCGTTTGCGGATGCTATCGCCCACAGAAGGAGAGCGATGGCAAGTTTCCTCACCGACAGCATCGCGCTCCGCCCGCTGACGAAGAATGCGTCATTGTCTAGTAGCCAACTCCACACGCCGAAAAACACTCTCCCTCAGTCTCAATCCAACCACGCACGCAAGATGCCACCCCAACCACAGAGTGGCACCCCTCTTCGTCAGTTACCAACTGCTGCGCCACAAATCGGGCAAATCATGCTAGCCCATGGGCGAATCACCGCCTTATGCTCGCAAGAGGGGCGGGTGAAAGATAGCTATTCTGCTCATCTGCTGCGTCAAAACATCGTAGCCACCACCCATTGTTTCCCAGACGAATGGAAAATCATGGGAAATTCTGCTCACACGTCTTCCTCTTCCCCTCAGTCTCTCACCCTGCGCGAACGTCTCCTACTACAGCGCGAACGATGGACAGCCCTCTATCAACATCAACTTCCACCACACACCGCAGCTGTGCTCTCAGCAATGACCTTAGCGCACCGCGAACAGTTGAATCGCGACACACAAATGCGCTATAGCCAAGGAGGAGCAAGCCACATCCTTGCCCTTTCAGGACTGCATCTCTCCATCCTCTTCGGAGCATTCACCCTCATCTTTGGCACGATGGCGCGACGTTGGGGCAGGCACATCCACACCCTTGTCTTAGCCTAGGACTTTTGCTCATGTGGAGCTTCGCAGCCTTGGTAGGATTCCCCATTTCGCTGGTGCGCGCCACCCTCATGCTCACTCTGGCACAAGTGTTTGCGTGGGGCAACCATCGACCAGGCGCACTACATGGTTTAGTGCTGGCTATGATTCTTCTCTTGCTCTACGCTCCCGACTGGTTGTTTGATGTGGGTTTCCAACTCTCCTGTGCAGCAGTGGCAGGCATCTTGCTTTTTGCTCCCATTTTTACAGTTCCTCAGTGGTTGCAACCGCTCAACAAGCGCGCTGCCGAACTCATCAATCGCCGTCCCACGTCGCGAAGTGTCCGTTGTTTCATGGCTATCGGACGATATTTCTATCTACTTTTCACCGTTTCGCTCTCTGCCCAATTAGCCACAGCACCACTTGTGGCTTATCATTTCCATCAACTTCCATGGGCAGGCATCTTCTCTAGCCTTTTTGTCATCCCAGCTGCCTATATCCTTCTTTGCGGTGGCATCCTTTTTCTCCTCATTGCCCCACTGCGCAGCTTGCTAGCTCCAGTGCTCTCCAGCCTCATCACCATGATGGAACAGGGGCTGACCTTTTTCTCGCAAAATAGTTTTGCGCCCATCCCACTTTGTCCGAGTGCCCTCACCACAGCCCTGAGCATAGGTGCACTACTTACCCTCTTGTGGTTTTTCTCTACTCAGAAATCGTCTGCGCGCTCCTTCGCACGCACCACCTTCCTTGCCACCTGCTGTCTGCTCGTACCCTTGTTGTCCTATCAAGTCGACCGCTTCCGTGCACGTCCACAAGCAACTATACAATTCTATCCCACCTTTGGCGTCACCACTCTGCAAATCACGAGTCCCGATGGCACAGCTTGGTTGCTAGCCTCTGACACGCTTCGAGCACAAGCCGCGCTCCAACAAACGGCTCACGACGATTGGCAACCGCAAGGGCTGAGGGTGCAGTGGATTCCACTTTCGATATTGGACGAAACACCTTCTTCTGTCAACACCCCGTCCCTTGCTGCTCCCTCTACCTCCCCAATTACCCAGAGCACAGACGGCAGTTCCTCACCACTATTTGCACCGCACTGCATCATCTACGGCAAACAGCGCATCGCCATTGTAGACGATCCCTTGTCTCGGGCTTTCCCTCAACATCCACTTCCAGTGGATTTCCTCGTTGTAGGACGCAATGTCCATCGCCCCCCTCGCACATCTCTTGTGCTATTTTCGTCCTCGACAACTCGTGCTTTCTGCTGCAATGAGCGATTTCTACCGCCAACAATACACCACCGACGCCCATCGCTTGCAGCTTCCTTGCTATGATTTACAAGAACAACCCACTTTCACCATAAAATTATAGCTCATCACCTTGGCTGCAGCGTCACGCTATCTCCTGCACCATCCGTCCTTTCGCACGTCAAGTTCCTTGTATATCGTAAACAGAGTGCGTTTGTCCGTCAAAAAACGTAATATCTCGCCATCTTTCTCCGCAGACATTTGGCATTTCTGCGAGGGTTAATTAAATTTGCGGCACATTTTTGTGTCGCGATGCACGATTCAGGTCTTACACGGACACATTGAAACACACATTCCCCATGAGAAAAACATTACTCCCCCTCATCTGCTTTGCTTTCTCCAGCATGATGCTTGCGCAAACCACCACAACTTGGAAAATTAGCGTGCAAAATCAGGGCACTGCCGGAGGTTACATCCTCGACAAAGAGATGAAAAGCACCGAACGCATAGGCTATTCCTCCCATTATCCCATGGAAGGCTACCTGCCTGCGTGGTACATCCGATTCCCCAAAGGCACTTTCACGGTGAAATCCAGCAATCGCGGCACCATCGACGTGGCACAGATGGATAAATCTCAAGACATCGTCACGGCACAGCCAGCTAAAGAGTTTACCTTCCGAGCTCCTGCAGCTGGTTGGTATCGCTTTGTCTTGCGCGGCGTGCAATCTTACACCGAACTCCACGATTTCACCATCTCCTCCACCGATGCCAAGGGAGCAGATGCGGTCTATCTGGCAGCATGGCGCAGTGTGCCGTCTCTTCACCTCAACGGATTTGGGAGCAGCAATAGCAAACTCCCTGCTGGCAACTCCTTCAACTGGATTTACAATGAGGTGCAAATCCCCGAAGATGCCGATTACCAAGGCACTTATGTCGAGGCTTTCGGTTTTGCTAGCGGCTATGTTGGTATCCAAAACAACGGAAAGATGGATGATGGCAAAACCAACCACACGGTGATTTCTCCACATGGGACAATGGCGACACTGACAGTAACGCCTCACTAGCAGGCTACAAGCGCAGCGGAGTCATCGCCATCGACAGTACGCTTAAACGCACGGTAGCTGAACGCTTTGGTGGCGAAGGCACAGGCGTCCATGTGCTCCTCAATGGTGACTACTGGAAGCCTGGACACTGGGTGAGATTCTTGCTCAATGTCCAACCCGAACAGATCCAACTTAAGGATGGCTCCAACTACGAAAACACGATTATCTCTGCTTGGTACAACGTGCGTGGCATCGACGACAAGTGGCACTACATCTCTTCGCAACGCATGGCAGGACAAGTGCGCTATTTTGGCGAAGGTTTCAATTCCTTCCTCGAAGAGTTCACACGTGGTGCCACCAGCCAAGGACACATGCCCCACAAAGCCTACTATCGTCGTGTCTTCACGCGCTCCATGCAAGGAGGAGAATGGTTCAATCGCAACCAATTCTGGTTTGGACACACCGATGGTGGCACTGCCAAAGGCGCGCGCAACGACAGATACCAAACCCAACTCACCTATGATGGTGAACCAGCAGCCTACATGCAGTCCGGCGGTTACATTGAACCCAAGGGCGGAAGTGAAATCACCCTGAAATATCTTCAGCCCGGCGACTTTCTTCCCTCCGACGAAACACTCGCACAACTCCATGCGCAATATGTGGCACCTGCCATTCACACCCAAGATGTGCAGCGCATGAAGACCTTCATGTCGGACGCCTTCACCGAAATTCCACAAAAAGAATGGAGCGTCACAGGATTTAGCTCGCAAGAAACCTCTGGAGAGGGCGAAAACGGCAGAGCTGCCTTTGTGCTCGACGGCAAACCTGCCACCTTCTGGCACACAGAATGGATGAGCAACACGCACAGCAACTTCCCACACTACATCGATTTCAAGCACAAAGGGGAAGTGCAGCTCAGTCGCATCGTATTGGTCAACGATGCCAAACACTCTGGCTCCAATTATCGCGCACGAACCGTGAATGTTCAAATGAAAGATGCTAGGGGAGGTTGGAAAACTCAGGTGTATATGGTTTGGCTAATGCCGACCAACAAGAGATTGTATTCCCCCAAGCCCTCACCTTAACAGATGGACAAGGACTCCGCTTGCGATTCACCGAAAGCTATGCAGGAAATCGCGGATTTATGGCAGTGGCTGAAATGCGTTTTGAGGGTAAAAATCCCGAACGTCTGCGCGAAATCCTCTCCGAACAAGTGGCAAAAGCCGACCAGTGGAACCACTACTCCAAAGCTGATGTGGAAAAATATCTCGGGGAGGTGAACGAACATCTCGCCACTGCCACAGAACAAGAAATGTCGGCTGCCCTCCTCACGCTGGCTCAGAAGGGAAAAGTCATTAAATATGTACCCATCACGCAGCAAAGTGCGCTCAACGCTGAGCGTTGCTATGTGCTGTCTAACGCTGACGTTACGGGCATCTTGGTTAATCCTAAAGACGCAACGGCTCCTTCGCTCCGCAATGTCGATGCGACGCGCACCAAAGATGCGCAGGAACTCTACACCCAAACCGTTAGCGTCACGGACTCTACTGCTAACTGGCTCATCGTTGGCGACGACCGCCCAGGAATTCAAACACAATATGTGATTTACAACCTACAAACGGGGCTCTTCCTCCAACCAGCTAATGGCACTGTAGCTACAACCATGAGCGAAACGCCCGTCAAAGTGCGTATCGCTCTCAGCGGCACTGGTTTCACACTGAGCAGCACCACTGGCAAACGCTCGCACCTCGTAGCAAACCCCAGCGCACCTCAAGGACAAGAGCTCACAGGCATAGGAAACAAGGGCGCCACATGGCATATCTACGAGAATTTGGCACTCCAGCCCCAAGTAACACTCGTGAAAGCCCTTCGCGACTATCTCAAAACGGGAAAATTCGTGGCACCCACGGGCATCGAAAGTCTCCACTCTGCTGCAGGTGTCGATGCACACTCCAACGCCTCATCGGACATGATGTTTGACCTTTCAGGACGCCGCATCACTGCTCCCGCAGCTGGGCAAGTGGTGATTTCAAAACAAGGGAAATCCTTGCAAACGCATTGATATTTTCTCTGAATACGCCCCATGTCAAGGGCTTTTCTCTCTAAACTCCCCACGCTTCTGGGAGGAAAAGGAGGCAAATTTGCCCACGTCACGAGAAAAGCGTAATTTTGTAGCACACTTTGTGCGATCGCAATCGCGCCATTGTCATCAATCTCACAAGGATTGAGGACAATGGCGCACCGCTTTTCCTCACATTTATCTATCAACTATGGCTGAGCCCAAAGAACCCAAATACAAACTCTACTACTCCATCGGAGAAGTGGCAGAAATGCTTGGTGTCAACGACACGCTCCTCCGCTTTTGGGAACGAGAATTTCCACAGATTTCTCCCAAAAAGGCGGACGCGGTGTGCGACAATACACCAAAGACGACATTGAAACGATCAAGGTGATTTACAATCTCGTCAAAGTGCGCGGCCTCCGCATCGAAGCCGCTCGCGAAGCACTTCGCAAAAACAAGGAAGGTGAAGTGCAGTCTGCCGAAGTCATCGAGCGACTTCGCTCCATTCGCTCCGAACTCGTGGAACTCAAAGCTGCACTCGGAGATTTGGAATAACTCCATTGCCCACGGCTACGCACGTTCTTCCGCCTATCGTTCTCTTAATATCTGATTGCTAACGCCTTACTAATTGCTTATGGCAAAAGCCAAAACAGCCTACGTCTGCGACAACTGTGGTTACGACTCGCCCAAATGGGTGGGGCGTTGTCCCTCGTGTGGACAGTGGAACACCTTCAAAGAAGTCAACATTTCCCCTATTTCCACCCCTAGCAAGGGCGCAGCTGCTGTAGTTTCTGCAGGGTTGAATCGTCAGCAAAGCAAACCACAGCGACTCTCAGAAATCAATGCCACCGAAGAAGAACGCTATGACACGCACGATGCAGAACTCAACCGCGTGTTGGGCGGTGGCATCGTCCCTGGCAGCCTGATTCTCTTGGGTGGTGAACCAGGGATTGGTAAGTCCACACTGCTGCTCCAGACCGTGCTGCGCATGAGCGACCGCCGCATCCTCTATGTGAGCGGTGAAGAGAGTGAACGACAAATCAAACTCCGCGCTGATCGCCTCTGCACTTCCCCACAAACGCAAGGCTACTCCGCCGCAACTGGCGAGGAACCGCTACTGTTTTGCGAAACGCGCCTAGAAGTGATTTTTGGAACAGGTGAAAGCCGTGCAACCCGATTTGCTCATCGTGGACTCTGTGCAGACGATGCAAACGGAAAGTGTGGAGTCTTCACCAGGCAGTGTGACGCAAATTCGCGAATGTGCGACAGCCTTGCTCAAATATGCCAAGGACAACAACGTCCCAGTGCTCCTCATCGGGCACATCACCAAAGAAGGAAGCATAGCAGGACCTAAGGTTTTGGAACACATTGTGGACTGTGTGCTGCAATTTGAGGGCGACCGACATTATTTCTATCGCATTTTGCGCAGCATCAAGAATCGTTTCGGTTCTACTGCCGAATTGGGCATCTATGAGATGAATCAATCCGGATTGCGCCCTGTGGAGAATCCTTCAGAACTCCCTACTCACCCAAGGCGGAGAACCGCTTTCGGGCATAGCTATCTGCGCTGCGCTCGAAGGGGTGCGACCTTTTCTCATCGAAACCCAAGCTCTCGTTTCAACAGCAGCCTACGGCACTCCACAGCGTTCAGCCACGGGATTCGATTTGCGCCGACTCAACATGCTTTTGGCGGTGTTGGAAAAGCGCGTGGGCTTCAAACTGGGTGCAAAAGATGTGTTTCTCAACATCGCAGGTGGCATCCGCGTCACCGATCCTGCCATAGACCTCAGTGTCATTGCCGCTGTACTGTCGAGCAACGTGGACACGCCCATAGATCGCTCCGTGGCGATGGCAGGAGAATGCGGTTTGAGTGGAGAAATTCGCCCCGTGACGCGCATCGACCGCCGCATTGCAGAAGCACAAAAATTAGGTTTTACGCGCTTCTTGCTCCCCGAACAGAACATGAAATCTCTCGATTGCCAACAGTTTTCGGGCATCGAACTCGTGCCGGTGTCGCGCGTAGAAGCCGCTTTGCGCGAACTCTTTGGATAACCCCTTTGTGCAGGGCTTTTTCGTGGTGGGGTATATTTTATTTGTATTGCTACTCTTTTTGATGACAACGAGAGTTTTCAGAAAACGACAATTTGCGGGCTGAAAACTCTCGTTGTTGTTATATTGGGGTTTTGAAAGTGCGATTTCAAAACAGTAATTATCCCCAATCGGTCATTAGGTCCTGAACAGATTTTATTTGATGGTTGAGCAGATTGTTGGTTGTGAGTTCGAAGGTGTAGCGGGCTACGTCGAGAACGAACGATAAACAAGATGCCAACAAGAAAATGAAAGATGACAGGAAGTTATCTTCTTCATAACGATTTGCACTATAACGGTCTAATGACCGATTTGGGATTATGGGTTATCACCTTAGGAATCATTAGATTTAGGTATTGTAAATGCAATGAAAAAGTCGTAATTTTGCATACTCATCACAGAACAATATGGTAGTTGAAAGTCAATATTTCTCTTTTCTTTCTGCGTTTTCATCCTCTTTGCGTCCTGTTTGTGTCGGACTATGCACACTGGGTTTGACCACAGTGGCTGTGCTTCCCATGGCAGCTCAACAGCGTGTGGCAAATGTGCGAGTGAAACTCGTGGATCAACATCATTCCAATGAAACGCTTCCCTTTGCTCCGGTGCAACTCAATCCGTTGGGACTGACCACAAGCACAGATGCACAAGGAGTGGCAACTTTAGAACGCATTCCGCTAGGTCGCTACAAGTTGAGTCTTAGTTATGTCGGATATACTCCGCGAGAAACCTCACTCAACTTACAAGGCGACACAACAGTTGTGGTGGCGCTCTCTCCCACTTCTTTGAGTTTGGGAGAGGCGGTGGTGACGGCTACGCGCAATCAAGCGGGAAATGCCACAGCAAGCACCATAGGTCGCCGCGCCATCGACCATTTGCAAGCCACGAGTTTGGCAGATGTGTTGCAGTTAGTGCCGGGACAACTCATGGGAAATGCCGATATGACACAGCGACAGTCGTTTCAACTACGCACACTCACCAACAATGCCAATGTGGCTTTTGGCACCAACATCATTGTAGATGGGATTCCTCTCTCCAACAATGGGACACTCTCACAAGGCGGTTTTAGTGCAGCAGCTCCCGTAGGCACGGATTTACGACAAATCGGAGCAGACGACATCGAAAGCGTGGAAGTGGTGCGCGGCATTCCCTCAGCGGAATATGGCGATCTCACCTCGGGCATGGTGATTGTTCATTCACGCTCGGGTGTCAGTCCGTGGCAATGGAAGAGCAAAGTGAACCCAGGACTGATGAACCACTCACTGAGCAAAGGTTTCCGCGCAGGAAAAGGTAGCATCGTCAATGCACATCTCGATTATGCTCAAGCGTGGGGAGATCCGCGCATGAAGACCCGCTCTTTCCACCGCTACACACTCTCGCTGGGATGGGCAAAAAACTGGACACACGCCTGGCACACCGACACGAAAATCCGATGGATGCGCGGTCGCGACTGGACAGGAAACGACCCAGACGCAGCGGCAGACGGCACTTTCAGCAAAAACGCCTCCGATCTCTTGTCCTTTTCCCACAATGGTCGCATCCAAGTGGGACAACCTTTGATGCGCACTTTGACCTATGCCCTTGGAGTGCAATATGCTCCCACCACGGCAGAAAATGCTTCGTTTGTAGGCAGCGGCACAGGCTTGATTCCCCTCCTCACTGCCCAAGAGTCGGGCTATCACGCTGTAAATTGGCGCACCTCCTCCTATTGGGCTGCAGGCACCACGGAAGGACGTCCACTCAACGTGTTTGCCAAACTCAACAACTCGATGTTTTTCCGCACTGGACGCCTCATGCAGACACTCAAGATGGGGATAGAATACAAATACGATCGCAACTTTGGACGCGGTTTCTTCAATCTCGACGAAAATGCTCCTTTGCGTCCCAACAGCAACGGACGCCCACGTGCTTTCTCTGAAGTGCCAGGTTTGCATCAGGCTGCAGCATTTGTAGACGATCAGTGGCAATGGAGAGTAGATGCCGTGCGCCGTGTGAAACTGCAAACAGGATTGCGCTTCACTGCCCTGCAACCTTGGAGCGAACTCCGCACTTTCTCCCTCTCCCCTCGTGTGAATTTCGCCTTTAATCCCAGCAAGTGGCTGGAACTTCGTGCCGCTTACGGACGCAACAGCAAGACTCCCAGTCTCGATTATCTCTATCCCGATCGCAATTACACGGATAGAGTGGCAGTTTCCTACATGCCGCAAGATGCGCCTCTTCAGCAGTTCTTGCTCTACCACACCGATGCTTATCGGGTGCAACCCTCCGCCTTGGAGAATGCCACTGCAACAAAATGGGAGGCTGGATTCGACATCAACCTTCCTCAAGCGCGCAAACTCTCGGTAACCGCCTATATCGATCGCACGGAGAATGGCTTTTCCAACCACACAGAATACCGCACCTATGAGGCAGATGTCTTTACGCCCGAGCAAGGTCTGCGCATCACTCCAGGACAACCCACCACCTACGACCCCAATCATCCCGCACGGCGCGACATCGTTTTCGCCACAACGGGACGCATCGGCAACTTTAACGTGGCAGACAACCGTGGTATTGAGATGGATCTCGACTTAGGAAAGGTTACCCCCCTTCACACAACAATCTTCCTCTCTACGGCATACCAATGGACAAAAACTTATGACAGCGGACCCAATTATCGCACACCTGCTGCCCTCCCTACACAATACACGCAATATGGACTCACTCCAATCAAATTGCGCTATCCCTCTGCACTGGACTATAGTCGCTACGATCGCTGGGTGCAAACCTTGCGCCTTGTCACGCATATCCCCGTGTTGCGCATGGTAGCTTCGTTGACTGGTCAAGTGATTTGGCACAATGCAAACCTCAGCTACGTTGCTCCCAAACAACCCGTGGCGTGGTTGGACCAAAACTTAGTGGAACATGCCATCACGCCCGACATGCGCTCTGGATATATTGGAGCTGATGGCAAATACTACGCAGTCCAGCCCACTCATCAGGCTGCGGTGGCGCTCGCGGCACAAGAGATTGCGCCACGCGACAATGTGACGACTTCATCTCCTACGACGTGGAATCTGGCTTTCCGCCTCACCAAGGAACTCGGATCGGTGGCGCAACTTTCGTTCTATGTGAACAATGCGCTCTATTATGAGCCCTTCCTCCCCACCTCTACTTCAACCACCCTCTCCCAACGCAACACAGGTAGTTTCTCTTTCGGAGCTGAACTCTCCTTCCAGCTATAAATCGCTTATGAAGCTCTTCTCTTTTCCGCTCAACCCTCCACAAGCCCTAAAGTCAGGTGCAAGGGTGCGCATGGCACACTTCTTTTTGTCTGGCACCCTTCTTGTGAGCAGCTCAACCATTTTTGCCAGTTGCCTCACCTTCGATGGGGCTACACAAGCCGTCGAACTTGAGGTGACGGTGGAGCAACCCACAGCTTTCGGTCAAACGGCACAACACACTGGACACACAGTCGCTTTGATCACCCAGAGCGATACGCTCCGTGCCCTCACCGACGAGCAAGGAAAGGCGCGATTTTCCAACCTCACTCCTGGCATCTACAACATCTCCACAGCATGGACGTTGAGTGCAGCCGACTATCACCAAGCCACGGGCGAAGATGTGGCAGGAAACGATTATCTGGTGGGAGGCAACCTGTCGGCACAAGTGGTGGATGCAACGCGCAATCACCTCGTTTTGACCACGCACGTGGCAATCGTACCTACGTTGGTGGTGAGCAAGGTCTATGCTTCGGGTAGCAAGGATGCCAACAATCGCAACTATTCGGCAGGAAAGTTTATAGAGTTTTTCAACAACTCCGACTCTCCCATCCGACTCTCCGACTTCGGTTTTGGATTGTTAGAAAGCAGTAGCACACCAGCCTATGCGCTAGGAGTAACCCCTGAGTATCTCTATTTGAAACAGGCTTTTCGTTTCCCCGAAGATGGAAGAATGCTCGCTCCCGGCGCGAGTGTGCTGGTGGTCAATAGTGCTATCAACCATCGCAACAACAAAGCTCCTCAAGAATATGACCTCAGTGCTGCCGACTATGAGGTGAAAGACGCGCAAGGACGCACCGTGAACAATCCCTCCACTCTCGCTTTGCCCCTCATTTTCACCAGTTGGGCACAGGTGTCGAGCATGAACTTGGTACAAGGTGGTCCCACAAGCATCGTGATTTTTCGCGCCAAAGATGCAACCTCATGGACAAAAGTTCACGCTAACGGCAAGAGCAGTGGTCAAGAATACTTGCGAATGCCTGTGTCTGCGACCTTGGATGGAGTAGACATCATCAAATTTTCACCGACCAATGGTGTAGATTTGTCGAGCAAACGGCTTTACCCTACCATCGATGCCGGATACACCCACATTTCTTCGGCTTCTGGATGGAATGGTGAGGTGACTTATCGTCGCGCAGCTCCCACCACGGAGGGACAAACACGCACCAAACTTCTTGACACGAACAACAGCACGAGCGACTGCAGCACGACAACTTCGCTGGCTCCTGGTAAATTCATGCAATAACCTCCCATGATCCTCTCTCTCCTTTTCAGCATATCGTTGGCGAATCCTGCCTCCACTCCACTGGATAGTGCTGCTGTCGCACCTTCCGCAGCGACCATCGCTTCACACAAAGCGAACTCCTCAGCACGCACGTCGCAGTTTGATGCTGCACAACGCCAGTTGTGGCAATCACTCTCACTGTGGCGTCTCACCCACAATGCAGCGGGAATCGCTCACGACCCTCTCCCTCTTGTAGCACGCGGAGAAAGTGGTTTTTCCTTCGGGAAAACTCACAGCGACCTGCGCACAAGTCAGCAGGGCACCAACCAACAATTAGGTGCTTTCTATGCAGAACAGCAGCTACCCATCGCATCGTGGCTCGTGGCACAAGGACGTTTCGCCTATGGACTCTCACGCTACGACCAACGCGCTTGGAACGATCGCAGCAATGCCACAGAGTTGTCGCTTCTCGCTGCGTCCTTTTCGCCCTACAACAAGGGCGAAATCGTGCGTGGGATGTCAAATTCTCCCACTACAGTCGGCATCAACACAACCTTTTTTCCACAATCTCCCCTCAATGCTGGGAGTGAACAACTCGGTCGCTATGATGGACAAACTGTGGACACCGAATTTCGTTTGGCAACTCGCTCATCAAAGGCTTGGAACTTCGGATTGGGTGTGAAATATGCAGTCAATGATTTAGCCCGTCTCAAAGATCCTCGCTCACGTGCCCGAAGTTTGCACTATCGCTTGGCACCTGCGGTGGTTTATGCTCCACGATGGGGACAAATCGGAGCCACATTGTGGTATGAACGTCGCAAAGAGAAGATAGACAATGTGACCAGTGTGCAGCAAGATGCCCAATGGAACTACTACACCCTCCACGGCTTGGAGCATCTCTCGGGGGGAGCTGGTTCTTATCAGGGATTTATGCGCCAATGGGTAGAACATGCTGGTGGAGGAGAAATCAATATTGGTCGCGAGTTTCAAAAAGCCGCCATTCTATTTTCTATGCGATTCAAACGCTCCCACGAAGAAGCCGTTGGCAATAACCGCTACACCCCCTCGGAGTTTGAGGGGCAAAATCTTCAAATCTCCGAATTTTGGAAATTACGCTTGGGGAATTGGTGGCTTGTCGACCAAAATGAAGTGCTCTGGCAACGCGGATACACCAACGAACACACCCAGTCGCTCACTCTCACCACAGATCCGCAGACCAAAATAGTGTCACGCCATTACGAAACTCTCCTTTCTTTGCAAAAGCGATTTCAAAACAGTCGCTTTGCCGCATTTACTCATTTTCGCGCCCTTCACACCACTTCTCCCTGGGAAGAAACTTCCTTAACCCATCAGCGACTCGATGGTTTCTACGGATGGTCGTTGGGGTATGAAAATTTCGAACAACGCTATCTCCTTTCCGCCTCCTCACGCGAGACGCAACGTCTTTTGATTACATTAGAAGGGGGAAAACTCCTGACAAAGGTTGGTGGACAAGTGCAGAAGTTGGCGCGTCGTTCGCATTACGCCATCAACTTCATCTCTCCTCAACCACTTCGCCCCTCTCATCGCTGTGGGAGCAACAGCAAATGCTGGATGCTCGACACATCGGTCGCGCTGCTCTGAGTGCGCGCTACGATTTTCCTTGGCAAGTGCGCCAACAATCAGTGCGCCTTTTCGCACGCGTCACGGGAGAATATGCCACAGCGTTCGGTACCTCACTACACGGAACTTCTGTTTCCTTCACTTTAGGATTACTTCATTAGAGTTTTGCAGACAACTTATCAATGATGACTTCAAAAGTAAAGCATTTGTCTACAAAACTCCTCATTGTTCTCCTCTTTTTGTCAGAGTAGAGAACGAAAAACGCTGCATTTTGCAAACTCAGACTAGACAATTCACAGACAAACTTCAATTTTATTTATCAAAAAAGCGATTAGATGCAACATTTTATCCGAAAAATCCTTACTTTTGTCGCTGTAGCCCTCTCAACTCTCACCACTTTTGCAGGCAACGGCACACTAAATTCACCATTTACTGTGCAAGAAGCTTTCGAACAACGCGACGCACTTGCCAAAAGTCAGCAGGAAGTTGTCCTCAAAGCAGACTTCCTCGGTTTTGGAAATAGCCGACAAACGATGACTGCTGAGTATAAAGAAGGCGAATACTTCCTTGTTGGCACTGCCGGACATCAAATCATCGTTCGTGGCACCAACTACATCCAAGCACTTCAATGGGCTGATGCCACCAGCAACTGGGTGATGCAAGGCTATTTTGTTCACGAAAACAATGACTATATCTTCGTAGCCGAAGAACTCGATGGTGCTTGCCACGCTGTCATCGGCAAACAAGGCATTGGAGCTTTCGCCGCTAAGGCTAATTTCATAGTGAGAAATCCCAGCATAAAACTCTATGCTCCTCGCATTGCCAACAAAGAGCGCAAGTTCATTTCTGCTGAGTTTCCAGCACAAACCACAGTTGCTGGCACTCCCAATGGCTATACCGAATTCCTATTGAAAGGAGCCCCTGGTACGTATAACGTCACACTCACCAGCCACTCGAGCAACATTAAGATGACTTCCACAATCTTGATGGCAGGTACCACTAAACCGACTCTCAAAAACCGCACGTTCTACAAATTTGTTGCCACCGACGACAAAGTGGGCTTTGAGATAGGAGAAAATCAAGGTCAGCAACTCACCCTTGCTCGTCCCACCGAGGTTTATTTAGCCCTCAATGCCTGCAAATCGGAATTTTGAAGGAAACTTTGCAGCTCGAAGACACTCAATTCATCCCTCTCACCAGTCAGACCCTCACCGCACTGCGCACGATTTCTGCATCTGGTGCCAGCGTTTCTACCTACATCTACGACCTCAACGGACGAAAGGTAGGCACAGCCGCACAACTTCCCTCTTTGCCCAAAGGCGTCTATGTTACCAACGGACGAAAAATAGTGCATAACTAAGCAACAAAAGACGGCAAGTCCGAAACCTTTTGAAACAACAAAGTCAAAGAGCATCGTAGCAAGGGGGCAAGGTAGAGCAAGGGAGAAGTGAAAATATCATTTTCTCAAGAAATAAATCGCACATTCACCAATAAAACTTTTCAGCCTATGCAATTTTCTACACTGAAACTGTTCGTTCTTTCTCTCTTCGTCACGCTCACTTCTGCCGTGGCTTTCGCACAAAACGCACCTGCCAAGAACGATGGCACCAAGGACAAACCCTTTCTCCTCACCGAAATCACGGGAAATGAAACTTTAATGGGAGAATTGTTGGAAAAAGGCACAACATTCTATGTCAAAGCTCCTTTCGTGGGCTTTGGTGCAGATGGGAAAACAGCTCCCCAAAATGCTACTGCCGAAGACAACATCGTGCTTTTAGGCGACACTGCGCAAGTGAAATACGACACTACTTCCACTGCCAAAAATGATGATGTAGCGGCGCATGTGTTTCTTGCCACAACGAACAAAGTGGCACAAGCCATTCGCGCTGCCGAACAAGGCAAAACCTACGTTTGGTTGTGCAAACTCATCATGGACGAAACTTCGGGAGAAATCGTTTTCGATGTAGAAAATTTCTCACTTGCTCCAGCAGCACTTGCCACTCTTCGTCAGGCTGCCTCTGCTGCTTCAACAGTCTATTCTCTCGATGGACGTTTGGTGCAAAGCCAATACCAGCCCTCGGCGCTATCGCCAGGACTCTACATTGTGGGAGGAAAAAAAAAGTACTGGTGCACTAATGCTTTCTTCTCATTTTGGACGCTGCTAAGCTACTCCTCGCTAGAGGTGATGCTCACATTTTAGCACATTTACACGAACTCGCACAGCTCGCTCTTTAGCGGGCTATGCGATTCGGTGTATATAAGCCTCGCTTCTCTTCACAGCGATAAGCCCCTTCAAAACACATCCATTTGTCATACTCCGCACGGTGAAATAAAGGTTGTCCCACACCGCGCCATAACAATACTAAGCCCTCCATTGCTTATGTCTAAATTACTCTATGTGCTGCCACTGGCTTTGACCCTCTGCGCAGCTCCGGCTCAAGCCCGCAAGAAGAAAAACGAAACTCCTCCTGCCAAGGTGGAGAAAAAATCCCCCATAGCGAAAGGTTTCTTCGGGGTGCAACGCGACAAAGACGATGTCTTCTTTGTCATCCCCGACAGCCTGCTCCGTCGCCCCATGTTGGTCACCACACGCTTCATCAGCACCCCTGCTGGAGCGCAAGTTTATGGTGGAGAACTCGCCGGTAGCAAGATGCTCACGTGGGAACGCCACAATAACCAGCTGCTCTTACGTGCCGAAATGTTTGAGTCGCTTGCCGACAGTACCCAGCGCATTTGGAAATCTGTGGAAGCCAGTGCAGAGAATCCCATTGTCGCAGCCTTCAAAATCGAAGAAACGCTCGCCGACTCCACCTCCAAACTCAAGCAATATCGCATCAAAGTGACCGATTTCTTGAAAGGCGATAATCCAGTGACGAGTCTTGAAACCTATCGCAAGACTGGATTCGACATCGGCAGTCTTCGCGGCGATTTGTCTTACATCGATACGGTGAAGACATTCCCCATCAACACTGAAATCCAAACAGTGAAAACCTTCAGCGCAAAGCCCAACAAAATACCTTCTGCCGCTGTCACGGGATTGGTCACGCTGCGTTTGAACACCTCGTTTGTACTTCTTCCCGAAAACTTGATGCGCAGCCGCACTTTCGACCCTCGTGTGGGTTATTTCACCGACAACTTTGTGGAGTTCAACGACAAGCAACAACAGGTGAAACGCCGTTCTGTCATTGCGCGCTGGCGTCTCGAACCCAAGGAAGAAGACATCGAAAAATGAAACGTGGGGAATTGGTAGAACCTAAAAAGCCCATCGTCTACTACATCGACCCTGCAACCCCCAAACAGTGGGTGAAATATCTCATCCTTGGTGTGGAAGATTGGCAAAAAGCCTTTGAACAAGCAGGTTTCAAAAATGCGATTATCGCCAAGGAATGGCCTAAAGATCGTCCCGACATGAGCCTTGAAGATGCTCGTTTCTCTGTGATTCGCTATCTTGCTTCGCCCATTCCCAACGCCTATGGTCCCAATGTGCACGATCCTCGCACCGGTGAAATCATTGAAAGTCACATCGGCTGGTATCACAACGTGATGAAGTTGGTACACGACTGGTATATGGTGCAAGCTGGAGCTGTCGATCCTCGCGCGCGCAAACAAGAGTTTGACGAAGAACTGATGGGACAACTCATTCGTTTCGTTTCTTCTCACGAAGTGGGACACACCCTCGGTTTGCGGCACAACATGGGAGCCAGTGCGGCTACTCCAGTAGAGAAACTGCGCGACAAGGCGTGGGTGGAAAAGCACGGCCACACCTCTTCTATCATGGACTATGCTCGTTTCAACTATGTGGCACAGCCCGAAGACAACATCAGTTCGGAAGGCATCTTCCCTCGCATCAACGACTACGACAAATGGGCTATCCAATGGGGCTATTCTTATTTCCCCAATGCCAAGTCTGAGAAGGAAGAGCGCAAAATCCTCAATGACCTCACTGTGAAGACCATCACCGGCAACCGCCGTTTGTGGTTTGGTGGCGAAGGCCACGACAACGACCCCCTCGCGCTCACCGAAGATTTGAGCGATGATGTGATGAAGGCTTCCGACTATGGATTGAAAAACCTCCGTCGCGTGGTGAAAGGTCTCCCCGAATGGATTTACGAAGAAGGCAACTTAGGCGACAATCTCGCAGAAGGTTATAAGGCTGTGTTCGGACAATACCGCCGCTATGTGGGGCATGTGCTCGCGCAAATTGGCGGTGTACACCGCGAATACAAGAGTGTGGAGCAGAGCGGGGCTGTTTTCAAAACGATGACTCGCGAACGCCAACAACGCGCGCTAGCATGGCTCGACAAGAACGTGTTGGAATGCCCCACGTGGATGATCAGCGAACCCTACATCTCGCGCTTGAGTGCCAAACCTCAAGAACTCATCCGTCCCTTAGCAGACATGGCAGTGAGCTATCTAGTGTCGCCCAACATGTTCAACAATATCGCAATCAATGCCACAGGTGCTCCCACTGCTCAGGCTTACACTCCCACTGCCTATGCTGACGATTTGTTGCGCGTGCTCTTCCGCGAAGCCACCACGCCTCAGCGCGTAGGTTCTTGGCGCCGATATGTGCAACAGCAAGCGGTGACGCGTCTTATCAAGGGGTGGAAAGCCACAGCTGATGGCGATGGTCGTCCCTACATGACGAGCTTGCTCACTCGCATCCAGGCGCGCCTTGCTGCCGCTCATCCTCAAGATGCTGCCACGCGTGCACACTATGCCGAACTCTCTCGCCAGATTCGTCTCGCGATGGAAGGCAAATAAATCATCACGTCGCTACCATCGACACGATTTCTATCCAACTCCTCCACCTCCGGTGGGGGAGTTGTTGTTTTCGCTCGAAAATGTCCCCTTCATATTTTTAACAATTCAACACAAACACCTTCCTCGCGCGCGCGTACGCGCGTACGTACAGAGATTTTCGACTTTTTGCTTTCACAACCTTCACAGATTTCTTTGTAACCTTCTGACAAACATATAAATACGGACATATTTCGGACATATTTTAACAAATAAATCAGCGATGCTCTCCAAACAAAGAAAGACTCCACCCTCAGAAACGGGCTAAAAAGTGCTATAACCCACTCAATTACTGTCGATTGTGAGGATTTCCGTGAAGGTTGTGAAAGCAAAAAGTGCAAACTCTCTGATGTGCGCATGCGCGCGTGCGCGCGAGAGAGGGGTATAAACCGTGAAAAAAACATTTCATCCATGCCCTTTCACCACAGAGAGGAAGCAAACTCTTGCAGATGCGTCATGAACAACTAGGAGCTGCGGACTGAAATATAGCACAACTATTCGACTACTCAGGAGAAAATGCAACACTACTCCACTCCTCATCCAATGATGTTGGAGATGATAGAAGAAAATCTCCAACGTTTCTCCAAAAAACTCCAACGTTTCTCCAAAAAACTCCAACGTTTCTCCAAAAAACTCCAACGTTTTTTCGAAAATCTCCCACGTTTTTTCGAAAACCTCCCACGTTTTTTCGACATGCTCTATGATGTGGCAGTCATCATAGAGAATCGCAATATTTGCTGAGATAGGATGGAAAAGAGAAAGTCACAAAAAATTCCCCATCGCAACGCAAAGTTGCAATGGGGAGGGAGGAAGTTGGGCTTACGCCATAGAACGATGTGCCAGCTTATGGGCAGGCGTCGCTATATTAGTGGGCGCAACCTGTAGCGTTAGGCAATTGTTTGAAGAAATCATTGCCCTTGTTGTCTACCAAGATGAATGCAGGGAAGTCTTCGACTTCAATCTTCCAAATCGCTTCCATACCGAGTTCGGGATATTCCACACACTCGATGGATTTGATGTTGTTTTGGGCGAGAATAGCCGCAGGACCACCGATAGAACCGAGGTAGAAACCGCCATATTTTTTTGACAAGCATCGGTGACTTGTTGTGAGCGGTTACCCTTAGCAAGCATGATCATACCACCCCTTGACTTTGGAAGAGATCCACATAAGAGTCCATACGTCCGGCAGTGGTGGGTCCCATAGAACCGCAAGCCATGCCGGCAGGAGTCTTGGCAGGTCCAGCATAGTAGATGGGGTGATTCTTTAGATATTCGGGCATAGGCTGACCAGCATCCAGACGTTCCTTAATCTTAGCGTGCGCAATGTCGCGACCCACGATGATGGTACCGTTGAGCGAAAGACGAGTAGAAACAGGGTACTTGTTGAGTTCCGCAAGAATTTCGGGCATGGGGCGATTGAGGTCAATCTTCACCGCTTCACCCTCACCAGCTTGGCGATATTCTTCGGGGATGAGGCTACCAGGGTTGTCATCGAGTTTTTCAATCCAGATACCATCTTTGTTGATTTTGCACTTGATGTTGCGGTCGGCAGAGCAACTCACACCAAGACCCACAGGGCAAGAAGCACCGTGGCGAGGAAGGCGAACCACGCGGATGTCGTGGGCAAAGTATTTACCACCAAACTGCGCACCAAGACCAATCTTGCGAGTTTCTTCGAGCAAGCGAGCTTCGAGTTCTACGTCACGGAAAGCGCGACCGGTTTCATCTCCAGAGGTGGGGAGAGAATCGTAGAAGTGAGTAGAAGCCAATTTCACGGTGAGCATGGTCTTCTCTGCGCTCGTACCGCCGATGACGATGGCAATGTGATAAGGAGGACAAGCCGCTGTGCCGAGCGTCTTCATCTTACCCACGAGGAAAGGAACGAGGGTGTCGGGGTTGAGGATTGCCTTGGTTTCTTGATAGAGATAACTCTTGTTGGCAGAACCACCACCTTTGGTGACGCAAAGGAAGTGATATTCGTCGCCGTGAGTAGCTTCGATGTCGATTTGCGCAGGGAGGTTGCAACGTGTGTTCACCTCATCGTACATAGTGAGGGGCGCATTTTGCGAATAGCGCAAATTCTCCTCGGTGTAAGTTTTGTAGACACCTTTGGCAATCGCTTCTTCATCGCAAAAACCAGTCCAGACTTGTTGTCCTTTTTCAGCGTGAATGATGGCTGTGCCCGTGTCTTGGCAGATGGGGAGTTGTCCGCGCACTGCCACTTCAGCATTGCGGAGGAAGGTGAGAGCCACGTAGCGGTCGTTGTCGGAAGCCTCAGGGTCGCGAAGGATTTTAGCCACTTGCTCATTGTGAGAGCGACGGAGGAGGAAAGACACATCGCGGAAGGCTTGGTTTACCATCTTGGTGATGCCTTCAGCTTCAACTTTGAGAATGGGGTTTCCCTCAAATTCACTCACTGAAACGTGGTCTTTGGTGAGGAGATAATACTCCGTGTTGTCAGCACCGAGTTGAAACATCGGTGCGTAGCGAAATTCAGGGGTTTGTGCCATGAATTAAATTGTTATGTCGTTATGTATAATGTTATGTTCGTCTATGGGGCTCCTTATCGCAAGGAGGTGTGTCGTGCACAACTTGGTAAGTGTGTGCAATTTGGTTTTACAAAGGTAAGCATTTAAGGAGAAACATAGGGATATTTCTCGTGAATTATTTCTATTTTGGGGTAAATTTCTGAGGTCTAAAGTCTGAGGTCTAGAGGCTTTTTGTATCTTTGCTCCAAACCAAACGGACAGATTTATGAATATAGGCGATAAAGTGCGCTTCCTCAACACCACAGGAGGCGGAAGAATTGCTGGTTTCCAAGGCAAAGACTTGGTGCTGGTGTGTGATGATGACGGATTTGAAATTCCGACCCTCCGTTCGGAAATCGTGGTGATAGAGACGGATAACTATAATTTGGTGCGCAAGCCTGTGCCTTCCAAAGAGCGTGCCAGCACCAGTGAGAGCGATGGACTGAGCCATACGAGCATCAAAGCAGCTTTGGCAGCTCACGCTGCGGCTGCCAACGCTACGGATAGTGGATTTTCTACCGAGGAGTCGGTGGGGGACGACTCTGAACCTGCTGACAAAGAAATCACTTTCCAACCTCGTCCTTTGGAACGCCGTGGTGCCGATCAAGTGAATTTCTACATCGGTTTCCTACCTGTGGACAGTCGTTCGCTAAGTCAGACCGAGTTTGAGGTGTATCTTATCAATGATTCCAACCTTTATGTGCGTTTCCTCCTTCTCACGCAAGAGGGAGAGCAATATTCGCTGCGTCACGAGGGATTGGTGTTGCCTAATCAAAAACTTTTGCTCGACACCATCGGACATGCCGACTTGCCTCAATGGGAACGTCTTACCTTCCAACTGTTGGCTTACAAGACGGACAAGCCTTTCGCGCTGAAATCTCCGATGAACATTACGTTGCGCGTGGATGGTACGAAATTCTATAAGTTGCACAGTTTTGCAGCTTCTGATTTCTTCAACGATCCTGCTTTGGTTCGTCCGCTCGTGTCAGAAGATCGTCCTGCACAGTCGGTGAGCATCGCTGCCGAAACAGTGGAAGAAGCGTTGATTACTCCCGAAGTGGTGCGCCAGGCTGCCGAGCATCCGAAACAACAACCCGCTCGTGCCACGGACAAGTCGGTGACGCTCGACCGCAACGCGATCGTGGAAGTGGATTTGCACGCTGATGTGCTGCTCAATTCCACTCGTGGTTTGACGCCAACCGACATCCTGATGATGCAAATCAAGGCTTTCCACGACACGATGCGTCAATATGCCAAGGATAAAGGCCGTCGCATTGTCTTCATCCACGGCAAGGGTGAGGGTGTTCTGCGTGCTACTCTCCTCAAAGAATTGAAGAACCACTATCGCCATTGCACACACCAAGATGCTTCCTTCCGTGAATACGGCTTCGGTGCTACCATGGTGACGGTGAGATAAGGGACTGAAAATGAAACAAGATAGACTTTCAAAAATCACCATCAGAGGCTACAAGTCTATAGCTTACGACAATCCTGTGACGCTGAATTTGCAGGATGTAACGTTGTTGATAGGAGCTAATGGTGCAGGGAAAAGCAACATTTTGAGTTTTTTCAAATTGCTAGGCTTCATGATGAATGGAGCGTTGCAGCGATATGTGGAACAAGAGGGTACTAGCAACGCGCTGCTGCATTATGGAGTTAAAGTAACCCCACAGTTATCTTGTGAATTAGTCTATCAAGATGAACAACGTACAAACACTTATCGCTTCACTTTAGCTCATGCTACAGAAGGACGCCTTTTGATTGATGACGAAAAAGTGTTTAGCAATTGTGGTCGTACTAGTGATGATGTCCAAGGAATAGCTTCTTCCTATAACTATAGGGAGAGTGATCTTTTAAAGAGCACAGCAGATAAAACCATTAGGATAAGAGAGAATTTGTTGCAAACAAAATTCTATCAGTTTCATGATTCCTCTTCCAATGGACCACTGCGACAAGCCTCACAAGTAGATACTCCCAACTATTTGCAAACACAAGCCACAAATATTGCAGCCTTTCTGTTGTTTCTCAAAGAGAATTATCCAGTAGAGTTTCGCAAAATAGAGGAGCATGTGCGCTTTGTTGTTCCCAACTTCCGAGAGTTCTATCTCGTACCCAATAAAGGGTATGTCTCGCTAAAGTGGTATGACACTTCAGGCAATGATTATGTGCTAACTGCCGACCAACTCTCCGATGGATCTATACGCTTCATCGCGTTAGCTACTCTGCTTTTGCAACCGCAAGAGACGATAGCTCGTATTATCATTTTGGACGAACCTGAACTTGGATTGCACCCCATGGCTATTGATGCTCTGGCGCATCTTATAGAAGACGCCTCGCTGAAGTCACAAATTCTTGTGTCCACGCAGTCCAAAGAATTGATAGATTATTTCGAACCCCAAAACATTGCAGTTGTGGAGATGGCAGAAGACTCTCATACAACGACCGTTCAGCAATTGGATAACGAAGCCTTATCCTCGTGGCTCGAAAATTATACCTTGAGTGAACTTTGGGATAAGAATGTACTGGGAGGAAGACCATGAAGCAAATCATTCTACATATCGTTTGCGAAGGACAGACTGAAGAAAGCTTTGTAAAGAAAGTACTGCAACCTTATTTGAGAAGTTACGGAATTGTGGCAAAGCCTATTTTGGTAACTACGAGCAGAAGTAAGCGTACACAAGGTGGGATTGTGAATTTCTCCCATGTCGAAGAGACATCCAAGACACTTTGAAGCAGTGGAGTAGCAACGCTTATGAACATCATGTGGTGACTACTTTCATTGATTATTATGCGCTTCCCAATGACTTCCCTGGATTTAGCGAAGCACAGCAGTATTTTGAGCCCTACCAGCGCGTGGAGTGTTTAGAACAAGCATTAGCAGAGCGCATACATTCATCGCGTTTTCTCCCTTATATCCAACTGCATGAGTTTGAAACCTTAGTGCTATGTGGTTATCAATGTCTTGCTGCGTATTATCCTGATTGTAAAGGCTTGGAAGAAAAACTGAAGAAAGAATTTACAAGTCAGGAAAATCCTGAATTTATTGATGGTGGAACGACCACTGCACCAAGTAAGCGTATCTTAAGGCTCTTAGAAAGTACCTATAAGAAAAAGTACAATAAACCCTTTATGGGAGCTTATGTTACGGCGCAAGTGGGAATAGAACGTTTGCGAGAGCTTTGTTTCCACTTCAATCAATGGGTGGCGCAGATTATTGCCTTGGCTGATGCCACAAGAGGGTAAGGCTTAAGATTAGTATTATCCCCCCCAAACACATAACATCATATTTCCTCATGAAAAAATTCCTACTCTCTCTCCTTGCTCTTCTCACCTTCTCCGCTGCTTATGCCGATGAAGGGATGTGGCTTCTCAAACTCATGAAAGAGCAACACCTAGAAGACTCACTCAAAAAGGCAGGATTGCAAATCAGTCCTAGCGAACTCTACAACGAAACACAACCCTCCTTGCGAGATGTCATCGGACGTTTCGGAAATGGTTGCACAGGTGAGGTAGTATCCTCCAAAGGACTTGTGTTCACCAACAATCACTGCGGATTCTCCTATGTGCACGCTATGTCGAGCATCAAACACAACTATTTGCAAGAGGGTTTCTTTGCGCAGAAAATGTCGGAAGAACTCCCCGTGCCCGACCTCACTTTCACCTTCGTGGTAAGCATCGTAGATGTGACTGCACAAGTCGAAACTGAGGCAAAGAAGGCGAAAGTTGATGAATACTACCGTCAAAGCAATCTTTTTCCTCCGTCCGCTTGCCGACAAAATGCTCAAGAAGAACAAAGCCTTTGCCAAGAAGCGCGGTGTAACGCTACGCATCGTACCTTATTTCGGAGGAAATCGTTACTATGCTTTCTACGAACAACGCTACGATGATGTGCGCCTTGTGGTGAATCCTCCACAACAAGTGGCACAATTTGGTTTTAATCAAGACAACTGGGTGTGGCCTCGTCACAATGCCGACTTTGCCGTGTTCCGCATCTACGCGGATGCCAAAGGACAACCAGCAGCATACTCTAAAAACAACCAACCTCTCGAGTGCAAGAAATGGTTGCCCGTGAGTTTGAAGGGCATTGGTGAGAACGACTATACGATGATTATGGGTTTCCCTGGCAGAACGAGCCGCTATCTCACCGCATCGCAAGTGCGCCTTCGCACAGAAAGCATCAACGAACCCATCAATCTTGCAGGAGATGCCGAACTTCGTTTTATGAAAGCCTTGATGGACAGCAACAAAGATATGGCGCTCAAATATGCCAATGACTATATGGGCTTGGGCAATATGGTGAAAAACTTTGGAGGAATGAACGCTAGCGTGCGTTCCACTGGTTTGCTCAACATCAAAGCCGAAGAAGAAAAGCGTTTCCGCGCCTTTGCAGCACAGAGTGGTAAACCAGAATATGTGCACATCATCGACAGAATGGACTCCCTCGTGGCAGCGGTGAAAGACACCCTCCACGACTACAATTTGCTGCGTTTCACCTTTGGTGCGCAAGATTTCAAAAACGACCGCAATGCCGTGGCTACGGTGGACAAAGCCTACGACTTGGGTAAGATGAAACTCCTGTCGGGCTATTGGACGAAGTATCATAAACTTGCGCTGCAACCTGAGTTTGTGCAGAAAGATATGGGAGCTTATTTCGATGCCCTCTATCAAAATAGCCTCTTTGCCGACAGTGCAAAATTGAAAAAGGCCACAGCCGAAGCCCTTGGCAACGATGTTCTCGCCACCCACTGGGCTACCTACCGCAAAGCTCTCTCAGCCTATCAACCTGCAGTGGAGCGTTATGAAAAGAAAGTGGCAGAATTGAATCGCATCTATGTGCGTGGTCTTTGCGAGATGTACGACTGGACGAAGAGTCCCGATGCCAATTCCACTCTCCGTATGACCTATGGTCACGTCAAGGGTTATGCTCCTCGCGATGCCGTTCGCTTCGACTGGAAAACCACCCTCCGCGGTATGTTTGAAAAAGAAAATCCTGCTGACCCTGACTATGTGGTGGACGAAAAGCTCCGTCAACACTATATCACCAAAAACTATGGTCAGTATGCCAACGCCGCAGGAGAATTGCCCACTTGCTTCTTGAGCAACAACGACATCACAGGAGGTAATTCCGGTAGTGCCGTACTCAATGCGCACGGAGAACTCATTGGTCTAGCCTTCGACGGCAACATCGAGAGTCTATCGTCCGATCTTCGTTTCAACCCCACGCTCCAGCGCTGCATCAATGCCGACATTCGCTACATCCTCTTCGTCATCGACACCTATGGCGGTTCCAAATATCTCATTGATGAAATGGAGATAAGAAAATGATTCCACAAGCCTTCCAACAACAGATGTGCGCCCTCCTCGGAGACAACGAGGCGGGCGCGCTCTGCACAGCATTATCTAGCGGAAATCTGCCCACCAGCATCCGCACCAATCCTTTCAAACCCCTCAAAGATGGGGAAAACCTTTTTAGACAAACGGACAATGCTGTGTCGCCCTCCGACATTGCTGATTCTCCCACCTTACGCCCTGTGGCGTGGTGTCCTTCTGGAAGCTATTTGTCGGAACGTCCCTCCTTTGCGCACGACCCTTTGTGGCACGCTGGTGCCTACTACGTGCAAGAAGCCGCCTCTATGTTCATTGCGCAAGCCTATAAAGTCATTGACTCTACGTTCTCAACGGACAAGGTAATGGGCACTCCGTTGAAGATGCTCGATCTTTGTGCAGCTCCTGGGGGCAAAAGCACCCTTTGGCGCAGTTTGCTTCCGGATGAGGCTTTGCTCGTAGCCAACGAACCCATTCGTCAGCGCGCGCAGATTTTGGCGGAAAATCTCACCAAATGGGGGCACCCTCACACCTTTGTCACCCAAGCCTTCCCTGATGCTTTCACGAGTTTAGAGGACACCTTCGACATCATCGCTACCGATGTGCCGTGTTCGGGCGAAGGAATGTTTCGCAAAGACGAACAAGCGCGTGAAGAATGGTCGCCAGCAGCCGTCATTTCTTGCGCAGACCGTCAGCGCGACATTCTCACAGCCGTGTGACCTGCGCTGAAAGATGGCGGTTTTTGTGTCTATTCCACTTGCACTTTCAACCGCGAAGAAAATGAAGACCTCGTGGCTTGGGCTTGTGACACCCTCGGAGCAGAATTAGTGGAAATTCCTACTGATCCGGCTTGGAACATCGCAGGTGACACCACAGGGCGCAATCTCCCGGTCTATCATTTTTTCCCTCATCGCACCGAAGGTGAAGGACTTTTTCTTGCTCTTCTGCGCAAGAAAAACGGCGAAATGTTTAATGATCAGAGAAAATTACAGACACTCATAGATGCTCGCGAAGGCTGTGGCAAAAAACGTGGGGCAAAGTCCTCCGTTAAGCCCAATGCCACCCTACTTTCGTGGTTGCAAGACGCCGAAGACTTCACCTTTCAATGTTCAGTAGACGGAGTGTGGACTGCTATTCCCACACGCTTTGCTGAGATTCGCGAACAATTGACGAACGTTGCCCCTCTACTCTTGGGAGGCATCGAAATAGCAGAAGAAAAAGGCAAAAAACTCATCCCTCAACACGCACTTGCCATGTCCATTGCTGCCTCATCTTCCGCCTTTCCACGTGTGGAGATAGCGCGCGACTCGGCACTCGCTTATCTGCATCGCGAAGCCATCACCCTCCCAGCCGAAGCACCGCGCGGATATGTACTCCTCACCTATCGCGGACTCCCCTTGGGGTTTGCCAACAATCTCGGCAATCGCGCCAACAATCTCTATCCCAACGAGTGGAGATTGAGAAATCTCTGACGATTCCTCAGAGCATCGTGTTTTCAACTCTACTCTACGATACCCAACATCCTATCAGATGTTACCGTCTGATGATGTTTCACCGCAACATCTTCGTCCCACAACATGGATATTCTAGTTGACGACGAATACCAGCACAAAGGGTTTGTGACCCTCTCATATCTACAACATGCACTATCTCGAATTCATATTCACCCTCTCTCCTAGTTCCGAAGCCGCCTACGATGTATTGAGCGCAGTGCTGGCAGAAATCGGATTTGAAAGTTTCGTTCACACCGACGAACTTGACTTACCCCGCGTTGCCATCAACAACAATTTCCCTGAGTCGGCAGTTTTTGCAGAAAAAGCTGACAAAGACACTTTCAAAGCCTACATCCAAACCGACCTCTTCGATGCCGATGCACTCGCAGCTGTCTTGGCAGATTTCCCCATTCCAGACGTGAAGATCACCTACCAACAGTCGGAAGCAGAACACAAAAACTGGAACGAGGAGTGGGAGAAAAATTATTTTCAGCCGCTCATCATCGGTGATGTCACTGAGCATCCTCGCTGCGTCATTGCTGCCACCTTCCACAAAGATGTGCCACAAGGGGACTACAACATCCGCATCAACCCACAAATGTCGTTCGGCACGGGTCATCACCCAACCACGGCTCAGATGATAGACCGCATCCTCGCCGATGATTTCAAAGGGAAGTTTGTGCTCGACATGGGATGCGGCACCGGTATTCTAGCCATCTTGGCAAAAATGCGTGGAGCCTCCCGATGTGTAGCCATTGACTACGATGAATGGTGCGTGAACAACTCACGCGACAACATCGCCCTCAATGAGATTTCAGACGTCATGGTGGTACATGGCGATGCCTCTGCCTTGCAACCGCTCGCCAACACCTTTGATGTCATTATAGCTAACATCAATCGCAACATTCTGCTCCAAGACCTCGACAAATATGTGGCATCATTGCGCATTGGAGGGACCATCTATATGAGTGGATTTTACACAGAAGACGTACTGAGCCTCGTGGAGAAAGGCACAATGCTCGGACTCTCGCTGGTGGATGTGAAGCAACGCGACAACTGGGCTTGCTTGAAGATGAGCCGCTAACTGATATTCAGTCTCTAACCTTTTGCTTTAAGATGACAGCTCGCCTTTCTCTTCCTTCTCTTCGGACTCTCACTCGGAAGTTTTGCACAGAAACCACTGAAACATCCGCTTTCTTTCATCTCAGCGCAAAGCATCTTGGTGATTGACCCCACGGAGGACAATGTCGTGCAGAGAGCCATGAAAGTTTCGCCCTTTCTCACTCCTCACACACCTGAGTTGGTGAAAGATTCGGTGAAGCACTATCGCAAACTCTTGCGCCAGTCTCCAGCGGTCTCTGCCTGCGATGTGCACACACTCGAACAACTCTTCTTGCTCTCTGGCGATGCGCGCTATGTCCATGCCCTGGATAGTTTGCGCACCTCCTACAGTGTACAACAGAAAGCAGACAGTACGAGCCGAACGGCTGCGCAACGGCTACTCAACACGTTGGGATGGGTGGCAGCCACGGAGGGACAAAAGCTCTACATTAACCTCAGAGAGAGTTGTCTGATTCCTATCAATTTCCCTCAGCTCAAGGTGACGATAGACCAAATCGTACAAGACGGACGCATGAAATTTCGCATCACGGGATTATCCTCCCCTCAGTCTGGTTCAAACTGCACACATTTTGCGCTCTATCTCTGCCTACCGCAAGGAGTTAATCCGCAACGCGTTTCTCAATGGTCACCGGCTCCTCGATCCAAAATGGGAGCACGGTTTTCTAGTTCTCGATCGCGATTGGCGAAACATGGAAGAAGTCTATTACGAACTCCCTACCGAGGAATAAACAGCCTTGCTCATCATCATTCAATCTCTCAAGAAAACGGAGGACAACTACATCTAGTGGTGTCCTCCGTTTTCCAATCTGTCTTTATTGTCCTTCGCAAGGGGAGTCCAAAAACGTGGGAGAAAATCGAAAAAACGTGGGAGATTTTCCGAAAAACATGGGAGATTTTTTGAAAAACGTGGGAGATTTTCTGAGAAACGTGGGAGATAGTTTTTCGCCCGCTTTTCATCCTACATCTCACTCCTTGTTCATCATCCTTCGACCCTCCAAGAGGGAGGGCAAAATCTACTACCGCTTTATTAACATCTCAGCACTCTCACGCGCGCGCGTATGCGCGCACATCAGCGATTTTGTACTTTTTGCTTTCACAACCTTCACACTTTTCATCGTAATCTCCTATAACAGTGATAGATACACTGCTTTTTACGCACTTCTTGTGTCGTTTTTCAGAAAGTCCTCTCAGGAACGCAACCGAGAACACGTTAAAAAATGTCCGAAAGACCGCAATAACTCACTATGCAACAATCCGTTACAAAGATTTCTGTGAAGGTTGTGAAAGCAAAAAGCACAAAACTCCTGTTACGCGCGCGCGAAGGAGAGGAAAAACAGCTGCGCTTAAGATATGTTCACACAGAAGCCTGTAACGCCCTTGCAAGGACGAGACGGCAACAAAAGGAAAGAGCTGCTGAGTCTCAGAAAAAGAGCAACAGACCGTAGCTTCTGCCAACGCTAATCGCACCCTCACCTATCGTGCAACAAGAGACTCCAACGCGAAAACCACTTGCCACAGCTCTACAACTCAAAGTAGACAAAAAAAGTCCCCTCTTCTCAGAGGGGACTTGGAGAAAATGAAACAGGGAGATGGATTTAGTATCCTGCGTTTTGCTTGAGTTTGGGGTTACGGTCTATTGCACTTTGTGGAATAGGCCAGTAGCGGAATTCGGGCTTGAAGGCGCGGTCTTCAATCACATCGCGCTCGTCAGCGATAGTGGCACGAGTTTCAGGGTTAGTACCTTTCATGTCCACCGTACCAGTGATGCGAGTGAGATTGCCGTTCAACACGGTTTCAGCTACCATCTTACCAGAAGCATCCTTCCAGCGCACGATGTCGGCACGGCGGAAGCCTTCGCCAGCAAGTTCTACGGAGCGTTCGCGACGAATCACTTCACGGAGTGTTTCTTTTGTGGCAGCTTTTGCGCGATCCACCGCAGGCATTCCTGCGCGTGTGCGGAGCTGATCAATCAAAGCGTAGACTTCTTCAGAAGGTCCATTGAGTTCATTGAGGGCTTCAGCACGCGACAACAATACTTCAGCATAGCGGAAGACTACGACTGAGGCTGAGGTGCTCCATATATCTGCATATTGCGATTTTGGATAGAGATATTTTGCCCAAGTGAGCGCAGTCTTAGAAGAGTTGGACGCCTTAATGGGATAGTCAGGATTGTCTTTGCCATTGAGCTGTTTGTCAAGGGTGTTGTAGACGCCATTCCAATAGTCACATCCAGGATAGAGAATGGTCTTTGCCATGCGTGGATCGCGGTTGGCGAAGGGGTGCTTCTTATCGTAGAGGGGAGATTCTTCTTTGGTCATACCATCCTTCATGAGATAGAGATCCACGAGGTTTTGTGTGGGCACGATGGACGACCAACCATTATCACCATTGTTGTAGAGTTGTCCCAAGATGGTCAATTCGTTTTGCACCTGATCGTGCTCTTCGGCTGCAATAATTTCTTTCGACTTGTTACCAGCGATGGTGAAGGGAGCAGCATAGTCCTTATCGAGTTCATACTGCTTCAAATCCATGATTGCCTTTGCAGCATCAGCAGCTTGTTGCCAGTTGCCACGGTAGAGTGCGTAGCGCATCTTGATAGCAAGTGCAGCTCCTTTGGCGAGTCGACCACTTTCAGTAGGAGCGTTAGGAAGGAGCGAGATGGCACGATCGATGTCTTTGTCGAAATGTGCCCAAACTTCAGCCTCAGTGTTACGAGGCACCTTGGCAGCTTCGGCATTGGGGAAGAAATCGTCCATGATGGGCACGCCACCATACCAGAAGTTCATGCGAGCATAAGCATAAGCACGGATGGCAAGGGCTTGTCCGAGGAGATTGTTGTATATCTTCTTATCAGCAATTTTGGCACGGTCGATGTTGTTCACCACGTTGTTGCAACGAGAAATCAAGCCGAAGTTATAGAAAGATGCTCCTGTGCTGCTGGCTGTCCATGTGCCGTTACCAATGGGGCGCCATCCTTCCCAAGGGAAGTTGTTGTAGGCGATATCGGAAGCTGCATCAAGATAGAAAATGGAGTTAGAGTTAGCCCATCCAGCATACGTTCCAGTGAGAAACTTATTGACATCTTCAGCACTCTTCCACGTAGTCGAAGGACTAATGGCATCGTGGGGCGTGGTGTCTAGGAAGTCTGAACATGAAGTGGCGAAGAGCGCGGCGAGCGCAACAACGGCATATTTAATACGTTTCATGATAGTGTCTATTTGAGGTTAGAAGGTCACGGAGATACCCAATGAGTTGGTCATCATGAGAGGATAGTTAGATCCACGTTCTACATAGGTTTCGGGATCGGTATTCACCTTCATGCCGTCGATAGTCAAGAGATTTTCGACAGAATAGTAGCAACGCATCTTGGAGATGCCAAGCACGCGGGTGACACTTAGTGGAAGCGTGTAGCCTAATTGGATATTCTTGAGACGAACGTGACTGGTGTTGCTCAACCAGAAGGAGCTCATGACACGACGCCAGTGGCTCATAGACTGTTCACCTTCTACGACACGAGGCATCTGAGGATTGCTCTTGTTGTAAGTCCAAGAATCACGCCAGATGGTAGAGGGGTGAGAGTTGTCACCTTGGAAGTCACCATAGATTTCAGAACCGAGCACACGTTGTGCACCTGCATATCCAGAGAGGATGGCTTGGGGAAGTCGAAATTGCGCCAACCGAGGTTGAGCACCAAACCGAAGTTCCACTTGGGCTGTGAAGTGCCGTGATAGGTGCGGTCGTCTTCGGTGATTTTGCCGTCACCATTGGTGTCTTTGTAGATCAAGTCACCAGCGTGGAATTTGTTGCTACCGAAAGGATAACCTTTTTGTTGGCTATATTTATCCATCCAAGCTTTTGCTGCCTCTTCAGTGGGGAAGAATCCGTCGGCTTCATACATGTAGTAAGTGCCAAGAGGACGGCCAACCGCCTTGCGTTGGTTGCCATCGGGCAGATAGTCCACACCACCAAGGTTGAGGATTTCGTTCTTGTTGTAAGACACGTTGCCTTGTGCACCAAATGACCATTCACCCCATTTCTTTTGATAGCCGAGGGTCAATTCCACACCCGTGTTGCGCATAGCACCCACATTGTCCATGTAGTCACCGAGCATGAATTCGTAAGGCACGGGCACTTTCATGATGATGCCAGTGGTCTTGCGGTCGTAAACATCGAGGCTACCAGTGAGGCTATTCCATAATTGGAAATCAACACCTACACCCCAGGTGCGAGCTTCTTCCCAAGAGATGGTGGTTTGTTTGTAACTACCTTGATAGTAACCCGTGTTGGGCTTACCATTGAAGTTGCTAACGCCACCAATAGTATAAGTGTTTACAGATGGGTAGTAATCATTGAGTGCGTCTTGGTTACCGAGAAGACCCCAAGAACCACGAATTTTGAGATAGTTGAGCCAATCCTTCGTGTTTTCCATGAAAGATTCTTCAGAGATGCGCCATGCAGCAGAGAAAGAGGGGAAGTAGCCCCAACGATGTCCCTTGGCAAAACGTGAAGAAGCGTCTGCACGCAAGTTGGCTTCAAAGAGATAGCGTCCCATCAAGTCGTAGTTGATACGACCAAAGTAGCTCATCATGTTCAAGTCGCGAGAGTAACCACCATTGGTTGCAGTAGCGGCTTCACCTGCGTTCATGTCGGTGAGTTCATTGCCGGGGAAGTTCTTTCTATAGGCAGAAAGTCCATGATAGTGATAGCGTTCGGCATGATAACCTCCTAAGAATTTGAGGCCATGAACGCCAAACTGCTTGTCGTAATTAAGCGTAAGATCGAGGGTGGTGCGAGTGTCGTCGCCAAAACCTTCAGTTAAGTTGTTGGGAGACGTCTCCTTGTTGGGGTTGTAGCGGAAATACTTTAAGAAAGACTGTTCATAAGCATTACTTGCTACGTGGCCGAGTTTCGCACTCAGCATAAGGTTATTGAGAAGCTGATAATCCAAACCCAAATTAGCCGTGATGGTACGGTCTTCATTCTTGACGGGTTGGTTAGCTTCGAGCCATGCTATTGGGTTACCATCACTAATTGTGCCATAAGTACCATTCTTAAAGTGTGCGGGAATCCAAGGAGCGATGATATTAAGTTGTCGGATGATTTGGTCAGAACCGCGACCTACGTAGTTATTATTAGGGTCGTTGTGGTTGTCCTGAATGAAATTTAAGCCAACATGTCCTGTGAGTTTGGGCGAGAAATTGAAGTCCAAGTTGGTGCGCATGCTGAAACGCTCACGACTGGAGGACTGGAGGATACCTTCTTGGTTCATGTATCCTGCAGAAGCCATGTACTTCACCAAATCTGTACCACCAGACACATTGAGGTTGTGCGAGTGTTGCACACCAGTCTTGTAGGCAAGTCCGTACCAATCCGTGCTGGGGTGCCCCTCGGAATCAGAGCCATCAGCAAATTTCTTCAAATCTTCATCGCTCCAACGTACTTTTTTGCCATTGGCAACGAGCGCGTCGTTATACATCTTGGCATATTCATAAGAGCCCAAGCGCTCAACTAAGCGGGTTGCATTGAGGAAACCCACGTTACCATTGTAGCTCACCACGGGCTTTCCTGTCTTACCGCGTTTGGTGGTCACCAAGATGACACCATTGGAAGCCTTAGAACCATAGATGGCGGCAGAAGCTGCGTCTTTCAACACAGAGATACTTTCAATGTCATTAGGGTCAAGAGAGTTGAGTGTACCCGCTTCGATACCATCAATAAGGATGTAGGGAGCTGCATTGTTGAGGGTACCAATACCACGCACGCGGATAGTAGAACCATCGGCGCCAGGACGTCCTTGTCCTGCGGTAACGGTGACACCAGGCATCAAGCCTTGGAGAGCAGAAGAAACGTTTTGCACGGGACGACTCTGCAATTCTTCACTCTTGATTTGAGCAACAGATCCAGTGAGGTTTGCCTTGGTTTGGCGGCTATAACCCACTACAACTACTTCAGAAAGATTGGCATTGCTTTCTTTCAAAGTGATATTGAGGGGAGCACCATCGCCCACAGCCACATCGAGTTTATCATAGCCAATATAGCTAACATTGACATATCCGCTACGCACTCCATTGAGGGTGAAAGCACCGCGTTCATTGGTTAAAGTGCTGATGCGTGGATTTTGAGCATCACGTACAAGAGCACCGACAAGAACTTCGCCTTTTGCATCACGCACCACACCAGTGACACGTTTTGTATTGGCTGCTTTTTGATCCATCACGGCTGCACGATGGGTGGTAGCTTGCGCAGCAAGAGCTTGCGCTGGAGAGAAAGGCAGTGCGCCCAAAGCACACATCAAGCCGATGAAAGCCGACATCCGCGCAGCACCTCGGCTTGCGGAGGGTCTACGATTAGCATTGCTCATCATAGGGGTTTGTTTTTAGGTAAAAGACAATGGAGAATCTACGAAGGATTCTAAGACGGGCGAAGAGATTTGGTGGAGAGGTGTAATCCTCAAGTACATGGTAAAATCACCCGTTGTTTCGGTTATAGAAGATTGGCGCATGTAGCTTGCCAGAAGCAAGTACGGTCAATTTGTTGTTTTCGTCTTGGTCTTAGGAAAGAGGTTCCTAGCGGCACTTCCCTGGTATTTTTGGAATTTGTGCCGTAAGCGGTGAATGAAATGTGAGAATTTACAAGTAAAAGTACTCAAACATGGAGCTTACAACCGCTATTTTGTCAACTGCACTTGCAGTTTTCAACTGTTTTCGAGGGCGAATTTGAGATTTTTTTTCGAGTTCTCCAAATTATTTCTGCATTTTTTCTCGTCAAGCAGTCATTTTTCGAGAAAAAGCCCCTATTTCCCCCTTGAAAGACGGGAGAAACGTGGAAACTTGCGAAAGAAATCCTATAATCTCCCACACACCCTAATGAGCGAAAAAGTAACAGCTTTGAACACCACTCCAAGGTTGCATGGGATTAGGATACACCTTTCAAAAACGATGAGTTCAACACGTACAAAACACGCCTCAAAGGGTAAGTTGATAAGTGATTCTAAAGAATATATTCTTATATTTTTATGTATATCATCTCAAGCTATGCACCAACAGCAACGAGCAAGCCAAAAACAAAATCATAAATTCCAAACATAAGCATTGACAGACGTCACAATATCCAGAACTTCCAAACCAAATTCGCAAGTTTACAACCTATCATCATTCAAAACATATTGAAAAAGGAAATAAGCAAAGAAAATAAATATCATACATTTTCACAAGAAACAAGGAAATAAACTATCAAAATCGACACTTCAGAAGGAAAATAACACAGAAAAAGAAACTTTTTCTTGTCAAAACGAGCAACAAACAGTATATTTGCAACCGAGTCACTGCATAATATAAGTGACAACCTTCGATTATGCAATGATCCAACCGCTCATTTTACTATTTATCACACCATGCCAATGAGGACAAATCCCCCACTTCGTAGTTTTATGACCGCAATCATCGCGGCAGGATCCTTGACGGCCGCCACGCCACTCTCAGCACAAACCACAGCCACTACCCAAACTGCCGCACAAGACCATGTGGTGTCTGGTATGGTGTTTGACAAAACGGGTGAACCACTTGTTGGTGCCAACGTGCGCGTCACACTGGGTCGCAAAGTTTGGACAGCACAGACCGACAGCAAAGGTGCTTATCGCGTGAAACTGCCTGCAGGCACCAGCACAGCTGGACTTTCTATATCGGCTTCCTATCTTGGTATGAAGCGACAAACGAAGAGCGGACGCAGCAATGTGGCGCACTACGACTTTATGCTCGACGATCACAGCCAAAGCCTCGGAGAGGCAGTGGTAACTGGTTATGGCACCATCTCAACGCGCGAAAAGACAAGTGCCATCACTTCGTTAAAAATGGAAGAAATCCTCATGCCAGGCATGACGAGCTTGGAACAAGCACTCGAAGGTCGTGTGCCGGACATGGTGTTTATGCAAAACTCTGGTGAAGTGGGTGCAACGGCACGTATGCGCATCCGCGGTACGTCTACCCTCATCGGCAACCGCGAACCATTGTGGGTGCTCGATGGCATCCCCCTCTCCGACCCTATCGATGTGACCAACGAACAGCTCAACGACCCTGACTACATCAACTATATCGGTAATGCAATTTCGGGCATCAACCCCCAAGACATTGAGCGCGTCGATGTACTGAAGGACGCGGCTGCTACAGCACTCTATGGCACGCGCGCAGCAAATGGCGTGATTGTGGTGACGACTAAAAAGGGTGAACCAGGACCTCCTCGCATCACCTACAATAGCCAGTTGAAATACACGGCGCGTCCTCGCTATTCCGACCGTGACATCTACTTGATGAACTCACAAGAACGCGTGCAGTTTGGACAAGAATTGATGAACCTCCACTACACCTTCCCCAACCACATGACCATGGTGGGTTATGAAGGTGCATACCACCGTTTTGTTACTGGGCAGACGGATTACAACGGCTTTTTGGCTGAAGTGCAACGCGCAGAAACGGTGAATACCGACTGGTTTAAGTTGCTCACCCACGACACTTTCAACCATAACCACACCGTGGCACTCTCGGGTGGTAGTGAAACAGCCAGATATTACGCGTCTTTGGGCTACAACCGCGAAGAGGGCGTGCAGCTTCACCACAACAACGACCGCTACACAGCTTCGCTCAACATGCAAACGCGCATCGCGAAGGTGATCCAAGCGAATATTCGTCTCAATGCCAATGTGCAGAAGAAAACGCAACTCCCAGGAGAAATCGATCTCTTGGGCTATGCTTATGGCACTACACGCGCACTTCCAGCCTTCAACAACGACGGGTCTTATTTTTCTACCAACGTCATGCCTACAATGTGGGCACCGACAAAAACGAGCAATATAAATATGCTTACAACATTCTGAACGAGATTGAGAATGCTGAGAAGCTCTACAGCTCTAACGGCATCATGGCAGCACTCGATTTGACCTATCGTTTCAAAACACTGCTCGACCTCACGCTCACCACTTCTTATCAGCGCACCCACTCCGACAACTCCACGTGGTTTGGCGAGAAATCCAACTATGCTGCACAGCTCCGCAATGCAGAATACGGACAAGCTCCCATCCCTGGCGATTATGGTCTCTCGGATATGCCTTACGGCGGTGTGTACAACACTGGCACGAACGTAAACGAAAACTTTACGCTCCGTGCACAAGCTAATTTCCGCCATGCTCTCGGAGAGAAGAAACAGCATCTTCTCAGTGCTTCGTTGGGTTATGAGATGAACGTATCAAACACGGATGGTTTCAGCGAAAACACTCGCGGATTCTTCAAGAGTCGTGGTTTGAAATATGTGAACATGACAGCGGAGGAAATGAATCGTTTCCCAAAATATGCTTCATGGGTGGCACACAATCACCCCACGCTCCGTGCCGACAAGACGCACCGCCTGAGTGGTTATGCCATTTCTCCTATTCTTATGGTAGCCTCTTCTCATTGAGTGCCAACACGCGCTTTGATGCTTCCAACAAATTTGGCTCACGCAGCAACGAAAAGTTCCTTCCTGTGTGGTCTGCCTCTGGTATGCTCAATCTGAAGTCTCTCCTCTTGCGCCAATATGATGCCGTGAGCGATTTGCGCCTGCGCACCTCTTTTGGTAAAACAGGTAATATGGTGGACAATCAAACGCCCAACCTCTTGTTGCGTCAAGAGAGTCTCGACACTTACTATGGAGAAAATGTGTCAAAAGTGGATGCTTTGCCCAATCCCTACCTGCGCTGGGAACAGACCGACCAGTGGAACGTGGGTGTGGATGCGTCGCTCTTCGACTATCGCCTCACAGTAGGTGTGGATGCTTACTACAAGCATACGAAAGATGCCTTTGACAACACGCTGGTTTCTCCGTTCAATGGTGTGGAAAACTATGTCATGAACGGCAGCGACATCACCAATAGCGGTTTCAGCATCAATCTCTCGGCTTATCTCCTCAAGACGCGCGACTGGTCGTGGTTGGTTTCTGCCAACTACTCGGTGGTCTACAACAGCATCAACACGAAGACTGCCAATAAATATAAGATTGAAAAGTATCTCAATGGCACTGCCATCATGGACGGCAAGTCGATTGGCACATTCTATAGTTACAATTTCATCGGACTCGACCCACAAAATGGTCTTCCTCTCTTCGACGACTACCGCGATCGTCAGCATTTGCTCGAAGGACAGCCACTCGACCGCATTATGGAACGTGTGGGAGTGGTTAGCGGAAGCCGCGAGCCCAACTTTGCAGGCTCATTCTACAGCACTTTGCGCTATCAACAATGGTCGCTCTCTGCGAGCTTCAACTATGCACTCGGCAATAAGATTCGCAAATTTGCCTTGTATAAAGACGTGCTCGATGGTGTTTCCTCAGAAACAATGTGCGCAAGGAGTTCACCCATCGTTGGCGCAAACCTGGTGATGAGCGCCACACCCAACTTCCTTCGCTCATCAGTCCGAGTGATCCTGCTTTTGGCGACAACCGCTACCACTGGAGTGCTGCAACTCCCGCAGCAACCCAAGGTTTCGAGGCTTTCGCCGACAACTACTGGATGATGTACGACAACTCCAATGCACGTGTGGTATCTGGCAGCTACTTGCGCTTGAGCAACCTTGCCTTGCGCTACCAGTTCTCTCGCAAGCAACTCAAAGGATTGCCCTTCTCTAACCTCGCATTCGATGCTGCAATGACCAATGTCTTCACACTCAAATCGTCGGCTCTCGAAGGTCAAGATCCCACACAGTCTGGTTTCTCACTGCAAACTTCCCTCTCTCTCTTCGACCATCCTTCACCTTTGGCTTGAGAGTTTCGTTCTAATCATCATCCACCTTGAGGCAGCTGGCATACTCCTCCCCAGAAGTAGCACCACACAGCCTCAACCAATGCATAGATTACTCATGAATCACAAGTTTTCTACTCTCGCACTTGCCCTTTCGCTCCTAGGCACTGCAAGCTGCAACGACTTTCTCGATCAGTATTCTCAAGATCGCGTAGTCGCAAAGACCGTGCAAGATCTCAACGAACTGCTGGTGGGCGATGTTTATCTCAAAAGTTATGTCGTGAACAAAGGTGTTTCTGCCGGCACTTACGGATTTGTCAACATCCTCGACGATGATATTAACACCACCGGTACGTCTCAACAGGGCAACGTGGGCAACACGGCGTGGACGCACACCGTAGCTCCCATGTATGGCTTCTTCACTTGGCAACAAGATGTGCGCTATAATTATGGTCGCACCAACAAGCTCAACGATGATGCTACGCTCAAAACACTCTACACACGCATCAATCATGTGAACAACATCGTAGACCTCATCGACGACATGCCACATGCCACTGAGGAAGACGCAGCTCTCTACCACCGCGTCAAAGGTGAGGCGCTCTTTGCACGCTCGCAATTCTACTTCACACTGGCTAACCTCTACGGACGTCCCTATCGTCTCGATTCCGCAGCCGTAGACCTCTGCGTTCCTTTGAAGCTCACCTCTTATGTGGAGCACAACAAAGACCAAGAGACACAATTTTCACGCGCCACTAACGCCGAGGTTTATGCACAAGTGGCAAAGGATTTGGAGACAGCTGCCAGCGAACTGACGGTTTCTCCACAGCCCGACCGTTTCCGTCTACACCGTGCATCGGCAGAGGCTGCTAACCTCCTTTTGAGCCGTGTGTATCTCTATATGCAACGATGGAGCGATGCCGAAAAAGGCAGCTCGTCGCGTGGTGGAAAGTCCACGTGCCAAGCTCGCTACTATCGCTTCGCTGCAAAGTGGTCAACCTTTCCTGACACGCAACAACGCAGAAATCCTTTTCACACAAGGAGCGAACAATCTTGCTGCTTCTGACCGCAATACTTCGCTCACGGGTGCACCTGCTGACTATTGTGTTGCTCAAGAATTATACGACTTGTTCTCTGAGTTTGATGCGCGTCGCAACGCGTTTTTTAGCAAAAACTCTCTCTCCGACAGTCTCGGATTGACCAATAAATATGAGCGCACCACCGAAGCCAACCACATCTCCGATGGGTTCACCCTCCGCACTGCCGAAGCCTACCTTAATCTGGCAGAAGCCTTGGTGATGCAAGGCAAAGAAGCCGAAGCCAACTCGGTGCTTCATCAACTGCAACGTCAACGCATTGACGACAAGTTGGACGACAAAATAGGAGAAGAACTCGTGAATGAGATTCGCAACGAACGCCGCCGCGAACTGTGCTTCGAGGGTCACCGTTGGTTCGACTTGCGCCGCTATAGTGTGCTGGAGAAATATCCTTTACACAAGACTATCGTGCACGCTTTCAATGCCTACACGGAGCAAACTCTTTCCTCACCACGCATCTCTTCACCCTTCCTTCGGGCGATGCGGCTTACACCTTCTCGCTTCCCGAAAGTGTTGTCTCCTTCGACAAGATACCCATGCCGAATAATATCCGTCCCGAACGCGTGGAAGTGAAGAAACCTCGTGAATTGCCCGAACTTCCCAAAGAAGACGAAGAAGGCGGCAACACCGAAACACCTCCCGCTCCCTAAGCATTATCGCACCACTCTACAAGGGGCACGCTAACGCCTTGTGCTTCCTCCGCGAAAAAGCGACAACACCTCACGTTTCTCAACTTCTCAAGCCTCTCCCTCTATGAAACATATCTTTTTGTTCCTCTGCTCGCTCCTTGCTCTCGTGGGCTGCAGCAGCGAAGATCCTATCACCCCTGGGCTCACTTATGGCAACGATTTTGTCATCACCGACCAACCCAACGATTCCATTCAACATGAGCGCTATTTGCTCTACAAGGATTTCGGAGTGCCTGTATATTTCAACGACACCATCGCTAAGCACAACCAAGGTCTTGGCGTGGATGGAAAACCACGCACCACCTACGAAACAGTAGATCTCAACTGGACCTTCTCGGGCTACAATCGTGGGGTGAAATACTCCTACGTCTATCTCACCGCTCCCGAAGACCAGATGCGTGCCCTCCGCTTCATCCGCAGTTATCTCGGTCATATTTCTAAGCCCATGCGCCCCTTCAGCATCATGGTGGCAGATACCCTTACTGCCACTTCGACGCACCGCACACAACAACCTACTTTCCACGTGGGATTCCGCACCCTTGTGCTCGCGCAAGTGCGTTCGCTCACCGACTCCGCCAAAGTTGCCACTCAAATCAACACCATCGTGCAAAGCATGGTGAGTGATCGTGTGAAGGCGCAAACTGCGCTCTGCGGTCGCTTCGCAGAGGTGAGCAAAACCAATGGCTGGTATGGACAAGAATGGAAGAAACTCAACAACGTCTACTCCATGCCTACGGTGGTAGATTTGGGCAAGAAGAGCTTCGTCTATTCCGTCAATGCACTCTTCGATGAGCCTCCTTTCACCCCCTACAACCACGAAGACATCGTAACGCTGCTGTTGCGTAGCACCGGTGGTCAAGATCCCATTGCAAAAGATGAGGAAGAAGCTCAAAACATGCGCAAAGCCATGATCGCAGAAATCGCACAATTTGGTTTCCTCACCGGTTGGAAGCAATCGGGAGCCTACGCCCCAAGTGATGACAGCGAAGACCGCGAACAATATCTTCAAGCCTTGCTCTATTTGGGCGATGGTGGTTTCCGTCAACGCTATAGAGACTTCCCCCTCGTGATGCAAATATGAGTTGCTCTACAACTTTATCACCCAATCTTTGGGCTTGAATCTCAACTACAACCGCATTGAACGTTTTCCTTAAGCCAAATGAGCAGAACCGAGCTTGCTCGAGTTATGCCATGGCGAGAAAACGAAGGATGAAATCCAACAATAAGCCTCCGCATCGTTCCGTTTCTTTGCACATTATTCACCGACAACGTATAAGTTCTCCTTTATGAAGTCCATACTATATTCCCTCCTCCTACTAGCCACCTGCACACTCGTGGGCTGCCGCGACGACGAAACACGTGATTTCAGCTATCAAGCATCGGCGGTTGCGGCTGGTCCTGACTTCACCGACCCTCGCGACAGCAATGTTTACCACACCATTCGTGTGGGCAACCAACTTTGGTTGGCTGAAAATCTGCGCTATGCCCCTAATGGTTATAGCCTAGATGGTGCTTTCACTTGGGAAGAAAAACCTGTGGATCAAAAGAAAATGGTACCCGATGACGAAATTCTGGGACAAATGATTCAAGACCTCTTCCTAGATCCGAAGTTCGACGGTTGGAAAGTGGATGGCACACCCATCGACAATTTCATCCTCCCCTACTTCAAGCACTACAAACGTGGTCGCATGACCGCAGCCCAACTGCGTGAAAACATCGCCTATCTCAACCCGGCTTTCGACGATACCCTCACCACTCGCCTCGCTAGCTTTGCCCTCCAACCTGCTGCGCGCGCCAAATATGGTCGTGCCAACTTCGAAAAAGCGGAGAAAGCTAACGGAGGATACGTCAAAAAATATGGTTTTCTCTATTCTTTTGAAGCCGCTCAAAAAGCCATTCCTGAAGGTTGGCGTCTACCCTCCGACAAAGATTGGCAACAACTAGAACAAGCCTTCGGACTCTCTGCTCAAGAAGCTCAGCGCAACAATGCGTGGCGCGGTGCAGGCTTGGGCACTGTCATGAGCGAAGGTGGAGCAAGCGGATTCAATGCCCCCTTAGGTGGTGCCAATGTTTACCAGAAATCGCGCGGACAACTTTATCTTAACCGCGGTAAATCGTGGTACTATTGGACTTCCACCCCTGTCACGCTCAACGATTCCCTCCAAGGTGCCATCGTGCGCATGTCTTCTCACTTCAACGACAAGGTTTGGCGCGGCACTTCTCGTATTGACAACATGGCGCGCTCCGTACTCTACAGCGTCCGCTGCGTCAAAGACGTGACTGCCACGAACAAATAAATAGTCTATTTTAGGAGAAATCCCCCTTTTCTCCGACTAATCGTCTACATCTTCCAGAAAGAATCCGTACCTTTGACGAAATTTCTCACAAGATTACATCCTACGTCTAAGTATTTTTCCCTTATGACTCTCAAATCTCTATTCCTCGCTTGTGCTACTGCTCTGGGCGCACTCGCACCCTTGGCTGTTGCCGCTCAAGTAGAACCCAGTATGTATGGCGACAAAGTGAAAGCCGACATCAAAGTCAACTATGTGCGCACCCTTGATGAAGCTTTTGACGCGCGCCAAAGCAGAGAAGAAGCCCATCTTCTTCAACTGCTATGCGGACTGGGCGATTCCCTGCCACGGTATGGACATCTATGTCTTTTTCTAACCAAGATTTTTGCCGATTATCTCCACAAGAATTTCATTCCTTTCTATATGGATGTGAGCAAACGACAGAATGCTGCTATTGCTAAGCGCTACAACATTCATCGATTTGCCCATTTTCTCGTCCTCGATGCTGAGGGGAATGTCGTCCAACGCATCATCGGTGGCAAACAACTCCCCGATTTTCAAAAGGATTTGGCACTTTCTCTCTCTCCCAAAACTTCTCTCGCAGGACTTTCTGCAGCTTATCAAAAAGGAAAACGCGACAAAAAGACGCTCCGCAACTATCTCTATGCGCTGAATCTTGCTGACGACTCCACTTTCAACCAAGTAGCACAAGAATATTGGTCGCAACTTTCGGAGAAGGAATATGCAAAGGAGGACAACTGGTTTATTCTTTCGCGCCTCATCACCGACCGCCAAGCTCCGCTCTACCACTATTTGTTGGAACATCGCGACACATTTGTCAAAAACGTCGGGGAAGCCAAAGTAAATGGTTTCTTGGAACGTATGTTTTATTCCGAAGCTGCCGCTTATGCTTCTGGCACCGCTCCCTACGATGCTGATGCACTCTTAGACCTCTCCTTGGGGGCACGCAAAGCCGCCATTGCCGACACTTCAGCCATCTATCCCACGCTCAAATTGGCTGAACTCCGTGGCACCAAACAATATGACGCGCTCGTTGACTTTATGGAAAAAGAAGGCGCAAAATTCCAAAGTTCGCGCGCTAGCTATGAACTCACCTTCGATTTTCCCGACCTCAACGCCCAACAAACACAACGTCTTTGCGCTTATCTCCGTCAGCGTTCCAAAGTCGAAACAGGAAGCGCAGCCAAACAATTAAGTTTCCTAGCAGACCGTTTGGAGAAAAACGATGGTATCATCTTCGAGCACCTCACCCTCAAAGAAGCCCTAGCAAAAGCCAAAGAGAGCGGCAAACAAGTCTTTGTGGACTGCTTCACCGAATGGTGCGGACCTTGCAAAATGTTGGCACGCGATGTCTTCCCTCGCCCTGAAGTGGGCAAGGTGTTCAACGCACGCTTCGTCAATCTCAAAATGGATATGGAGAAAGGCGAAGGACTCGAAGTGGCAAAACGCTACGGTATCACCGCCTATCCCACACTCCTCGTCATCAATCCCGATGGCACAGTAGCTGGTAAAGTGGTAGGCGCACGACTCCAAATAGAGACATTCCTCGAAGAAGTGGAGAAGATTCCTACTGCCACTCAAAAGTAATCATTCACCGAGCACGATTTCTATTCCCTCCTATGACAAGTCCCTTTCTTCGGTCGTTGATTCTCGGCTGCTTGTTGATTTCCACCTCACTTTTCACAGCTGCACAACGCTTTCGCGCCATCGTGCCCTATGTTAATGAGGGAGGAAAACTCCTTGTTTCCCTCAAAGTCAATGGACAACAAGGGCGTTTTCTGCTCGACACAGGTGCTCCCTGCTGCGTGAGCCACGAATTTGCCACACGCATCGGACTCAAGGCAGGAGAAATGCGCACAGGCGAAGACTCCAACGGCAGAGCGGTGCAAGCCTCTCTGGTCAATCTCGACAGCTTGCAACTAGGGGCTGTGACCTTTCGCAACATCCAAGCTATGCAATGGGAAAAGGGCAACCCCACAGCGCAACTCATTGACGGCATCTTGGGCTACAACCTCTTGCGAATGGGCATTGTCAAGTGGGACACGCAGCAACGACAATTCATCTTCACCACCCTCTCCGAGGGGTTAGGACTCGATTTTTCGCGCGCTCTCCCGTTGCTTCCCAACGACTATGTGCCTATGGTGGCAGTGCGTTTGGGAAAAACAGACCTCGACACGGTGATGTTCGACAGTGGTGCGGAAGGCTTCTATGAAATGTCGAACCACCAGCGCGAACGTCTCACACAACATCGTTCCACTGCACGCATTTTGTCCACTGCTGACGGCACTTTATCTATGGGGGCAAGTGGCATCGAAGGAGTCAGCACCAAGCATCGCATCCTTATTCCCCAGATGGAGATAGCGCACTTCCGATTTGCCGATGTAGCCACCATCACCACCGATGGCACGGCATCGCGACTTGGCTCACAACTCTTCAATTATGGGGATGTCGCCATAGATTTTCCTCGGCGCACCTTCTATTTCCTCCCTCATCCTGCGCAGAAAGAACCCCTCAAGGTCTATCAACCCGAATGGGAAGTCGTGCCTACCATCACGGCAGATGGCACCATCGTAGCTGGCATTGTGTGGAATACGAAACTTCCCATTCGTCAAGGCGACCGCATTGTGGAAATCAACGGCAAACGCTGCGAGCACATCAATTTTGCCAAGGCGGTGTCCACCCCACCCTTCGTGCTTTCTGGCAAGAAAACAGAGATTGTCTTCATTCCTAAAGACAGCACAGAAGAGCGACGACTCACCATTCATTGCAAATAGTGCCTAGGATTCAGATAGGGATTAGGATTGCCCCACTCTCCTCTCGTGAAGGAAGCACGTATTTCCTAATATCGTAAGCTGCTCACCCGACAAGTGGAGAACAATCCTTCATACTACTGCAGGAAATACTGCATGTAAAAACAACACGACCAGCGAGATCTCAATGAGCATCTCGCTGGTTGCTGTTTTTATTAAGCTAGAGAATAAAGTGCACGCTCCTTATTTCACCTCCAAACGGAAGGTGGAGAGCGGAAGACCTTGGGAAGAAACGACATTCCCCTCGCTGAAAGGTTGCCAACCATAGCGCACATAGCGTGGTGTAGGCACGGCAGAAGAAGAAGACAAAACGATTTGTCCGCCAGCGGTGACTTCGGCAACGGCTGGATAGAAACGCTCATCTACACCAGCCATTTCAAAGGTGCGCATAGGTAGTTGATCACTCGTGGTCAAGCGCATGGGAGCAGCCAAGGTGAGCCACACGCCACTGCCAGCGCGATGGGCGGCAGTGACTTCAGGACTGAGGGGACTTTGTGCGAAACCATAGTCATTGTGGAGCACCGCACGCGCAAGTCGCTCACCCACCTCAGCTTTGTAGGGAGGATGCACATCGTGGCGCAGCCCTTTGTCAGAAGTGACGATAAGCGGAAGATGGAGTTCCTGCGCAAGACTACGCTGTGTTTCGCGAAACCACGCCCATGAGGGACGCTCGATGCTGGAGAGTTGCACCAGATAGAAGGGACGCTGACGAGCAAAGGCCAACTGCTGCACGCGCAAGGCAGGGGTGAGCGAATCAAGACCTTCGGACACACGCGCTGTGGCTTGCGCAGTTTGAGTGAAACGCTGCGTCCAACTCTCTTCCAAGAGGCGCAACAATCGTGCATAAGTCGTAGCGTTGTGCGCATTTGACTCCCCCTTGATACCACGCCGCGCCCTTAAAGGTGTAGCCCTCTAGGGGGCGCATCCCTGCTTCATAGCAATAGGCAGGATGATAGGGATGACGAGCCTCGGGACGAAGTGCCACATTCTTGGCAGCACGTCCGCGCACCCAGTCCATCACGAAGTCATTTCCGCGCCAGTTGCGGAAAATTTGTGAGAAGCGTTGCTCCAACACAGGGCGATCCACCCATGCTTCTGTCGGCGTACCTCCCACGGCATTACAAACAATGCCCACAGGTACTTGAGACTATCGCGAAGCATCTTCCCCATATAATAGGCTACAGCGGAGAAATCACCCACACTTTCGGGCGAAGCAACGCTCCAAGGACGCGCCTCAAAGAAACGGAGCTGATCCACCTCGGCAAGGGCTGTGCTGTCCCAACTCACATTGTCGGTTTCCCATCGAGGGCTCATGTTATAGAGGCGCAAACCGTTGTCGTTACACTGCGCAAGAGTTTGTTGTGCAGTCGCAGCTTGTTTCACCTTGAAAGCCATGTTCGACTGTCCACTGCACAACCACACTTCGCCCACTGCCACATCTTTGAAGCGTTTCACCTCGCGACCAGCAGCAATGGTTAGGGTTCCACGCTCCACAGGCTGCGAAAGCACCGCCCAAATGCGCCATTCACCACGATTGTTGGCAACAGTCTTACCCAGTTCTTTGCCATCATAGCTCACCACGACGTTGGCACCAGCATTAGCCACACCCTGAATATAGCAACCACCGCGTTGAAGCACCATACCATCGGAGAAGAGGGCAGAAAGTTGCAGTCCGCCATAATTGCCCGTGATACCTTTATACACAGTTTCAGCGAGAGCCTTCGCCCCACGTGGATCAGGATGGATGCCATCGCTCAACCAGTCGGGATGCGCAATGAGGGGTTGGTAAAAATCGATGAGTTCCACGCCTGCGATGCGGCGATGCGGTCGATGGTCTCGGAGATTTCTCTGCGCCAAAGTTCAGTGCCAGAGTCGAAACGTGGATGATCGTAGCGAATTGGCGTAAGGCGCGAGAGGATAATCCGCACTTTGGGATTGGCTTGTCGCAGAGAGTCCATGAGTGCCACATAGTCCCCCACAAACTCATCGCGGAAATTGCACCAATTTCGCGGATCGGTGTCGTTGATGCCGAGGTGAATCACGGCAATATTTCCTTTAAACTGCATCGCATCTCGAAACTCCGTCTGTTGGAAATAGGGGCGATGTCCGTGTCGCAGGAGAGTGGCACCTGGTTTGCCGAAGTTGCCCACGACATAATCCTTGCCGAGCATACGTTGCAACTGTGCAGGATAGGCATCATACTCACGATTGGCAATGCCCGTGCCGTAGGTGATGCTATTGCCCACGCAAGCCACGCGCACCACTTTGCGAGCAGTGGCGGAGAGAGTGCTCAACAGCAGGAAAAGAGATAGGAGAAATTTATACATGATTAGGCTTGATGTTATACTTTGAAAGGCAAAAGCCCTGTGCCACAAGGGGAAAAGTAACACTGGATGGGCTACATCACTTCTTCTTGTGCCAAAAATAGGTTGTAGAGTGCTTTCCCGATGCGATCGCGGTCGAAACGCACATCGTAAGTCATGGGAATTGTTGAGAGACGAAGTTGCTTCACTCCACGATTCAACTGCGCCAACTGCTCACGCGTGATGGGGTAAACAGCGGTAGCGACCACGCGGCGTTTAGGATAGCCCGCCACCCCTTCGTCTTTGACGGAAAGTTGCACCTCATTGTCGATGAGCTTCCCTGAAAGTTGAATCATCTGATCCTCAAAGTACGCAACCACAGTGTGCTCTCGGGGAGAAATCTGCGGTCGGTAGCCCTCAGTTGGAGGGTGAGCAAGTAGCCATCGCCTTGTCGCGAGAGACTTATAGAGAGATTGTCGGCAGTCCAAAACGAGAGTGCGACGGGCTCATAGCGCACCACCTCTTGTGCCTTTCCCACACTAGGCAAGAAAGGCAAAACGAGCAGACTGAAGCATAAAAAAGAAAAACTTAGTTTCATGGGAAATATAGGATTAGGAGATTTACTCATGAGATGCTTTGCACTTCCTGTGCGCAATCTCTGAAATACTCTGCCAAAGTTATCCATTCTTTTTGGGGCGAACAAATGGAAGGTCGCTTTTTAATAGCTTTTCAAATTCAGACGGCAATTCTAGACGCTGCACTTGCATTCAACGCCAAGAATCACAACCGAAGGAGGAGGTCGCAAGCTACAGCGCACGCACACGACTTTGCTAGATAAAATGCAAAGTTGAGGTGCACGATTCGTAGGTGTGAGTGGGTGAGGTGCCGTCTTATTTATAGGGACTACTGGCTAGATTTCATTTTTTCTTCGTACATTTGCCCCTACAAACTGCACGGATTGTGCCGCTGCGTGAAGCATTCATGGCAAGAACTCGGCAAAACCTGCAGCCCTCCAACCATTGAACATACACTCTTCTCCCATGCTCATCATCGGAATTGCAGGCGGCACAGGGTCGGGCAAGACTACTGTGGTGCGAAATAGTGGAAAGTTTGCCCCCCGACGCGGTGGCAGTCATCCCACAAGACTCTTACTACAAGCACCAATGGGATGTGCCCGAAGAGCTGCGCAAGCTCACCAACTTCGACCACCCCAATGCGTTTGACTGGCAGCTGTTGGCACACCAAATCGAACAACTCAAACGTGGAGAAGCTATCGAGCAACCCACCTATTCTTACATCACTTGCACGCGATGTGAGGAGACAATCCACGTGGAGCCCCACGATGTGATCATCGTCGAAGGCATCATGGCACTCTACGACAAGGAGCTGCGCGACCAAATGGATTTGAAAATCTTTGTAGATACGTGCAGTGATGAGCGCTTACTCCGCGTCATTGAGCGCGACATCGCAGAGCGCGGACACTCTCTCGAGATGCTCATCGATAAATATCGCAATGTGCTCAAACCCATGCACGATGAATTTATCGAACCCTCCAAAGAGCATGCCGACCTCATCCTGCCCAATGGCGGCGACAACAAACGCGCCATTGCCATGATGCAGCAATATATTCGCTCGGCTTTTAGAAGACAACAAATCTCTGAGGCTCTGGGACAATAATTCCTAGACACTAGATCACCGCTCATTCACATGGGATGAAACATCTGCTGGCATTGAGCATCCACACTTTGGCAACTTTCGTCAAAACATCTGACATTGTAGACTAGAAATTTGCGGTGCGCCCCTGCGTGACTGCAACTTTTGTGTGCCATCACTTGGAGCACTCGCCATTGCATGGCGATTTCTCGCACCACATCACCGCTAGTTGCAGCGACAACACTGGAAATACTCTTGTTTCTCAACATCTTTCTGACATGACCACTCCCGAAATATCCTCTCTTATCGCGCATAAATTCGCCTGCCGACCTGCGACGTTTGTCGCTCGAAGAGCTGCCCCAACTTTGTCGGGAGTTGCGCCAAGATATTTTTGAAGAATTGGCGCAAAATCCAGGACATCTGGCGTCAAGTCTCGGAGCCATCGAACTCACCGTGGCGTTGCACTATGTGTTTGCAACGCCCGACGATCGCATCGTGTGGGATGTCGGACACCAAGCCTACGGACATAAAATCCTCACTGGTCGTCGCGACCGCTTTCACACCAATCGCCAGTTGGGAGGCATCAAACCCTTCCCTTCACCCTCTGAAAGCGAATACGACACCTTTGCTTGTGGTCATGCTTCAAACTCCATCTCCGCTGCCCTGGGCATGAATGTTGCCGCTTTGCAACAAGGTCATCCCGAACGCAAAGTCGTGGCAGTCATCGGCGATGGTGCCATGAGTGGAGGACTAGCCTTTGAAGGTCTCAACAATGCCTCGGAAGTGCCCAATAATTTGCTCATTATCCTCAACGACAACGATATGAGCATCTCCAACTCTGTCGGAGGGATGAAGCAATACCTCCTCAAACTCCACGCTTCGGCAGGATATAATCGCTGGCGCAATCGCATCGCCCGCCGATTTGAACACTGGGGATTGCTCAACACCTCACGCCGCAAGAGCTTGATTCGTCTCAACAATGCCGTGAAATCGTTCCTCTCCGAAGAGCAAAACATCTTTGAGGGCATGAATATCCGCTATTTCGGTCCCTACGATGGACACAACGTCCTCGAACTCGTGGAGATTCTCCAAGGCATCAAAGAGATGAAGGGTCCTAAACTCCTCCACATCAAGACGGTGAAGGGCAAAGGTTATGGATGCGCGGAAGCCGACCCCTTGGGCTGGCACGCTCCAGGCAAATTTGACCCTGAAGCGGAGGTGAAAATCGCGACTCCCGAACGTCCTGACGCGGCTCCGAAATTTCAAGATGTGTTTGGACACACCTTGGTGGAATTGGCGGAACAAAATCCGCGCATAATCGGCGTTACGCCTGCTATGCTTACGGGTTGCTCCATGCACATCATGCAGCAACAAATGCCTGAGCGCACCTTCGATGTCGGCATCGCTGAAGGACACGCTACAACTTTCTCGGCTGGTATGGCAAAGGAGGGCATGATTCCTTTCTGCAACATCTACAGTTCGTTTGCACAGCGCGCCTACGACAACATCATCCACGACACGGCACTCTTAGATTTGCCCGTGGTGTTCTGTCTCGATCGTGCCGGACTCGTGGGCGAGGATGGTCCCACCCACCATGGGGTGTTCGACATTGCCGCCTTGCGCCCCATTCCTCATCTTATCATTGCTTCGCCCTACGACGAGTGCCAACTGCGCCACCTCATGTTCACCGCGCAGCAACAAGCGAAACATCCTTTCGTCATCCGCTATCCTCGTGGCGGCGGTCGCAGAAGCGACTGGCGATGCCCCATGGAAACCATCGAAATCGGTCGCGGACGCTTGCTCCAACAGGGCACAGGCGAAGTGGCGCTTCTCTCCTTCGGACCCATTGGGGTCACTGCCACCGATGCCATTGCGGCTGTGGAACAACAACATCCTGGTGTGAAAATCACTCATGTGGATTTGCGCTTTGCCAAACCCTTGGACGAAGATTTGATACTCCAAGTGGCACGCACGCATCGCACCCTCATCACCCTCGAAGATGGTGCGCGCCAAGGAGGCATTGGCAGTGCCGTGCTAGAACTCTTGGCTGATCAGGGGGTTGCCACTCGTGTGGTACGCCTCGGACTTCCCGACCACTTTGTGGAACATGGTTCTGTGTCTGAATTGCACCACCTTTGTGGCATTGACAAAGCGGCGATTGAAGCGGCAATTTCAACTCACCTCAAACTTCAATAATTCTTTCACGAGAAGATAGAGCACTCCACGTTGCGATGCAACTGAAAAGCTCAATTATCTGTTGTGCCTAATTGACGGCATATCGTCCAATATATTTTTGTTATGCGTATAGTCATAGCTGGAGCAGGGGAAGTGGGCACCCATTTAGCCACTCTCCTGACTCGTGACAAGCACGACATTGTGCTGATCACTGAAGATGAACAAACTTACAACTCAGCTTGTTCTAGAGAAGACCTGCTCAAAGTGTCAGGTTGTCCCACCTCTATTAGTTTTTTGAAAGAAAGCGGTGTGGACCAATGCAAGCTTTTTGTAGCGGTGACTCCCGATGAGAGCCGCAACATGACGAGTTGCATGCTCGCAAAGAAACTAGGCGCAGAAATCACTGTGGCGCGTGTGGACACGATGGAATACATGGAAGAGGAAAACCAACAGTTTTTCCGTGACAAAGGTATTTCTTCGTTGATTTATCCAGAACTACTGGTGGCGAACGAGATAAACCACCTCATCACTCGCCCTTGGGCACGCCACTGGTGGGAAATGCAATGTGGGAAACTCTTGCTTTTTGCCGTTGTGGTGCGTGAAGACTGCGAACTGATTGGCAAAGCGATTTCAGAAATCTCGGGTCCCGAAGATCCTTACCACATCACGGCAATCAAACGCAACGGCAAAACAATCATTCCTCACGGCAAGACACAAATTTTGCTGGAGGATTTGGTGTTTGTGATGACGGGACCTGAAAATGTGAACTTTGTGCGCCGCATCTTCGACAAAGAAAACATTCGCGAAGCAAAACGTGTGGTGTACATGGGTGCGAATGACATCACCATTCGCAGCATCAACAGTCTTCCGAAACAGATTTCTGCTTTTGTGGTGGACCAAAATTTGGAGAAGTTGCGCAGAGCAGAAAGTGTAGTGCATCACCCGCATTGCACCTACTATCATGCAGATGCTCGCGACTTGAGTTTTTTCTACGATGAGGGCATTCGCCACGCAGATGTGTTTGTGGCTGCCACAGAACGCACAGAGTCGAACATCATTGCTTCGCTCTCCGCAAAACGCTTGATGAATTTTGCCAAAACGGTCACGATGGTGGAACAAACAAGCTATTTGGAACTGGCGGAGAAGGTGGACGTGGGCTCGATTATCAACAAAAAGGCTTTTGCCGCGGCTCATATCTATCGCATGCTCCTGCAACTCAATGTGGACAGTATCAAGAGTTTTACGGTGGCAGACGCTGACGTGCTGGAATATCGCGTGAAACACGACTCTGTGTTTACGAAAAAGGCGGTGAAAGACTTGCACCTTCCCTCGCAAGCGAGCATTGGTGGATATGTGCGCGGCGACAAAGGATATTTGGCGAACGGCAACACTGTTTTCCAACCTGGAGACGTGCTACTCATCTTCTGCTTGCACAGCGATACTCACAAATTAAAAGACTTTCTCTTATAATCCTCTCTTATGCTAAACTATCGCATCATTGCACGCGCCTTTGCAGGATTGATTGGACTCGAAGGTCTTCTTTTTATGGTGTGCTGGCTCGTGGGCATTGGTTATGGTGAACATCATCACAGCACTTGGCTGATTCCCATCGGCATCTGTGCTGCGCTGAGCGTGATTTTAGGATTGCTCGGCGGAAAAGGTCCCACTCGCGTTGAACGCAGAGATGGTTTTTCATTGTTGCCATGGTCTGGCTCATTTATTGTGCACTGGGCATGCTACCTTTCCTCTTCGGTGGGCACCTGCATCGGGTTTCGGAAGCTTTTTTCGAGACGATGTCGGGATTTACCACTACGGGATCGACGACCTTCACCGACATTGATTCGCTGCCGCACTCTATTTTGCTCTGGCGCAGTGTGACGCACTGGGTAGGGGGAATGGGCATCATTTTCTTTACGCTCGCACTCCTGCCAGCTTTAGGGATTGGTGAACAAGAACTCTTCACCGCGGAAGCTACGGGACTGAAATTGGGAAAATTGCACTCGCGTGTGAGTACTACGGCTCACTATCTGTGGAGCACTTATCTGCTCATCACTATTGCTTGCGCTATTGCCTATGCGCTGTGCGGCATGAACACTTTTGACGCCATCAACCATAGTTTTGCGACCATCGCTACGGGGGGATTTTCTACGCACACGGCGAACATTGCGTATTTCAACTCTCCGGCTATTGAATATGTGTCGGTGGTATTTATGTTTCTGGGGGCTACGAACTTTACGCTGCTCTATTTTGTGCTGTTTAAAAGAAGATTCAAACTCTTTTGGCACGATGAGGAACTGCGTCTGTTTATTCTTCTCATCTTTGGTTTTACGGCGGTTTGCACGTTGAGTCAATGGTGGCATTCTCAGGATTATACAGAACGTGGATTCCGAGAGTCACTCTTCTATGTGGTGTCGATGATGAGTACCACGGGATTCACGACCGAAAACTTTATGCTTTGGCCGCACCTCACTTGGATTAGTCTGATTTTGGTGAGCATCATTGGGTCTTGCACGGGCAGCACGGCTGGCGGCATCAAGGTGGTGCGCGTGCTCACTACACTGAAGGTGATTCGCACTGAAGTGCACCGTGTGTTGCATCCTCGGGCTTATCATCCTTTGCGCATCAACAGCGATTACATCACTCCTCAAGTGTTGCAGAGTATCTTTGCTTATCTGTGTTGCTACACATTTCTGATGGTCTTGGGCGTTATTGTTTTCGTGATGCTGGGCTATCCAGTGTTCGACAGTTTTGGTCTGAGCATTTCTTCTTATTCTAATGTCGGACCTGGCATAGGCTACTCTCTCGGTCCTCTTGACTCTTGGAGTGAACTCCCCGACACTGGACTTTGGCTGAGTTCTTTCTTGATGATTGCTGGCCGCCTTGAAATTTTCGGACTTCTCCTTCCCTTCACTCCTTCTTTCTGGAGATATAATTAAATTAGAAGTTAGAGGTTAGACGTTAGAGGTTAGTATCTCTAGTTCATCTAGTTTCCCTAGTTCGTCTAGATACTCTAACATCTAACGTCTAATCTCTAACGTCTACAAAGGGTCTACGACCCTCCAACGTCTAACATCTAAACTCAATGTCTAAAGTTCTTATCATTAGCGGTCATACCGACCCCAAAGATTCCGTAGTTAATAATGAGATTCTCGACCGTCTTTCTGTCACACTTCCCGAAGCAGAAATCGTTCGTCTTGCAGATCTCTACACCCACAAGCCCATCGATGTGGCACGTGAGCAACAACGCCTTGTCGAAGCCGACATCGTAGTCTTCCAATTCCCACTTTTCTGGTTCAGCATCCCCAGTTTGCTCCAACGATGGATGGAAGAAGTATGGCTTCACGGCTTCTCTCACGGTTCCACTGGCACTGCCCTCAAAGGCAAGAAGCTCATTCTCTCCTTCACGGTGGGCGCTCCCGAAGAAGTCTACATCAACGACAATGGTAATGCCTTCGACAAACTCATGTTTGCCCAGATGTTTGCAGCAGGTTTCACCGGCATGGAGTTCGCAGGCATGATATACACCTGCAGTGTTTCCTACGCCATGCGCAACGAGCCAGGACAAGCTGAAGTCTTCAAGGCAAAAGCCGATGACCACGCACAACGCCTCACAGCACTTATCGCCAATCTCTAGTAAATTCACAAGCGGTTATCGCTTATCACAACCTGTTTTTCATGAAAAAAATCCTCACTCTCCTACTTCTCCTCGTGAGCTTCTCCATCGGTGCACGCGCACAGTTTGAGCAAGACACCCACTATGTCAATGCCTCCTTCTCCAACTTCGGCATCAACTACAACGACCGCGGCGGCTTCCGCCTTGGCATGAATGCTGAAGGTGGTTATTTCTTCGAAGACAACTGGATGCTCCACGGCACTGTAGGATTCAATCACTATGGCTATCGTAGCAACGAGGTCAACCTTGGTGCTGGGGTGCGCTACTATTTCTCGTCCAACGGCATCTCTCTCGGCACGGGACTCGAATACATCCACCGCAGCCCCAACCAAAACGACCTCCGTCTTCCCTTCACCGTGGGCTACACCTTCTACCTCAATCACTACATTGCCATTGAACCCCAAGTGTTCTACAAACTTTCGGTCAACGACTTTTCCCAAGGTAGCGAAGTGGGTACACGCATCGGATTGGGATTCTATTTCTAGAGGCTAGTTTCTAGAGGAGCTAGAAGTTCTAGCTTTTCCTTCTAGTTTTCTTTTTCTTTTTTTCTTTTAATTCCCGAGCCGCGCTTGTCGTGGCGAGCATAAAGGGGTCCGCGACCCTCTAATGTCTAACAACGTCTAATGTCCACCATATCCTCTCTTGGCGAATTTGGTCTCATTCGCCACCTCACCAAAGGCATCACGCCCACCCAGTCTAGCACCTTGCAAGGCGTAGGCGACGACTGCGCCATCATCGGAACTACCGAAGGCGAACAAACCCTCGTCACCACCGATATGCTCATGGAGGGCATCCACTTCGACCTTGTCTACACCCCACTGCGTCATCTGGGCTACAAAGCCGCCATGGTCAATCTCTCTGACATCTACGCCATGAACGGCACCCCCCGCCAACTCCTCGTTTCGCTGGCGGTGAGCAATCGTTTTCAAGTAGAAGATCTCGATGAGTTCTATGCCGGACTTCGTCTTGCCTGCGAGCACCACGGTGTAGACCTCGTAGGAGGCGACACCTCGGCTTCCCTCACCGGCATAGCCATCAGCATCACCGCCATTGGCACCGCTGCCCCCTCCGACATCGTCAAGCGTTCGGGCGCAAAACCCACCGACCTCGTCTGTGTTTCTGGAAACTTTGGTGCTGCTTATATGGGACTTCAACTCATGGAGCGCGAAAAAGCCATCTACCTCTCGCAGGTGAAGGCTGCCAAATCGCAAGAAGCCCGCGATGCGCTCAATTTCCAACCCGACTTCTCTGGACAGGAATACCTCCTCGAGCGCTTGCTCAAACCCGAGGCACGTCGCGATGTGGTCGAAAGTCTCCGTCAAGCAGGCATCCGCCCCACCGCGATGATCGATGTGAGCGATGGCATCAGTAGCGAACTCCTCCACATCTGCCACGAAAGTCAAGTGGGTTGTCGCATCTTTGAGGAACGCTTGCCCATCGACTACCAAACGGCAGTCGCAGCCGAGCAATTCAACCTCAATGTCTCCACCTGCGCCCTCAATGGTGGTGAGGACTACGAACTCCTCTTCACCGTGCCGCTCACCGACCATGAGCGTGTGGAAGCACTTCCCGATGTCAAAATCATCGGTCACATCACCACTGTTGCCGAAGGTACACAACTCATCACGCGCGATGGCAACGAATTTGCCCTCAAAGCCCAAGGTTGGGACGCTGCAAAGCCTAGTCGCTCCTTCCATACCTATCCACAAAAGGAGGTGTTGCAAAACTCGTTTTTGCAGCATCTCCTTTTCGTGTTTGATTAACCCCAATTTGTTCAGGATTTCACCCTAATCGGTCATTAGATTCTGAACAGATTTTATTTAATGGTTGAGCAGATGGTTTTTCGTTAGTTTGAAGACGTCGAGAACGAACGAGAAACAAGATACCAACAAGAAAATGAAAGAGGACAGGAAGCTATCTTCTCCATAACGATTTGCACTATAACGGTCTAATGACCGATTGGGGGTTAATACCAATTTGGGGTCAAAATTCAATTCCAAACAACTCTTAAATCCCCCTCTCTCGCGCGTGCGCGTGCGCGCGCCCTACAGGAATTTTGCACTTTTTGCTTTCACAACCTTCACCGATTCCTTCATAATCCTCTATCAAACAAGAGTTTACGCCCTTCTTTCGGACATATTTTAACATAAATCGCACATCATAGCTATTTTGGACTGATTGAAAGGCTGAAAAAGGGGGTTATCTCCCCCTCGAAACCGCCCATTTTCTCCCCTAATGCTCCGCGTGATTTCTCCTTTCGCCCTGCATTTGCTCCCCAAAAACCGCCCACCAAAGTCTCAACTTCGGACCTAGCCGCAAACGTTGGACTTTTTCCCAAAAACGTTGGAGATTTTCTGAAAAACGTTGGAGATTTTCCGAAAAACGTTGGACTTTTTCCAGAGTAGCTCCGAGGTTTCACTAGGAGGAACGCACTGACCCATTTTCTTTGCAGAAATGATGAATCCTCACCACCCCATTCATCCTCCTCAAGTTCATTAAAACGCCACTGTGCGACACGTCACTGGACAGAATTTTTCCTATCAGTTTTCTTATTTCGGCTCTTTTTTGCAATCCAAGCGCCCTCCTGCACACCACTAATTGGACTTTCTCACGAACACCGTTCCTAATACCTTCCTAACTCACTATTTCCCACCCACATACCCACAATTTTGTGAAGGTTGTGAAAGCAAAAAGTATAGTTTTGCTGTTATGCGCGCGCGTACGCGCACGCGAGAAGCCCCAAATGAGGGCTGCCCTCCCCAGAGAAAGAAGGCAGCCCCAATACATTTATTCCGTCATGAGTTTTCTTAGTAATATCTATTTCTACGCTAGAGGTGTTGGAGACTGCATTAGCGTCCCTACGACGCGCCTTAATCTTTTGGAGCATTCTTTCATACAGCTAAAAATCAAAGAATAACAACTCCACTCAAATTGTAGTTTAGAAATCACAGAACTTAAGTGCGCAGATTATCATTGCCTAACACAAAGAAATCGACATTTTCTCTTTATAAAATCCTTTAATGTTGTATCTTTGTAGGGAAGTCTGACTATTAAGTCAACAAACCAAGGTAACTACTAGGACCATGGTCATTTATCCGTCTATCCATTTTTGAAAGCGTTTTCGCTACATTCGCCTATCTCTAGCCCTTCTAATTGAAAATATATGGGTACATTTAACGAAGCAACACGCGTACAAATGCCAGCAATGGTGCATCTCACCCGACTAGGCTACCAATATATTGGTAAAATCCATGAGGAAGATGCGCACAATGGCGTGTATGACCCACACACGAATATTCTCCTTAAGGTATTTAAGGAGCAATTTTGCCGACTTAATCCAGAACAAGCTGGAAACTTCGAGCAAATACTATCGGACATACGCAAAGAACTCAACGATGATGATTTAGGTAGAGGGTTTTATCAAAGGCTCAAAGCCATTTCTCCCATCAAGTTGATAGACTTCGACCACCCTGCCAACAATGTCTTTCACTTTACGGCGGAGTTTACGTGCAAAAATGGTCAGGACGAGTTCCGTCCTGACATCACACTCTTTGTCAATGGGTTACCTTTATGCTTCGTGGAGGTGAAGAAACCCAACAACGCAGGGGGCATGGTGGCAGAAAGCACGCGGATGAACCATGAACGATTTCCAAACAAGAAGTTCCGATGCTTCCTCAACATGACACAGTTGATGATTTTCTCCAACAACATGGAATATGACACCATGGGAGGCGTTGTGCCAGTGGAAGGAGCGTTCTATTGCACAGGCGCTAGAGTTTCTGCGCCCTTCAATTGCTTCCGAGAAGAAAATCCTCAGGGCAACAAAGTGGCTCCTTATCATGAAGATTTTCCATATAAACCGATCAGTGCCGACACCGAGAAAAACATTCTAAAGGATTATAACTGCCAAGTCATCCACACCAGTCCGGAATATCAGACGAACCTCTCTCCTTTTACGCCCACCAACCGCATATTGACCTCCATGTGCAATCCGGAACGATTGCTCTATATATTGCGCTATGGCATTGCCTATGTGAGAATGGAACGAGAGGTAGATGGAAATTGAGTCGACCGACCAAAAGCATATCATGCGCTATCAGCAACTCTTTGCAGCGATGGCGATAGAACGCAAACTCTCTGAGGGAGTGCGTTCAGGATTGGTGTGGCACACGCAAGGGAGTGGCAAAACGGCTTTATCCTACCACTTGACGCATGTGCTCAACGACTACTTTGCTCGGCAAAACAAAGTGGCGAAGTTTTATTTTATCGTAGACCGCCTTGATCTCCTAGAACAAGCCACCCAAGAGTTTGAAGCCAGAGGATTGGTGGTGAACACCGCCAACACGCGCAAAGAACTGATGGAACAATTCCGAAAGAACCAGGCTCAACATGGTGCTGAAGGAAAGGCAGAAATCACTGTGGTCAACATCCAACGATTTGCAGAAGACACCGAGCGTGTGGAACTCAATGCCTATGCCACCAACCTGCAACGCGTGTTTATCCTCGACGAAGCGCATCGGGGCTATCGTCCTGGAGGCTGCTTCTTGGCCAACCTTTTTGATGCAGACCAAAATGCTATCAAAATTGCACTCACGGGTACTCCCCTCCTCAAGGAGGAACAAGCCTCGTGCAAAGTGTTTGGCAACTATCTTCACACCTACTACTACGACCGCTCCATCGCCGACGGCTATACGCTCAAAATCCTCCGAGAGGAAATCGAGACTTCCTATAAGGAAAAACTTACGGAGGTGCAAGACAAACTAGAAACCCTCGTAGAGAAAAAGGATGTGCGCAAGAGCCAGATCATAGAGCATGACAACTACGTGGATGAACTCTTGCGATATATCATCAGCGATTTGGTCAAATTTCGCAAGATTCAAGGTGACTCAAGTCTAGGGGGCATGATTATCTGTGAAACCAGTGCACAGGCTGAGAAACTCTACGAACACTTCGAACAAATTCGTCAAAGTGTGTGTCCTGACAGCTCCCTCAAAGCTGGACTCATTTTGCACAACCACGAGGACAAAGAAACACGACGACAAATCGTCAAGGACTTCAAGAAAAACATGACCATAGATGTGCTCATCGTTTTCAACATGCTCCTCACCGGATTTGATGCACCACGACTCAAACGCTTGTATTTCGGTCGTAAACTCAAAGACCACAATCTGCTGCAGGCCATCACGCGCGTCAATCGCCCTTACAAGCAGATGCGCTATGGATTTCTCATTGACTTTGCAGACATCAAACGCAATTTCGATGAAACCAATGAGGCCTATCTTCAAGAACTTAATCGATTTAATGAGGTATCCAACGACGAGGCACCAACCAATGTGAACACTTTCGCTCAAGTGCTGGAGAGCAAGGAGGAAATCATCGAACAGATGAAAAACATCCGCCAAACTCTCTTCAACTACTCGTGCGACAATGCGGAGGATTTCTCTACTGAAATCTCCACTGAAGAAGACAAGGGCACGTTGCTTGAGCTCAAACACGCCCTCACCGCTGCCAAAAACATGGCCAACGTGGTGCGCACCTTTGGAGATGACCAAATGCGCAACGACTTTGCCAAGGTGGAAATCACCAAACTCCCTGAGCTCCTCAGCGAAGTGCAGCACCGCATCAACATCATCAATCAGAAAGCAGCCTTCGAAGTAAACGCTGAAACAAAGCTACTCATCAACGAAGCTATGCTAGACATTGAGTTCAACTTCTCAAAGATTGGAGAAGAGGAATTGCGGCTCATTGCTGGAGGCATGGAATTGAAAGAGAAATGGCAACGCACCATCACAGCTTTCACGCAAAACTTCGACCAAGACGACCCTGAGTTTATCACTCTGCGCGATGCCTTCACCGAACGCTTCAAACAACGTGGCTTCGTGATTGACACCGTGGCGAAGTTTAACGAAGAAACCAAGGCTCTAGACGATGTGATGAAACGCCTACAAGTAATCCTCGTGCGCAACAATGCTTTAGTGAAGAAATATGACGGAGATGTGAAATTCGCTCGCGTACACAAACGCATCCGAGAGGTGAATCACCAAAGAGAAGCAGAAAACAAACCGCCTATGTTCTCCTTCAGAGACGAAGAAATCATGGCCATTCTACACATGATTAAAGAAGACATCGACAAGAAAGTCTACGACAGGAATGACATTCTCAAAAAAGATGCTTTTTTCACAAAGACGGTGCTTTCACTCATCCAAGGATGTCTTTATCATTTACCTCAAATCAAGCCTGACACTGCGGACTATCATTTCATCAAAGATCGCATTGCGCAGCAATATCTCAACCAATATCACGCCACCTACGCTAACGCCTAAGATATGCCAATCAAAGAACAAACCCTCAAACTCATTGACGAACTCAAAGCCACCTGCACCAGCTATGGTATGGGCAACGATGGCAACGAATATAAAATCATCACGCAGGTGTTTCTCTACAAATTTCTCAACGACAAATTTGGCTTTGAAATCAAAAGGGCGTTTAGCGACATAGCCCCACGCATCAAGAGGATCCCAAATGGGAAGAGGCTTATGCCCAGCTTACAGATGAGGAAAGACTGCTCTTGCAAGGGGCACTCCCTGCTGAGGTGCCCACCTTAGAGCCTTATCACCTCATCGCTCATCTGTGGAACCAACAAGGAAAAGGCGATTTTGACACGATTTTCGACAACACAATGACGGACATCGCAGAACAAAATGCTGACATTTTCTCTACACAAACCACAGAGAACACCAAAATTCCACTCTTCGAACCACTGACACACTATGTCACTGATGCCGCACAGCGCGCACCTTTTGCTCGTGCACTAGTCGATAAGCTTGTCAACTTTTCTTTCGAGTCTGCCTTTGAGCAGCACTACGACTTCTTTGCCTCAATCTTTGAATATCTCATCAAAGACTACAACACTGCAGGCGGAGGGAAATATGCCGAATACTACACTCCACACGCCATTGCCACCATCATGGCGCGCTTGTTGGTGGGCGACAACCCTGAGTTGCATAGCCAAGAATGCTACGACCCCTCAGCAGGCACAGGCACACTCCTTATGGCGCTGAGCCACCAAATCGGTGAGGAACGCTGCACCATCTTCTCACAAGACATCTCGCAGCGTTCCAACAAGATGCTCAAACTCAATCTTCTGCTCAATGGTTTGGTGTCTTCGCTCGACTATGCCATCCAAGGTGACACCCTCACCTCGCCTTACCACAAAAGCGACGACAAACAAAGTCTTCGCCAATTTGACTTTGTGGTCAGCAATCCACCTTTCAAATTCGACTTTTCAGGCACGCGTGAAAAGATTGCAGCACAACCTGCGCGCTTCTGGGCGGGAGTGCCCAATGTGCCAGCCAAGAAAAAAGAAGGCATGGCCATCTACACCTGTTTCATTCAGCACGTGCTCAATTCATTGAAACCAACAGGCAAGGGTGCCATCGTAGTGCCTACAGGATTCATCACCTCCAAGAGTGGCATCGAAAAGAAAATACTTTCCAAAATAGTGGACGAACGCTGGATTTATGGCTGCATCTCTATGCCTAGCAATGTATTTGCCACCACGGGTACTAACGTCTCTGTGCTCTTCTTCGACAAATCAGCCTCAGCCGACAAGGTAATCCTAATCGATGCGAGCAAAATGGGCGAGGAATACAGAGACGGAAACAATCAAAAAAAGCGACTCCGAGACTTCGAGGTGGAACAAATCGTGTCTACATTCCGCGAGCGCAAAACTGTTGACGACTTCTCCGTGTGTGTAAGCTACGATGAGATAAAAGAAAAAGGCAATTCCCTCTCTGCCGGACAATATTTCGACATCAAAATCGAATATGTGGACATCACCGAGGAAGAATTCAATGCTCGTATGGCCAACTTCAAACAAACGCTATCTGAACAATTTGCAGAGAGTCATCGACTCGAAGAGGAAATCACGAAACAATTGGATGCTTTAGTCTTCAACAGCAATGTAGGCAACAATGAATAACGAAATTCAATTTAGACTATATAATCTTCCCAATGAAGAGGGAAAGGTGCAGGTAGTCATAAAAGAGGAAACCATTTGGTGCACACAGAAGGCAATGGCGCAACTCTTTGATGTAAATCTACCGGCAATAAGCAAGCACCTAAAAAACATTTTTGAAGAGGGCGAGTTAGAAGTAAATTCAACTATTTCCAAAATGGAAATAGTTCAGACCGAAGGTGAGCGAAACATCAAAAGGAGCATTGACTTTTATCATCTCGATGCCATTATCGCTGTTGGCTATCGTGTTTCTTCTCCCAAATCAACCAAGTTTCGTCAGTGGGCAACCAAAATTCTAAATGAATATATCAGGAAAGGCTTCGTGATGGACGATGAACGTCTCAAGCAGGGAGAGATAATCTTTGGAAAGGACTATTTCCGCGAACTACTCGAGCGAGTACGTTCTATCCGAGCCAGTGAACGACGCATTTGGCAACAGATCACCGACATATATGCAGAGTGTAGCACTGACTACAATCGCAACGCCCCTACCACCAAGGAATTCTATGCGATGATACAAAACCGCTTTCATTATGCAATCACAGGACATACAGCAGCGGAAATCATCTACACAAAGGCCGATCACACCAAAGAACACATGGGGTTGACCACTTGGAAAGATGCTCCGGAAGGGCGCATTCTTAAGTCAGACGTGAGTGTGGCAAAAAATTACCTATCCGAAGAGGAGATACGCCGATTGGAACGTGCCGTAACCGGTTTCTTTGACTATATTGAGGATTTAGTAGAGCGTGAAACTACATTTACGATGGCAGATTTCTCAGAGAGTGTCGATGCTTTCCTAAATTTTAGACGTTATCAAATTCTCCAAGGCAAAGGCAACATCTCAAGCGAGCAGGCAAAAGTGAAAGCACATACCGAGTACCAACTCTTCAATCCTACGCAACACATAGTCTCGGATTTCGACAAAGAGCTGCGTAAACTCAACCAGAAACACAAAAACAATCAGCATGAAGAAATATAAACTTGGGGAAATTCTGACAATCTCGTCCACCTCTATAACACCACAAGCTGGGCGAACATATCATCTCTATAGTCTGCCATCTTTTGATGACGGGAAAGTGCCTGAAATAACCAAAGGAGAAAACATTCATAGTAACAAATATGTAATATCCAATCGCTGTATTCTTTTCAACAAATTGAACGTTCGTTTTAAGCGTATATGGAAAATAGAAAATAATACGCCTAACAAGTTGTGTTCTACGGAATTCCTGCCATTGATTATAGATGAAAGTATCATAGATTATCAATATTGCTACTATTTGTTAGCATCCGATTACTTGACTAATTACCTTTGCGGAATAAATAGTAATACATCAGGAAGCCATAAACGCATCAATCCTGATATACTGCTGAATTTGGAAGTGACTCTACCTGTATTGGATGAGCAAAAAGCACATAGGCTCCATTCTTGCAAACCTTGACCGAAAAAAATCGCCCTCAATCGTTCGATAAATCATAATTTAGTCGAGAACGCTCGACACCGATTTCTACCTGTCCATTCATCAGGAGAGGGAGAAGAGAGTCTCGTAGCGTAGTGAGAGACTTTCATTGTTGCTAATTGTACTTTGCTTTCTAACTTCGGAAACCTATGGGAAAACAAACAAATTGTTTATCGAATGTTTGAAGTATGGTATCATTGGGATTTAAACGATAGGCATATCGAAACATAAAGTAGTGCCCATAGCTGCCTTTATCTGCTTTGGATACACCTGTTCCAGAATCCCAACATGTAGAAAATCTAGTGTCTCTTGATAGAGAAAAAAAGACGTATTTAGCACAATCCAGTGAATTGGTTCATTTCAGAATAAAAACATTGTATCCACGGTCCTAAAAAAAAAGGCTCATGTTTACATACATTATGTTATTGAACGAGACCCTTTATCTTGGCATAAGAATCGTCATCTCCATCTATCATAAATATGCCCACTCACTAGTCGTCGCATCATCTCCACCGCTACCATATACAGGATAATTGCCCATGTCGCTACATAGTTGTTTCGTGGTCTCTTCCATTTAGTTTATGTATCCAAAAATCATTCAGAAACAAGCACTCATTCCCATCCCTCAGGTATTTCTCTCTTCAGTTTCTCATTCCACACCATCTTGCCACCGCTACTTTTGTAGGGCTTGCCGTTTTCGTCAGGAAAGTCGAACTGCAAGAACCAATAGTCGTAGAGTTGCTTTGCCATCGCCTCTAAATTATGATTTATCGAACGATTGAGGGCGATTTTTCGGTCTATTGTCGAGAATACATTACCAATATACTCTTGTTCTTCTAAGGAAGGCAAGAGTATAGGTATATCATATAGAGTCTGTGCGGATAGAGTATATCTCATACCACTACCTGTTGCATTAAGTTCAAAGTACTTTTTTATATAGTTTGAGTGCAAAAAAGCATTGAGATATTTCCCTAACAAAATATCTTCGTTGGGCTTCACTAATGCACAATGATAGCCAAGAATAACGCTGTCAAAATTATCTGCTATGTATGTTGAAATACCTATGTCATCACGTGTTTCACTATCTTTGGTCAATGCGACATATCCTTGTTTTAGAGATAAACGTTCTATATCTTTCTCTTTTGCAGAAGCTATCATAAAGGATTCATGCATAGACTGGGTAATAGCCCAATTGTGATATACGTCCACGAAATTGCACAAACGAACTTTTTGCTCCCCTACTTTGGTCTTTTTATCAACGCTGCTTATTATGATTTCAGCTACGTCTCCTAATTTGTAGCTTTTCAAATTGGAAGATAATAGCCCCCCTAACAAATTAACACTCGCTTTTGATTTAATACCTTCCAAATTGTCTGTTTGTTTCATATGCTTTACCCTTATTACTGATGTTTTTACATGCAAAGATACGCACCCCCAAGCATTATCCCAAAAGGAGAGAAAGAAAAATAGACCTATCAACTAATATATTTACGGTGCGCCATCTTCACATTCGTCTGATTCACCATGGCGTAGTGTAATGTTGTATCAATCTTTACATGCCCCAACAGACGTTGCACCTGCTCTATGGGCATACCCTTGTCGATGACCATGGTGACCAACGTGCGACGAAACTTATGAGGATGCACTTTATTCATTCCCACACGTTTACCGAGTTGACGTAATCGCGCTTCGATTCCACCGATTGTCAGTCTGTTGTGAGGAGAAGACAAAGCCACAAAGAGTGCCGGATTCTGATCTCTACGACTCTCTAGATAACGTTGTAGATGTATCTTCGTGCGAGCATTAAAATAGACTTCTCGCTCTTTGTTCCCCTTCCCCAAAACAACACATTGTCGTTCGTGAAAATCGATGTCTGCACAGTTCATTTGCACTAACTCTCCTACACGCACACCTGTGGAAGCCAACAAATCGATCATCGCCAAATCACGGAGTTCCGTGCAAGAGTCGCGCAACACCTCCATATGCTCATCGCTCAACACCTCCTTGACCAAACTCTCTGTGCGCACCTTGTGAATGCGGCGCACTGGACTCTTCGCGATATAGTCTTCATCTTCCAACCAAGCAAAGAAACTTGAAAAGATGCGTCTAAGATTGTCTATCGTCACTCTACTCGAACCTCTTTTTTCTTGATAATGGGACAAATAGGTGCGAATATCGTTTGTATCATATTCATCAATTCGCTTCTGTACCATATTCAACAAGGCTTCAATGGTCGATGTATAGTAATGCAATGTTTTTTCTGAACACCCTTCTATTTTCTTTGCTGCAATAAACGCCTGCAACAACTCTTCATTGGCTTGCTGTCGCTGACGCTTTTCGCTTTCTGCCGGTGAGATTACTACCTGTGCAAACGATTCTTGCAAAACTTCTCTCAGTCTCATTTGCTGCGCCACTTCCAATACCTCAGACATCGCAGCAACTATATTATCTATCATTTTTTTGTTCATCAGATGCATTCTTGATTGTTCTACTCTATTATAAGAAAAAATACTGAGAATGCAAGAGGATAAATCATAATTTAGAGGCGATGGCAAAGCAACTCTACGACTATTGGTTCTTGCAGTTCGACTTTCCTGACGAAAACGGCAAGCCCTACAAAAGTAGCGGTGGCAAGATGGTGTGGAATGAGAAACTGAAGAGAGAAATACCTGAGGGGTGGAATGATTGCGTGTTGGGTGACTATATTGGACGCATCACTAACGGCTTAAATCCACGAAACAACTTTGTATTGGGAAATGGAAGGAACTATTATGTTACAATCCGAAGTTTGATTGGGACAACTATTGATTGGGACAATTGTGATAGATGTGATGATGAAGCTTTGGCTAAAATAAATTCACGTTCACAATTACAAGTTGGTGACATTATCTTTAGTGCCATAGGAACTATTGGGCGTACATATTATATTATTGAAGAACCAAGTAACTGGAGTATTAGCGAAACCTCTTTTACCCTTAGGGCTAAAGAAAACATACCTAATGATTTCTTCTATGGAATGTTATGTTCTGAAGAAATACAAATAAAAGCAGATAAGGCGGCTATGGGTAGTACTTTAAGGTGTTTGGTTATGGCATCTTTATGTTCATTGCAATACATCAAGATTCCAGAAACAACAATGCAGTCGTTTTCAGCGAAGGTTTCCGCATTATATAAGCAAATACATCGCAACAATAAAGAAATTCTATCACTCACTAAGCTACGAGACTCTCTTCTCCCTCTCCTGATGAATGGACAGGTAGAAATCGGTGTCGAGCGTTCTCGACTAAATTATGATTTAGTGGTCAGTATTCTCCTAAAAAGTGCGTAAGTACCCGAACTGTGGGTACGGAACGAAAAAAGCAGTGAGATAGTCTTCGTTTGAAGCACTATCTCACTGCTGAAATGTTTTGTATCTTAGACGTCAGACTTTTATCATACGTAAGTTCCTAGTGAAAACCTAGGCAGAGCGTTGTTTCTTCTGACGTCTGACAAGATTAACGACAGAACTTAAGCGTGGTGTGTGTGCCGTCAGTGCGCTGCAGTTGGAGAAGGTAGGTGCCTTTGTCCAAATCTGCAGTGGAAAAACGGAGCTGTTGTGCAGTAGTGAGGGGAAGTTGCTGCAACACCATGCCTTGGAGGTTCAAAATCTCTGCTTGGTGATAGGCTTCGAGATTGCCTTTCACCACAACGGTGTTGGTGTCGGGCTGAGAGATTTGAAGTTTGGTTTCGGAAAACACTGTGGGAGAGGAGATGCCAGTGACGAGTCCTCCGAGGGGAGTGAAGCGGAGGGTGTATTTCATGGGCATCTTCTGCTTCGCTGCGAGATAGGGCTCGATCGTTTCAGCAGGTCCGCAGCTTCCGCTACCGAGTCCTTGTTGGAAGGCATCGAAGTGGGCAGTGTTGTAGACAGGAGCTTTGAGTTCCCACCAGTGTTCTACGTCAACGAGTTCGTGATCATCGTAGGGAAGGATGGAGAAGTCAACTTGTCCTTGTGTTTCGACACGGAAACCATTGCCTTCATTGTCGGTAAGGTCAAGACGGCGGAGGCTCATGCGGTTGCCGCAAGTTTGCGTGCGCGCATAGTTGACGATGTTGCTGTCCACGACTGTTTGTAGCGACCAAAGAAGGAACCTTCTTGACGGTCTACATAGTTTTCCTGAGGACCTTTAGCGGTGTAGTCGAGGTTGTTGTACTTGCGATCAAAGCCCATAGAAACTCCAAGACGGCGGAGCTTACCAGAGTTGTAAGAGAAGGAAGCATCGAGTAACACAGTGCCATCGGCATGGATGGTGTAGGTGAGCGTGTTGGGAACACGTCCTTCGTTCTCGGCAGTAACTACCACCTTCTGACCATTTTGCAGCGTAGAAACCTGAGGTGCTGAGCCGAAGATGTCGAAATCTGGCACTTGATGTTTGCCATCTAGCGTGTTGTAAGGCTTACTGGTGTAGGGAGCTTCGTTTTCAATCCAGCGGAAGTTGTCGTATTTCGCACCTTTACCAGGATAGAGAATGGGATGACCATTGTAGCTCCAAGCAGTGAGTTGTGCGTCTTTGGCATCGAAAGTCATCGACACGCGGTCGTTGCTCACCGTCACCTTGTTGTTTTTGCGTTCCACCTTGAGGGGGTTCACAGTGCCCTTTGCAGCAGAGAGTGCAGGGAGTGCAGTGCGTTGCGCAAGGACGAATTGTTCGGCAGCTTGCACATATCCCGCTTTTGCCCAGTCTTCATCGACAGTCGTGCGGAGTTCCACATTGAGGTGATAGTCGGCTTTGTTGTCGATGGCAGTTTTCAAAGTGAGTGGGAAGTGCTTTTGCTGGTGAGGAGTGAGGGCTGGAAGTTCAGCGCTACCAGTTTCCACCACTTCTCCATCGCGCAAGACGCTATAATGGAAAGAAAGTCCTGCAAGACTGCGGAAAGCATACTGGTTAGTCACAGTGACAGTCTTAACACTCTTGTTGTAAGCAAACTTCACATATTGATATACCTTCTTGAGTTCGGTGAGTTTGGGTGTCCATTCGCGTTCGGAGGTAATGACACCATTGTTCACGAAGTTACCTTGGTGAGGACCAGGATAGTCGTAACCCGTGGTGAGACGGCGCACACCGTTCTTGAGTAATTGGGGGTTGTAGATGCCTTGGTCTACCCAGTCCCAGATACATCCACCAATACCTACAGCAGACTTTTCGAGTTCGTTCCAGTATTCGCGGAGATACCCCATACTGTTACCCATGGCGTGGTTGTATTCGCACATGAAGTAGGGCTGACCCGCAGTGTTGGTGCCGCGTCTGTTGGCAGCTTGCGCCACTTCCCACACGTGAGGATACATCTTACTGTTGAGGTCGGTGATACCAGCATTGTGACGACCAGCGTTGGTGGCGCCTTCATAGTGGATGGGGCGTGCATCGAGCGCGCGCACTGCGTTGTGCGTAGCGATGAAGTTGTCGCCTGCGCCGCTTTCGTTACCCAACGACCAGAAGACGATGCTGGGGTGGTTGCGGTCGCGCAACACCATGCGTTCGGTGCGGTCGATCATCATGGGTTTCCAACTTTCACGACCAGAGATGACTTCATTGTTGTAGCCTTGTCTAGCGCCGTGATCGTTCCAGTTTTTGTGACATTCGAGGTCAGCTTCGTCCATGATGTAAAGACCATAGTAGTCGAACATGGCATACATCTTGGGTTGACGAGGATAGTGTGAGGTACGCACGGTGTTCACATTGGCTTGTTTCATCATGAAGATGTCGCGAAGCATAGTGGGAACATCCATGGTGCGTCCCTTTTCGGGATGCGTGTCTTGGGTGTTGACGCCTTTAAAGAAAACGCGCTTACCGTTGACGAGCACAAGACCGTTTTTGATTTCGATATTGCGGAAACCATATTTGGTGTTGAACACCATTTCTTCCTTACCTTTGTCGTCTTGTTGTGCTACGACAACATTGTAGAGATAAGGCGTTTCTGCCGTCCAAGGTTTGAGATCTGCCAAACCTTCGAGCGTCACTTTTGCTTTGTTCGTGGTAGCAGCAGCCGTGTAATTCACAGCGGTAGTAGCGGTTTTCACCACCTTGTTGTCAGCATCGAGCAACGTTACTTTAATTTGCTTCGTACCACTGAATTTGTGACGGTTGTCGAGTTCAAGACTCACTTCCATCTTCCCACTGGTGTAGGATTTTGAAGCATCAAGTTGCGCGGTGATGACATGATCGCGCACAAAAGTTTGAGGAGTTGCCACGAGATAAACATCGCGGTGGAGACCACTCATGTGAAACGCGTCTTGTCCTTCGAGATAAGAAGCATCTGTCCAACGAATCACTTGCACAGCCACTTGGTTTTCACCAGCTTTCACAGCCTTAGAGATGTCGAACTCTGCGTCATTGTTACCTCCTTCGGTGTAGCCAATGTATTGACCATTCACCCAAACGTAAGCACCGCTATAAATGCCATCGAAATGGAGGAAGACGTTCTTTTTGTCCCAATCAGTAGGGAGATTGAAGGTGCGGCGATAGCTTCCCACGGGGTTAGGGTCCACTTTTCCTTCAAATTCTTTGCGGAGAGTGATATAAGGTGGTTTGTCGTAGAAGATGTAGTCCACATTGACGTAGACAGGTTTGTCGTAGCCCTTCATTTCCCAGCAAGAAGGCACTTCGATGTTGTCCCATTTAGACACATCGAAAGTAGGCTTCACAAACGCGGTGTCGCGCTTAGCAGCATCGGGCGCATATTTGAACTTCCATTCTCCATTGAGTGAAAGGAATTGCGCGTTTTCGGGAGTCAACCAAGCTTTTTGATAGCGCGCATCGGCTTGGAGTTTCTCGGTGGAAGCATAAGGAATGTAGGTGGCGTGACCACGTTCTTTGTTGATACCAAAGATTTTCTCACTTTGCCATTCTGTTTGCGCAGGAAGCTTAATGTTTTTGATGTCCGTTTCTGTGAACTTGAACAGCGAGTTCTTCGTCTTCTCGAATTCGAGCATCACCCTTCCCCCACTAGTCACAGCGAGGTAGAGCTCTTCATGTTGGTAAGAAGCAGCGCGCAGGCGGAAGTTGCTACCTTCTGGTTCGAGAATGAGCTGCTGATTGGGATTTGTCACATCGAGCGACCACAAAAGTGGACCTTTATTCGACTTAATGGCGAGGTCCACAGCCAGTTCTGCAAAGGATTGTAGAGGGCAACAGCGTCTGGTTCAGACTTCTTGAGTTGCCACAACTGGCTCGGACTGTTTTTTTGCAAAGTTTCTCCCACCAGTGGAGCATCTTTCGCGTCTTTTCCTCCAGTGGAGAGTACTTTCCCATTCGACACATTGGAGATGATGTAGTAGTGGTCTGTTTGCACTTGTGCAGAAGCAGAAAGTACACTACAACACCACAACACACCTAGTGCCACAAAGGAGAGCAAAGATGAAAAAATCTTGGTTTTCATGCTTAGTGATTATTGATTTGATGAGTATTTTGTTTCTTTTGGGGAAATATCTCCTTTCCTCTGACAGCCGAGTATTCGCCGTCTTGATGGATTAGATTCGAGAGATGGCGAAGCTCGTTAGGGCTGTTTGGAGGTTGGTTAGAAGTTATTCAAGGATTTTCGAGGTTATTCGAGGATTGTGTGGAGATATGCGTAGACTATTCGGAGATTATTCAAAATAGAAGGTGAGGGCTACCATGCCTGGTGTGGCTTTGGAGATGCCTTGCGTGAAAATCTGCTGTGCTGGCTCGGTGAGGTCGGGACGATGATGACGCAAGACGTCGCTCAACCCGAAATAGAACTTAAGTTCGGGGTTCAGTTTGAAGAAAGGCAGGTAGAAATCGCAGCCGAGTCCGATTTGCACGAAAGCTTGCAGGGGTTGGGTGCGGAGCATATCGCCTTTTCCGCTGGTCATGTCGTACATGGCAGAAAAACCTCCTACGAGATAGGGGCGATAGTTGTTGAAGCGCGGTGCGGCAATTTTGAGATCTACGGGAACAGCCACATAAGTTGTTTTCAAATCTTGCGACCTCCGTGCACCATCCACTTGATTGCGAAAGCCAATATGTTTAGAACCAAAGTGTAATCCAGGACTCACACGTAGTGCTAGTTGGCGAGTGATGCGCCAGTCGCCGAGTATCCCCACAGAGAACCCGAAGTTTTGACGGTCGTTTTCTGCCATCCACTGTGCACCCGTGGCAGGATCTACGAAACCATTGTTGATGAGTTTGAGACTTTGATCGTGAAATCCGATGTGGAATCCATAGTGCCAGGGACGTTCGTCGATGAAGGGCTTATTTGCACCACACGCTGCTGCGCCATCGTCGCTAAAGTCAGCGCGAAGGTCGTCATCAAAAGTAAAAATCTACGTACGTGGGGCATAAGCTTTATATCTAATGTACTCTATGATTTTCCTCTGTCGCTCATTTAATGGCTCATTTATCGGCTCACAATGCGAGAGCGAAAACATTTGTCAATCTGAGCATCGAGAAGTAGCATGATATTCAAATATTTAGTCCAAAAAACAAGGCCATCTCTCACTCCATTCTCAATCCAATGGCATCGAAGCCGGGAAGACTCTGCTGACTCATCAGATGGCGGATGACCACACGCCCTGTGGCGTGAGCAGGTAGTGCGATAGTGCCGAGAGGAAATTCGTAAGGATAGAGCGACACTCCCTTAGTGCGCACCATTCCGTCGGTATGGTGGAAGGTGCAGTCGAGCGTGTCGGTGCGATTGAGCACCGTGCTGTTACCCAACTTCCAGGTTTGGTGCACGGCAATCGCCAAACTGGTGTAGGGATAGACGTGCGCTGACGATTTGCGCAGGGCGATGGTCAGATGGCGCGTGCCAGAGGTGGGGAGAGAATCTACGATGAATGCCGCAGAATCACGGTATTCCCAACCAGAAACGCGCAACGACTGGTAGTGGAGGTAACCATCGTGGGTGGTGCAACTTGCGAGCGACATCACCACCATGAGCAACACTGCGAGCGGCATCACCCACAAGCCATGGCGTGCAGACGCCGTTTTGTGAAATTGTGCCCAGTTCATAAACTATTCCTTTGCTGGCTGGTTCGCACTTTGGGGAGCGTTATCTGATTTTCTAGGCTCGCGCTGGCGATATTCACGCGGTCTACGTGCCTCATCACGACCATTTCCTTGCTCCTCGCGCTGGTTGCCTTGCGCTTCGCGAGGTCTTCTGCCTTCCTCACGATTGTGTCGTCCTTGTTCCTCACGATTGCGTGGGTAGCGGTCACGATCTTTCGATTGAGGTTTGCGCTTTTTGTTTTTGCGGAGCTTGTCGAAGCGGGTCAAATCGTCTTGTTCTGCCAAATCGACGGGCTTTTTAGGCACCGCGCGTTCCTCATTATCGAGTGCTTCAGGCTTGTCACCCGCTTTGTTTTGCTCAATGATTTCCCAAGCTCTCTGAGCACTAATGGTCACCAGATTGACCGCCATGCGCTTATCCATGGAGTAGGTGATACGACCACTCAAGATGTCCGTTTTGAAATGGAAATAGGTGGCATCGAGCGTTTCGAGCGTTATGTTGCGCTCAGGAAGCGTTTGATGTGCTTCTTGGTAAGTGTCGAGCTCATAGTTCAAACAGCACTTGAGTTTTCCGCACTGTCCAGCCAATTTTTGTGGATTGGGGGAAAGATCTTGCTGACGCGCAGCACCCGTAGACACAGTTTGAAAATCTTTTCTCCACGATGCGCAGCACAATTCTCTGCCGCAGGGTCCGATACCCCCGATGCGTGCCGCTTCTTGTCGGGCACCAATCTGTTTCATTTCGATGCGTATATGGAAAGTGTCTGCCAAAACGCGAATCAACTTACGAAAGTCAATGCGCTGATCAGCAATGTAATAGAAAATTGCTTGTTGCAATCGCCTTGATATTCCACATCACCGATTTTCATGTCCAACTCTAACTCTTTGGCTATTTGTCGGCTCTGAATCATGGTGGCATTTTCGCGACCGCGCGCCTCTTCCCATTTTTCAATGTCGGCGGGGCGCGCTTTGCGGTAGATGCGTTTCAAGTCTATACCTGGCTTAAGTTGCGCCTTTTTCATTTGCAGTGGCACCAAACTTCCAGTAAGGGTCACTGTGCCAATGTCATGCCCTGGCGAGGCTTCCACAGCTACGATGTCGCCTTTGGCAAGGTCGAGCTGATTATCATTGAGGAAATATCCTTTTCTTGTATTTTTAAACTGCACTTCTACGAGGTTCGACACTTGGTTGTTGCCCGGAACGTCGCTGTAATAGTCGAACGTATTGAGCTGATGCTTGGAGCATCCACAACCGCAAGCCGCAAATCCTCTGAGAGCAGGGTCTGAGATGGTGGTATCGTGCATGTCTATATATTGGGGAGTGGCTGTGCGCCACATGAAAAAAGGAGAGACGAGGAGAAACGTGCGAAATTTAGGGTAAAACGAGGGGCTCAATCAAGCGCCTTAGAGGCTTAATCGGACGATTTTATCAACTTGGGGACGAAACTATCCAGACAAATTGCTATCATCGTCGTAGCTAGCCACGCACATTGCCTTTCTCCTGCTACCGCAAAGGTAACTTTTTTTGAGCAATCTGCCAAGGAAGAGGGGGTAATTTACTCCTTTGTAAACAGACATTGCATACATACCTCAAATTATTCCCGTGAAACCACCATTGTTGTCTGTTTTTTACCTCCGATTTTTCCTCCTTTTGTAGCAAAAAGAAGGGAGAATTTCCCACAACACTTTAACGCTTACAATCTAATATTGTCACATTTCGTCAATAAGCTCCCTTACCTTTGCACCATCATTCGCAGCATCCTTCGCGAGAAATCATATTTCAAGGAGATTTTCACTCTATTTTCAAGGCGTAGTCCACCCATACAAAGAGGTATTTCTCCGTTTCAACAAGAACTTTACAAACTTTCTTACCATGACTAAACACGACCATTCCACCCCTATCGGAGAGAGTAGCGCGCGCATCAAAGCCCTGCAAGCGGCTATGCGACAAATTGAAAAAGATTTCGGACAAGGTTCGGTGATGTTTCTTGGACAACAGCCCACCGAACCAATAGAAGTGATTCCCACAGGCTCCATGGCGCTCAATGCTGCCCTAGGCATCGGTGGTTATCCTCGGGGGCGCATCGTAGAAATCTATGGTGGCGAGGCTTCGGGCAAGACTACGCTCGCCCTCCATGCTATAGCCGAGGTGCAACGCACGGGAGGCACGGCACTGTTTGTCGATGCAGAACACGCCTTTGACCCACATTATGCCGCGCGACTAGGCGTCGATGTCAAAGCCCTCCTCGTGGCACAGCCCGACAGTGGAGAAGATGCGCTCGAAATAGCCGACACCCTCATCCGCTCTGCTGCTATTGACCTCGTGGTGGTGGACTCTGTGGCAGCGCTCACCCCGAAAGCTGAACTGGAAGGGGAGATGGGCGACAATAAACTCGGACTGCAGGCGCGGCTCATGAGTCAAGCCCTGCGCAAGATCACGGCTTCGCTGGCAAAAACGCGCACCACTTGCCTCTTCATCAACCAACTGCGCGAGAAAATCAACGTCCCCTTTGGCAATCCAGAAGTGACCACCGGGGGAAACGCCCTCAAGTTTTACGCTTCTCTCCGACTCGATGTGCGCCGATTCAGCAATATCAAGAAAGACGGCTGCGACATTGGTGCAATGACGCGCGTGAAAGTGGTGAAAAACAAGATGGCACCGCCATTCCGCTCCTGCGAATTTGAACTGATCTTCGGACGCGGCATCTCACACTTGGGCGAATTGCTCCAGCTCGGGCTTGCCCTCAAGGTGCTCCACAAGACTGGTGCATGGTACAGCCTTGGCGACCGCCACATCGCCATGGGGCGCAAAGCCTTTTTGCAAACACTAGCAGAAAACCACGAATTGCGCAACGACATTGAGGCACGTGTCATCGAACAACTTGCACAACCCGACACGGTGGAGGAATTTGATTGGGATTTTCTCGACAAAGCTCACCATAACTCCTCACCTTTTTAGACAACAACTTACACAAGAACACACCTGCCTTAGCCCTTCATACCAACCTCGTGTTGGCCTTTTATCTATTAAAACACAACTTTTTGCCCCTCCCCCGATAAACGCTAGACGTTATCGGGGGTTCTTTTTGCCCTTTCGCGGACAGAATGCCTCGGAGTGGCGAGGCATTGTCCCTACTCTCCTAGATTCCCCACAGCAAACACAAGATTTGCACCCGAAAAGAGAAAAAAATGCTACCTTTGCAGTTATGAATGACCCATTGCTCACCCAAGCTGTCGAAGCCAAGCTCGCTCATCGTGACATCCGTGCCACTTCGAGTCGCATACTCGTGCTTCGCACACTCATGACTCAAGAAAGCGCACTGGCACTCTCCGACCTCGAAGCGATACTTCCGACACTCGACAAAAGCACCCTCTTTCGCACGCTCACCACCTTTGCAGCGCATCACCTTGTGCACATTGTGGAAGATGGTAGCGGTTTGGCAAAATATGCCCTCTGTGCCGATGATTGCCACTGTGGCGAGGACGAAAATGATGAATTGGCAGACCTCCACACTCACTTTTACTGCGAGCGTTGCCAGCGCACCTTCTGTCTTCGTGGGGTTCCTGTGCCTATACCCGAACTGCCCGAAGGATTTTTCAGTCCGCACTGTCGGATTTGTGGTCAAAGGCATCTGCGATAAATGTAGTGGCGCACAACCATAAACCAAAGCACTTTTGCGCACAAAATGCTATTTTTCTATACTCAACAAAAGAAAAACGCAACTAAAACTACCAGAAAAACGCATTTTCGCTTTTAAGATTCCAAATAAAAATGTACTTTTGCGGGTGTAAAAAATGGAAAATAGTCAGAAAATAGACTTGTTTTCTAGTGATTTGTAAAACATTTCATCTCTTTATCAGATAAATCTTATCCTATGAGCTATCTTCTCCCCCTCAACCATTATCATCCGCTCCTAGACATGAGCGAAACGGAACAAGGTATTAAGGTCATTAAAGAGTTTTTTGCCGACAACCTCTCCACTGCGCTGCGCTTGCGTCGCGTCACTGCCCCACTTTTTGTGCTGCGCGGTTTGGGTATCAACGACGATTTGAGCGGAACAGAGCGTGCGGTAAACTTCCCCATTAAGGATTTGGGTGATGCTCGCGCAGAAGTGGTGCATTCGCTGGCAAAATGGAAACGACTAACTCTGGCAGAATATCAGATAGCAGAGGGATATGGCATCTACACTGACATGAATGCCATCCGCGCAGACGAGGAACTGGGCAATCTCCACAGCCTTTATGTGGATCAGTGGGACTGGGAGCGCGTGATTTCACCAGAAAATCGCACTGTCAACTTCTTGAAACAAATCGTTCGCTCCATCTATGCCGCTATGCAACGCACGGAATATCTGGTGTGTGAGCGTTTTCCACAACTCACTCCGCAATTACCTGAGGAGATTTCCTTTATTCATGCCGAAACCCTGCGCCAACGCTATCCTAACATGAGTGCGAAGGAGCGTGAAGACGAAATTACCCGCCAACTTGGCGCAGTATTCATCATCGGCATTGGGGGGGGAAACTCGGCGATGGCGCACCACACGACATGCGTGCCCCAGACTATGATGACTATTCTACACGCTCCGAAGAGGGACTTCCTGGACTCAATGGTGACCTTCTGGTGTGGAACGAAGTGTTAGGTCGTTCGCTGGAACTTTCCTCCATGGGCATCCGTGTGGACAAGGAGGCTTTGGAACGCCAACTCAAAGAGAGCGGACACGAAGACCGCCGTTCGCTCTATTTCCACCAACGACTGCTCGATGGCAGCCTACCGCTCAGTGTAGGAGGTGGTATTGGTCAAAGTCGACTCTGCATGTACTATCTGCAAAAGGCGCACATCGGTGAAATCCAAGCCTCCATTTGGCCCGAAGAAATGCGACAATCTTGCAAGGAAATGGGCATTCCTTTGATTTAAGCCCAATCGGTCATTAGATCCTGAACAGATTTCATGAGGTTGTTGAGTAGATTGTTTGCCGTTAGTTCGAAGGCGTAGTGGGCTACGGCGAGAACGAACGAAAAACAAGATGCCAACAAGAAAATGAAAGATGACAGGAAGTTATCTTCTCCATAACGTTCTGCACTATAACGGTCTAACGACCGATTTGGGTTTAATATCCTTGGTTTCTAAAAGCAACCACAATAGATGCTAGAAAAAGGGCTGGCACAATGAGACTCTTTCGAGAACTTCATTGCGCCAGCCTATTTTTGTATCGCACTATTCGATGTTGCTATTGAGCACGCTTAGCATGAACAAGGATATGCTCCACTCTTCCCTTCATGGCAAGGCAAACTGCTAGATGCCGCCTCCGTCTTCAAAGGTGGCGCCGAGGGTGGTTTTGCTCTGCAACATACGACTGTGTGGAGGCATAGCTTGCGTACACCACACGTTACCTCCAATGATGCTGTCGTGACCGATGGTGATGCGTCCCAACACCGTGGCATTACTATAGATAACCACATTGTCTTCGATGATGGGATGACGCGGCACATTCATCAACGACCCGTCTTCTGCCTTGCGGAAACTGCGTGCACCGAGGGTGACGCCTTGATAGAGACGCACATTGCGCCCGATGATACAGGTTTCTCCTATCACCACACCCGTGCCATGATCGATGGCAAAGGCTTCTCCTATCTGCGCACCAGGATGGATGTCGATGCCTGTCTGTGCATGTGCCAATTCGCTGATAATGCGTGGCAAAATGGGCACTTTGGCACGGAGCAAGGCATTAGCCATGCGATAATGTAGGATGGCTTTCACCGAAGGATAGCACAAGATAACCTCCGAAAACGTGGTAGACGAAGGGTCGCCATCGTAAATCGCTGCAACATCTAGTCCTATGAGGCGGCGCAACTCGGGGAGACACTCCATGAAAGCCGTGGTGATTTGGCGCGAACAACAGTCTTCTCCAGCCACCAAAAGGGCTTGGCGCACCTGTTCGAGGAGGATGCGCGAGAGTTTCGACAAGCATTCCACCGTGGGGCGCGAAGTGAAATAACCAGGAAATACCAAGTCGCGCAACAACGTCACGGCTTCTTCGAGTTGAGCTGGCACGATGCCGTCAGCTTCTCCCAATGGGATGTGAGGATCGGGCTGAGCAAGCGCCACAGTGAGCTGAGCGATTTGATCGGGATTAAGGAGGGGTTGGAGTGTCATGAAGAGAAAATGCAAAAACACACCTATTTATAAGGCGTGCATCCTAGATGTTTGCTTATAAACTTGTAAATTTGCGGTAGAGAACTATCGTACCACTGCAAAGTTACGCATAAATCCGCAGATGCCACGAATTTCTCTCCCCAAACTCTCTATTTACTCTCAACACAAAGCCTATGTCTAAAATAGCTTCTTCTGCACTTGCTTCTCGTGGGACACACTCCCCTTGTAGAAACTGCACGCGTGGCTGCTGAATTTCAGCTCAAAGCGCGCGTACTTGTCAAATTAGAATCCTTTAATCCTGCCGGTTCGGTGAAAGATCGCACCGCCCTCGCTATGATTGAAGCCGCAGAACGCGAAGGCAAACTCTCCCCAGGTGCCACCATCGTTGAAGCCACGAGCGGAAACACGGGTGTGGGACTCGCCTTTGTCGCTGCCATCAAGGGCTACAAAGCCATCATCGTGATGCCCGAAACCATGAGTATCGAACGCCGTCGCTTGGTGGCTGCCTATGGTGCCGAAGTGGTGCTCACCCCAGGTGCCGAAGGCATGAAAGGAGCCTTGGCAAAAGCCGAAGAGATTCGTCTAAACATCGCAGGCGCGGTCACATTAGGACAATTTGTCAATCCAGCCAATCCACAGGTTCACTTCAACACGACTGGCGTGGAAATCGCCCAAGACACCCAAGGTGAAGTCGACATATTGGTGGCAGGCGTGGGCACAGGTGGCACCGTGAGTGGCGCTGGTTTCTACCTAAACGCAAAAGTCATCCATTCGCATCGTGGCAGTAGAACCCGCAGACTCGCCCGTGCTCAGTGGTGGTCAAGCAGGTGCCCACAAGATTCAAGGCATTGGCGCAGGCTTCATCCCCGAAACTTACAATCCAGCTGTGGTGGACGAAGTGATGCAAGTCACCAACGAAGAGGCGTACGAAGCCGCTCGCTTGCTTGGACGAAAAGAAGGCATCCTCTGCGGAGTGTCGTCGGGTGCTGCTTTTCATGCCGCAATCTCCTTGGCACAAAAGCCAGAAAACGAAGGAAAAACCATCGTTGCCATCCTCCCCGACACAGGAGAACGCTACCTTTCCACTCCCTTGTTTGGAGAATAAGTCCTACACATTCCAGACCGCGCGAGCACTTTGGTACAACTCTACTTAATGAGGATGTGATCATTTCCTTTTTAGCCGTTGCACCTTCCATTTTCCAGCGATGCACTCCCCCAAATGCCCTCATCAGGTCAGTCATTTAGGGACAGCTCACGCACAAAAGGCTCAAATTCGCCCTACTTCCCCCTAAAGAAGTGGGGCGAATTTGTTGTTCCTAAGTAGTGATTTCACCTATACCACGGGTGGAATGTGCTAAATATCCGACACAAACAAGACTATTCTACCAGAAATGAGGGCTATTCCCCCGAAAATGATTAACTTTGCCAGGCAACATCATTTCATACGATGCGACATACCACTATGATTTCTCGAAACCATTGGGCACGACTCGTCTGGACTCTCATGCTACTCTTCACAGTGGCATGGGGCAGTGGTGCGTGCTTATCGGTCAACGCAGCAACAAAACGTCCCTTCGTGCTCGTCATTGACGCTGGACACGGCGGAAAAGATGCCGGAGCGGTGGGACAGCTCACCAAAGAAAAAGACATCAACCTCAATGTGGCTCTGGCACTCGGTAGACTGGTCGAACAAAACTGCCCTAGCGTCAAGGTGATTTACACCCGAAAGACCGACGTTTTTGTCACCCTTCAAGGACGCGCAGATATTGCCAACCGCAACAAAGCGGATCTCTTTATCTCGGTACACACCAATTCGTCACCAGTGGGAAAAGCAGCTCCGATGGGGGCAGAAACTTACACCCTGGGTATGCACCGCGCAGCGGACAACCTCGAAGTGGCAAAGCGAGAAAACAGTGTCATCACCCAAGAAAGCAACTACAAACAGACTTATCACAACTTCGATCCTCGCAAGTCGGAGAGCTATATCATCTTCGAATTTATGCAAGATCGCAATATGCAGCAGAGTGTCGACCTTGCGCGTGCCATCCAGCGAAACTACACCTCCTCAGGTCGCCACAATAAAGGGGTGCACCAAGCTGGTTTCCTCGTGCTCCGTGCCACCTCCATGCCCTCGGTACTCACCGAATTAGGCTTCATCTCCAATGCCGAAGAGGAAATTCCTTCACTCTCGCCAAGGAGTAGAAACTTTGGCACGCGCCATTTTTGAAGGTTTTAAGGCTTATCGTCAAAAGCATCATGCCGAAAACGTGCTTTCTCCCGAAAATACGAACGATGAAGACGAAGTCCAACCTTTGGTAGCTGAAAATGCTCCCACTACTGAACCCTTGTCTCCACGAGATGCCGTGCGCAACTCTATGACTGTGCCCCAACCCGTGGATATCTCCACACTCAAAGCCGAGGTGGTACCCGTGCCCACGCGCCCTTTTGGGCAACCGGCAACTCCAGTGGAGAAAACGCATGGAGAGACTGCTAAGGTTATCTCCTTGCCCGAACTTCCCCCTGCAGTTGCCACAGCAAATTCTGTCACGACCACAGCGACAGTTCACCAAGATTCTCTGGTGCCCATGCTACCAGTGGAAGTGACCACCCCACAACTCGACACCACCGCACCCCTAGTGGCAGAACAGACGTCCCAAACGATCAATGCCCTCGTGCTTCCCCCCACCCAGAAGCTCCCCCAAACTACAACGACAACCACTAAAGCAGTGGATGCCCTTGCTGTCACGACGCCTCAGGACCACAAAATAATGCCCAAAGAGGTCAACATGGTCGAGACAACGGTCAAAACTGTGAAGCAAGACGTCAACGCCACAAAACAGGAGGTCAGAGCAGTTCAACAAGAAGCGAAAGCAACTTCCAAGGAACTAAAGGTGGTAGCTCAAGAGGCAAAGAGAACTCAACCTGAAGTTAAGGCGCAGAAGCAAGAAACTAAGGCTGAAAAACAAGAATCTAAGACAACCACAAAGGAAACGAAGGAAAAGCAGAAAAAAGAAACGCAGACGACTCCCAAAGTTCCTGAAAAATCTAATAACGCACGTCCTGTATTTAAAGTACAACTCTTCACCATCGACCGCGCACTTCGCAGTGACGACCGACATTTCAAAGGACTTTCGCCCGTAGAATACTACGAAGAAGATGGGCGCTACAAATATACCTACGGTGCAACCACAAGCTATGAAGAAGCCAAACGGCTGCAAAAAGAAATAGCAGACCGATTTCCCGAAACCTTTGTCGTTGCATTCCTCAATCATCAACGCACAGAACTTGCCGAAGCAATAAAGCTCTCTAAGCCCACGCCAAATGGCAAAAACTAAACCTCACCACATGTTCAAGATTACTCGCGAAATTAAAATTGCTCTCACCACTATCGCTGCGGGCATCTTGCTCTTTGTAGGCATCAACTTCCTCAAAGGCATCAATATTTTCGAGTCAAGCAATTCCTACTATGTCAAGTTTAAGGACATCAAAGGGCTTGCTGTCTCCAATGCCGTTTATGCTAACGGCTATCCTGTGGGCATCGTCCGCGACATCAACTATAATTATAGTGACAACAATGGCGTGGTCGTGCGCATCGAGTTGGACAAAAATATGAAGGTGCCCCAAGGTACGACAGCGGAACTCGAAGTTGCCCTCATGGGCGGTGTGACAATGAACCTCCTCCTTGGCGCTAATCCAACAGCCGTGGTTGCACCTTTCGACACCATCTCCGGCGGACTCCACCAAGGTGCCATGGAACAAGCTGGCGCGATGCTGCCACAAGTGCAACAGATGTTGCCCAAGGTGGACAGTCTCCTTACCAACCTCAATCGTCTAACGGCGGCGGCAGAGCTCCAACAAACGATTGTCAATGCTGCGCAAATCACGGAGCACCTCAAGCACACCACTGCACGTTTGGATGGACTCATGGCGAAGGATGTGCCCATGATGATGGCAAACCTCAACCACACTGCTGCCAATGCTGCCACTTTGAGTGGAAAATTGGCAAAGGTTGATGTGGACAGTACGATGCAAAATGTCAATGGTACGCTCAACGATGTGCGCCAAATGACAGGACAACTCACCAACGTGATGAGCGACATGCAGCAAAAGCTCAATTCTAAAAACAACACTCTCGGGGCATTCCTCCACGATCGCACCCTCTATGACCACCTTACCCGCACGGTGACCAACGCTGACTCTCTTCTCTATGATGTGAGAAAGTCGCCTAAACGATACGTCCACTTCTCCATCTTCGGACGCAAGTAAAAACCTCCAGGTAGAGCCTTTGAGCTCAGCTCACTCTCAATTCTACCCATGCGGCAACGCTGGTTGCGCTCTCCACACTTTTTTGCGAGGAGTAACGTCCAAAACAATCATCCCACCTCAAGCAATCGTCTTGAGGTGGGATGATTTTATGCGTATCTAAGCAGCGTCTCAGGATTCCCTAAGCGGGAGTACCGCTGATGATTCCATCACACACGCTAAAACGTGTAAGAGACAACGGGCTAGTCTTGGGGAAATCCAAGTTGTTCCACAAACTGAGCGATAAAATCGACAGTCCCTTCTATGCCTAAAAGGGAAGAATTCACGCAGAGATCATAGGTATCTGCTGCGCCCCATGTGCCTGAAGAATAGAAATTGTAGTAGGTGGCGCGCTCTTCATCGGCTTCTTCGATGATGCTCTGTGCTGCTTTGGGCAAAACATTGCGACGCTGCGCCACACGGCGTATGCGATCATCGAGGTTGGCAGTGATGAAAATATTCACATGACGAGGATGCTCACGCAAAATATAGTCAGCCACTCGCCCAATGAAGACACTAGAACGCTCAGAAGCAAGACGCTGCATGACGCGACTTTGGATAATAAAGAGATTTTCTTCGGAGAGTTGGTTCTCATAGAAGTCGCCACCACCTCCGAAAAAAGGTTGTACCACATGGAAAATGCTACGGAAGAGACCTTTCTTCTCATCGCTTCGTTCAAAGAGTCCTTGACGAAGTCCACTCTCTTGGGCAGCTAGGGAGAGGATTTCCTTGTCGTAATAAGCAATATTGAAACGCTCGGCAAGGCGTTTACCTATTTCACGTCCTCCACTACCAAGTTGGCGACCAATGTTGATGACGAAAGGGGTAGACATTATAGATACAGCAATTAGAAGTTATACATGATTCGATAAAACATTCTGGCATTCCACAAAATGGGGCAGACCATCCATAGAAATTATAGCCAAACGACGGCAAGGAGATCAGAGGCGCTCAGCACTTTTTTGGCGCAATTTGCGAATTTGTGCCACAAGCATCACCGCAGAAATCAAAGCTGCTACACCATCTGCCGCAGGAAGTGAATACCATACTCCGTCGATGGGTGCAGCTCCAGAAAGGAAATTGGGTAAAATGCGAGGCAAAGTGAGCACCAGAGGGATGAGGAATATGAGTTGGCGCGTGAGCGAGAGGAAAATACTCTTTGCTGGAGATCCAATGCTCTGAAAGAAAGCAGAGGAAACAATCTGCATCCCTATCACGGGCCAAAAGATACTCACCACACGTAGCCCATGTTCTCCCGCCGCAGCGAGTTCGGGAGCATCTTTCACGAATAGTCCTACCAACGCTCCGGGAAAGAGATGGCTGGCTGCAAAACTTAGGGTGGTGACCACCGTAGCAGCCACGAGGGTGTATTTGACCACACTTTCCAAACGATGAAACTTCTGTGCCCCAAAGTTGTAGCCTGCAATAGGCAGCATGCCTTGGTCGAGTCCCATCACCACAAAAGCCATGAACATGGCTAGGCGATTGACGATGCCGTACGCACCAACAGCGGTGTCCCCTCCATATTCTGCCATAGAGCGCATGATGGTGATGGCAACAAGGCTCGTAGTGGTGTTGATGAGAAATTGGGGAAGTCCGATGGTGAGTACCTCTTTCATGATGCGCACTTGCGGACGAAGGTAGCGACGCAATAGACACACAGGACTATCCTTCCTACTAAAGAGCCAGAATTGCCAACACAGGGCACACATCTGCGCAATGAGGGTGCTCCACGCTGCCCCTGCAATGCCCCACCCTAGTCGCACCACAAAGAGATAAGCCAAGACGGTATTTATCGCTACCGTGCCGATGTTGGCATACATGGCATAGATTGGGCGACTTGTCGAACGCAGTTGCGCATTTAAGCCATAATACATGTGCGTGAACGCATTACCAAAGAGCAAAATCTGCATGTAGGCTCGCGCATAAGGCAGGGTGCGGTCGGAAGCTCCAAATAGTCGGAGGATGGCGTCGAGATTAAGCTCCAACACCAAGCCGAGTGTAAGTCCAATCACCACATTAAGCACAATGACATTGCCCAAGATGGCATGCGCCGCTTTGTAGTCTTTCTGCCCCAGACGGATGCTCATGAGCGTAGACCCACCGATGCCGACCATCGCTCCGAAAGCAGCAGAAATCGCCATGAGCGGATTGGTCAGTGCTAACCCCGAGATGGCATCCGCTCCCACTGCTTGTCCGATGAAGATGCCGTCGATGATATTGTAGAGCGACGACACCACCATGGCAATAATGGCAGGAAGCGAATATTGCACCAAGAGTTTAGGAATGGACTTTTCGCCAAGTGCATTGAATTTATTGGAAGTGTCTTGAGAAGTCTGTGAGGTCATAAAAGGAAAGATGCGTGGGGCTGGAATACAAATACCAATCACTATACGATATGTCGCACAGCTGTAGTAGACCACCATCAAATGGTTACTGCAAAAGTACGATATTTTTTGAGGGTTTTCCGATTGTTCACCCCAAAATCATGCCTCTTTTGCCCAAATAGTGGGAGAAGTGCATCATTTAGTGTACAATCTAGAGCAAGGGTTATGCTTTTTCTCGGATTTTCTTCGCACTACCGCGAAAGAATGTGTAACTTTGACCTATGGAAACACGGCTCAACATGCCCTGCATGAGCCGCACAACTTGTAGACACCTCTGACAATTCTTCTAAATTCTACTCCTAAACATGAAAGAAGCTACAGGAAAACTCGGTGTAATGATCGTAGGTCTTGGCGCCGTTAGTACCACGTTTATAGCCGGTGTGCTCTCTGCTCGCAAAGGACTCACCAAACCTGTGGGCGCACTCACCCAATATGATAAAATCCGCGTCGGCACAGGCGAAGCCAAGCGCTACCTCTCTTATCCAGAAATCCTCTCACTCCCTTCACTCAACGACCTGGAGTTTGCCGCGTGGGACGTATATCCCGACAATGCTTTTGAGAGTGCTGTCAACGCCGATGTGCTCCGCGCCAAAGATCTTTTGCCCCTTCAGGCAGAACTGGAGGCGATTCGTCCACTACGTGCGGCTTTCGACCGCCACTATGCCCAGCGTCTAGACGGCACCAACGTGTTGCCCGAAATGACGCGATGGGAAATGGTGGAACACCTGCGCCAAGACATCCGCCAATTTAAGGCGGAGCGCGGTGTGGATCGCGTGGTGGTGCTGTGGGCTGCTTCTACCGAAATCTATGTGCCTGTGAACAAGGTGCACGAATCTGTGGCTTCACTCGAAGCTGCCATGCGTGCCGATGATCGCCAACATGTGGCTCCTTCCATGTGCTATGCTATGCTGCCCTCATGGAAGGCGCACCTTTCGTCATGGGTGCGCCCAATACCACCGTGGACATCCCAGCTATGTGGCAACTCGCCGAACAACAACATGTGCCCATCGCTGGTAAGGACTTCAAAACGGGACAAACTCTCGTGAAGAGTGGCTTCTCCCCCATCCTCAGCACGCGCTGTCTGGGACTAAACGGATGGTTTTCTACTAACATCTTGGGCAACCGCGATGGCCTTGTCTTGGACGAACCCGAAAATTTCAAGACGAAAGAGGTGTCTAAACTCTCTACCCTCGAAACCATTCTTCGTCCCGAAACTCAGCCCGACCTCTATGGCGACTACTATCACAAGGTGCGCATCAACTACTATCCCCCACGTGGCGACGACAAAGAAGGCTGGGACAACATCGACATCTTCGGATGGATGGGCTATCCCATGCAGGTGAAAATCAATTTTCTCTGTCGCGATTCCATCCTTGCCGCACCACTCTGCCTCGACTTGGTGTTGCTCATCGATGCCGCTGCGCGCGATGGTCGCTACGGCACGCAGCGATTCTTGAGTTTCTACCTCAAAAGCCCTCAGCACGACTATACCGTGGGAGAAGAACCAGAGAACAATCTCTACCGCCAATACGTGCATCTCAAGAATGCCATCCGCGAAATGGGCGGCTATCCTGCCGATGAACTCGTAGACTGATAAACTCTTATATTGACACATCAGACATTTACAGAAAGTCAACAGACAATCCTATGACTCTCTGCACTTGACTCTCAACCCCTAATCAGTCGTTAGACCGTTATAGTACAATTCGTTATAGAGAAGATAACTTCTTGTCCTCTTTCATTCTCTTGTTGGCTCTTGTTTCTCGTTTGTTCTCGACGTGGCACGCTACAACAAAGGCTAATGAGAAACAATCTGCTCAACGATAGAATGAAATCTGGTCAGGATCTAATGACCGATTGGGGTTTTAAGGAATTCCTTTGCGATTTTGAGAATATGTTGGGTTGGCTCTTGCCGTGAAAGTAGATGAGTAGGGGAGGGGCTCGCCCTATGCAGAGTGTGTAGCGTTGATGATGCCCCCTATCAGTATATGGGAGGATAAGTGCCCAAAGTGAGAAAAAAACGCAGAAAACTGCACTTTTTTCTTTAGTAGCAGGTCATTTTGCTATGTGTAGTTGTCAGTATCTAGCTTTGAGTTGCTTTCTTTCTTAGTTCTCGATGGGATTTGACTTTAGCGGAAATGCCAGTTTGAGGTTGTTATTTGAGGTTGTTGGCGTGTATTGATCAGAAAAGGGCGATGATGCCTCTTGGTCTTGGGCAGTTTGCTCGTACGCGCGTGACCCGCGCGCGCATTCCCTGGAAATTCCAAATTTTTGCTTTCACAACCTTCACAATAGCCTTCGTTTTTGAGGAGAAATATAGGGCGGAAGATTGCTTTTGGTAAGGAAAGAAAAAGGGCTCAACTAGGGCAAAATCTGCGTGAGAATACGAATTTCGTTAAAATATGTCCGAAATGCGCTCCTTATTCCCTGAAGGATAAGTCGTTACACAGAAATCTGTGAAGGTTGTGAAAGCAAAAAGTGCAAATCGCTGTAGTGTGCGCGCTCGCGCACGCGTGAGGAGGGCGCACGAAAGCCTTTTTAACAATGAATAATTCCGCTCGTTGAAAGAAGTTTGCTGGCGCTGCTGTTATCATCTCCGACGCGTCTAGAAAAGCCTCCCACGTTTCTGGAAAAACGTTGGACATTTTCAGAATTATCTCCAACGTTTTTGGGAAAATCTCCCACGTTTTTTGAGAAATCTCCCACGTTTTTTTGAGCCACTCGGATATCCTCTTTCTTTCGCACGATAAACAATTCACTTTAAGATATTTACCCTTTCCAACTCTATAGCACAGATTTCTTACACAAGCGAGGATAGAGCGCAAAGGGCAACACATCGCTCCACTCCCTGCCCACTGCGCTGTGAAAACAAAAAAGGGTGCAAACCATCTGACAGAGATGATTTGCACCCTTTGCAAGAAGTAGAAATAAGAACTGCGCTATCGTCGAGGACGAAGCACATTGAGCACACAGAGTAATACGACACCCGTGTCGGCAAACACGGCAGCCCACATGCCCGCTAAGCCAAAAGCGGAGAGCAACAACACGATAGTTTTAATGCCAATCGCCAAGATGACGTTTTCCCACACCAAGCGGCGGGTGCTACGACCGGCACGAACGGCATCTGCCACACGGAGTGGATCGTCGGTGGCGAGGACTACATCGGCAGTTTCCACCGCAGCATCTGTACCACCAGCTCCCATGGCAAAACCGACATGAGCACGAGCCAACACGGGAGCATCGTTGATGCCATCACCCACAAAGGCGACCTTGCGCCCTTCGCTCATGAGGCGTTCCACATGATGTAGTTTGTCTTCGGGCAACAAGCGCGAATGCCACTCATCGAGCCCTAACTGTTGTGCTAGCGCATCCACCGCTTCGGCATAGTCGCCTGAGAGCATCACGGTGTGAATGCCCATCTGTTGGAGCGTCTCCACCGCAGCTCTGGACGTGGCACGCGCCTCATCATTGCTCACCGAGAAAGATCCTTCTGCACCACTGTCCATGCCATCTTGCAAAGTCACGACACCTGTGGTGAGGGTTCCGGTTTTGTCGAAGACCACCGTATCAATTTGCGTCACCGCATCTAGGTGCAAACCACCCTTGAAGAGGACACCGCGTTTGGACGCTCTGCCGATGCCTGCAAATAGCTCAAGGGGATGCTCAGCACCAAGGCGCAGGGACAAGAAGCCACGAGGAAGACGAGGGCACGATACACCCAATCGCTGAGGAGGATGTCGGACTGAGGCACAACCCATTGCACCAAAGCTGGCACCACCACAAGCAAGGCAGCGAGTGCCACCACCACGGGAGTGTAGATGCGTGCAATTTTTGTGAGCATCTGTTCGACTGGAGCTTTGCGCGTTGCGGCATCTTCCACCATTTGGAGGATGCGCGAGAGGGCATCTTCGCCCAAAGTGCGGTCGGTGCGGAGATAGATGGATCGATCCATCACAATGTAGCCCGACATCACGCGCTCACCTACAGCCACTTTGCGCGCCACGCTCTCTCCGGTGAGAGCTGCGGTGTCGAATTGTGCCGCAGTATAAGGATTTCCCTCCGTGATAACAGCAGGAACTTCGCACAACACCCCATCCAGAGGCACGCGTGCGCCGCGCTCTACACGAAGTAGACTGCCCAAAGCTACATCTTTGGGACTACACATTTGCGTGGTGCCCGAGGTTTCATTGACCAAGGTGCAGGTGTCGAGGCGCAAAGCCACGAGCGATGCGATGCTCTTGCGCGCACGCCCCACGGCTAGACCTTGCAGGTTTTCGCCCAACAGATAAAACAACATCACGCCCACCGCTTCGGGATAATCCCCAAGGGCAATCGCTCCCACGGTGGCAATGAGCATGAGAAAGAACTCGTTGAACACCTTCCCTTTGCGCAGTCCATTCCAAGCTCCTTTGAAGACGGTTTGCGCAGCAAAGAAATAAGCCACTAAATAACCATAACGCGTCCACTCACTGTGGGGAAAGACGAGAGAATGATGCTCTACCAGGCTTTGGAGTATCCAGGTGACGAGCGCCACAGTGGCAGCAATGGCAAAAAGCACCCATTGTCGCGCTGCTCCGTGGGCATGGTCGTGACCGTTTTGCGCGTGACATCCACAGGCGCAGCCGCAGCTGTCGGATTCTTCGTGATGAGGATTGTGTTCATCGTGGTGATTGCAACAGCAATGGTCGTGGCAGCCACATTCCTCTTGGTGAGAGGACGATGTAGCGGTATTTTCTTCATGATGAGAGTGACAATGCTTATCCATAATTCAGAGAATGTGTGATGACTTTGATGCTGCAAAGATATAGAAATTCGCGTGCAACTGGGTTGCAAATAGAGAAAATCGGGCGATTTATAGCAAAAGTGGAAATAAAAAGGGCTAAACTCACGCGGTATCACAGAGATTTATGGGGATAATCCAAAACTTTGTCGTAATTTTGCGCACACGTATTATTTTTCCTCGAACAACCCTATGGCTACTACGCGCAAAATCAAAACTGCTCTCGTGTCGGTGTTCCACAAAGATGGGCTCGATGCACTTCTCAAAGCCCTTCACAACGAAGGTGTTCAATTTCTTTCCACTGGTGGCACGCACGATTTTATCGTGTCGCTCGGACTTCCCTGCCAACAAGTGGAAGATTTGACGTCTTATCCTTCCATCCTCGGTGGACGTGTGAAGACGCTTCATCCCAAAGTGTTTGGCGGTATTCTTGGCAGACGCGATTTGGCAGACGATCGTGAGCAAATGGCGCACTACGAAATCCCCGAAATTGACCTCGTGATTGTCGACCTTTATCCCTTTGAAGCTACGGTGGCTTCTGGTGCTTCTGATGCCGACATCATCGAAAAGATTGACATCGGTGGTATTTCTCTTATCCGCGCAGGTGCGAAAAACCATAAGGATGTGGTGATTGTTTCCTCAAAAGCAGACTACCAACCCTTGCTCGACATCGTGAAGACGCAAGGTGCTGAAACGACCTTGGAACAACGCAAACAATTTGCTACCAACGCTTTCGCCACTTCTAGTCACTACGACACCGCAATTCATGCGTGGTTTAGCAAAAACTAAACGAGGACAAACGTATCTAGTTTAGATTTCTCCTTACACAGTGCCCAAAGGGATGCGCCCTGTTGGGTTATGAATAAAGCAAAATATTGACAATGGGAATTTTTTCTTCCTTTTTCTCTATGAAGCGTGAGCTTGCCATGGACCTCGGCACAGCAAACACCATCATTATCTCTGATGGTGAGATTGCCGTGAACGAGCCTTCTGTCGTGGCACTCGACCCAACCACTGAGAAGACTATCGCAGTGGGTGAGCGTGCGAAGCTCATGTATGAAAAGACCAGCGAGAAAATCCGTGTGGTTCGCCCTCTGCACGATGGCGTGATTGCGGACTTTAACGCCTGCGAACAAATGATGCGCGTACTCATCAACATGGTGCGCACCAGTCGCCACCTTTTCACCCCCAGCATCCGCATGGTGATTGGTGTGCCTTCGGGTTCTACTGAAGTGGAGCTCCGTGCAGTGCGCGACAGTGCCGAACACGCTGGCGGTAGAGATGTTTACCTCATTTTTGAACCTATGGCAGCTGCCATCGGTATTGGTCTTGATGTGAACGCCCCCGAAGGCAATATGGTGGTGGACATCGGTGGTGGTACTACCGAAATCGCGGTGATTTCTATGGGTGGTATCGTATCGAACAACTCCATCAAGATGGCAGGCGACGACTTTACTGCCGACATTCGCGAATATATGAGCCGTCAGCACAACGTGTCTGTCTCAGAACGTATGGCGGAACGTATCAAAATCAACGTGGGTAGTGCCTTGGCTGAATTGCCACCTTCCGAAGCTCCCGAAGACTACGTGGTGCATGGACCTAACCGCATCACTGCGCTTCCGATGGAAGTGCCCGTGTGCTATCAGGAAATCGCCCACTGTCTCGAACGTTCTGTGGGACTTATCGAAACGGCAGTGCTCAATGCGCTCTCTAACACTCCACCTGAACTCTATGCCGACATCGTGAAGAACGGCATTTATCTCACAGGTGGTGGTGCCCTCCTTCGCGGTTTGGCACAGCGTTTGAGCAATAAGATCAACATCCCCTTCCACGTAGCTGAAGAACCGCTCCTCTGTGTGGCAAAAGGTACGGGTAAGGCGCTCGCCAACATCGACGAATATCCCTGCTTGATGCGATAAGTCCATGTGCCTTTTAGGCTTTTGTCATGATGACCTCCCTGCTTTCTGAATGAATTCTCGCTGACCACAGCGTTCGTCCTTTGGAGAGCAGCCCGCATCCTTGCAGTAAATACTGCGCAACCTTCGCCCTGCCTCTTCTGTAGGCAGGGCTTTTGCCCATCATATCCCCAACGATGCAAATACTCCTCGACTTCCTTCGCCGCTACAACTATCTCTTTCTCTTCATTCTCTTGGAGGGAATTAGTTTGACGCTCCTTTTCCAGTTCAACAACTACCAAGGGAGCGTGTGGAACACTGCGGCAAACGAAAGCGCAGCAAAGACCAATGAGACCTATGCTGCGCTCGAAGCCTATTTCAAACTCGGAGATATCAACGCGATTCTCACCACAGAGAACACGAAACTGCAACAAGAAAATGCGGTGCTGCGCGCTGCACTAGACTCTGCAACACACGACACCACATTTACCGAACGTAAGGTGCGACAAGAACTTGCGGGCTTCCAGTTGCTCCCAGCGCGTGTGGTGAGCAATGGGGTGCGCCGTGGTCATGATGGATATTTGGTGATCAACCGCGGACGAAAAGACGGTATCCGTCCAGAGATGGGTGTTGTAGGCGGTGGAGGTGTCATAGGGATTGTCTACCTCGTCGGTGAAAACTATGCTTTAGTGCTCCCAGTGACGCACACCAAATCGAGCATCTCTTGTCGGGTGCGTGGAAAGAACTATTTTGGTTATCTGCAATGGGACGGCGGTAGCACGCGCATGGCGCAACTCGATGATGTGCCACGCTATGCCAAGGCGCGCGCAGGAAATGTGATCGAAACTTCGGGATATTCTTCGGTATTCCCTCCCGGCATCTTCGTAGGTCGCGTGCACAAGGTGAGCAACTCATCCGATGGACAGAGCTATCGCTTGGACATTGTCCTCGGCACTGACTTTGCCAACTTGCGCGATGTCAATGTTGTGGTAACTCCTTACAAAGCAGAAATTCAACAATTACAAGAGAAAGCCGATAGTCTTCAATAAATACCAAGAGAAGATCCATCATCTCTTGTCTGCTCTTGCCTCCCCCGAACCAAGCTATAACGACGCATATCAAATGTTTAACGTCATCTTCCCTCGCATCCTTTGGATATTGGGACTCATCCTCGCCCAAACCTTAGTGTTCAACCATATTCACTTGTTGCAATATGCCACTCCAATGCCGTATGTCTATGCCCTCATCATGCTGCCTCATGGCACTGCGCGATGGATATACGTAGTGCTGGGCTTCGCCCTAGGGCTTGTTGTCGATACTTTGAGCAACACCGTTGGAGTCGCTGCCGGTGCACTGACACTCGTGGGGCTCGTCACACCACTTTTGTTGCGTGTCTTTGCGCCTGACGACAAACTAGAAGAGGAATTTACGCCCTCCATTCGCACCATGCAATGGAGTGGTTTTCTGAAATTTGCCATCTCTGTGACGTTTCTTCACATGCTGATTTTTTTCCTCCTCGAGACTTTCTCGCTCTTCGACCCACTTCGCCTGCTGATTGAAGTGTTGAGTAGCACGGCATTGACCGTGATATTCATGGCAACTTTTGAGAAACTCAGAAACACCTCTCGAAGTGCCTAGCGCACGAAAGCCTTGCAACGCAAGGAAAAAGTAACGCTGTGCAAAAACTACCGCTAAGCAGACGAAAGAAGCAAGCGATGCTACACACAGATAAAGCCATGTAGCGCTAGTATCTCATGAGCCAAAAGGCTACAGGATAAGCATATCCCTCATATTTCACGGATTTCATCTTCGGTTTTACGAAGAGCAACAGCAGAAACACTCGAAAGTCTAATCTCTAACGACCAACGTCTAAATTATGCCCCAAGATTACAGTTATGAAAAGCGAAGATTTGTAGTAGGCGCGGTGGCGGCAGTCATCATCGCGGTCTACCTCATTCGCTTATTCACGCTGCAACTCATGAGCGATGACTACCGCAAGAGTGCCGACTCCAACGCTTTTCGCAAAGAAATCATCTATCCCTCTCGCGGTCTCATCATGGACCGCAATGGCAAACTCCTCGTCTATAACGAGCCTTCTTACAACATCCTTGTGACGATGCAAGACCAACATGGCATCGACACCCTAGACTTCTGCGCCACCGTTGGCATTACCAAAGAGGAATATATCGCACGGATGGCGGAAATCAAAGATTCCAAGAAAAATCCAGGCTATTCGCGCAACACACCTCAGCTCTTTATGAGCCAAATCCCCGCACAAGACTTTTCCAAATTTCGCGAGAAACTCTTTCGTTTCAACGGATTCAGTGTCGAAAAACGTAGTGTGCGCCGCTATGCCAGTGGCATCGGTGCGCACATCTTAGGCGACGTGGCAGAGGTGAACCAAGCAGATGTCGACAGTGATGCTTATTATAAGAGCGGTGACTACATCGGCAAACTTGGGGTAGAACGCAGTTACGAGAAAGCCCTTCGTGGAGAGAAAGGCATGCGCATCATGCTCCGCGACGTACACGGTCGCACACAAGGCAGATATATGGATGGAAAATTCGACACGCAAGCCCATCCTGGTCGCAACTTGACGCTAGGCATCGACCTTGCCACTCAACAACTCGCAGAGCGTTTGTTGGAAGGAAAACTCGGAGCAATCGTAGCTATCGAACCTGCCACGGGAGAAATCATTGCCATGGCTTCGGCACCCACCTACGACCCACGTAGCATGGCAGGACGTGATCGCAGCAAACACATGAGTGTGCTCATGCGCGATGAGCGAAGACCTCTCCTCAATCGCGCCATTGGTGGGCTCTACCCTCCAGGCTCCACCTTCAAAATCTCCCAAGCTCTCCTAGGACTGCAAGAGGGAAGCATCAATCCTAGCGTGGCTTTCCCCTGCCATCATGGCTTCAACTACAAAGGGCTCCACCTCGGATGTCACGGACACGCCTCGCCCATCAACCTTGTTCCTGCCATCGGCACGAGTTGTAATGCCTATTTCTGTTGGAATCTCCTGCGCATGTTTGGTAACAAAGGGAAATATGGTAGTGTGCAAAATGCCATGACTCACTGGAAAGACCATCTCGTGGCAATGGGGTTTGGCTATAAACTTGGGATAGACCTTCCTGGAGAACGCCGAGGTATGATTCCCAATGCAGCATATTACGACAAAGCCTACAAAATCGTGGAATGCACTCACCGTCATCTCCATCTCCATTGGACAAGGTGAGGTCACTGCCACCCCACTGCAGATAGCCAATCTCGCAGCGACCATCGCCAACCGCGGACATTTCTACGCACCTCATGTGGTGCACAGCGTGCAAGGTGAGCGCATCGACACCACCTACACCAACATGCGCCGCACCAGAGTGGACCGACGCTACTATAACTACGCAGTAGCAGGCATGCGCCGCGCAGTGGAACAAGGCACCTGTCGAGGTGCGGACTTCCCTGGTGTGCAAGTTTGTGGTAAAACAGGTACAGCGCAAAACCGCGGTCACGACCACTCGGCATTTATGGGCTTTGCTCCGATGAAGAACCCGAAGATAGCCGTCTGCGTCTATGTAGAAAATGGCGGATTCGGTGCCGACTTTGCCGTGCCGATAGGCTCTCTCATCATGGAGCAATATGTAAATGGCAAACTTTCTGCATCGTCAGAAATCAAAGCAAACACCTTCCAACATCGTCACATCAGTTATGGCAGACAAGCGCGATAATCTTCAACTCAACCCCGCTTTCCGAGCAGACGGGTGGGTGTTGCTCATCTTCCTCACCCTCCTAGCCTTCGGCTGGCTCAGTGTGTGCGGAGCTAGCCACAGTTTTGGTGGCATAGACTTCTTGTCGTTCGACACTCGTCCTGGCAAACAGTTAGTTTGGATCTGCTGTTCTCTCGGACTGGGAGCTGTTATTCTCATGTTCGACGACCACTATTTCGACATGCTCGCCGACTTGTTCTATTGGGGCATGATGCTCTTGTTGCTGGTCACGCCATTTATTGCGCATGACATCAAAGGTTCGCGCTCGTGGATATCATTGGGTCCCGTGTCGCTCCAACCGGCAGAATTTGCCAAGTGTGCCACCTCACTCATGGTGGCAAAACTCATTGGACAATATGGATTCACCCTCAACGAACGGCGGAATTTTCTCCGTGCTGCTGGCGTGGTGCTTCTACCTTTTGCCCTGATTGTGTTACAAAAAGAGACGGGGTCTGCCCTCGTCTATCTGTCGTTTTTTCTCATGTTCTATCGTGAGGGCATGCCAGGAAGCATACTCTTCTGTGGAGTTGCCGCAGTAGCCTATTTTGTCATCGGCATCGGTCAAGGCGATGTTGCCTTACCTGGCACATTGTCCTCCTTGGGCGAAGTAATTGTCATGGCACTCATTTGGATTTTCACCATTGGCATGCTCCGAGTCTACTGTCCCAAACAACCCGAACACGCCCAGCGCATCCTCCTATGGGGCATCTTGCTCCATGTCATTGCTTATGCCGTTTCCCTTTGGATTTACCCATTCGACATCAGTTGGGCACAACTGGCTGGAAGTGTCGCCATGATCAGCTACATCGGTCTGCAATGGTTGGGACAACGCATGCGCACCTTCCTCCTCATCAGCGCATTCTCGCTCGGAAGCATTGGTTTTCTCTATGCTTCTGACTATGCCCTCAACAATGTGATGAAGGACTATCAGCGCACGCGCATCCGTGTCTTGCTCGGCATCGAAGAAGACAGAGATGCGTCCTACAATGTGACGCAGTCTAAGATTGCTATCGGCTCTGGTGGACTTCAAGGCAAGGGGTTCATGAACGGCACGCAGACCAAGCTCGACTATGTGCCTGAGCAAGACACCGACTTCATTTTCTGCACCGTAGGAGAAGAAGAAGGTTTTTTGGGAGCAAGTGCAGTACTCCTGCTTTTCCTAGCCCTCATCTGGCGTCTCATCTATCTAGCCGAACGGCAAACTACTAGGTTTGGACGCGTTTTTGGCTATTGTGTGCTCTCGATTTTGCTCTTCCACGTCTTCATCAACATTGGCATGGTGCTCGGTGTGGCGCCAGTTATCGGCATTCCACTACCCTTTTTCTCCTATGGTGGTTCATCATTATGGGGATTCACCCTCCTGCTCTTCATCTTCCTCCGCATTGATGCAGGTCGCAAGCGCAGATAGGCACACAAACTAGACGAAACCTGCTTCTATTCTACTTCTAACAAAGATAACTCTCTGGGATAACACAATATGGCAAACCCATCTTCTGATCGCAACGAAACGATTATCCGCAGCATCCTCTTTATCGCTGTGGTATTGCTTGCCGTTGGCATCATCATTTTTTTGAAACGCTCTTCCGACGTACCCCTCACTCCCGAGGGGTTTGCAGCACGCGACAGCGCGCAACGCATGGCAACTCCTGACACCACAGTGGCACCGACCGAGGATTTCCCCTCGAACGACACCAACACTGCACAACCCACCGACACCGTGTCCATGGATTTGCGCCTTCCCTCTGATGCAGGTTATGAAGATGGCTATTTTGCAGGACTACAAGATGGGCTAGACGACATGGAGCGCGCCTCTTATGATGATACATCAAAGTTCCCCACAGAGGCTCAACGCAGAAACTACGCAGATGCCTACAAACGAGGTTACGCCCAAGGCTTTGCCGATGGACAGAACCAAGGTGAGGAAGACGCTAATTCCAACGAAGAATCAGAGCACAGTCCGAATCCTGTGGCACCAAAGTCCAATGTGCCAGCAGCTACCAAACCTAACACTACGCCTGCAAAGTCCAATGCGCCTGCGGTTAAACCCAATGCGCCTGCGGTTAAGTCCACTCCTGCCACGGCAAAGCCCAACACCTCTGCCACAAAATCCAATGCTGCAGGCAACAATGCGTCACACGCAACGCCTGCTCACGGCAGTAAGTCTTCTGCTGCTCCGCGCACAAGTTCTCCAACGACGAAATAACGAAAACGTCATTCTCACGTTTCTATAAAATCGTCCGACGCTTCCAAAGGAATTTCCATTTCTTCTGTTCATCGCTCTCATTGCCTATGGATTATCTCGCACTTCTCTATCGCTACTATCCCGAAGACAACGCACTGCGTCGCATGTTGCTGCACCACAGTCGGCAAGTTTGCACACGTGCGCTACAGATTGTGGATCGACATCCCGAACTAGGAGCCAATCGCGCCCTAGTGGAAGCTGGTGCCATGCTACACGACATCGGCATCTTCCGCACAGACGCACCTGGCATCCACTGTCATGGCACAGCGCACTACCTGCTCCATGGCATCATCGGTGCGCAACTCCTGCGCGAAGAAGCCGAGTTGCTGCGTCAAAAGGCGGAACACGAGGGAAGTACTTCCTCACTGCAAGAAGAAGACACTTCTTTCTATGAAGCCCTTGCGCGCATCTGCGAGCGCCACACTGGAACAGGACTCACGCGCCAAGTCATCGCTCAGCGTGGTCTTCCCATGCCCGACCAAGACCTTCTGCCAGAAACCATCGAAGAGCAAATCATTTGCTACGCCGATAAGTTTTATAGCAAAAGCCACTTGGAGCGCGAACGCAGCATCGCTCAGACCATCGCGAGTTTAGAAAAGTTTGGCGATGCTGGAGTGGAGAAATTTCGCTACTGGACAGAGCTTTTCGAATAGAAAATCGTAACTTTGCCCCTAGTCTGCGGCAAAGCTAGCACCAGTGCAGAGCGATTGCATCTTCTGCGTCGGTCAAAAGCTATCTTGCTAAGGGTTATTTTCATCACACATTCCTATCAGACATCTCACTTGCCACGCATCATCCATCATAGAATCCTACTCTGGGGAGTCGTTCTCCTATTGGCTAGCACCCTCGTTGGGTGCAATCTAAGCGTCTCATGTCTGGACGACCACACCCCATAGCGACCTCCACGACGACTTCCGCTTCCGTTGCCCCTTCAGTTGCAGCGGACACCAATGCTGTGAGCACCCGCGCGCTTCGCGATGCAGTAGAAGACACCGCGCAAGTGCTCAGCACGCTTGCCTCATCCGACAGTGCACTCGTGGCGAAGGCTGATCGCAATTCCCCTTTGTCACAAGTCCTCGACAGCGTGCGCCGCACATCAGTCACCAACCTCGATAGTTTGAGCCGCACCTTGCGCCGCGACACCACCATTGCAGTCAGCAACGCCAAAGCTCTGGCAGATTCTGCCAAGCTCGACACCACCCGTCAGCGTTCGGGCTTGGAAGCACCGGTAGATTACACGGCAAAAGACTCCTTGGTCTATGATGCCACCACAGGGTTTGCCCATCTCTATGGTGAAGCCAAGGTGCACTATCAAAACATGGATTTGAGTGCTGACTTTATTACGCTCAACATGGACTCTACGATTGTCCATGCACAGGGGGTACCCGATAGCACAGGCAAAGCCATGAAAGGCACTCCCATCTATAAGCAAGGGAGTGAAAACTATGAAAGTGAGCGCATGTCGTTCAATTTCAAGACGAAGAAAGGCTTCATTGAAAAGGTAAAGACCACACAAGGCAATGGTTTCTTGCGCAGTGTCGACTCCAAGCGATCCAACGATGGCTATTTCTATCTCCAAGATGCCCAATACACCACCTGCGATGCCGACCATCCACACTTTTATCTCCAACTCACGCGAGCCAAAGTGTCGCCTGGTAAAGAAACCTTCTTCGGACCAGCTTATCTAGTGGTGGCAGATGTGCCCCTACCGCTCGCCATCCCTTATGGATTCTTCCCCTTCAACAAGAAATATTCTTCGGGTATCATCATGCCCAGTTATGGTGATGAAACCTCACGCGGCTTTACCTTCGCGATGGTGGTTACTATTTTGCCTTGGGCGACCGCATGGACCTCAAACTTTTGGGAGAACTCTACACCAAAGGTTCGTGGGGTATATCAGCAGAGACCAACTATGCCAAGCGATATGCCTATCGCGGCAACTTCTATGTCTCTTATCTCACCACCATCACGGGCGAAAAAAACCTGCCAGACTACAACAAAACAACCAGTCTCAAGGTGCAATGGTCGCACTCCTCCGATGCGAAGGCGAATCCCAACACTTCTTTCTCGGCACGTGTCAATTATGCCTCCCAAAACTATGAGCGCAGCAACCTCACTTCGCTCTACACTCCACTGGCTTACACACAGTCCACACGCGCCTCTTCGGTGAGCTTCACCCACAGCATCCCTTCACTCGGCATCTCTCTTTCGGGATCAAGCAACATCACGCAAAACATGCGCGACTCTTCGCTCGCCATCACCCTGCCCGACCTCTCCATCAATGTCAATCGCTTCTATCCCTTCCGTCGCAAAAAGGCAGTAGGAAAAGAACGCTGGTACGAGAAAAATCAGTCTTTCTTACACGGGACAAATCACCAACTCCATCATCACCAAAGAAGACCAACTCTTTCACACCCCATTGCTCAAGTGGAGAAATGGTATGCAACACCGAGTGCCCATCGATGCGACTTTCCAGCTGTTCAAATACATCAACATTTCTCCCTCCATCAACTTCAGCGGACGCACCTACCTTTCACGCGAACGCCTCAGCTGGGACAACAATTTACAAGCCGAACGACGCGACACCACCTATGGTTTCTACAATCTTTATGATTGGAATGCCTCCATGTCGTTCAACACCACGCTCTACGGATTCTACAAACCTTGGAGCAAACTTTTCGGCACTCGCATTCAAGCCATTCGCCACGTCTTCAAACCCAGTGTGAGCTTCTCTTATGCTCCCGACTTCACCACACGTAGCTATGGCTATGTCACCAACTATGTCTACACCGACCGCAATGGAAAGGTAACAACAAAAGAATACTCGCCTACGCTTCAGGTGTTTTTAGCTACCCCACTGGCAAACGCCAGGGAAGCATCAACATGAGCATTTCCAACAATGTGGAAATGAAACTCAAGTCGGATGCCGACACCAGCGGATTCCGCAAAATTTCTCTCATCGACGAACTCTCGGCTTCTATGTCTTACAATCTGGCGACAGACTATCAGCCTTGGAGTCCACTCTCCACCAATGTTCGTTTGCGTTTCTCCCCCCGCTACACCTTCTCCATGGCTGCGCGCTTTGATACCTATGCCTATGAATTTGACAAAAACGGCAATGTCATTGTGGGCAACACCACCGAATGGAGCCACGGACGCTTCGGACGCTTCCAAGGCATGAGCCAAAACCTCTCCTACACTCTCGACAATAAGAAAATGGCAACCTTCTTCGGTTTGCTCGCAGGTCGTGGTTGGGACAAAGTGTGGGAAAACTTTGTAGGCAAAAAGAAAGAAGAGGAGAAACGCACTAACAACGATGACAACGACCTTGACGACGACAAAGAAGACGCCAACGTAGACCCCATGCTCCGCAAAAATAAAGACAAAAAGAATGAGAAGAAGGTGGCTGCCGACGTCGACGAAGATGGATATCTGGCATTCTCTCTGCCCTGGAGCCTCACTTTTAGTTATGGTGTCACCATGTCTGAAGACCGCACCAAGCCCATCAACACGCGCAACATGCGCTACCCCTACTCCTTCACACAGACGCTCAACTTCTCGGGCAATATCACGCTGGCTAAGGGGTGGAACATCAACTTCTCTTCGGGCTACGACTTCAACTATAAGAGGCTCTCTATGACCACCGCCTCGCTCTCTCGCGATTTGCACTGCTTTGAGATGTCTTGTAGCATCGTTCTCTTGCCCTACTCCTCGTTCAACTTCTCCTTCCGCGCCCGTGCAGCAGAGTTGGCAGATGCCTTGAAATACGAGAAGCGAAGCAGTTACTCTAGCAACATCAACTGGTATTAACCACCATCCTTTGCAGAGCACGCTAACGAAAGTCTGAAAAGCACATGACAATAGCGTTATCTCACCTTTGATTATCAAACAGTATCCTACTAATCTATAAACTCCCAACCTGTGGGAGGAAATATCCTCCCATAGGTTGCCCCAAAATCCCCCACATCATGAAACAACATTTCTTTTATGTAGCGTCCCTCCTCTTTGGTGGCTTCACTCTTCTCACTGGGTGTAATACTAAATCCGTTGTTGAAAACCATCAGATGGAACTTCGCACTCGTGACAATAGACAGACCACGACTTTCTATGCAGACAAGACCACAGACACCGTGTGGGTGGTCAGCACAGAATCATGGAAAGCACGTGTGGAAATGGTGAAAGCGACCCCCGAAAAAAACAATCCCACCACGCACAACCACCTTCCTGGCACTCCTGATGCAGTGAGCGGAGCTACCACTCACTCGACCTTCACCATCACACCCCAAGAAGTAGAGGTTAAGCCCGGATACTTTAAGACAACACCCGTAGCGATTACAGCCACTACACCTGCCACTCAACTTCTTCAACACGGCTATCTCCGCATCCTCCCCAACGGCGGTCCACTTAATGGACTGGCTCACCACATTTATCAAGTGGGCTGGCTCAACATCTCCAACCCCGTGGCTAAGCAAGACAATTCTGCCAGTGCGATGCCTAATTTCAGCGAAGTACTTCCACAAAAGGGAGGAACCACCTACCTAGTGTTCGATCTTTACGACAACCAACTCTCCACCCACTCCCTCACTTCAGACGCCAACTGGCTCACCGTTCCCGAAGAGGCTAAGCAACCTGCCAAGGGACATCATGTCGTTAAACTCACCTTCGGAGAAAACACCAGCGAGAAAGCTCGCACGGCTACTTTCCAACTCTCTTCGGGTGGTGCGACAACCGTGATTACCTACGTGCAATCAGGCCGTGGCAAATAATGGCTCACCTCTTACCACACCAGACGAGGTAAAAGTCATTCATAGAAACTAGACTACAAAGTTCGTGACACAAGAAGGTCGTTGCCTATCGCACCTCCTTCTTGTTCACACCACACATCATCTAAGGCGCAAAAGGGGCAGATGCTCACTTAAGTAGCCCCCTTTTGCGCCTTTTTTTTTTCCAATACCATCTTCCATGAAGCGTTCGTTACCCTTAGTCAGCAGCCTTCTACTAGCCTCCGCGCTTGCTGTCTCTGCACGCATCTTTGTTCCTGCCCCACCTACCATACCCACGCGTGGTGCAGCGGTCGACACTCCTTCTTCATTCATTGCTCCTTACGAAGCACTGCCCAAGCTCGATGCCACACTCACCCTCTTAGCAAATGGCTATCAACAAGCAACGCAATTTATTGCTACTCGTGGAGCCGCTCAAGTTGACAGTGCAGCCCTGCAGCAAACCACTCCCAATGGCACCTTCCATTTGCTCAACACCGTAGCGTTCAATGTCCAAACCACAGAGAACAAAGCTGAAGCGGTGGCACAGCAGGTCCAACAACTCGGTGGCACTGCCAACGTCATCACCGAAAACTTCCTTTTGGTAGAGATTCCCATTGCCAAAATTCAATCCGTTGCTCAGCTTTCTGAGGTGGTGGAGATGGCGATGCCTCAACAGGCATATCCCTTCATGAGAGAAGCACGTAGCATGTCGCACGTAGACGAAGTGCATGCAGGCCAAGAACTCTACACTCCCTTCAAGGGAAAGGGTGTCATCATCGCCGTCATCGACCAAAGTTTTGAGTTCCGCCACGCAGCCTTTCTCGACAAGGATGGCAACTCCCGTGTAAAATGGCTTTGGGATCGCTCAGGTTATTCCACCCAAGCCACTTCCAACCGATCAAAATCGGCGACGGACAAAATCCCTGTAGGTACAGACTTTCAAGACCATGGGGCAGGAGGTCACGGCACCCACACCACCGGCATTGCAGCTGGTAGCGATGTGGGCAATGGTCAATATGGCGTAGCCCCCGAAGCCGACATCATCATGATCCCATCCACCTTCCTCGACACAGAGGTTTTGGAAGACGTGAAATTTGTGCGCAATAAAGCGAAGCAAGCCCAAAAGCCGTGGGTCGTAAACATGAGTTTTGGCAGCCAAGAAGGTCCACACGATGGATCTACAGGCTATGACCAGAGCATGTCATTGTTAGGTAAAAACAAAGGTGGTCTCCTTGTGGCATCGGCTGGCAACGATGGCGACCGTAAGATTCACATAAAAAACAACATCGCTGTCGGCGACTCCTGCTTCATCCTCTTTGACTATTTAGATTACGGTAAACTCACCGACGACCAAAAAAAGTCGAAGAACTTCACCTTCGACCTTTGGGCGCAAAGTACCGACAAAGTAGACCGCATCGAAGCCACTCCCTTCCTTTTTCATCAACAACAAAGTGGTCTATAAGGATGCAAACTATTGGAAAAAAATCATGCTTGGTTCCATGATGGGCAAAGCACATTTTCGCACAAATACCAAAGCAAGTTTTTGGGTCTCACTCCCCAAGATTCGCATGGAAGAAAACGACGCCACCATCCTCTTCGGTCTGAAATTGAAGAATATCTCAAAAAGACCAAGCTGAACTGGTGCACGGTTGGGTGTCACAGGGCGGATCCTATGTAGATAATAAGTCTATCCCAAAGATAGATAGAAAACGAGTTCTCAAAGGCGACAACGAATACACCGTAGCTGATGCAGCCGGCAACATTCCTGCTGCCATCACCGTGGGTGCCTACACCAGTCGCCACACGCACACCAATAAGATCACCAAGCAGAGCGTCACTTTTACAGACGACAGAGGAAAACGCAGCTATTTTTCCAGCATGGGTCCTGTCCTCAATGAAAAGGTGAAGAAACCCACCGTGCTCGCTCCTGGCGCCCAAGTGTGCAGTGCGATGAACAAGCTCCACCCTGGCTTTGATGAAAAGAACTGGATGATTTCTGAAAAGGTGAAAGTCAACGGTGAAGACTACTACTATGCCGACATGCAAGGCACTTCTATGGCTGCGCCCTTTGCGGCGGGCGTGATAGCGCTGTGGTTGGAGGCTAATCCCAACTTGGATCATAATGACATCGAAGAAATCATCGATAAGACTTCCTATAAAATCTACCCTGGAAAGTCTAACAATTGGAATAAAATCACAGGCTATGGACGCATCAATGCTTACAAAGGTCTGAAGATGGCTTTGCAGATGGCTGGAATAGATTCACAATCAGGAAATCCCACCTCCATTGAGCGGGTGTCGGGCTCTGCGCAACCTGTCACCCTCCAAGGGGATGGTCGCGTGTGGAATGTTCTTTTCAACAATCCCGAACGCTCCGCTACGATTTCCTTCGTTGCCCTCGATGGTCGTGTGGCTCTCCAACGCAACCTCCAACAGGTGTCGCAAGGTCACGAAGAAACCTTCGATCTCACCACCCTCACCTCAGGAGTCTACCTCCTTCGCATCTCCACTCCGGGTGCACAAATCACGCACAAGGTGGTGGTGAGATAATCCAGCGAACCCAAATAGACAGTAACTTCCTGCTCCAAGTAGTGCCGATTCAACGTAAGATTCTCCCTTAGATTATCTTTTTGTCGGAAGAGGCAAGCACTCTATTCAGAAAACTAAGCACTACCATCATCATTAAAAACTGAGAAATCGCCTGCGATATTCTCAGTTTTTTGTATATTCGCACCTCAAGTTTTTATGGGCAAGAACTATCCAACCGTCTCCTCCTCAGTCGGGGCTCATGCACATAAACACATCTTTCCACAAAACGCTGACTTCCACATGAAGAAATACATGCTCCCCGTGGTGTTCTGCGCACTCGCACTCTCCAGCTCTGCACAGACCACCTCTACACAAGAGACGACTTCCAACACGAAACTCGACCGCACCCTCCGCGCAGTGCAGCGACAACAAGAAGCCTACAGTCTCTCCCACCGCACCACACGTGCTGGCGCAGCACTCACTACTGCCGACTCACTCGCTGCACCGACCATCAACTACAATGGCGCGCGCCAATCCATCCTCGCACCCCTCTCACTCATCATCACCACGCAGCCCAATACCTCTGCGCAGGTGACAGAAATGCTCACACAAGCAGGACAACACGCCACAACCATCAGCAACACGGTGGTCACAGCCCGCGTAGCCCCCGAATGGCTCACCACCCTCTCCAACGATACACGCATCGTTCGTCTCACCGCTTCAAAGCGTTTGCGCCCTTTTCTCCAAAAGGCACGTCAGGTCACAGGAGTCGACCGCGTGCACGCAGGAGATAATCTTGACACACCTTTCACCGGCAAAGGCATTGTCATTGGCGTCATCGACCAAAGTTTTGAGTTCAAACACATGGGCTTCTTAGACGAAAACGGCAAGTCGCGCATCAAAATGCTTTGGGATCGCTCCAAAGACATTGAGAAAGACATCCAGAGCAAGGCAGCTCCCGTCTATAATGTCGACGCGCTCTCCAAAACCCACGAAACCTACGACCCAGGTAGTGACCACGGCACCCACGTCACCAACATCGCCGCAGGAAGCAAACATGCCGACAATCCCTTCTATGGTGTTGCACCTAAGGCAGACATTGTTGTCATCCCCTCTTCGTTTGAAAACACAGAAATCATCGAAGACATACGATCCGTGAAAGCCTATGCCAGTCGAGAGCACAAACCTTGGGTGGTCAATCTGAGCTTGGGCAGCGTCATTGGTCCTCACGATGGCAGCACCGACTACGACCAAGCCATCGACCGAATGGCACAAGACAAAGGCGGCATCGTGGTGGGAGCCATGGGTAACGAAGGCGACCAATACTTCCACGCCTTCTCTTCATTCCAGCCAGGAGAAACGAAACAAGTCTTTATACACTATGAGAAAGACCAAGATGGCAATGCAACAGAAGATGACCTCACCCACATCGACTTTGGGGCATCTCTGAGGTGAACGCAGAACAATTCACCGTCACCCCTATCCTTGCTGTCAAGTCTTCTAATGCGGAACAACTCAAAGTTAAAAAGTACGGTGCAGACTTTTGGAAAAAATATCTCGACGACGGCAAAGTGTGGAGCGAAATATCTCCAAAGAATAACCGAGAGAATCATTTTGTCGGTGTGAAAATGAACAAACTCCTAGAAGATTTGGGAAGTCGTTACAAGAAAATCATTTTTGGTGTAGAAATCACCGCTAAATCCACCAACACCGCTGATGCCACGCTCCACGGATGGATTTTCTCGGAAGAGCCCAACTATGCAAGATTTGTGCTAGCCAAGACTGACTCCAAGTTTGAGAGCATCAAGCCCGATAATCTCTACATCGTGGGCGAAGGTGGCGCCTCCATCCCCTCAGCCATTGCAGTGGGCAGTTTCACCACCACAGTGACGGATCAGCACGAAAAAGAAGGCGCGCACAGCACATTCTCTTCCAATGGTCCTTGGCTCAATCCCAACTACCCTAAGCCTGCCGTGCTGGCACCGGGTGCAAGCATCATGAGTGCGCTCAACAAATATGCTCCTGGTTTCGACAAGAATAATGCCGCTTACTCCAACCGATTCAACAATAAGGTCTATCACTACGGTTATATGGAAGGCACTTCTATGGCGACTCCTTTCGTGGCAGGTAGCATCGCCTTATGGCTCGAAGCCAATCCCCAACTCTCCTACACCGATGTGCTGGACATTATCAAAGAAACATCCACTAAACACGCCGATATGGAAGGGGAAGCCTGGACACCCACCTATGGCTATGGGCTCATCAACGTCTATGAAGGCTTGAAACTTGCGCTCAAAAAGGCTGGCAAAGATCCGCTCACAGCCATCGAGCGCGTGTCGGGAAGTGCCGCTCCAGTCACGTTCCACACCATCGCCACACAATGGCAAATCCTCTTCAACAATCCTGAGCGCACCGCCACCCTTGAGGTGATGTCGCTCGATGGTCGCAGCCTCTATCGCCAACAATTATCTAGCATCGCACAAGGCGACGAAGTGAACATCCCCACCGACCGCTTCACACCTGGTGTCTATGTGCTGCAAGTCTCCACCTCAGGAGCAAATAGCTCAAAAGATGGTGCGACAATAAGGTAATTTGCCACTCGTTGGAGCTACTTTCACTGCTCCTTCTGGATAGTAAAATCCCGCCACTCACTGTGAGAGGCGGGATTTTCTTTTGAGACGCTAGATGAGTGGAACAACAGTGTAACCCACCCTCTTGGGTGCCATCGATAGCTCTTGGGTGTCATCAATAGCGAGAATGTTTAGGCTACAAACTTGAACCACAAGACGTAGCAACCTAAGCCAACGGCTTCCGCAACGAGGAAAGTGACCACGGCTTTGCCCAGCACCTTCGCTAGTGCACCACATTGTTGACTGTTGGTCCACACCTGTCCATAGGCTTTCTCGATGAAATAAGCACTTGGCAATAGCAGCACCAAAAGAATGAAGCGTTTGAACAACAAGGTCACAGCATCGGCACAAACCCATTCTCCCTTTTGGAAACTCAGCCAAAAGGTGAAAACGAGTGCCAAAAGTCCGAAGACCAAACACACTACGCGACTAGTGCCAGTCGTTTCACGTTTCAAGGCAAGACGCAAAAAGTGCACCGCAGCAACCAAAGGAAGGGAGGTGAAAAACACCAGCCCTAAGGCAGCAACATAATCCATACTGTTTCGTTTTTTAACCCAAATCGGTCATTTGATCCTAAACAGATTTTATTTTAATGACCGATTGGGGTTTAATTTATACTATAGTTTCCATTGCAAAGATAAGCAAAAAAACTTTATTCCAAATTTAGAATCACCAAACACGCACCAATGTGAAATCTGTGTGGACACTCAGCAAAGGTAGTCAACTTCCAACCGCCCAAGTGGCGCAGAAGAACTTTTTCTTTGATGACTTCCCCAATCCCCATTCGGGATTAGTCATCCTCCTCTGTCCACCCTGCCATTGTGGTGCTTAGCAAGTCCCCTACTATATATGGGTAGATAAGGAGGGAAAGTGATAAAAAACGGCAAAAAAACTGACATTTTCCATTCAAACATATCAATATTTGACACCTACACATAGCAAATCAAATCTATCACGCGTGTTAAGCTATGAGCAAACCAGCATTGCCTCCCCCTTCCCCCACTCATCTAGGACGACTCATTACGCGATGTCCTAAAGGCATCCACACGGCAGTGGTTTTCTCACGCGCGTGCGACACGCGCGCGCATCCCTGGACTTTTGCACTTTTTGCTTTCACAACCTTCACAGAGAAACGAAAAATCAGGACTATTTTCAACCCAAAACTGAAGACAAAAACCGCGCAAAAAATATCCTACACTTCCACAAAAACGTCGGAGATTCTCACAAAAACGTGGGAGTTTTTTGAAAAAACGTGGGAGATTTTCCCGAAAATGTCGGACGTTTTTCTTGAAACACTCGGAAATCCTCCCAACTCAACCAAGACACTTCGTCCTCTCAGCCACAAAATCGAGGGAAAGAGTCCCATCTCCCTAAAACTTCCCTCCTTCCATCTACTTTTTCTATCGCAAGCACAGAAAATCCGTCAGTCATTCTGCACCAAAATCCCCCATTTCAGCCCTCGATTTCCCCTTTTCAACCAGCATTCTCTTAACGTCTACTAAAAAACACATTTAAATTACTAGTTGCCAAATATTTACTTCCAATTCTGTGAAGGTTGTGAAAGCAAAAAGTGCAAAACCTCTGTAATGCGCGCGCGTACGCGAGGGAAGAAAAAAGACTTATACAAAAAATAACAGTCGTTTTTCGCACCACAATTTGGAAGCCATTATTAAATTCACGATCTTTGCAATATCTAATAAGAATCCCCATCATTTCTTTGATGGACATAGCTACCTAAGGGTAGCTTTTTTTTCCTACTACTATGAAAGAACGTGTGACATTTTATGTAGATGGTTTCAATTTCTATTATGGACAAAGGTTTAGGAAAAGGATGAAAAATACACCATTTCAGAGGAATGGGATAAGAAAAAAAATCTTATAGACAGCCTAATTCAAGGGAGGAATAAGTCTGTTCAACCCATATGCACTTTAATGATCGATTTGGGATTATCCGCGCAAAAATCAGAGTTTTGCAAAAAATATCGTAACTTTGTAGCAGAAACCCTCATCATCAGGATGTGTAGATTCGAATACGCTGTAAACAGACCATTCTTTTCTGCTCATTCCTATCAATGATTGGGTAGAATTTACATTCTATCTTTCACCACAAGTTACCAGTTTATAACTCCTCGTTATCCTTTTCTCGCATAGTGTGAGAAGAATGTGGAGAAACAAAAAGTCTCGCCTTATGACAAAAGCTCTTTTTCATCTTCGACAGTTCCGTCTACTGCTCCTAATCCTGCTGTGCGCATTGTTTACTCTTCCGCTCAGTGCGCAAGAAGCCTATGTCGAGAAGAGCAAAGATGAAACCACCCTCACCTTCTACTATGATGCTAAACGCCAATCACGTAGTGGTGAAACTTGGATCATCGATGAAAAGTATTATATTTCATATCCTTGGGCAGGAACATACAACTCCCCTAACGAGAGGACAAAAAGGGTAGTGTTTGATGCTTCTTTCAAGGATTATCGCCCTACTACTACTAAATATTGGTTTGTTAATCTTAGATCACTCACTACTATTGATGGACTTGAAAACTCAACACCTCTGAGGTGACGGATATGAGCGCGATGTTCTTTCTTTGCTCTGGTTTGACGTCTCTGAATCTCTCCAACTTCAACACCTCTAAGGTGACAAATATGAGTGGGATGTTCCAAAGTTGCTCTGGTTTGAAAGAACTCAACGTTTCCAACTTCAATACCTCTAAGATGATAAATATGAGCTATATGTTCTATGGTTGCTCTAGTTTGAAGACAATTTTCAGCACCGGTACATGGCGATCTTATTGGTCTAAAAACATGTTTAAAGGTTGCACACAACTGAAAGGTGCGGTAAAGTATGACGAAAGTAAGGTGGACGAAACGATGGCGAACCCTACAACGGGATATTTCTCTCAGAAGTTGCCAAGTGCTATAGGGCGAGTGGTCTTTGATGACAACAATGCTACACAGATTTACAACCTTCAAGGGAAGTGCGTGAATGCCAACCAAAGACATCTCCCTGCTGGTTTCTACATTGTCAATGGAAAGAAGGTTTATCTAAACGAGAAACCTTAACATTGTCTGGAGAAATGCTGACAAATCTGAGCTTGGTCTTGGTGACACATCTTTCTGTGCCTATAAATTCGAAGTTTAGCTTCGTTTGGGCGATTACACCGACCAAAAGATGAGTTCTATAAAAGTGTATTGTAGTTTTGCACTTGCTGATTGACTCTACAACAATTGACTCCACGTGTTACTTGCCTAATTGCTTGGTGATTTAACCCCAATCGGTCATTAGACCGTTATAGTGCAGTTCGTTGGTGAGAAAATAACTTCCTGTCATCTTTCATTTTCTTGTTGGCTTCTTGTTTCTCGTTCGTTCTCGCCGTAGCCCGCTACGCCTTCGAACTCACGGAAAACAACCTGCTCAACAATCCAATGAAATCTGTTCAGAATCTAATGACCGATTTGGGTTTAATAAGAAAAGCGTACTTTTGCGACATTGATGGCTTGCTCGCGATTCAGCGCGGATTGTATTTCCGCTCCCCTGTTTCGCTGAGCAAGCTATCTTTCTTATAAACCTTCATATTGCCTGAAGGACACTCCCTCACCAAATTCCTACACACAAAATGGCTTGTTTGCTTCGTCCATTTGGCTAAAAATGGTAACTTTGCCCTTACGGACTTCACAAACATAGATTCTGATATGAAAAGAACTCTCCTTTCCCTAGCACTTGGCGTGGTGTTTTGCGCGAGTGCTTGGGCGCAAAATGCACCCAAATATGTGTTTTACTTCATTGGCGACGGTATGGGCGTCAACCAAGTGAATGCTGCTGAAACGTTTGGGGCTGCCATCGAAGGGACGATTGGCATCAAACCGCTGACATTTCCTTCATTCCCTCACGTGGCGTTGGTGAACACGCAAAGTGCGAGCCACGGTATCACGGACTCCGCAGCTGGCGGAACGGCACTTGCCACAGGACGCAAAACCTACAACAACGCGATTGGGGTGCTCACCGACAGCATCACCCCCGTAACTTCGGTGGCGGTGTGGGCGAAAGAAGCAGGAGCTGCCGTGGGCATCGCCACAAGTGTGAGTGTGGATCACGCCACTCCAGCTTGTTTCTACGCGCACCAGAAACACCGCAAGATGTATGCAGAAATTGGGCGTGAATTGGTGGCATCTAACTTTGACTTCTTTGCCGGTAGCGATTTCTTGAAACCTGCTCCGCTCCACGAAGGAGAAGCCAATCTGTATGATCAAGCGCGCGCTAAAGGATTTACCATTGCCAATGGATACAAGGAATTTGCCAAACAATATCGCAAGGCAGACCGTATGATTCTCTTGCAAAACAAGGAAAACAATGCGCGCGACAATGCGTCTATTCCCTATGCACTCGACCGCAAAAAGGGCGATTTGACTTTGGCAGACATCACGCGCGCCACGATTGCTTTCTTGCAAAAGAAAAATCCTGAGAAGTTTTTCTGCATGATTGAAGCCGGCAAGATAGACTGGGCTTGTCACAACAACGACGCTGCGCCTATGGTGCGCGAAGTGATTGATGCTGACGAAGCTGTTCGCGTGGCTTATGAATTTTATCGCCAACACCCCGAAGAAACGCTGATTCTCATCACGGCTGACCACGAAACAGGCGGTATCACCTTGGGCAATGGTGGCTACAACTTGAATTTGCCTGCGCTGACGAGTCAGAAGATAAGTAGTTACCTCTACACCACTCGTTTGAAGGAGCTGAGCAAACGCATGGGCAAGAAGTTTACGTGGGATTTTGTGCGCCGCGACTTGCAAGAGTATTTCGGTTTTGGCAAAAGCATCAAACTCACAGCTGAAGAAGAAAAGACGCTGCACGATGCTTTCGACAACCTGATTTCAGGCAAAGACAAGGGTTTCCAAAGTTTGTATGCTTCGGAGAGTGGACTTTCTTCTGCTGCCAAACAGATTGTGAGCAAAAATGCCCACATCGGTTGGACCACTTTGGGACACACAGACGGCTATGTGCCCGTGTTTGCCATTGGCGCTGGTGCAGAGGCTTTCCATGGTCGCATCGACAACACGGAAATTCCTAAGACCATCGCTCGTTTGGCAGGGTATCCAATGCCCGAAGATTTGAAATAACAAGGTTCTGTCTAATAAAGGGCAAACTGCTGCGTTATTTTCGATATTCAGCTTTGGTCATGTACTTGAAGTTCGCTCCCTTCAGCCTCCATCTCAATGCCTTGCATTTTATCCCTTTATTAAACACCCCATAATGGTCGCATAATCCTACAGAAACCAAAAACGTCCGCACCAGAGTTAGCTCTGATGCGGACGTTGTTTTTAGAATAGAGCAGATATGGAAATCTAAAACTCATCGTTGGCGTAGAGGAAATCGAAGGTAGCAGGGCGATATTCAAAAATCTCTTCATCGCGGAAGAAACGTTTGAGTTCAATGGCTGCCGTTTCGAGACTGTCGCTGGCATGCACAATATTTTCTTGGAACGACATACTGTAATCGCCACGAATGGTGCCGGCAGGAGCTTTGCGACCTGTGGTGGGACCAGTGATGGTGCGCACGGCTTCTACAGCACCGACACCTTCGAGGGCTATAGCCACAACGGGGGTGACCATCATGCTGTCTTTGACGCGCTGGAAGAATTCTTTGCCAGCGAGATGAGCATAGTGTTCAGAGAGCACCTCGTCAGTGAGTTGCATCATTTTGAGACCACACACGCGCAAGCCTTTTTCTCAAAACGAGAGAGGATTTCACCCATAAGTGCACGCTGTACGGTGCAGGGTTTGAGGAGAACTAATGTCTTTTCGAGTGCCATACTTCTGTGAGTTTTGATGGTAAGTGGATGTATAAGATGAAGTCTATTGAGCTTTTCTTTAGTGTCGGCGCACCATAGTCTGTATGCACTGCCACTTTGGCTGCCTCTCCATCCATGATTATTCGAGGTAAAGTTACGCTATTTTCCATAAGCCACCAAAGATTTTGAACACAAAAACGTAGTTTCTGTCAAAAGGAGAAAAGCACCCCAAGTACTAAAATGAGAGGAGAAAATAACACCTCGGCAGAGAAGGCTGTAAAAACAAAGAATCATCTATCGAGATATAGATAACTTTTATCTGAAATAATGGATAGACCTACAGATTTTATCGTATCTTTGCTCGACAATGAATTAAGTTCTCGATATTTATGGCTACACTACTACATAAATTTTGGGCACGCTGCTATCACGCTTGGCAATCGTTGCGCGCCAGTCTGGGGCGTCCTTCTCCCAAGATGCGAGAAGAACGCCGCACCGAAGCAGGAGAAGACTTCTTGAAATATGTCTGCGATGCAGGAGGAAGCCTTCCCCGCGGTAAGATGTCCAAGGTGATGCGCCGCCTCAACCTCGACGAAGTGACACTGGCTGCTGCTATAGGCCGATTGGCCCTAGACGGTATGCTCACCGTGGGTGAACAGTTTACCCTCACCGCAAAAGGTCGGGAAGCGGCTCTGAAGTTGATTCGCGCTCACCGCATCTACGAACAATATCTTGCGGAACACTCGGGATATGCGCCCACAGAGTGGCACCAACGTGCGCACCGCATGGAGCACCACATCAGTAAAGATGAACAAGAACGCTATGTTTCGCTCTTGGGCAACCCACTCTATGACCCCCATGGCGACCCCATCCCCACGGACTCATTGGCGATGGCACCTGCACGCCATACAGCGCAGTCGCCCCTCCCCAATACCTATTGGCGCATTGCCCACGTGGAAGATGATGATGCAGACATCTTCCAACGCATTCTACAGACGGGATTGGCGAAAGATGCGGTGATTCATGTGCTCTCAATCAACGGGAAGCGTTTCTCCTTCCGCTATGAAGGCGAAACTTTCCAGCTACCCACCAAGACTCTGGGAGCTCTCGACTTGATTCCCCTCACAGCTGATGAAGCGCATGCCGAATGGCCCGTGGACACCTTTCGTCTACACCACCTTGGCTCTCACGAGAAAGCCCGTATCGTCGGACTCTCTCCAGCTTGTCGTGGTGCACTCCGCCGCCGTCTACTCGATTTGGGCTTTGTGCGTGGCAGTCGAGTGGCAGTGGCTATGCACAGTCCGATGGGCAACCCCACGGCTTATGTGGTGCGCGGCACTACAATTGCGCTACGCCAAGACCAAGCGCGCTACATTCTGGCGGTGCCTAACTAAACATATAGAAGAACTAGAAATACTAGAAGTTCTAGGAATACTATAAGAACTAGAAAATCTAGGACATCTAGGGCATCTAGAACCTCTAGAAAGACTAGAAAACTACCAAGAACGCTGATGCAAAAAAATAAAGAACTTCCTCCTCACTGTGCTGTCTGTCCGCAAGCCACGCTCCACACCTTGGTGCGAAAAGGCGAAACGGAGCACGGTGAAGCACAACACGTCATTGCTCTCGCTGGAAATCCTAACACCGGCAAGAGCACCGTGTTCAATGCACTCACAGGATTGAAGCAACACACGGGCAACTGGCCAGGAAAAACAGTGGGCAAGGCAGAAGGTTTCTTCGACTATGAAGGAGAAACTTACCGCATTGTCGACTTGCCGGGTACGTACTCTCTCTCCTCCACCTCTGAAGATGAAGAAATCGCACGCGATTTCATCCTCTTCGGACAACCTGATGTGACGGTGATGGTGGCAGATGCTACACGACTGGAGCGCAACATGAATATGATTCTCCAAGTGCTCCAAATCACCGACCGCGCTGTGCTCTGCGTGAACCTGATTGACGAAGCTAGACGCAACAAAATTGAGCTGAATCTCAAAGCTCTTTCTCGCAGATTGGGTATTCCCGTGGTGGGAGCGTCTGCACGCTCTGGACAGGGGCTGGCAGAACTACTTCTTGCCATCAAAGAAGTGGTGGATGGCAAGTTTGTGTGCCAGCCTTATCGCAATTTTTCGCTTCCTAAAGACACGAAAGAGAAGGTAGCACGCCTCACTACTGCCATCGAAGCGCAACATCCTCATCTGAACAATGCGGAGTGGATTGCGTTTCGACTCATTGAGCGCGATCCGAGTGTGCAAGAACAGTTTGCCACTCCACAACTGACTGAGCTTGCCGAAGAGATTCACCTGCAAATTGGTCACAACTTCCACGACCAGTGGATGGAAGATATTTACATCCAGGCAGAACGCATTTGTTCGGAGGTGGTGTCTCAACCCGGAGAAGGCGGACAGTTGCCACTCGACGTGAAGTTGGATCGCATTCTCACCCATCGCTTTGGGGTTTCCCCATCATGATAGCCTTGTTGAGTGGTGTGTTTTGGCTCACTATTGTGGGAGCAAACTACCCTTCTTCATGGCTCGATTCGCTTCTCGTGGGCTGGGGGCATCCCTTCTTGCGACATCTGTTTGAAATGGCTGGTTCTCCAGAATGGCTCACAGGTTTTGTGGTGGATGGTGTCTACCTTTCCATGGCTTGGGTGGTGTCGGTGATGCTGCCGCCGATGGCAATCTTCTTCCCCCTTTTCACCCTCTTAGAAGACTTTGGTTATCTGCCGCGCGTGGCTTTCAATCTCGATGAACTTTTCAGACGTTCGGGCGCGCACGGCAAACAAGCTCTGACGATGAGCATGGGCTTCGGGTGTAACGCTGCTGGAGTGGTGTCTGCACGCATCATTGACAGTAACCGCGAACGACTCATTGCCATTATCACCAACAATTTCTCGCTCTGCAACGGACGCTGGCCGACACAAATACTTTTGGCGACGTTGTTTGTGGGCGCAGCCGTTCCCAAAGAATATAGCAGCGTTGTGGCGATTGCAGCCGTGATGTTTGTGGTGCTGCTCGGTGTGTTGTTTATGTTCGGCAGTTCGTGGTTGTTGTCGCGCACCGTGTTGCGCGGTGAGGTTTCGACCTTCCACCTAGAACTTCCCCCTTATCGTCCGCCTCAATTTTGGCAAACGCTCTACACATCGGTCATCGATCGCACGCTCATTGTGCTATGGCGCGCCGTTGTGTTTGCAGCTCCGGCTGGCGGTGTGATTTGGCTGTGCTGTAACATCACATTGGGTGGCGAAAGTATAGCTCAACATCTCATTTCCTGGCTTGAAATGCCGGGTTGGTTGATGGGACTCAATGGCATTATCCTCTTGGCATATATTCTCGCCATTCCTGCGAATGAGATTGTGATGCCGACCGTCTTGATGCTCACCGTGCTGGTGCTCGGACAAGATGGGGCAAGCGCAGGCGTGCTGATGAAAGGCGGAGATACTGAAACCTATCGCATTCTCCACACTGGCGGATGGACGCTGCTGACTGCGGTGAACCTCATGCTATTCTGTTTGCTACACCACCCTTGTAGTACGACGATTTACACCATCTACAAGGAGACCCGCAGCGTGCGCTGGACAGCACTCTCCGTAGTGCTCCCCATTGCGCTCGGTATTTTGGTGACCGTGCTTGTAGCCGCTGTATGGCGCGCTGTAGGAGGGATATAATGCTCTCCTTTGTCGCAGGAAAAGCTCTTACACTGAGTATTGCTACAATCTCTCATACTAAGGATTTCTACAAACTATCAACTGAGTATTGCTACAATCTCTCAAACTGAGTATTGTTACAAAAGAAGCTCGTGTCAATCTTTAGGGATTGACACGAGCTTTTGTCATGTACAGAGTGTAGTTGCTCTATAAAACCTCACGAGCATCATTCAGTGATGCGGAAGGAGAACCACACTCAGTCCGTCGACTCCTTAGTGTTGCTGCAACACTTGGATGCGCTGTCCGTTGACAATGTAGATTCCAGCAGGAAGTCCGAGCGTACTGCCATCGGTGCGGCGCACACGTCCTTGCAAATCGTAGACCTTGCCTTGTTGCTGTTGAGATTGCTGCAGCAACTTACGGAGGGAAGTGAGTGTTGTAGTTGCATGGTCATCGACAACGGCTTGGATTTGGTAAATTTGTGGAACGTTCTTACCTTCCCACTGCACGATCAACTGCGTAGCCTTGGGATGATTCGCCAAATCTACTTGTGTCACACCAGTGCTGAGGGGAGCTAGTGCGATGGTGTTGCCATTTTCCACAATGGAAAGTTGTGGAGCTGCACCTTCCCAACTTGCGGCATCCCAATAGATCGAGAGAGATTTAGGACGGAAGAAGTCGTCGATTTTGTAGTTCACTTGGTTGCCACTCACATTTTTCAAAGGTGTGCGACCCTGTCCATCCACCAACTGTGGCTGACCATTCTGCTGATTGTCCACTACAGCAGGGGCGAATTGCTGCGCAAAGTACTGAGTATTCACTAAGATTTCAGAAAGACGGAGCCATTTGTTGGTAATGGGTTGCGTCACCACCAAACGAACATACTTTGCGATGATGGGATTTTTAGCCACAAAGTCCACCGCATAGAGGTCTTCGTCCAACTTCTGTCGGCGTGCTGGGCTACTCTGTGTGCTAGAAGTGCCTTTCACCACCAAGGATTGCCATTTCTTACCATCGGCACTCACTTCTACTTTACCACCTTTGAGTTCGTCACCATTGGTGGCTTGAAGCAAATGCGCACATCTTGCACTTCCACTGCCTTAGTGAGCATGACCATGTAGGTGTCGCCATAGGCTTGGTTCTTCTTTCCAGCAAAGAAGGTGTGGATGTCGCCGTCAATCAGTGCAGCTTTTCCCTTTTTACTACCATCTCCCACAACTTCCGTAGGCGCAGTGACGTCCTTCAACAGCGTGTGTTGTGGCAGTTTCAGCGAGAAATTCTGTTCTCCGAGCTGAAGCGTTTGAGGAGTTTCCGAATTGTTGTAGAAAGCCACGTGCTTCACAAACATTTCTTTGGGGAGAATTGCCGATTGCAAACGTGTCCAATTCACCCCATCTTCGCTCACCTGCACACTCCACTGCTGGAGCAAATTCGCATCAATGTGCATTTCTGCAGGACGAAAAGCCGTAGCAAAACTCATCGCTACATAGCCTTTAGGTTGGAGCGTCTGTTGATTCACCACTAGATAAGCGTGTTGCGCATCGAGATGTCCCTTTGCCGTCACAGTGGAAGCACTGGTTTTCACCTCAAAAGGCAACTTCTCTCCGAAAGGATGATTACCCAATGCCGTATTTTGCAACACTCCCAAGAAGGGGAAGAAGGATTTGTGCGAACAATTCGCTTGTCGGTGCGACACATTCACGTCATGTCCCAGTCCTTCCAGTGCGGCAGCATCAAAACGCTTGTCCGTTTCGAGAGAAGCATAGTTTTTCGCGCCTTGCACAAAAGACGCCCAACCATCATTCACGGACGATTGCTTTTGCGCTTCCACAAACTGCTGCGCGGCAGTCACCATCGTTTGCAACTTCAGCACCCACGGTTCAATCTCCTTGTAGAGCAACTGCTCGTCTTCGTTAGCCGAAGTCTTGCATTGCGCCACCACCTCAATGTTTTGTTGCAAGTGGGTGAGCAACTTCTCAAAAGCAGCGCGGTTGCCGTTTTTATATTGCTCCACCGCCTTCGCCATATCCTCATGATCATTCCAACGGAGGTAAGGGGAAAGGGCTTGATACGCCTCACGCAGCGCAGTGTTTTCGGGGAAAGCATACTTAAATGCCTTTTTCCACGACGTCATATTGTCGAACTTGGCATTGTTCCACGCATAGTCTGCCACAGAGAAGAGCGCGATGCGCGACACCATGCCTTGTTGCATGGGATTGGACACCACTCCAAGACCATTCTTCAGTTCCTTCTGCAAACGCGCGTTATTATCAACAGCGCGCATCTCCATGAAGTTGGTGTACATGTCGGAGGTGTAAATCTGTTCGTCCGCGTTGTCATTGCAAGGATAGTTCCACCACCAAGCCACAGGGCGACCAAGTTCCGTGTGCATCGTTGCCAAATCGCGGCTATTGGGCACAGTCCACACGCCCCATCCTGTGGTGTAGATGGTGATGTCGGAAGGCACAGCCGACAAGGCTTTGAAGAAACGTTTACGGTCAGCTTCTCCCACCCAACTCAAGGTGTAAACTTGTGGCACAAAGTGCAGCGGACGCACGCGAGCTTCGGGTGCACTGCCTGCCTTATTCCATTTCGCATCGATGGCTTTCTGCACAGCCGTCAGATGCTCTGCATTCGTTTTGCAGTCCGCTTCCGAAGTCGGCACATCCACGTCGTCCACGAAGATCGCAAACTGACGCACGCCCAAGTCATACATACTCGAAAACTTCTTCATGATGCGTGTCACCACATTGGGTTGTCCCACAAAATCATTGCCCGGATGGATAGCCCAGATGAAATTCACCTTGGTAGCTTGCGAAGTCTTCGACAAATCTTTCACCATATCTTGCGACATTCTGCCATATTCGATGTCCGTCTTCGTCAAAGTCTTGGGATAAGGTTCTTCCCACTTTGCAGAGTGATACAAGTCCGACTTCGCCCCATACATATAGGTGTTCATCTTCAAGCGCATCATAAAGCGCATTAGCGACTTTTTCACCGACAGACTGTAAGGATAACCATAATAACCTTCCACCAATCCGCGACTCTGTTGGTCAGCATAGTCGAAGAGCGTCACCGCTGGCAGTTGTTGTGTGCCGCGCTCGAGGATTTGTTCCAAAGACGCTAGCCCATAGAACGTAGCATCAGAGTGTTCGCCCAAAATCACCACTTCTGCCTGTCCTCCTTGGTTGTGGAGATAAATAAGATGTCGGTCGTATTTTCCTTTGCGTTGCAGCACATCGCGCTTCAGTTGCAAAGATTGTGCATAGCGGTCGGTCACCCCATTGCTACCTGCCACGCCCAAATAGAGAGTGGAATGTCCTTGGCGAGGAGCATCAGCAAAGACTACTTCTAACTTTGCCTCTTGGAGCACCTGCTTCGCACGTTCGCGTGTAGCAGCATCCACAGTGGCATCGCACACCACCGTCACCGAGGGTGTGAAACTGACAACCCCTTGTCCACTTTGTTCTTGTTGTGGTTGGGGATAGATGTCATAGACTCTTGCCCAAATTGAGGTAGGCGCGAAAAAAACAGTGCGCACCCCAACAAGCAGCAGCCCAAAAACTCTTTTAAGTGTTTTTCATATTCAAATAGGTTATATCAATGATTTCTAACTGTTCGGGAGAAATAATAACAAGGCACAAGACGCGCCAATCTCTGACACGGCTTATGCCTTATTCTTTATGCTAGCGCACTAGCCATCGGTGAATTTATCTCACCACCTTTTTTCCTGCCATCACGAAGACACCGCGTGCAGTTTTTGTCTGCGTGGCGACCAGAGAGGTCATACGCCTCTTCAGGAGCCATGTTGGTAGAGGGAAGTGCAATGGCAGTGACGGCAGTGTCGGTCACTGTCACAGGGCGAATCACAAAAGTAGAACCTGCATCTGCACCACCGGTCCAGAAAGAGAGCTTACCATCGCGGTTGTTCACCTTATTGGCAGGGAGTTTATCTTCATACATATACACCACTTGCGCATCAGGAGCCTTAAGGTTGCTAGAGTTCACGAAGTGCCAAACGGCAGTGTAGTTCTTAGGCACCTTGTCGGCAGGCACGAGGCGTACGAAAGATGAACCACCTTGCTTACCACTCATCATGGTGGGAGCCGCCAACACAAATCCTGTGCCGAAATGACGGTTGTAGAGTTTGAAACCCTCATCGTTGTTGCCCACGAAGCACCACAAGTGTTGCTGGTTTTGAGCATCTACTGCAGTTGCACTGAGGGGGATTTGCGCATTTTCAGTACCTTCAATCACATATCCTTGCTCACCCAGTTGTAGGGAATACCACTGCGTGTGGGGAGCAAAGTATTTGCCATCGAGGCTCGTCACATTGAAGCGTGAATACCATGCAGGCACAGGTTCGGGCACATAGCGACCCTCTTGCACGAAGCGACCTTCGATGAGCACATTGCCGTCCATCCACTTACCGGGGATGGTGAAAGTGCCATCAGCTTTGAACAAAGAGCGAGGAATGGTGATGCTTTCCCACTGCACATTGTCCTTCACCAAAGAATCCCCTTCGATGTTCATGCCATGTTTCAGCACAAAACCATTGTGTTCAAAACCATCGGCAGGGTGCATCTTGATGGTGAAGTCCTTGCCATAAGGCACTTTCAGGCTGGTCAACTCCTTGCCGTCGACGGTCTTCACTGCACCATTGAGGTTGTGGTCGTTCACCACAGCAGAACCGTCGTTCACATTGAGGAGGAAGTCTACAAAACCACCACCATTTTGCACCAGTGTTTGGTGACCCTTAGGATCGAGGCTATTGTAGTCCACCTTCAAACGCAAACGATACACGCCAGGTTTCATGGTGTCAGGCAACTTAAACGAGGGTGATTGCAACGCGCTACCAGGTTGTTTGCTCACGCCCTTGCTGTTCTTGTTGTTGTAGCAAGAATAGCTCAAAGCCTCATTTCGGTGAAAGTACCATCTTGGTTCAAATCCACATAGAAGTAAGAGTGCATCGCATTGCCCGTGTAGTGCAAATAGGGAGTAATCAGCTGTCCAGGTTGTGCCGACAAGCGGAAGGAAGGACCCACTTCGCGATACACCTTTGCAGGTTGTGGCAAGGTGTAGGTCACCTTCTTGCCCGCAATGGTGAAGTCTACTGCGTCGATGTGGCGATCGTTGCGTGTGGCAGCAGCCTGTTTGTCGAAGTTGATGGGATAGTATCCCGTGATGAGAGAAGGACTAGCACTGTTGGTCACCGACACATTGTCGATGTATGCCACAAAGTCTTGTGTCAAATCGTGTGGGCTCTCGCAGTCGGGCACAATGAGGAGGCTATGCAGCTCCACACCCTTGTTGGCTTGAGCAGGCACCACGATTTCTTTCCACTGGTTCACCTCGAGGGCTGAAGTGGTGATGTGTGCCACTTGCACCACATCGTTCACTTGCGCCGTGCGCTCTTTGCGCTTACCCAATCCAGCGATGAGCACACGTCCAGCCTTTGGACTGCGCACCCAAGCGTGAATGAAGAGTTGACCATTGGGGCTCAATGCGATGGGCTCTCTGAGGGTGATCCATGCTCCCGAAGGTGTTGGAACCAAAGCGTGAGCGTTGGAGAGCTATCACCTTGCTAGAGGGATTCACAGGCTTTCCGGTGAGAGGATCAAGTTCAGCGAGCGTGGGATTATCCACCACTGCCACGTTTCCAGCTAATTTCCCAGTACGGAAAGGCGAAGCCTCCCAAGTGTCATACACTCCGAGGTTAGTCCACATGGGAAGAGCTGCAGAATTTGGTTCAAAGTCAAGTTGCACATTTACAGCATTTTCAACTTTTGTTGTAGTTTGTGCAGCGACTGCCAAGGGCAAAGCCAAAGCAGCCAAGGGAAGAATAGATTTCAATGTCATGGGTGTTGGGCTTTGCAGATTAGTAAATAGCGACACTCTTTAGCAAGGGGCAAGCCTTAGCATCTTCGATGGTGATGCGGAGGGCCTTCGCTTGAGTGCCTTGTGCAGAATAACTATTAACAGTTGAACCACTCAATGGAATGATACGCTTGTAGCCGATGGTCGTTTGGACCACATTTTTCAGCCACGGGCTTAAAGTTGGTACCATCTTGTGAGACTTCCAACTTAAACTTCTTCACACGCTGACCCTTTGCCACGAGCTCCATGAGCGACACATAGCGCAATGCTTGAGGAGTGTCCCAAGTGAAGGTGAGGGTAGCTTGCTTCGTACCATCATTGGTAGCCCAATAAGTAGTGGCATTGCCGTCTACGAGGTTGTTCACCCCATAAGTGCGGTTCGCACCAGCAGCGCGAGTTTCACTAGCCTCGATTTTTGCATTCTTCGCAAGGTCAGTGCCCAAACGCTTCTCAATCATCTTGCCCAATTCTTCGAGCACTTTCACGTCGGCAGCAGGGAGCACACCTGCCTTGTTGGGGGGCACGTTGAGAATGAGGGTTGCATTGCGACCCACGGTTTCGAGATACATTTGGAACAAGCGTTCAGCAGGAAGCGGAGACTCGTAGTCGTGATAGAACCATCCCTTGTTGGTAGCCTTCGCATCGCTTTCGCCTGGGTGCCAATACCAGCCGTTGATGTCACCATCCGTACCGTTACCCATGCACCAGTTGGTTTGTCCAGCCCATCCAGCTTCGTTACCGATCCAGCGAGCTTCGCCACCCACGCCCCAAAGCACGCAGTTGGGTTGCACCTTGTGCACGGTGTCGCGAAGATTAGGCACGTCGTAGTAGATGTTGGCATCGCCCACGTTCACTGTACCACGGCGACCGCCATAATAGCCATCACCACCATTGGCACCATCAAACCACATTTCAAATTGGTCGTTACCATATTGTGCCAACTCAGCACACTGACGCAAGAACACCTCAGGCACATAGCGGTCAGTACCGTAGTGCACAGAGTTGCGGTCCCAAGGAGAGATGTAGAAACCATATTTCAATCCCAAATCTTTAGCCGCAGCTGCGAAGTCTTTGGGAATATTCAAATCAGCAGTAAAAGGATTGCCCGATTTCGTAGCATTATGGTCCGTAGTTTGAGTAGGCCACAAGCAGAAACCATCGTGGTGTTTCACCACGGCGATACCACCCTTCATGCCAGCTTTCTTCACAGCCTCGAGCCATTGACGAGGATCAGGCTTTGCAGTAGGCTTGAAAATTCTCACATCTTCATCACCATTACCCCACTCCTTGTCGGTGTAGGTGTTCATACCATAGTGGAAGAAGGCGTAAAATTCAGTTTCTTGCCAAGCCACCTGACGGGGGTGAGGCACTGGATGCACGGGCACTGGTTCATTGTCGGGATTGTCCAGTGTCTGCTGCACGATCTTAAACGTCTGTCCCATCATCGTGGTGGGGAAAGCCAAGACGCAAGCAGCAGCTAAATAATTGAGTAGTCTCATGGGCTTATCTATTGTTTTATTTGCTACGCAAAAATAGCAATTTTCCGTTATACCACCAACTATTCGGGCTTTTTTTGCCATATCTATCTTTCAAAAGGACTTTTTCTCTTGATTTCTACGATTATTCGCAACTCATCATCTACTCCACTCCATGTAGACCTCTTGTTTTTACGTTCACCTTGACACTTGCCTTTGAGCATGGCACAGACACTCTTGCGCTACAGCACACACTTCTCCCCCTGCCTGCGCTTATTCCCTTCCGACCTGCACTTCAAAAACGTCCGAGATATTCCAAAAAATCTCCAACGTTTTTCAGAAAAAGTCCAACGTTTTTCAGAAAAGCTCCCACGTTTTTTCGTAAAGCTCCGATGTTTCAGCAATACGTTGCAACCTCTCTGTCCGCATCTCCCGCTCTTCTCACCTTCCACCTCGCCCATAACCGCTCCTTGCTTTCTGTCTCCTCATGCTTCTGTTGGCACTTTCCACTCCCCCCCAAGGAGCTTAGTCTCACTCCCCTCCTTTTTTATTAACATCTCTACACAATCCCCTTTTTTGTCAAGGTTTTCTCACGCGCATACGCGCGTATATAGGGATTTACATCTTTTCTCTTTCACAACCTTCACAGACACCCCTTATAAGCCACTATAAATCAGGAATTAGCGCAAATATTTCGGACATTTTTTAACAATCTCGATATTATCAAGGATTTTCACCCTATTTTTATCCAACATCGCCACCGTGAGTTTACCTTCGTTTTCCCCTCTTTTTCCATCCTTTTTCTCCCCTTCTGTGAAGGTTGTGAAAGCAAAAAAGCAAATTTCCCAGGGAAAGCGCGCGCGTCACGCGCGCGAGGGGTCTTTTCGCCCCCTCCTCTACCACGCAAAACTTTAACCCCAATCGGTCATTAGATCGTTATGGTACGAATCGTAACTGAAAAGATAACTTCCTGTCATCTTTCATTTTCTTGTTGGCATCTTGTTTTTCGTTCGTTCTCGCCGTAGCCCGCTACGCCTTCGCACTAACGGTAAACCATCTGCTCAACAATCTAATGAAATTTGTTCAGGATCTAATGACCGATTTGGGTTAAATCTTCTTATTGACAACATTTTTTAGCGCGATTTTTCTCACTTTTGCCCCTTTTCCTCCCACTATATAGGTAGACATCTGTTCCGAAAAATACCTTTTTCATGAACCGTCATAAAAGCCAATCCATGAGCCGACACTAATTTTCAGAAAAACACATCTCATCCTTGTTTTTTACAAAATAAATTTTCAAATTTGCACCTAACAACTACTCCTTCCACAAACCTCCTTAAATAGCCTATCATGAAATCTAACCTTTTCCTCCTACTTCTTTGCACTCTTTCCACACTCTTCTCTTGCAAGGGTGATTTGTCCGACATTAAAGAAGATTACGTCTTGGTCTTTTACCCTAGGCATTGTGAGTGCATCACCACAAAAATTCTTTCTCACAAAGAAAGACCACAGAACTGGTATATCTATCATCCACAACAGGAGCTTCAGGCACAAGATGCAGACCTTTGGGTCGTTACTGGTACGGACTCCCTAGCACGAATACCCTTAATCAAGATGAGCTATAGTCCAGCTTATTACTTAGATATCATGCAAACAGACTCATTCCCACTTGCAGAGAGGAATCATAAACTTGAGCAACAACTTGATTATGACTATCGCACGAAACCAGCTACTCTACCAGAAGCCAACAGCACACAAGAGCCAGTGACATGATGGTATCAACCAACCTTATATCTTGGGAATATCGTGTGACGGGAGTCAAGGATTTCAACATCGTAGCCACAACTCCGCTCTTCGGACAAGCTGCAGGAACGTCTCTGAATCGTCATTTCATCATTTCTGAATTTTTACCCAAACAGATTATTTCCTATCGCACTCAGTCCTTGGTATGGGGCTATCGCTCAAAGAAGAATGTGGAAACCATTGCGCAATGGCTAGCTCTTAAACCAATGGCTCCCCCTGCCATCGTGTTTCGCCTCAACGCCACTCCTCCCGAAGTGCCAGCGCACGTGAAATTCGTGTCTATCCTAGAAACCACAGACGGAAAGGTGCTGAGAGATACCACGGAAATGTATCTTAGACGTTAGAATTTAGACGTTAGAGGTTAGTCGCTAGAGATTAGAAGGCTCACGCGACTGGGTACTCCCTTTGGCTGCATAGTGCTAAGTGCTAAGCTCTAATTTCTATAATCTAGAGTATAAGGTCTACATTCAAACGTCTAAAGTCTAGCCTCTAAAGTCTCTAATCCCTAACGTCTAACGTCTAACCTCTAACGTCTAACCTCTAACGTCTAATTTCTAACGTCTAATCCCTAATTCATGCACAAAAGAAGAAAAGGCTGGTGGCTACTCTTAGCCTGCTGGGGTCTACTCACCATGCTCACAGCGTGTGTGGACGATTTATCCATATCCCCCAAAGAAGGTTCGCGAAAGGTGGTGGTGTCGTGTGTGCTACACAACACTAAGGTGCAGAAGCTACAGCTCACTTACAGCAACCCTGTCAACGAACCGAGTTTTTCAGAAGAAGTGGAAGTGGCTACCCCTACCCTCTACGAGGAAGAGAAAGCAGTGGGCACTTTCTCAAAAATCGGATATGGGGAGTGGGAATTGAACTACACCCCTCACCGCGGAAAGACATATCGGCTTGTAGTCGAAGTGCCTGGACATCCCACCATCACAGCGACCACCACCATGCCCACCCCGGTGGACATCTACCGTGGAGAGCCACGCAACCAAAATATAACCAAACCTTTCACTCAAAGCAGTCATTCAGCTCCTTTGTGGATTTGTGCACTAACTTCGAGTTTAAAGGAAGCTCAATATGTGCTCAAAAAGCCCAAAGTTGAAGATGATGCTCAGGCTAGATTGATCAGCGCCATCGCGACCAACCACAAAGACGCAGACCGCTTCACCCAAGATGAAATAGTGGATAGGAGCAACACCTTTAATGATGGATCGACTCCTTATGAAAACTACATCAGAGTGGCACCCAACCCGTCAATCACTCGAGATAATTCCTATGATTTCACGATTGCATACGGCGAAGCATGGGCTTCCTTTATTGTGATGCGCTCTGCCTCTACAGAATATGACCGTTACCTGAAATCGATACTGGAGAAATTGAAGTTTTATGAAGACCCTGACGACCCTGCACGCTGGTTTGACGAAACGGTGATTTTCTCTAACATCGAAATGGTCTGGGCATATTTGCCGCTTACTGGCAACAGGATTTCTATTACAATAACAATGTTTTTTCTAGTGGTTCCACCCCCATTGTCCCATGATGAATAGATTGCGATACTACTTATTGACGATGCTGTGCTGCCTACCACTCACAGCACTGGCGGAACATTTCGGAGGAGTGGTGCGCGATGCGCACTCTAGAGTGCCCCTGCCGAAGGTGGAAATCATGAACCTTCAAGGGAAGGTGCTGACGCTAACGGACTCCATCGGACGATTTGAGCTAGAACAAGAAGCGAAGCAACTGGAAATCATCGCTTTTTTGCAAGGATATGCGCAAAAGAAAGTGGTGCTTCAAACTGGCACTCCCCACGACATTTCTTTGACTCCGCTGGGCAAGAGTCTTCGCACGCTCACTGTGACGGCGGTGCGCGAACGACGGGGCAACAATGCCTTCACCTACAGCACGAACGAGGTGAAAGGAATAGCCACCCTCACCGGCGAAACTGACGTGATGCGCTATATGCAAGTGCTGCCGGGTGTGGCACAAGGTATGGAAGGCGGCATGGGATTTATGTGCGTGGAGGGGGCAACGGCAACAACCGCGTGGAGCTAGATGGGGTGACGATTAGTGCTCCGACACACCTGTTTGGACTTTTCTCCACTTTCCATGCAGACATCGTGGACAAATCGACTTTTCAGATGGGCGGCATCTCTGCTGCTAGCGGAGATTTGCTCTCATCGCTGCTGAAAATAGAAACTCCCAAGCCTAATCTAGAGCGATATCAATTTTCTGCCTCCCTCTCTCCTCTCATGGTGGGAGCTTCGCTGCAAGGCTATCTCGTGAAGCACAAACTCTCCTTCCAACTGGCAGGAAGAACTGCCCTGCTCCGACCTGAATATCTGCTCGCGAAGAAGATAGCTGGTGCGGAAAACGTGTCGGGCGACTTCAACCCACAAGTGCAAGATGGCTATGCCAAACTCTTTTGGGCGATTCACCCTAAGCACTCGCTGGAAATGATGCTCTATGGGAGTCACGACCTACTGAAATATGAACCAGAAATTGAAGACTACACAACAAGCAACAGCATCCATCTGGGCTGGGACAACAGTGTGGCAAAGTTGCAATGGAACTATCAACCCACCCTTGAGACGCGACTAGTGACCACAGCCTACTCCTCCAAGTTCACCAGCATCCAAGAACAGCGAGAGTTTACCATCAGAGGCTTGAGCGGCGGAATGGGACTGGGCTCGGAGAAGCACGAGAGGGCTATTCGCAGCCAGTTGTTCACGCGTTGGAGAAGTATAGCAATAAACGGAGGTGTGGATGTACGTGCGCTTACCTTCAAACCTGCGATGCAGAAGACCTATCTGAACCTATATGATGCTGTCGTGAAACAAAGCGACTACCGCACCTCGCAGTCTTCGCTCTTCACCGAAGCGGAATATCAAGACAATCGCTACAAACTCAAAGGTGGGCTGCGCTACACGTACTATACAGATGCTGCAAAGCACTCATCACATCACTTGGACGTGAGACTGCAAGGCTCTACCTTCCTCACGCGCAATGCCGGTGTGGAAGTGACGTTCGACCGCCTCTCACAATTTCAGCACAGTCTGGAAGGACTACCGGTGGGCTGGGCACTCGACTTGATGGTGCCAGCTTCGCAACAACTCCCTGCAGAGGTGTCTCACCAATACTACGCTGGGGGATTCTGGGGCAACGATACCTTCTATGCCACCCTCGGTGGATATTACCGCCATCTCTCGAACATGACCACCTATAAGAGTTTGCTCAATCTCTTCTCGGTACACAATGTGTCGTGGGAGGAAGATGTGGCTACTGGAAAGGCGCTTCTTATGGTTTGGAACTGTGGTTGGAAAAGCGCAAAGGTCGCTGGACGGGTTCGATCGCATACACCCTCTCTCGCACCACACGGCAGTTTGCCGAAATCAATCGCGGTCTGCGCTTCCCCCTTCAAGTTTGACCGCACGCACAATCTCAACGTGCAATCGCAATATCTGCTGCAAGCGAGTGAACGACGTGAGCAGCGCTTTCACACGGGGCTTTACTTCTCGTCGGGGCACAACATGACCATCCCTGTGGCAACCTACTCCGCTGAAGATTTGCCCTTCTGGGAAACGACTAGTTCCTCTTCCACCCACAACCATCTCTATAGCTTCCATGCCAACTACCGCACGCAGATGAGCAAAGTCAATGAGTATCGCGTGGCGAACTACCTGCGACTGGATGTGGGGTACTCCGTATTGTGGAAACGACGCACTTGGCAACACGAACTCACCTTCACGCTCTACAATGTGTTGAACCGAAAGAATCCCTATTTGGTGTTTCACGAAGAGGATAGATGGAAACAACTGAGCCTGCTCTCTATCATTCCTTCCATTCGCTGGGAACTGCGCTTCTGAAGTGACTGAGAAGCGGGACAACCTCCTGCAAAAATGAGGATTATGCAAAGAAATCTGCGCTAGCTGGCGCAGATTTCGTATTTTTGCAGCAAACTCAACTACAACGACTATACAATTATAAACGAATGACTGAACTGAACCAACCTCTCGACGACCAACTACGCGAAATCAAACGCAGACTTCGTGCTGCCATGAACGGTATACTCAGCGGAACGATGCGCAAATGGAGTGGACTATCGCGTGAACTTTGGCGTGGATCAACCCCGACTAGCAGAGATAGCCTCTGAAATTCCTCACACCTACAAACTCGCCGCTGCACTGTGGAAAGAAGACATCCGTGAACTCCGACTACTCGCCATCATGACGATGCCACAATCGGACTTTGACGAAGAACTTGCAATGCTCTGGATGGAACAACTGCGCTATGCTGAGGAAGCACAGGTGCTGGTGTTGCATCTGCTCCAATATCGTCCTTATGCTTCTTCGATGGCTTTCCGCCTCATCGCCGCAGATGCTGTGATGCAGCGCTAGTGGGCTGGTTGCTCCTGGGACGCTTGTTTATGGCAAATCTTCGTCCCACACAGCGTGATGCCGACGAACTTCTCGACCACGTGGGCACAGAACTCTCTGCTCCCGATGGCGATGTGGGCGTGAAGCGAGCTGCTCTCAACATGCTCTATAAATTTATGGACTTGGGCGAAGCGGAAGCTGCACGCGGCGAACGCTTGCTCACACAATTAGGACTGTAAAGTGCTGTTTTTCTGCTTATATCTAGCACGATAGAACCACACAAATTTGCATTTTCCTTTTGTGTATTGGTATATTTCTGCTAATTTTGCAGTAGATATGTCGTCTCCTTATTTATGGGGAGGTAGGGAAACGCCTACCAACAAGACATAATCACCTAAAAATCAATAATATAAACGGAACAAAGCGACCTCAAGCTGCCATTTCAAGAAAAAATGGTTTCCAGCTAGCGGTGCTTTGTGCCGTATTCCGCTTGCAACAATAACAATTCATCAACAATTTAATTTCTTCAAAAACTTATGTGGTTAACTACTTCATCTATCGGAAGAAAGGTGATCATGTCGGTCACTGGACTCGCCTTGATTCTCTTCCTAACCTTCCACGGATGCATGAATGTGGTAGCACTCTTCTCTGCTGAGGGCTACAACATGATTTGCGAAATGCTCGGTGCCAACTGGTATGCCGTGGCAGCAACCGCAGGACTGGGTACACTTATGCTCGTCCACTTCGTCTATGCATTTATTTTGACAGCACAAAACCGTCGTGCTCGTGGCAATAGCCGTTACGCAGTTGTAGACCGTCCCGAAAAAGTGGAATGGGCTTCTCAAAACATGCTTGCTATCGGTATCGTTGTCCTTCTCGGCATCGCCCTTCACCTTTACAACTTCTGGGCAAAGATGATGTTCGTGGAGTTGGCACACGTGGGTAACGAATGGTTGGCAACTGATGGCTACCACTGGATTGAATACACCTTTAGCAATCCTGTTTATTCGGTGCTTTATCTTGTATGGTTGTTCTCCATCTGGTTCCACCTCACTCACGGTATGTGGAGTGCTATGCACACTCTCGGTGCTAGCGGCAAGACTTGGTTGCCTCGCATCAAGTGCATCAGCTACATTTACTCTACTATCATTATGCTTATGTTTGCAGCAGTCGTTGTGAAGTTTGCCGTTGCGGCAGTTCTCAATGGCACCACGCACTTCGGTTGCTAATCTGCCGTAAGCATTTTCTCCCCATTTATCTCAAAATTCAAGCATTTCTCAAATGGCTATTTTGAATTCTCGCATCCCCGAAGGCCCCGTCGCCGAGAAGTGGACCAACTATAAAGCTCACCAAAAGTTGGTGAACCCCAAGAATAAACGTAAGCTCGATGTTATCGTGGTAGGTACTGGACTTGCTGGTGCAAGTGCTGCTGCATCGCTCGGTGAAATGGGCTTCAAAGTGAAGAACTTCTGCATCCAAGACTCTCCCCGTCGCGCACACTCCATCGCTGCACAAGGTGGTATCAACGCTGCAAAGAACTATCAAAATGACGGTGACTCTGTCTATCGTCTTTTCTACGACACCGTGAAAGGTGGTGACTATCGTGCTCGCGAAGCTAACGTGTATCGTTTGGCTGAAGTGAGCAACGCGATCATCGACCAATGCGTGGCGCAAGGTGTGCCTTTCGCTCGCGAATACGGCGGTATGCTCGCTAACCGTTCTTTCGGTGGTGCGCAGGTGAGCCGTACTTTCTACGCTAAGGGTCAGACAGGTCAGCAGCTCCTCCTCGGTGCTTACTCTTCACTCATGTGCCAAGTGCACGCTGGCACTGTGCAACTCTATACTCGCTATGAGATGCTCGACCTCGTGATCATCGATGGTCGCGCTCGTGGTATCATCGCTCGCAACCTCGTGACTGGTGAAATCGAACGCTACGCTGCACACGCTGTGGTGATTGGTACAGGTGGTTATGGTAACACTTACTTCCTCTCTACCAACGCTATGGGCTGCAACGCATCGGCTGCTATCGCTTGCTACCGCAAGGGTGCTGTCTTTGCTAACCCCGCTTACGTGCAGATTCACCCCACTTGTATCCCCGTACACGGTGACAAGCAGTCTAAGCTCACGCTGATGTCTGAGTCACTCCGTAACGATGGTCGCATCTGGGTACCCAAGAAAATCGAAGACGCTAAGGCTTGTCAAGAAGGTCGCCTCCAAGGTAAGGACATCCCTGAAGAAGATCGCGACTACTATCTCGAACGTCGTTACCCTGCATTCGGTAACCTCGTGCCTCGTGACGTGGCTTCTCGTGCCGCTAAGGAGCGTTGCGACAAGGGCTTCGGTGTGAACAACACAGGTCTTGCCGTTTATCTCGACTTCTCTCAAGCTATCAGAGACTTCGGCCGCAAGGAAATCGAAGCTCGCTATGGTAACCTCTTCGACATGTACGAAGAAATCACCGACGAGTCTCCTTACGAAACTCCTATGCAAATCTTCCCTGCTATCCACTACACCATGGGTGGTATCTGGGTGGACTACGAACTCATGACCACTATCAATGGTCTCTTCGCCATCGGTGAGTGTAACTTCTCTGACCACGGTGCAAACCGACTTGGTGCTTCTGCACTCATGCAAGGTTTGGCTGACGGTTACTTCGTGCTTCCTTACACGATTCAAAACTACCTCGCTGACCAAATCACCGTTCCTCGCTTCTCTACCGACCTCCCCGAATTTGAGGCTGCAGAAAAGCACGTGCGTGAACGCATCGATCGCCTCTTCGCTATCGGTGGTAAGCGCAGTGTAGACAGCATCCACAAGGAACTCGGTCACATCATGTGGGAATACGTGGGTATGGGTCGCACCAAGGAAGGTCTCATCAAGGGTCTTGGCTTGCTCAAGGAGCTCCGCAAGACTTTCTACCAAGAACTCCGCATCCCTGGCTCGAAGCAAGGCGTGAACGTGGAACTCGAGAAGGCACTTCGTCTCGAAGACTTCATCCTCATGGGTGAACTCATGGCAAACGATGCCCTCCATCGTGAGGAATCTTGCGGTGGTCACTTCCGCGAAGAGCACCAAACCGAAGAAGGCGAAGCTAAACGCGACGACGAAAACTTCTTCTACGTGGGCTGCTGGGAATACCAAGGCAGCGACGACGTGGCTCCCGTGCTCTCTAAAGAGCCTCTCGAATACGAAATCATTAAGGTGCAAACACGTAACTACAAGGCGTAATCAAACAAACGCAATCGCATATTCGGCATGTCTAGGTCATGAGCCTTGAGCTCACCTAGACATCGACCGAAAACGATGCACGGATTGCACACTAAGATTTCCCCAACTCCCAAACAAGACATAGTCATGGCTAAGAATATTTCTTTCACCGTAAAATACTGGAAGCAGAATGGTCCGAAGGACGCTGGTCACTTTGAACAGCGCGAGATGAAGAACATCCCCGATGACACTTCCTTCCTCGAAATGCTCGATATCCTCAACGAGGAACTCATCAACGATGGTCAAGAGCCCTTCGTCTTCGACCACGACTGCCGCGAAGGTATCTGCGGTATGTGCTCACTCTACATCAATGGTACTCCCCACGGCAAAACAGCTACTGGTGCTACTACCTGCCAACTCTACATGCGTCGCTTCAACGATGGTGACGTGATCACCGTAGAACCTTGGCGTTCGGCTGCCTTCCCCGTGATCAAGGACTGCATGGTAGACCGTACTGCTTTCGACCAAATCCAAGCTGCTGGTGGTTACACTACTATCCGCACTGGTCAAGCTCAAGATGCTAACGCTATCCTCATTCCTAAGGCGGATGCTGACGAATCTATGGACTGCGCTTCTTGCATCGGTTGTGGTGCTTGCGTGGCAGCCTGCAAGAATGGTTCTGCAATGCTCTTCGTGGCTTCTAAGGTGTCTCAACTCGCTCTCCTTCCCCAAGGTCGCGTAGAAGGTGCTAAGCGTGCGAAGATGATGGTAGCGAAGATGGACGAACTCGGCTTCGGTAACTGCACCAACACGCGTGCTTGCGAAGCTGTTTGCCCCAAGAACGAAAGCATCGCTAACATCGCTCGCCTCAACCGCGAGTTCATCGTTGCGAAGTTCAAGGACTAATCGACTGAGTGAATCACTCACAGTAAAATAAAAACCGCCCACGACTGATGTCGTGGGCGGTTTGTTTTGTGGAATAATACCGCACGAGAGAGGCTCTACGATTCAATCCCAATCGGTCATTAACTGCTACGAATGCTCTATAGATTGCGCCACTCTATAGGTTGTCTCGCATCGCGACGGCAAAACGAAGCATTCATACAAACAAAACATCCCCACCTATTGCGCAATAGGTGGGGATGTTTCGGTGAACTGAGGAATTGTTTCTCATGATTCCTCATACAAATGAGGATTAGGGATTAGCCCATGCTATAGGTGTGGACGCTTGCTCCTTGTGCTGAAGGCAAATAGTTGATGCCCCACCAACACATCTGCAGCAGCACGAAAGAAACAATCAATCCCCAAAGTGCCGCACGGCGATAACGATCAGCGCGCAAACGCACATGGATGTACGCCAAATAAGCAAACCAAGTGGCAGCTGCCCAAGTTTCTTTTGGGTCCCAAGCCCAATAATGCCCCCAAGCCTCTTTCGCCCAGAGTGCACCGAACAAGATGCCGACGGTCATAAATGCCCAACCTACATGAACTAAGTTGTCGCAAATGTCGAGTTCATGTTCGGTTATTTCACTCTTTTTGAACCACAACAGATAGGCTGCCATCAATGCCGCTGCACCGAGCATGGCATAAGCAAACATATAGACAATAACGTGCGGAGCAAACCATGGACTTTGCAGCGCAGGCATCAGCGTTTTTGTTGTGTATCTCGGGATTTACCAAGTTGATGGTGGTAAACACCCCTGCCAACAAGGTACTGAAAGCGAGTATCCATGGATAGCGCCAACGAGAATAAATAATCAAGCCTGCTGTGGGAAGAAAGAAGGCATACCACAAACGCGTTTCGCCCATGGTGCGGAGGGGAGGACGCTCAAGCGAGAACCACATGCCGAGAATGAAAGCGAAATAGACGAGAAGTCCCGCAACGGTAAACAAATAAGTGGGAATGGGACGCTTCTTCCAAGCTGTCCACGCACCACCCAACCACAACAACAAGGCGGGAAGTGCAAAATATATAAAGGAATTCCAAGTCATAACAAGAGAATTTTGAGAAAAGAGCTACCCAACGCTGGAAACAAACGCGCTAGAAATACGTTTGATAGAAACATATTTGCGACAAACGCTCTAGAAACAATTTTGACGCAAACAATCTAGACAACATTTGCGACAAACGCTCTAACTAGTAGCGTTATTGGGGAGCCAGATACTGATATGCGCCGCACGCTATACCCCAAAGGGTTTAGCGGCGCTTTTGTGCTACGATGAAAATGAGTATTGCACCAGCCAAGAGCAAATAAACACCTACATATACGGCTGGCAACCACGGATCTTTCACGAGTTCAAACGTGCTCGATTCGCTCCATCTACCCATCGACTCATCATAACTCAATTGGTAAATCATCCAACCGTCCACTTTCACAGGCTTATTCACCTCCACCGTAGCCACGATGTGTTCTTGCGACTTCGTGAAAACCTCGATTTGAGAAGCATAGCGTTCGGGTTCGCGGCGTGCCATCACCAAACTCAACTGATTGTTGAGTTTAAGTTCTTGGAAGGGGAACATATAACTACCGCAAGTCACCCAACCCACAATGGGTTTTCCCGCTTCTTTGTCGCCATTCATCGGTTGAGCTTCCACCAAAAGCGCAGTCACCGCTCCCGAAGAGCCCCAACCCACATATTTTATCGTGTCTTTTGTCACCACAGGAGCAGAGAGTGGCAGATTTGGCGCACTCTGATGCGCCATTTCATCAAGCGTCCCTCTTTGAAATGCTTGTCAATCAACACGACTTCAGGATTCTTCTCTGGAATCGTCTTACCCGTTTTGTTGTTCACCAACAAGAGTTTAGGAGGATATTCATCGATGGTAAATTTCTTGAGCTGAATAGCCAGCGGAAGTTCCACAAACCCCTGTTCTTGTGTAGCGCGCCATTCGGGCATATCCGTAGTAGCCTTGAGTTTCACGCGCTCCATGTCGGCACTTCCCAATGTTGCCGACACGATGGCGATAAACAATCCAACGTGGCAAAGCATAGATGGCAGTTCGCGCCAGCGAAAATGAGAAACTTGACGCAAAACTATCAATCCCACAATCGCCGCCAGCGTGAGATAGATGAGCACAAACGGCCAAAACGACAACATTTGTGTCAAACCAATGGGGTCAACAGCGCGCTCGTGCGCAGGTACTTGACGCGTCAATCCCATTGCCACCGTGAGGGCAGCAGCATAGAGCAAAATGGGTACAGCAGCTTCAACTCTGTGGAAAAAGCCAAAGAAGCGCACTTTGTGGCGCAACACATAGACCAAACCAAGGCTGCAAAGAAACAGGAAGAGAAAAATGCCGTTGAGGGGGAAAGCAAAATCCGACCAATGAATCGGACCAACGCTAAATTGCAGGGCTAATCCCACCACAATAAGTCCGGCACCGAAGGCAAAGCCTTCTTTCATTTTCCAGAATTTATTGAACATAAGGAGTAAGAGAAAATAATCGTAGAAAATAGTTGTAGTTAATCTGTGCACAAAACCATCGTCTCCATTCACTATGGACACAGCCACGGCGGCACAGCAAAGCGGAGAAGTGTTGAGAGTAAGCGCGGCGGCAGACGGAGAGGTCTGTCGCCGCGATATAAAGAGAGGTCTAAACGACTCAAACCGATAGCACGGAATTAGAGTTCAATGAGTTTGCCTTTTTGTTTTGCTGATTGCACCCATTTAGGCACAACAGTGTTGAGGAATTTGGCTTTGTCTGCTTGGAGTTTTTTGCCGTCCAGTCCGATATAAGCCCACGCCTTTTCCTTGCTTGAGATGTCGGGCATAGGCACATCGCCCGTAAATCCATGCTTCGCCAACACCTTAGCCACAGCAAGACGAGCTTCTTGTGCATAGCCAAGACTTTGTGCCAAAATGCGTGTCACTTCTTGAGGAGCGTGGAAAGACGCACCGTGACTCGCCACAGCAAAGTCCCAACGCCATTGACTCTTACGGATAGATTGGAGAGCCGCTTTCATTTCAGCATCGGTAGCCCCCTTGTCCCAAGCATATTTTGCTTCGATGTGTGCCTTCGCCAATTCCTTTTCCACACGGTTGCGCACATCGTTCACCATACGTTGACGGTCATAGACGTTCTGACGCAATGTTTCAGCATCTTCGCGGTGACAAGTTTGGCAAGTCTTGTCGATTTTTGCCAAAGGACTCACAATTTGGTGATCGGTATATTTCACACCGCCTTCGCTCACATAAGGCATGTGGCAGTCGGCACACGACACACCGCGTTGTCCGTGGATGCCCATGCGCCAAAGTTCATAGTCAGGGTGTTGCGCTTTGAGGATGGGAGCACGAGAGAGTTTGTGGGTGTAGTCGGAATAGTTCATTTCGTCATAATACTTCTCCATATCTTCCACTGTCCAACCCTTATCTTGTGGGAAAGTGAGATATTTGCCATCACCCTTGAAGTAGTATTCAGTATGACACTGAGCGCACACCAACGAACGCATATCTTGGTGTGGCTGCTCGCTCACGTTCTGACCGCGACGCGCCCAGGCTTCGTAGAGTGCAGGACGTGCAGGCTTCAATTTCATAGTGCGAGCATCGTGACAGTCGGAGCAACCAATGGTATTGACAATTTCGTTACCCCATTTGCTCCAAGGAGCTTTGTAGAATTCAGCAATACCCTTTCGCGCATGATGCGAGGCACGTCGGGACTCTTACAGGTCCAGCAAGTACCAGGTTGTATATCGCCATTACCGTTCACACCAGGTGCACCCGTGCGAAGAATTTCGCGCATATCTTCTACGGCATGTTTGTGACCACGAGGAGTGTTATATTCCATAGCGAAAGAATAACCAGCCCAAAGCACCACCATTTCGGGACGCTTCGCAAGCACATCCTCGCGCTGCGAACTATTGAACTCACCTTTATAAGAAGTGTCGGCTGTCATTGCCCACGTTTGATATTCACGAGGAAAGTCTTCAGCAAACTTTTCGTTGGGAGAAACAATAGAATCTTCAAATATGTTTTTGCGATTGTTGTAAATGCTCACCACCTCAGCGCGACGCTCGAGGAGAGAGGAAACGATGAGCCCGAGAACGAAGACTGCAACCATAGAGCCTCCAAATAAGAGCCATCCTTGCCAGCGTTTCAATTGTTGTGCCATGATCTTGTATGTCTTTTTTGTGTTTTTGTTATTCTGTTTGTTGTGTCCTTTTGCACCTTCATGCCTATTTCAGCATACCCTGTAACCAGTCGGGTACCGGAGATTTGGGAAGAGGCACTTCAGCTTCGGGAGTAGAAGAAATCGAATTCATTTTGCCGTGTGCCACATCGCGGTGACAATCCCAGCAGGCTTTCCCTTCACCACACTTCGCATCCATGTAAGTTATGCGACCTGTATTCACCAGTTCAGTGTTCAATGTGGAGTGACAACGCACACAGTTTTCCATAATCACCTCAGCACTCTCGTCTATGGCTCGGATGGATTGTCGCTCTTGGCGAGTCACAAATTTGTAAACGTGATTCATACCATCCTTTCCTTTGAAGAAATACTTTCGAAACACGTTGTCATGCGGCACGTGGCAATCATTGCACGTAGTGTTTCGGGCGTGTGCCCCGTGCATCCACGTTGCGTAGTAGGGAGTCATAATGTGACAGTTCACACAAGCCGAAGGATCATTCCCCAAATAGGTGTGAAATCTGAGCAGATACAGGAAAAGTCCTCCTAACCCTACAAAAATTCCACCCAAAAGCAGTAGAACTATCTTTTGACGATATCCCAAACGCGGTAGTCGTCGTAGCAATCTGTTCATGATGTTTTGATGTCTATGATTGTTTGTGTATGCTGCAAATATAAACAACTTTTTTCTGATTCAACACATATATCTCCTCATTTTTGAGGATTCCACGCATAAAAAATGTTTATTTATCGCAGCAGACATATCAAAAGAGAGAAAAAAGCCTACATTTCAAAGATTTACACACTACGACTTCTCCAGTTGCTTATCCTCATCTCTGTTATTCATCAAAAACAAACAAGACCCTAGGTGCCAAGAAGAAAATGAAAGAAAAAAAGAAACGATCTTTTCAATAACGAATAGCACGATCACAATCTAATGATCGATTGTGGGAGTTATTCTCACTTCATAATTTCCTTGATTTTTTTGATCATGACAGTGGCATATTGTATCATGCCATAATCAGAGGGATGCACATAGTCCACCCAAGAGTCAGGATGCAAATTGAGGTCTGCTTGCGAGAGATAAAACAAGTTTTTGACGCCTTCTTTTTGAAGTTGTTTATAAGCCTGCTGCTGCGCTTGGTTGCAGCGTGCACTCTTGTCGCCTTCGGCTTGATAAGTCAACACATTGCTATTACCAGCATGTTCCACGATAAGAATGGGAACATTGGTCTTACGGAGGCGATAAACCGTCTCTTTCAAACGTTTGATAATTTCACCACTGTCGATGGCTCCCATATTGGGCATACAATCGATTATCACCAACGAAGGACGCTGCTCACAGATGAAGTTTACGACTTCTGTCTCCAATTTTCCATTGCCAGAAACCAAGATTGATCAAAGGACAATCAAGCATGCGATGCACGATGTTTGCCCACGCCATTCCTGGACGAGAGGCACACGCCCCTTGAGCAATGGAGGTACCATAAAGCACGATGGCATTTTCCTTGACAGCAGGAACAAAAGAAAAGCGGCTCTTTGCAGGTACTCCGATTTCTAAGTGCGAAACCTCGTTATAGAGGGGCAAAAACAATTCATATTCAGCTTCCTTCTTACCCTTGACACCTTTGTCCACCTTGTAATGATAGCGGATGGTATCTCCAAAAGAATAGTTACCAAAACAGAAACTCTGGTCGTCGCGTCGATACAAGTCTACTCCCGAAACGCCCGTTGATGGCATGTGCGGCATATTTAGCGGCTGCGTCACGGTGTATTTTACACTTATCTCGGAAGCATCCGTCTTGAATCTGATGGACAGACCAGCGGACTGACAAGCCAAATGCCACACCTTATCTCGCACCTTACCTTCTGCTCGATTCGGAAGGCGGTGATAGTTGCCCCCATCTTCATTCCACCCTTGATTTTGGAGGTAAGAAGACGATACGGAGGCTAAAGGATTATGCCAAACGGTTTGAGCAAGACTGGTGGTAGCCGTGACCAAAGACACAAAGATTATCGATAATATTTTTTTCATGACATGTTAGTTTTTTTCTTTTCTACTCTGACATTCCCTAAACATTGAGAGCACTGCAAACTTAAATGAAATACTTCAGTTAACCAAATGTAAGATGATATTTCTCCACTCGTTCACAGCCCCCATCTGTTCATACTGTCTAGGAATCATCTACCACGCTACACTACAATGGTTGGCAAACACAGCTGTAATTTCCTCAAGAATGTTTGCCCCACCGCAGAGAAAGATGTATCTTTGTGGCAAATCAACAAATACATTGAAGAAGCTCCTATCATTGCCTCCCAATGTGGTGGCACAATTTCATAGCGTAAGCGGACGTTCCGCTGAAGAATATTTCTGTACCTCCGACCCTGTCGACCAAACTTGGCAGTGGCGGAGGCACTACTTGGTTGCTCGAAGCTGCGCACGAAGCTGAAGCTACCCCAACAACGGATTTCTCCACTTGGCTTGCTCGTGAAAAGCGCATTCTCCTCCATGCAGGAGGACAAAGTCGTCGCCTACCTGCCTATGCCTCTTGTGGCAAGGTGATGCTCCCCATCCCTGTGTTTCGCTGGGCTCGTGGACAACGCATCGACCAAACATTGCTCGACCTGCAGTTGCCTCTCTACGAACGCATCATGGAGGCGGCACCCGACTCGCTCCACACCTTAGTGGCAAGCGGAGATGTCTACACCCGCGCCACCCAACCGCTGCAAGATATTCCCAAAGCCGACGTGGTGTGCTATGGACTTTGGGTAGAACCCACGCAAGCCACGCATCATGGTGTCTTCATGATGCCACAAACCAATCCCACGCATTTGGATTTCATGCTCCAAAAACCTAGTTTGGAGCAACTCAATGCGCTTTCTGCCACCCACTTTGCCTTGATGGACATCGGCATCTGGCTTTTGTCAGACCGTGCTGTGGAATTGCTCCGTAAGCGCTCGGTGGATGCGCAAGGACAACGCGTCAACTACGACCTTTATGGTCAGATGGGTTGCGCTCTCGGTTTGCATCCTTCACAAGCAGATGAGGAGTTAGCGCAACTCTCCGTGGCTATTCTCCCCCTCCCTGGTGGAGAGTTCTACCACTTTGGCACAACCCCCGAACTCATTGCTTCGACAACAGCTTGCAGAATGTGGTGAAAGATCAGCGCCTCATCCTACAGCGCGAAATCAAACGCCACCCATCTATCTTCACTCAAAACGCTCGAGTGGAATACCACTTCGACAAATTGCAAGAAAACATTTGGGTGGAGAATGCGCATCTTCCCACTTCTTGGCAACTAGAGCGCAACCACGTCATCACGGGAGTACCAGAAAATAATTGGTCACTTCACTTAGAAGCTGGACAATGTGTAGACCTCGTTGCGGTAGGTGAGCGCGAATGGGCAATTCGTCCCTATGGTTTTGAAGATGCCTTCCGAGGTGCAATCGGAGAAGAAACGACACACTATTTTGGTCGTCCCATGCCCGAATGGCTGGCAGCGCACGGAGTCACCGCACAAGACCTCGGAGGAGCAGAAATCGACCTACAAGCAGCAAAACTCTTCCCCGTTTGTGAAGATTTTGCTTTGGTAGCAGAGCTTCTCACGTGGATGTTGGCAGAACATCCTACCCAAGATTTAGCAGAAACATTCCGCACACTCCCTCGTCTCTCAGCCGATGACATTGCCGCTCGCGCCAATTTGTCACGACAAGAGACACAGCGCTGTGCTTTTCGTCAAGAAATCTTGCGCTCCTAGCGTTGCACCACGACCACAGCGTGTTCTATCAAGTAGATCTCGGCGACATGGCACAAAAGTTTGCCCAAAGCGAACTCACTCTTCCACCAGCGCTCCCCGAAGACACCCCCGTGATGGCACAAATCCGTGACGCCATGTTCCGCTCGCGCTATCTCGATTTGTGTGAACAAGACGGCAGCGCACAAGAACAACGTGCCTTCCGTCTCCTCAGCGAAGGTCTCACCGCTGCGGCACTTCAGCACCGTCAGTTGCCCCAACTTGCCGTGCACCACGACCAAATCGTATGGGCGCGCAGTGCCGTGCGCATCGACATAGCTGGAGGTTGGACAGACACACCACCCTTCTGTCTCAACTCAGGAGGTAACGTGGTGAATCTTGCCGTCGAACTCAACGGACAGCCCCCCCTTGCAAGTGTATGTGAAGCCCTGCTCCGAATTCAAGATTGTATGCCGTAGCATCGACCTTGGTGCCATGGAGATAGTCACCACCTACGAGGAACTTTCAGCTTTCAACAAAGTGGGTTCTCCTTTCTCCATCCCCAAAGCCGCTTTAGCTTTGTGCGGATTCCTCCCTCAGTTCGCCCAAGAGCGTCATGCCACCTTGCGAGAGGCATTGGCAGCCTTTGGTAGCGGCATTGAAATCACACTTCTAGCTGCCATTCCTGCCGGTTCGGGACTCGGCACAAGCAGCATTCTTGCTGCCACAGTATTGGGAGCTCTCAGCGACTTCTGTCATCTCGGTTGGGACAAAACCACCGTTTGCAATCGCACACTGATTCTCGAGCAACTCCTCACCACAGGTGGGGGTGGCAAGACCAGTTTGGCGGTGTGTTGCATGGAGTGAAACTCCTGCAAACTCAGTCTGGTTTCGACCAAACTCCCATCGTCCGCTGGTTGCCCGACACCCTCTTCACCGCGTCCGAACATCGTGCCTGCCATTTACTCTACTACACCGGACTCACTCGCACGGCGAAACACATCCTCACTGAGATTGTGCGTGGCATGTTCCTCAACAGTGCAGACCATTTGCTCATTCTCAATGAGATGAAACAACATGCACTTGATATGTTCGACGTCATTCAGCAAGGCAATCTAGCCGATTATGGCGCTCTAGTAGCAAAGACCTGGAACCTAAATAAACGTCTTGATGCCGGTACCGAACCACCTGTAGTGGCAGCTCTCTGTCAGCAAGTGACCGATCTTTGCAGCGGTTATAAACTCCCAGGAGCAGGCGGTGGTGGCTATTTATATATGGTGGCGAAAGATCCCGATGCAGCTATCCGCATCAAGCAGTTGCTCACCGAACACCCGTCTGCACCTTCTGCACGCTTTGTCGACATGACTCTCTCCAACCAAGGATTGCAAATCAGCCGAAGCTAAGCAGTTGGCATCCTCCCTGCGCCCTCAGCAGCGTTGTAGCATTGTACCGTTACGAGGTTCTAACAGCTTGGAGCTGCGACTTTATAGTGCTATGGCATTGTGACACAATCCACCGCCACAAATGTTCGCAGTCTACAACCTAAGCGCAGAGTGCAACTTATTTCTCCTTGGGAGAATCACTAACCCACAGAAATTAGCGCATTTCACACCCTTATTTTCTAAACATTCTCTAAAATACAAACTATTAGTGGCAATTTTCTAGCATTTAGCACGCTTTTTGCTTTACTACTACGCAATGAGTAAGCCAAGCTACTCATCTCTAGATTTGTCACTCAACATCAAACTTCAGAATATGACTAAAGATCTCATCGACATCATCATCGAAGCTATCCAAGATAAAAAAGGTCGCAACATCGTTGTGGCTGATTTGTCCTCTATCATCACCGCATCTACCGACGCTTTCGTGATTTGCACTGCCAATTCTCCTGCACAGATGGAGAGCATCGTAGACAACATCGAAAACATGGCACGCACCCAACTTGGCGAACGTCCTGGTGGTGTAGCCGGTCGCGCTGGTGCACAATGGGTGGCGATGGACTTTGGCAACGTAATGGTACATGTATTCCTTCCCGAAGTGCGCGAATTCTACGATCTCGAGCACCTTTGGAGTGATGCTGCACTCACCGAAATCGCAGACCTTGACTAGTATTCCCTAGTTTATGTTGCTATTCCAATGAAGACTCCACCAGCTTTATTGCCATATTATAATAAAGCCATTCCACAGTGAGTCTCATTAGCACAAAAACTATTTAGCATCCACAGCTTATGCCGCAACTAAATCCCAAACAACCGCAGAAACCCAAAATGCCGCGGTTTAATCTCAACTGGCTCTATTTCATCATCATCGCAGTCTTAGGAGTCATCCTCTGGCAAGGCAACATGCACCCTGGAAGCGCCACCAAAGAGGTGAGCTATTCAGACATCAAAACCTACATTGCCAAAGGATACACCCAAAATGTAGTCGTCAACAAAACCGATGGTGAAGTGGAAATCACCATTCTTCCAGAAAAGACACGCGAAGTCTTTGGACAAGGCGTGCAACAGCTCGGAAAATCTCCCACCGTGAGTTCGCGCTATCCTTCCACAGACAAAGTGGAGGACTACCTCAACTCTCTCAATTATAAGGGAAAAATTACCTACGAAGAGCATAAGTCCATCCTTCTCAACCTTCTCACGGGCATCTTCCCCATCATGCTCCTTGTTGGTTTCTGGTGGTTCATGCTTCGTAGCGCAGGCGGTGGTGGTGGCGGAGGCATCTTCTCCGTCGGCAAGAGCAAAGCCAAGAATACAACAAAGACAATGCCGTGCACGTGCTCTTCAAAGACGTAGCTGGACAAGAAGGTGCCAAACAAGAAGTACAAGAGATTGTAGACTTCTTGAAAAATCCTGACAAATACACCGAACTCGGTGGTAAGATACCCAAGGGTGCACTCCTCGTGGGTCCTCCCGGAACAGGTAAAACACTGTTGGCGAAAGCTGTAGCTGGCGAAGCTGGTGTCCCCTTCTTCTCTATGAGCGGTTCCGACTTCGTGGAGATGTTTGTGGGCGTCGGTGCAAGCCGCGTGCGCGACCTCTTCAAGAAAGCCAAAGAGAAAGCTCCATCCATCGTGTTTATCGACGAAATTGATGCCGTAGGACGTGCCCGTTCCAAGGGAGCGAGCTTTGGTGGAAACGACGAACGCGAAAATACCCTCAATCAACTCCTCACCGAGATGGACGGTTTTGGCACCAACTCTGGTGTCATCATCCTTGCTGCCACCAACCGCGTCGATGTGTTGGATAAGGCACTCCTGCGTGCAGGACGTTTCGACCGTCAAATCCACGTTGACCTCCCCGACTTAACCGAGCGTGTGGCTATTTTCAACGTGCATCTTGCGCCTCTCAAATTGCAACCCGGTCTTGACATCGAATTGTTGGCACGCCAAACCCCTGGTTTCTCTGGAGCAGACATTGCCAACGTCTGCAACGAAGCTGCCCTCATCGCAGCGCGCCACGACCGAGAAGCTGTGACCAAACAAGACTTCCTCGATGCAGTAGACCGCATCATTGGTGGTCTAGAAAAGCGCACCAAGGTGATGACCCAAGAAGAAAAGCGAGCCATCGCCATTCACGAAGCCGGTCATGCTTCTGTGTCATGGCTCATCGAGCACGCCAATCCTCTCATCAAGGTCACCATCGTGCCGCGCGGACAGTCGCTCGGTGCAGCATGGTATCTCCCCGAAGAGCGTAGCATCACCACCAAAGAACAAATGCTCGACGAGATTTGCGCCACCCTTGCAGGACGTGCAGCCGAAGAAGTCTTCCTCGGACGCATCTCTAGCGGTGCGCTCAACGATCTCGAACGTGTCACCCAGCGCGCTTACGGCATGATTGCCTATCTCGGCATGGGCGAAGGACTCCCCAACCTCTCCTACTACTCCAACCAAGAGCAGTTCACCAAGCCCTACTCCGAAGAGACCGCACGTCGCATCGACCACGAAGTGCAACAGCTCATCAACGCACAATACGAACGAGCTAAGCAAATCCTCCGTGAAAATGCTGCTCAGCACAACGAACTTGCCAATTTGCTCTGTGAACATGAGGTGATCTTCGCTGCCGACGTCGAAAACATCTTTGGTCCCCGCCCTTGGAAGAGCCGCGCCGACGTGATTCTGGAAGAGAGTCCCGAAGAAGCAGCCAAACTCGCTGTGCTCACTTCCAACGAAAAGAGCACTGACGAAGAAAACGTTGCAGACACCACCCCAACAACTGCTGCAACCGATGCCCCTGCGAGCACTTCCGATGCTGAAGATGCTTCAGAGTCATTGTCCTATCAAATCCCTCCAACCAAGAACAACAATGAAAAGTTTAATCACCCGCACCATCACAGCCGTGTTTTTTGTTGTTGCCTTGGTGGGTTGCATGATTTGGAGCGAATACTCCTTCACCCTTTTCTTTGCCCTCGTGGCAGGCATGGGAGTTTGGGAATTCTCTGCCAACGTCAATCGTCATGCCGGAGCCTCTGTCAATGCTTTCATCAGCACAGCAGGAGCCATAGCCTTGGTGTTTGCTGTGAGCCAATGCAGTTCAAGCACGCCCAACTACGCTTCCTTCCTCCCCTTCGTGGGCACATTGCTCTATATCCTCATCAGCGAACTCTATCGACGTGAGAGCAATCCTTTGAAAAACTGGGGCTTCGCCTTTGCCGCTCAACTCTATATTGCGCTTCCCCTTTCATTGCTCTCCTTCCTAGCCTATCGTTACAATGCAGAGTTGCAATATGTGTACTACGACTGGTTCCTCCCCCTCTCCATCTTCTTCTTCCTCTGGAGCAGCGACAGTGGTGCCTACCTCGTAGGTTCAGCTTTGAGTCGATACTTCCCTGCCAAACTCTTCCCCCGCATTTCTCCAGGAAAATCATGGGTCGGCAGCATTGGTGGTGGAGTGCTCACCCTCATCGTGGCAGCCGTGTTGTGGCATTTCCGTCCAGAATTACTCAACCTCCCCCAATGGCTAGGTCTTGGTCTGGTGGTTTGCGTGTTTGGCACCTGGGGTGATTTGGTGGAAAGTCTCTTCAAACGCCAACTTGGCATCAAAGATAGTGGACATCTCCTACCTGGTCACGGAGGCATCCTCGATCGCTTCGACTCAGCATTACTTGCGATTCCTGCTGCAGTCATTTATCTCTCGTTCGTAGCACCCATGTTGCAGTAGATTTTTGCTCACATTTGATATTCAATCTCATAGCGACGCCACGTATCTTCCACGGGTGTCGCTATGTTGTGCTATAAGGTGACTTATCCCAACGAGGCAAAGTTTCCAACACATCCACTCCACTTCCTCGCGACCTCCAACATCGACCCCCAAAATACCAGTCCGACACAAAGGTCGTTATAACCAGAGCATTTGATTTTAGCCTCCCTCAAGCCCTAACATCGTTCACTTCCGATGAAGACATCTACCATTTTAAGCAATGAAAAAGCTATAATCAACAAGAAAACAGCAAATAATCTCATTTTTTGACACATACAGTTTGCAGTTTCGAGGAAATATACTAACTTTGCACTAATATGATAAGTCGGTAGATAAAACTATCACCCAAAATCATCATCAACAATTCTCGATACATCAATCACAGCCCGAGAACTATGGAGACTTTTTTTCAATCACACGCTTATCTCGTAGAGCACACCAACTCGCCCATACGAAGAGGTTTGATGGACACCATCGACTGGAGCTATCGCCTCATTGGCATTCGTGGATCTCGTGGCGTAGGTCGCACGCAATTCTTGTTGTCTACGCCAAGGAAAATTTCGATCCGCGTTTGAGACAATGTCTCTATGCCAACATGAATTCCTTCTATTTCCAAGGAAGAAAGTTGGTAGATTTTGCTGCCGATTTCATCAAACTCGGTGGACAAGTGCTATTGATTGACCAAGCCTTCAAGCTACCTAATTGGCGCGAGCAGATTATCGAATGCTACAACCGTTTTCCTTATCTGCGCATCGTCTATTCCACAACTTCTGTGCGCGGTGGCGAAAACGACCACACCGAGCTCAACACCCTTGCACAACAATATTGGTTGCATGGTTTCTCCTTCCGTGAATACATCAATTTGCGCACAGGAGAGAATTTCCGTGCCTACACTCTCAAGGAGCTCCTCGAAGACCACAAGTCTATCCTCAAGAGCATCCTCCCCAAAGTAAGACCCTGGGAGTATTTCCAACAATACCTCCATCACGGACACTATCCCTTCTTCTTGGAGAGCAGCAACTTCACAGAGCAACTTCTGCGCGCCATGAACACGATGATCGAAATCGACATCTTGTTCATCAAGCAAATCGAACTCAAATATCTCGAGCGCATCAAGAAACTGCTCTACCTCCTCGCTGTGAACGACACCACCGCTCCCAACGTCAGCCGCCTTGCCGAAGAAATCGGCACATCGCGCGCCACGGTGATGAACTATCTCAAGTATCTTGAAGAAGCACGTCTAGTCAATCTCGTCTACAAAGAAGGAGAAGACTTCCCCAAGAAGCCCGCATCGGTCCTCCTCCACAATCCCAATTTGCTCTATTCCATCTACTCCCCACAGATTTCCGAGCAAACCATTATGGAGAGTTTCTTTGTCAATTCCCTCTGGCGTCACCACACCGTCAACAAAGGGAAGCGCGACAGCCTCTATCGTATCAATCAAAACACCAACATCCAGGTGTGCGATCGCAGCAAGCGCGTAAAAAGCGACCCCAACATCTACTTGGCACGCTACAACACCGAAGTTGGACGCGGCGACAACGAAATTCCACTCTGGCTTTTCGGATTCCTCTACTAATCGAGATTATTAGCTCTATTGAGCCATTCCAATACCCTGCATCAACATTGCTCTCGCTGTGCTGATGCAGGGTTTTCCTTTTCATTAAGCACCCTCCCAAAAAACACGCAAGCAAGAACAAAAAAAGCACCTAAATACACGTAAGAAAGAACCAAGAGAAATAGCTCAAGACGCAAAAAAAGAACAGAGAGAACCTAGCAAGAAGAGGAGAAAACAGACAAACAACACA